>Ga0210386_10005423_pt1 | contig 10383 bp, 9 predicted proteins | sample IncBWH32OmetaG_FD_160091 | JGI IMG/M metagenome (GOLD analysis project Ga0210386, IMG submission 160091) | Forest soil microbial communities from Barre Woods Harvard Forest LTER site, Petersham, Massachusetts, United States - Inc-BW-H-32-O ... | reverse complement strand
TTGATGGTGGACATGGCCCACTTCGCCGGCCTCGTCGCGGCGGGACTTCACCCCAACCCGGTGGAGTACGGCGCCGACGTGGTCACGACGACCACCCACAAGACGCTCGGCGGTCCGCGTGCGGGGATCATCCTGTGCAAGCAGGAGTACGCCAAGAAGATCGACTCGGCCGTGTTCCCAGGCCAGCAAGGCGGCCCGCTCGAGCACGTGATCGCCGCCAAGGCCGTCGCCCTGCGAATCGCCGCGAGCGAGCTGTTCGCCGAGCGTCAACGCCGCACGGTCGAGGGCGCCAAGGTATTCGCCGAGCAGCTCTTGACGGCCGGTCACGGCGTCAACGTGCTCACGGGAGGCACCGATGTGCACCTCGCGCTGGTGGACCTGCGCGCCTGCGAGCCCGAGCTCACCGGACGCCAGGCCGAGGATCGTCTGCACGAGATCGGCGTGACCGTCAACCGCAACGCCGTTCCCTTCGACCCGCGCCCGCCGATGGAGGCCTCGGGGCTGCGCATCGGCACGCCGGCGCTTGCCACGCGCGGGCTGCAGGTCGAGGACTTCGCCGAGATCGGCCAGGTAGTCGCGGCGGCGCTCACACCCGAGTTCGAGTTGCGCAAGGACGAGCTCGGTGAGCGCGTGCGGGCGATCGTCGAGCGCTATCCGCTGTACGAGCACCTGAACGCTCCGGCTGCCGTCTAGCGGCGTCGAACCATTTGGCGCACCGTTGTAGTTGACAGGGGCGCATGCGCCGCTGTCCGGGGCGGCACATGTGCCGCCCCGCCGGCGCGCGCATGCGCGCGCCGGTCCCATATCTGGGCGTTGATTGCCGTGGCCGGCCATTTCTCTGCGGGTGTTTCCGGTCGGTAGATCCCGGTCGGTAGGAGTGCCCTGGCGCAGGTGTTCGTTGTCCCGCGAAGGCCCGATCCGAAGCACCCCTTTAAGAACGCGTTTCAAATAGGCGTGTCGATCTTTTGAACACCGTTCCAAGTTCGTCGTAGGTCGATGTTTAGGTACCGAAAGATCCGGTACCTAAATGTTAGGCGTCGCGCAAGAACAAGGGGGTGTTTTTCGAGCAGCGCATTTCGCGTTGGCACTGCCGACGCCCGCGCCTGCGATGCTGTGCGCGAGCCGATGGCCAAACTCAACGAGCTCGACGCGCTTTACGCATTCCTGACCGCAGCGGCCGTGACCGCGCTGCTGACGCCGTTCACGATGCGCCTGGCGAGGGCTGTGGGGGCCGTCGACGAACCGCGCGAGCGAGGACTCTCCGATCGCGCGACGCCGTTGCTCGGCGGTCTGGCGATCTTCGCGGGCGTGCTCGTGGCGGTGCTCGCTTTCCTGCCGGCGGGCTACGGCTCCAGCGGCGAGATGTGGCATGGCGTGCTGATAGCCGCAACGCTGATCACCGCCGTCGGAGCGCTCGACGACCGTTTCGATTTGCCGCCGCTCGTAAAGCTCATCGGCCAGATCGCCGCCGCCGTGGTCGTCGTGCATTTCGGCGTCGCCGTCAAGTCGATCACCCTGCCGTTCGCCGGCACGCTGCACTTCCCAAACGCGGGCGCCACGAACGCGGGCCCGGCGCTGACCGTGATCGGCCTCGTTGTGATGATGAACATCGTCAACCTCTCCGATGGCGTAGACGGTCTCGCCGCCGGCGTTTGCGTGATCATCGCCGGCACGCTCGCGATCATCGCCTTCGACCTCGATCGCGCCGAACCGGGGGTGCTGGCGGCGCTCACGGCAGGCGCGGCGCTGGGCTTCTTGATCCACAATTTCCCGCCCGCCTCGAGCTTCATGGGCGATTGCGGGGCCAACCTGTTGGGCCTGTTGATGGGCGTGGTGGCCGTCGAGGCAGCTGTCAAGACGCCGGTGGTCGTGTCGTTCGTGCTGCCTTTGATCTTGCTGACCGTCCCGTTCCTGGACACCACATTCGTGGTGCTCAAGCGACTGAAGTACAAGCGCCCGATCTACGCCGCCGACAGCGAGCACTTCCACCATCGCATGGCTCGCATCGGCTTCTCCAGCAGGCGCACGATCGCCTATCTGTACGCCTGGACGCTGATGCTCGCGGGACTGGCGCTTGCGCTGCGGTTCGTCCCTTACTCCGACCACAAAGGACACGTGCACACCGGCTGGCTGCTGGTGATGGTCGGGCTGGCCGTGCTGGTAGGCGCCGCCAGCGTCTACCTGGTGTACGTCTTGGAGATCCTCAAGTTCCGCCGTCTCGATTCGATGCGACTACGCAGGCTGCGCCCCGAGGCCTCACCCGCGGAGATCGAACGCAGTATCGCGCGTCACCTGGAGACGGGCGAATACCAGGCCGTCGTCGTCGGCGACTCGGCCGTGGGAGCCGATCCGGTGGTGGGCGACTCGCCTGGCGGGACTGAGCACGGGATTAGCGAGCGGCAGGTGGATCAGGATGGCGTAGGCACAAAACGCGAGCGTGGCGGTGCGCAGGCGTCGGCTGTCGGCGAGCGCGGCCAAGGGGAGCGCCCATATCGCGTACCAGGGCAGCAGCCAGGCGGTCGATAGCAACAGCGCGAGCGTCGCCCAGCCGGCCATCGCGCGCCAGTCGGCCCCGCGCGCGGTGCGCCACAGGGTGAGCGCCAGCACGAGCAGGAAGCCGGCAACGAACAGATCGCGCCACCAGCCCGGCAGACCGCTGAGGCCGACCCAGCGGGCCGTCTCCGCCGGCAGGCTGTGTGTGGCGATCAGTTGCTGTTGCTCGCCCAAGGCGCCCAAAAAGCCGAAAGCGTGGGCGCCGAAGCCGACGATCGCCACGAGCGCGAGCGCTGCCAGCGCCGCGAGCGCGCTTGCCGTCACACGCGCTCGCTCTCGCCAGGCCCTGGGGGCGAGTACCACGAATGGGAGTACGAGCCCCGCGGAGGCCTTGACCCCGACCCCGACCACGAGCAGGGCGGCTGCCGCGCGGAGGTTGCGAGCGTTGCCTTCCAGCTCGTCCGCCGCCCTCCTGTCTGTCCTTGCGTCCAAGTTCTTCGCCGCACCCCTCACCACGCGCGCGGGGGAGAGCTCACCAGGGCGTGCGGCCAGCGCGCGCGGCGGGGAGAGCTCGCCGGTGCGTGCGGCCAGCGCCAGTGCTCCGGCCAAGACGAGCAGCACGAGCATGTCGTTGTGAGCGCCGCCCAGCGCCAGCTCCAGCAGCACCGGGTTCAGGCCCACGAACACCGCCGCCACCTTGGCGGAGCGCCCCATTTTGCTCGCGGCGCTCGCCGTGAGAGCCACCGCACCGAGGCTTGCCAGCAGCGCGAGCAACTTCAGCGCCCACAGGCCGCCCGCCAGCCCGAGCGATGCGAGTGGGTAGGTGCCGAGCGTGAAAATCGGACCGTAGGGAGAGTGCTGGAACGGCCAGCCGATAAACGGGAATACGGCGTCGGTGGGAGCTTCCGCGGCCACGTGCGTATAGGGGTCCAGGCCGTGCAGCACCCCCAGGCGCGCAAACTCGAGATAGCCGAAGACGTCCTGGGAGATGAGCGGCGGAGCGACCAGTAGCAGCAAGTTGGCAGCCACGATCGCGACGGCGATCGCCTTGCCGGGGAGGACGCGTGCGGTGAGCAACACCGCGGCATAGCCGGCGCACATCAGAAGCGTCAACGCCTGGAAGCTCGAGGAGCCGATCCCCAGTCCGAGACCGTGCAGGGGCCCGCTGAGCCAGCCGGGCCAGCCACCGCTACGCCCAGGCACATATGAGCTGGGGCTGCCGGCCGCGCCGGCGCTCACGCCGAAGACGCTTGCCACGATGCCCACGAGACCGACCGCGCCAAGCGTGCGCATCGCGAACAAATCGGGTCTCGAGTGGCTCGTCGACGTGCGACCGTTCGCCACGGCCGCTACGCTTTCCGTGTCGCCATGCGCTGAGATCTTCACCATGCTCGCGACCTGGCCGCTCCGTCCAGCGGGCGGGCAAGGCTTGAACTGTATGCCACGCCGCCACCGCACACCGATATCGCGCCGGCGCCCCGGGCCCAAGCGGGTGCTGATTCTCTCCGCCGACGTGGGCGAGGGCCATGCCGCGGCGGCGCGCGCCCTGGCCCGACAGATCGAGAGTGCGCCCGAGCCGGCGGAGGTGACGGTGATCGACGGGCTCGCGGCGATGGGCCCCCTGCTGCAACCCGTAGTCGAGGACGGCTACCGCGTGCAGCTGCGCTTCTTTCCGTGGACTTACACGGCGATCTACTGGCTGCTCGAGTCCGTTGCCCCGGTCAGGGTGCTTGCGCGCAAACTGCTCTGCCTGTTCGGCTCGCGACCGCTCGCGCGGCACATCGCCGAGCATGAGCCCGACGTCGTCGTCTCGACATATCCGGCGGTTACGGTCGTGCTCGCGCGTTTGCGTCGCACACAGGTGGTGCGCTGTCCGACGGTCGCCACGATCACCGACCTCACGGGTCTGTTCTTCTGGGCGCAGCCGGGCATCGACAGCCACTTGGTGATGTATGGCGAGTCGATGCGCTCGGTGGAGCGAATCGCCGGCCGCGGCAGCGCCCGGCTAGTGCGCCCGCTGATCTCCTCCGAGTTCCTCGAGGAGCGCCCCCAAGTCGAGTCCCGTGATGCTCTCGGCCTGCCGGACGAGGGCCGCATGGTCGTCGTCTCAGGCGGTGGTTGGGGCGTCGGCGACATCGAGGGCGCCGTTCGCGAGATAGCGGGCATCTCGGACGTGAGCGCGATCGTGTGCCTTGCCGGGCGAAACGAGCAGCTACGCGTGCGCCTGGAGACGGACTTCGCCGGCGAGCCGCGCGTGCACGTGTACGGCTTCACCGAACGGATGCCGGAGATCCTGGCAGCCGCCGACACGCTCGTGCACTCCACCGGCGGGGTGACTTGTCTGGAGGCGAAGGCCACCGGCACACCGGTCGTCTCCTACGGCTTGCCGGTGGGACACGCTCGCCTGAACACGCGTGCGATGGCCGATCTGGGCCTGTTGCGGCTTGCCAACGATACGGACGAGCTGCGCGAGCACGTGCTCGCCAGCTTCGCCGAACACCACGCGTTGCGCGGCCGTGGCGAGCATCCGCGCGAGGGACTGCTCGCCGTGGCCGGCCAAAACACGGTCGCCTCGCCCGAGCTGGCCGATGGTGTGGGAGGAATCGAGGCAACGGAGGCAACGGACGCAACGGGCCCGACGGAGGGGGCGCGGGGGAGTGTGGCGCCGCGGGCTCATGGGGTCGTGCGGGCGGATGGAGTCGATCGCCGCGAAGGCACCGGACCCACGTTCCCCGAGCCGCGACTCGATCCTGCCGCGGTGGACCTCGTGCTCGACGCGCCCCACCGCGTGCGCCCGATCCCGTTGTGGCGCCTGCGCATGATCGCGTTCGTGACCCAGATGGCGCTACTGCTGTTGGTGAGCACTTGGTTGATGTCCACCGACGAGGTCACGGCATTCGCGGCGCTGTTCCTGGGGGGCCACGCGCTCGAGCGCGTGGAAACCTCGAGCCCGGAGGTGGGCTTGGTCGTGCGCGCCCCGGCAGGCAAGGTGACGCTCATCGCGAGCGAGCTGGCGGGAGCCGGCATCCGCGTGTCGTTTGCCGACAACGGCGCGGACGCCTCCAGGACGATCATCGGGCTACGCGCGCGCCACGACGAACTCGTGCCCGAACTACCCCACTCCGGCTCGCCGTTCCGCTGGGTGCGCACGCGCGGGGCGCTGCGCTCACAGGCGCGCGCTCTCGGCTTGCGCCATCGCTTCTACTTCCTGCAGCCACCGAACGGATTGACCGTGGGCCAGCTCGTGCTTGCGCGCACCACGGGTGCGATCCCGGTGGCCGGCGCCGAACGCTTGAACGCGACCGGTCCGCTGCCTCACGGACGGATGCGCGCGGGCGACGTGCTCGTCGTCTCGATGGACGGCTCCGCCTCCTCGCTTGCGGGGCTCGAGCGGATCGTCTCGTGGCTGCGCTCCGACGGGCTATCGGTCGAGCCGCTGGGCTCGCTCACGGCCTCGCCTTCCATCAAAGCGAGCAGCAGCGGCGAGCGCGCCAGCGCGGCGGCGCCCGTCACGAGCACGGCAAGCGAGATCGAGAGCGGTATCCCGCCGAGTGGGGTCGAGCTGAAATCTTCGCCGAGCAGCACCGGCGCGAGCACGACGGGCACGACCGTCTGAGTCACGAACACCACCGGCGCCACCTGGATCGCGGGGCGCATCTGCAGGGCGCTCATCTCACTGAGCGCCGCCACCGCGGAGGCGGCGGCCGTGGAGATCGCCCAGGCGACCGCGAACCACAGCCGCCCTTGAGAGAGATCGTCGGAGAACAGCTTCGTCGCGACGCCACTCCAGGCGAAGCCGAGTCCCGCGGCGACCATTGTCAGCGTGGCGGCGGGTCGGCGCACGCGATTGACCACGTATGGGAGCAGCGTCAGCAACCCCAGTCCCACGAGCACGAGCGTGACCGTGAGGTTGTTCGTGTGCGTCGTGGAGCGCCCGGGGGCGGTGGCCGCGATGCCGGCGACGCCGACGACGATCGCGAGCATCGCAAGGTGCTCCCGTCGTCCGGCACGCTCGCCGAGCATACGCTCACCGAAGAACAACAGCACGAGCAGGCCGACGGCCATGGTCGGCTGCACGATCACCAACGAAACCAGTAGCAACGCCACCACTTGCAGCGGCCAGCCGAGCATCGACAGGCCGGTACCCGCGAGCCAGCGCGCGCGCCGCAGCAGATTCAGGGCGAGCGCCGGATGCAGGTGCTCGGCATGGGGAGTGCGCTTTGCGTCCATCGCCTGCAGCGCGACCCCTAGGCTATAGAGCGCCGACGCGGCTACCGCTGCGAGGATTCCCAGGATCAGGTCCACCATGTCCGCCAACGATCATCGCAGCCACGGCAGTCCGCTCGCGGGCGCGATGGCGGGCGCGGCGATGGCCGGCTACCTGGTGCCGGCGCTCGCCTTCTACTCACGTACGTTGCGCGAGGCGCTCGGAGTCGAGACGCAAACCGCCACAGGGCGCGGCGCGGCACTCACGTTCGACGACGGCCCACACGCGCAGGGCACGCCTGCCGTGCTCGAGACGCTAGCCGAGCGTGGAGCGCGGGCGACGTTCTTCCTCGTCGGCGAGCAGGTGCTGAGAACCCCCGAGATCGCGGCGGAGATCGTGGCGGGCGGCCATACGATCGGCTTGCATTGCCACCGCCACCGCAATCTCTTGCGGCTGGCGCCGGCGCAGGTGCGCGAGGACGTGACCCGAGCGCAGGCGACGATCGAGGACGCCACGGGAGTCTCACCCGGGCTGTATCGACCGCCCTACGGGATCCTCAACGCGAGTGCACTACGACTCGCTCGGCGAGCCGGGCGACGCACGCTGCTATGGAGCCATTGGGGACGCGATTGGCGGGAGCGTGCCACCCCAGACTCGATTCTCGCGAGCATTACCGCCGATCTGGCAGAGGGATCGGTGCTACTGCTTCACGATGCTGACGACTACAGCGCTCCTGGCTCGTGGCGGCGCACGGCGCTGGCGCTGCCACGCGTACTCGACGTACTCGAGGAGGAAGGTCTCGATACGGTGTTCCCGTGAGCCCCATTCAGACTGAATCGCTGGATGACGTCGAGCGCCTGCCGGGGTCGAGCGCAGCGGCGAAGTCGATACGGCGGCCGCGCTGGTGGGGGGAGCTGCTGGTGATCGTGTGGCTCGCATGGCTATACGACACGGTCACGAACTTGGCGCCGCTGAGAGAAAAGCTCGCGCTCGCCCACGGGCGCGACATCCTGAGCTTGGAGCAGTCGCTGCACATCGCGCCTGAACTTGCCCTGAATCGCTGGCTCGTCGCGCACGAAGCGTTTGGGACGATCCTGTCCTATTACTACGACAACGCCCACTTCATCGTCACCTTCGGGCTGCTCGGCTGGCTGTGGTGGAAGCGCGCCGACATATACCGACCCCTGCGCAATGCGCTCGTGGCGATCAACCTGGTTGGCCTGGTCGTGTTCTGGCGCTACCCCGTGGCGCCGCCACGCCTGCTCGTCTCGAACGGCTTCACCGACGTCGTTGCGTCGAGCCATACGGTCGGCTCGTGGCATACCGGCAGCCTCGCGGCCGACGCCAACCAGTTCGCCGCGATGCCGTCGTTGCACATCGCGTGGGCTGTGTGGTGCACGTTCGTGCTGTGGCGCCTATCGTCGCGCGCGTGGGTGCGAGCGCTTGCCGCGGCGTACCCGTGCCTAACCGCATTTGCCGTGCTGGCGACCGGCAACCATTACCTGCTCGACCTGATCGGCGGCCTCGCCACTTTCGCCCTGTCGCTTGCCCTGGCACGCTGGATGTCCGTGGCGCATGTCACAAAGTTGTTACTAAGTCGCAGAACCGGTAGACTCGGGCCGGCTTCTGAAGACGCGCTCTGAGGGGAGTTGCGAGTCCGCCGCGAAAGGCGAGCGGGCTTTTGCGTCTGTAGGGTGGCCCATAACCATGCTCACATCCGTTCGATATATCGACCTGCTCCTGGTCGCACTCGCTCTGCCCGTCTTCCTGGCGGCTGGATTGCCCTTGGCCGGCTGGGCTGTGGGCGGTGGAGCATGGGTGGCCCAACGTGGGTTGCAGGAGTATCTCGACCGCCGTGCCGGTGCTTCGAAGGACCCGCGTACCGTGGTAGGGCTGCTCGCCGGCTCGATGATCGCGCGCGGCTGGTTCGTCGCGATCGCGGTCTTCCTGGTCGGTTTGAGTGACAACGAAGCCGGCCTCGCCGCGGCGGTGCTCGTAATTGCGCTGTTCACCGTCTACTTCACGGTGCGCATGATCTTGCGTCCTTTCGAGATGCAGCCCGGGAGCGAGTCGCGGTGAGCAGGGGCGCCAAGATCGGACTGGCCTCCGCGCTGCTTGCGGCTCTGATGATCGCGCTGTTCGCGATCACCGGCTCGCACGGGATGAACACCGAGTACCAGCCTCAGAACGAGTTCAAGCTCGAAGATTGGATCTCCATCCACCTCGGCAGCCTGAACCTGTCGATCAACAAGGCCGTGCTGTATCTGCTGCTCGCCTGCGGCCTCACCGCCGGCACGATGATCTACGTCGCGCGGCGCATGCAGGAGCGGCCCAACAAGGTGCAGACGGCCGTGGAGGTCATCTGGGGGGTGATGCGCGACAACATCGCCGGACCCAACAACATCGACCGCGAGATGGCCATTAAGTGGTTCCCCTTCATCGGGGCGCTGTTCTTGTTCATCCTCTACTCGAACATCCTCGGCTACCTGCCGCTGCCGGTGAACAGCGGGGAGACATTCGACCTCTTCGGCGCCCATATTCCCGCTTTCCAGATCTATGCCGCCACCGTGAACATCTCGGTGACGCTGGTACTGGCGCTGATGGTGTGGGTCAGCTACCACATCGTCGGCGTGCGCAGCAAAGGCCCTGTCAACTACTTGAAAAGTTGGCTTCCGGCGGGGATGGACAAGGTTCCGGCACGTGCGTTCATGGTGCCTTTCGTGTTCTCGATCGAGGTGATCTCACAGTTCGTGCGCATCATTTCGCTATCGGTCAGGCTTTTCGCCAATATGCTTGCCGGACATCTGCTGATCCTGTTCATGGGTGGTGGATTGGTGGTGCTCGTCGGGGTCGCAGCGCTCGGCCCACTCACGCTGATCGTGGCAACGTTGTTCTTCATCTTCGAGGTGGTTCTGATCGCGGGCCTGCAGGCCTTCATCTTCGCCACCCTCACAGCCATCTACCTCGGCGGCGCGGTCGCCGAGTCTCATTGAAAACAAGGAGCGTTCGTGCATTTCCTACTCGCAACAACAGGCAGCGAAGAAATGGCCAAGTCGATCAAGGCCATCGCCCTCGGTGTGGGCGCCGGCCTCGGCACGATCGGCCCGGGGGTGGGCGTCGGCTACATCTTCGGCAAGGTGATCGAGGCGATCACCCGTCAGCCGGAGATGCGTGACGAGATCACCTCGATTCAATGGCTTGGATTCGCCCTCACCGAGGCGATCGTGTTCTATGCGTTCATCTTCGGCCTGATCGCGTTCTTCCTAGGCTAACGATGACTCCATCCATTCTCGCCGCCTCGAGCAGCGGTAACTTCCTCGTATCGCCGAATGTCGGCGTGATGCTGTGGACACTGGTCGCGTTCGGGATCACCGTCGTGCTGCTCGCGCGACTCGTGTTCCCGCGCATCTCAGAGGCGCTGACAAAGCGCCAGAAAGAGATCGAGGACTCGATCGACAGTGCGCAGCGCACACGCGAGGAAGCCGAGACGCTGCTCGCCGAATACCGCGAGCGCCTGCACGAGGCGCGCTCACAGTCCGATGAGATCGTGCAGCGCGCGCGCCAGACGGCCGAGGCGCACGAGCGTGAGGTCAAGGAGCACAGCCGTGAGCTCGCGGCGGAAGCATCGGCTCGCGCGGCGCGTGACATCGAGGCGGCCACCGCGCGCGCTCTCGGTGAACTGC
>Ga0210386_10005422_pt1 | contig 10384 bp, 12 predicted proteins | sample IncBWH32OmetaG_FD_160091 | JGI IMG/M metagenome (GOLD analysis project Ga0210386, IMG submission 160091) | Forest soil microbial communities from Barre Woods Harvard Forest LTER site, Petersham, Massachusetts, United States - Inc-BW-H-32-O ... | reverse complement strand
GTCCCGCGGTGCTTCGGTTTCGTCAGTGCGACGCCGGTGTGCACGCTAGAACTCATTACAACATTATCTCCCTGGTTGCAAACTCAATTGTTGCGCCGGGGTAAAAATTCGCTCCCGAATCAGCAACGTACTGACCAGCGAGGTCAGGCCGGACGCGGCAAAAATCATGGCCAGCACCACGAACTGGTAGATGGCAGCATACACTGGCCGGGCCCCGGAGAGCAGCATACCCGCCATCAAGCCGGGAATCCATACGATGCCCAGCGAGCGAATGGAGTCGATGGCGGGAATCAGGCTGGCTTCGATGCTGGCTTGCACGTAAGGGGAAACACTGGTCTTGGCTTCCGCTCCGAGGGCCAGCGCAGTTTCGATTTCGCCGACGTGGGCCAGCACATCGGACCGGAAGCGATTCAGCGCCAATCCGTTCGTATTCATGGCATTGGCGATGAGCATGCTGCCGACCGGCACCAGCGAAGTGATGGCCGTATCGATCACGCCGAGCCAGGTCATCAGCGCGATCACCGAGCCGGCGCCCAATGCAATCGACCAGGCAGAAACCCGAAACGCGTCGGGCATTCCTTTCGCGCGACCCGCCGAGGTTGCCCCCGCGGCGGTGATCATTCCGGCGAGAAGAAACCCGCTGGTCCAGCGCGGACCACGGAGCAACAAAAGGAGAATGGATCCGACGGCAACGATCTGGACGATGCCTCGAACCATTGCAATCAGCGTATCGCGCTCCAGATGAATGCCACGTTTACGGGCCAGCAATACCACCACCATGGCCGCGAGCGCAGCAACGAGAGCCTGCGCCAATCCCAGATACAGTTGATTGCTAAAGAAAAGCTTAAGCATGCAAAACCTCACTGACGGTGCCGATGCGCACCACATGCCCGGATTCGAGCAACAATGCCCGCTCGGCCAGGCGCGCCGCTTGCGCGGTGTCATGAGTAACCAGTACGCAGGTCAGTCCCCGATCGTGCACGACGTTTTGAATGGCCGACTCAACCTCCAGCTTGGATGCTTCATCCAGGGCAGACGTAGGCTCATCGAGCAGCAGAACCAGCGGAGAATTGGCCAGCGTGCGGGCGACGGAGACGCGTTGGGCTTCGCCTCCAGAAAGATTGGCAACATTGCGGCTGGAATAGCCCTTCAGACCGACGCGGACCAGCAGTTGCTCGATCGATTCGTGCGACAAAGACTCTCCGCGCTGCCGCGGACCGAATTGCAGGTTCTCTTCTACGGTGCCAGGAAAAAGGTAAGGACGCTGGTTCACCATGCCCAGCTTCCGCCGCAACTCGCGGGGCGGGATTTGGCGGTAGTCGATTCCTTCCACATAGAGTGTGCCGCTGGTCGCTTCATCGAGGCGATTCAGCAACCGGAGCAATGAACTTTTTCCCGAGCCGCTGGGCCCCACGATGGCGAGAACTTCACCAGTTCGCACTTTGAAGGTGACATCTTCGACCAGAACTTTGTCCTTGACCACGCGGCCCAGGTGCTCGGTTCGGACGACGGGGTCGGAGGTGGGAGGGTGGTCACCGGAATCGGCCGCTGGGTTTGGAATCATTGCGCCTGCGCACGCACTGCGGTTCGCAGCTCTTCGACGATTTCGCGAGCGGCTTTGCGCGCGGCCTCCTGATGGGTGACGTCGAAAGAGATGGCGCCGACCCGGGCATGCCCACCGCCGCCGTAGCGCTCGCAGATCTTCGCCAGGTTCACGACTGGCTCCGAGGGCGCCCAGGGATTCGATCCCACCGACACCTTCACCCGGAAACTGCTTTTGCTCAGGCCCACGCTGTATACGGATTCGGGATGCAGATAGTAGGGAACGAATTTGTTGTAGCCCTCGAGCTCATGGTCGGTGACATCAAAGAACAGGGTGCCATCTTTCGATTCGGTGCGTTCGCTGAGGATCGCGATGGATCGTTGATGACGCTCCAGCAGTGGCGGCAAGAGCGATGCCACAAAAGGCTCTTCGATGATCTCGGCCAGAGGCTTGCTGGCGAGAAGAGGAATGAGCCTAGGAACAAAATCGTGGGTCTGGTTCGATTCGATCACCATGGTCAGCTTCATTGCCGGAGCTTGCATTTCGACCGCCGTGCGGGCGTCGGGATACATGGCGCCGTCGACCATGTCAGTCCAATGAACCAGTTCGGCCACGGGTTTGGGATCGAAACCGAAGCGCTCCTCGGCGATGGTGGCAATGAAACTGGTGCAGGATTTGAAATCCGGGTCGTAGAATTTGCGGTTGCTCTGATCCTGCTCGAAGTGGGCAGCATCGGCGGGCGACAGAAACGCGCTCTCGTGATGATCGAACCACCAGGTAATCTTGGGAGAACTGGAGTATTTAAAATCGACGATGGCATTCTCGTCGCCGTCAAAATTCTTTTCATCGAACAGGGAGCCCGCGCGGTGCAGCAAGCCGGAGTAAACGAACTGGACGTCGTTGCGAATCCGTTCGCGGTAGAAACGGGAGAAAAGTGCCGCCGACGAGGCACCGTCAAAGCATTTGTCGTGATAGAACACCCGAACTCTCAAGCGTGTCTCCCCTTCCGGCTAGAATCAGACAGACTACCCGAAATCGAGCCCGAATCAAAAGTAAATAGGAATGCGCTGACGCCTCGGTTTGCCCTTCGTGCAGTTTCTCCCCGGACTCTGCGGCTGTTCTCAGCGATCTCCGCGATTTAAGACTTTGCCGTCTGGGTTTCGGATCAAATCTTACAACGCAGAGATCGCAACGAACATCCGCAGAGCGCGCGGAGATCAGGAATCACTTTGAGGGACGCAGGTCACGACAGGTTTCGGGTCGACTCTCGAACGGCTAGTTCTGGGGCTACTTTGCGGTGCACGGCGGCGACTTCGCGCTTCTCCTGAACCGCATTGATGCCGTCGACGACAATGCTGACTGCCATCGTTCCCATAACTTCCATGGGCTGGCGAACTGTGGTTAAGGAGGGTGTGTACAAACTGGAAGCGGCGACGTCATCGAAACCGATGACCGAACAGTGTTCCGGAACCCGCAGGCCCGCTTTTGCCAGCGCGCGTATGGCTCCAAACGCGGTCATATCGTCGAAGGCCATCAGGGCGGTGAACGGGCGCTTTTGTTTGAGCAAATCCTCGGTTAATTTGTAACCCGCTTCAAAACTCGAAATCGGGTCTCGCGATTCAGGCAGATCGAGAATCAGCCGCGAATCCAGTTCCAGCCCGCTCGATTTGGCGAAAGATCGAATTCCCTTCCATCGCGGAGCGCTGTCGGCCAGAGTTTTGGGGCCGCGGATGAAGGCTATCTTGCGATGCCCCAGCGAGTGCAGATGCTCGAGAGCGGCATGAGCCCCGAGTTCGTTGTCGACCATGACGGAACTGACCGTGTCGGTTCGCAACTCACGCCCGATCATCGCTGTGGGAATGCTGCTCTTTTCCAAGTCGGCCAGAACGTCGATATCCACGAACAGCCAGTTTGCCACCACGATGAGGCCTTCCACCCGCCGGTCCAGTAACATCTCGAGGTAACGCTCGAAGCGGCTGCGTTCGTTGTGAACGTCGGTGAGAATCGGAAGGTAGGAAGACTGATACAGAGTATTCTCGATGCCGCGCAGGACGAGAGTGCAGTAGGGGTCGGTCATGTCGAAGACCATGACGCCGACGGTGTGGCTGCGCTTGCTACGAAGCGAACGGGCAAACAGGTTGGGGCGGTAACCCAGCTTCTTGGCGGCTTGCTCAATCCGCTTCTTGGTGACCGCTGGAATGTAACGTGCGAGCGGAGCATTGTTCAGAACGATGGAGACCGTGGTCGACGAAAAGCCACTCTCCTTCGCCACATCTTTAATCGTGACGGTTTCAGCTTTCATCGCGAGTTTCTCATCCTTGGCGCGAATTGCCGTGAATCATCGTGGCTTGAATTCATGTTGCTGCTGGCGGACACTACAGCAGAGAGTGAAAGCAGTGTCAAGCGCAACCATGCGATTTTTACTGACGTTTCTGTGGCTGGCCGTGGCCCAGGCGGCCAGTGCGACTGGGATGCAGCAGGCTCAGACGCAAAAACCAGGCTCCGCGCCTGCCACGCAGAGTGTCGATCCTCAGCAGCTTTTTCAGCGCGGTGAAGCGGCGCTGAAAACCGGCAACCTGGATGAAGCCGAACGCGCATTTCGAGCTGTGCTTGCGGTCAATCCGCAGGTGGCGGGCGCGTACGCGAACTTGGGAGTGATTGACATGCGCCGCAAGCAGTGGCCGCAGGCATTGGAGAGGTTGCACAAGGCCGAACATCTGGCGCCGCAGATTGCGGGGATACGGCTGAACATCGGGTTGGTTTACTATCGCCAGAACGATTTTCGAAACGCGATTCCTCCTTTTGAGTCGGTGGTGCGCGATGCGCCAGATTCTTTCCAGGCGCGCTATTTGCTGGGGCTGTGCTATTTCTTCCTCGAGCGTTATGGTGATGCGGCAAGCACGCTCGAGCCGCTCTGGTCGGAGGCTTCCGGCCAGTTGAATTACCTCTATGTGTTGGGCATCGCGGCCAACAAGGCGGGACGCGCGGATCTGGAGCAGCGGGCGTTAAGCCATTTGGTGGAGATCGGGCAAAACTCTCCCGAGTTTCATCTTCTAATGGGCAAAGCTCATCTCAACCGCGAAGAGTATGACGAAGCTATCACCGAACTTGAACTCGCGGCCAAGGGCGATCCTTCGCTTCCCTTCGTCCACTTCAATCTCGGAATGGCTTACCTGAAGAAGCAGGATCTGGAACACGCCAAAGCGGAGTTCCTCAAAGATATCGCCATCGAGCCGGACGTCAGCTACGACTATGACCAACTAGGACAGGTGTACTTTCTTCAGCAGCAAGATCAAGAAGCGGAGACTATGTTTCGCAAGGCGCTGCGTCTCGATCCTCAGCTCGCCAGCTCGCATTTTCAACTCGCGAGGGTCTACCAGCGTGAGAAGCAATATTCGGAAGCGCTGACCGAGATTGACGCAGCGCTAAAGCTCGATCCCGACAGCCCCGGCATTCACTATTTACGCGGACAAGTGCTGCAGCGCCTGGGACGCGTGCAGGAGGCCAAGGTCGAGATGCAGACGTTTACCCAAATGTCGAATGCAGCCCGCGAAAAACGGCATCAGGAGCTGGAGTCAGGACCGATGCCAAACCCCGAGCTCACGCAGGAACCTCAGTAGCGGCTCACAGCGCGCAGCCCGTTTGCTATCGCCGGTTTGCTATCGTAAGACATGACCCAGATTTCTTGCCGCGCGCTCCTGTTCGACCTGGATGGCGTACTGATCGACTCCACGCCTGCCGTGACTCGGGTTTGGTCGGGGTGGGCAATCGCGCACGGTTTCGATCCCGATGACGTTGTTCGTAGAGCGCATGGACGTCCCAGCATTGCGACCATACGCGACTATCTCCCGCATGCCGACCACGAGGCCGAGAACCTCAAAGTGGAAAGCGGCGAAATTCAAGATCTCGTGGGCGTGGTGACTTTGCCGGGTGCACGCGAACTGCTGAGCGCTCTTCCTCCGGACCGATGGACGATCGTGACCTCCTGTACCCGCCCTCTGGCGGAGGTTCGACTGCGCGCGGCTGGTCTGCCGATTCCCGAGCGGTTGCTCACCTGCGACGATGTGACAAATGGAAAACCAGATCCCGAGCCTTACCTGAAAGGTGCGTCGTTGCTGGGAGTGGTGGCGACCGACTGCGTCGTGGTGGAAGACGTACCCGCGGGCATTCGCGCCGGCAAAGCCGCCGGCGCCCGGGTCATCGCTTGCAGAACCACGGCCTCCGAAACCGAACTCGAAGAGGCTGGCGCTGACTGGATCGTGGACGGTTGCCAATCTATTTCGGTTTCCCAGGCAAACGGCAAATTAACGCTCGTCTTGACCGACGAACCCACGGTCCAAGACCCATTCAGACCAACCTCCCAGACCCGTCCCGCATCGTAGGGTGGTGAAAATAATCAGCGCTTTCGCCGCCGTTTTGCTTTTCTTGGCAGCCGGATGCACTTCGCAAAACCCCAGCCCCGACGAGGTGCGAGAGAGAACCGCGCAAGCTACGTCGGACATCAAGCGCGACGCGCAGGCGCTGGCTCAGGGGGTGAAAGAAGGCTGGAATCGTGACAAGCCGCTGGATCTGAACCATGCCAGCAAAGATCAATTGCTAAGCCTGCCGGGAATGAGCAGCGAGGCAGCCGATCGCGTAATCGCTGACCGACCTTATAGCAGCGCCCACGAACTGGTGAGCCGGCGCGTCATCCCGGAGCAAGAATATGCCAAGATCAAGGACCAGGTAACGGCAAAGCCCTGACTATTCAGGTCGCGGTCTGGCGATCAGTGAGCCATCACCGCGCCACCCTTCTTCGGGTTGCGCATCAAAAAAAGCAGTGGCAACATCGCCATGAACGTCAACGCGAGAAAACGGAACACACCGTTATAGGCCAGCATAGCCCCTTGCTGCTGTACCATTCCCCACACCGCGCCATAAGCCTGCCGGGTCGCGGTTGCTGCGTCCTTGCCTTGTGACATGAAAAGGCCCCGCATCCCATCCACGGTTTGACGCGCCAGCGGGTTCGCCGGGTTGACGTGTTCGCCCAGAATGTTGATGTGTAATTGCGACTTGCGAACCTGCATGGTCTCCACCATCGCGATGCCAACGCTGGCGCCGATATTGCGCATCAGGTTGAAGATGCTGGTGGCGTTGCCCATCCTTTCTCTGGGAATGGGATCTTTCGTAACCGTGATCAAAGGCACAAAAATGAGGCCAAGCCCCGCGCCCGCCGCCACATGCGCCTTGAATGTTCCGGAACAAAATCAGAAACGGCAGCGACGGCGCCAGTCCGCAGAAAAAAGATGCCGTGGTAAAGCCGGTTGCCGATAGCATGAGCCGGCGTTTGCGCCCGAACGTAGAGGCTAGCCATCCGGTCATTGGCAGGACGATCGCGTTGGCGACGAGGTAGGAGGTGAGCGTCCAGGTGGCTTCGTCGGTGCTGGCGGAGAGGTTGCCGGTGATGTGCGGCAGCGAAACATTGACCACCGTCGTATCGAGCACCTCCATGAAGGTGCTCGACATGACGGCAATGGCGATCAGCCAGGGATTAATCTCTTTGGAAAACAGGGCGAACCTGGCAAGTTATCCGGTCCATCAGAATCTGCGTCAGATCGTACGCGGATGACGCAGATCGCCCCGAGTTGGCTGGCTGTGCTGGGATCGATAATGGCCGGCTTCCGCGACAATTTGGAAATGTGGATTGTCTCCTTCGTACTAGTATGGGGTGTTACTCTCAGCAGCTAACATTATGGTCGCTCGGTGGATTGGAGTGCTGTCCTTCTTTATTTGGGTCTATTTGCTTGCCGGAAGGGGCGGATTCTGGCGACTGTCGAAGGCAGCGACTGAACTGACGCTGCCGCTTACGTCCGCACCCCGCATCGCGGTTGTTGTGCCGGCGCGCGACGAGGCGGAGGTTATTGGTCTGGCAATCCGCTCCTTGCTTGAACAGGATTACCCCGGGCGGGTGCAGATCTTCGTGGTCGATGACCACAGTTCCGATGAGACTGCGAGTGTGGCACACCGGGCCGCAGGAGACAAAGCCGAACAAGTCACGATGAGTTCGGCCACGCCTCTGCCCGCCGGCTGGACGGGAAAAATGTGGGCTCTGTCGGAAGGCGTACGGCAGGCGGCACAGTTTGCGCCTGATTATTTCTTGTTCACAGATGCGGACATCGTCCACGCTTCCGATTGCATTGCCTCTCTGGTTGCCCGCGCACAGACGGATAAACTCGATCTGGTGTCGATCATGGCGCGGCTGCGGTGCTCGTCGCTGGCCGAGCGTGCGCTCATTCCGCCATTCGTGTTCTTTTTTTTCATGCTTTATCCGCCGGAGTGGGTCCGCAGTGATACGCACAAGACTGCGGCTGCTGCGGGCGGCTGCATCCTGGTTCGCGCCGAAGCGCTGGCGAAGATCGGAGGAGTGGCCGCAATCCGCAACGAATTGATCGACGATTGCGCTTTGGCGAGGGCAATGAAATGCAACGGCGGGGTGTGGCTTGGAGCAGCGCGGAACACGTACAGCACTCGCGGTTACGACGGCTTCGGCGGAGTTGGCCGCATGATCTCGCGCACCGCGTTCTACCAGTTACGGCATTCGGGTTGGCTGCTGCTCGCAACAATTCTTGGAATGACGACTGCATACTTGGCGCCGCCGGTTTTGGTCTTCTTCGGCGGATGGGCGGCGCTGTGGGGCGGTGCCGCTTGGCTGCTGATGAGCGCTGCATTCTGGCCTACGCTTGGCTTCTACTCGCGTTCGCCGCTGTGGGCGCCTCTGCTGCCTGCCGTCGCGCTGTTCTATATGGGCGCAACGGTCCATTCGGCGGTTCAATACTGGCTGGGTCACGGTGGCGAGTGGAAAGGCCGCTTGCAGGATGCAAAAACCCATGTGGCTGGGTAGGCAGTGCGCTTCCAGGCGCTCATCTCAGCTCCTCGGTTTAAGCTTCGCGGCTTACCAGTTTGCTGAAAAACTCGGTTCGGGTACCTCAGCGGCTAAAGCCTTCCCTCATTCCAGAGCATTTACCGCAGCGCTGTAAGCGTGTGCGGCACCCAAAAACAGAGTTTTTCAGCAATCTGCTACGGCGGAACTTCCGCGCAAGAATCCTGTCCCGAAAACTTGTTGGCTAACACTTGGCACTTACGTCTAAAACGGCGTAGAGTATCGTTTCCCTCGGAATCTCGCTGTTTCAACTTCACAGGAGCACGTTGCATGCGTTATTGGCTGGTTTCATTGCTCGCAGTTGTTTGCTTCAACCTTCATGCCTCTTCCCAAACCGCAGAAGAGTTGGTCAACAAGAATATCGAAGCCAAAGGAGGGATGGACAAGATCAAAGCCATCAAGACCTGGCGTATGACGGGCCAACTTATTGTCGGCGGTATCACGGCTACATCGGGACAGGAAAACATGCGCCCGAACCTTGTCCGCGAGACCATTTCGCTTCAGGGCATGACGGCGGTGCAGGCTTACGACGGCTCAACGGGATGGCAAATCCAGCCGTTCGGCGGACGAAAGGATCCCGAATTGATGGGAGAAGACGACATGCGGGATCTCCTCATTGATTCCGACTTCGACGGGCCGCTGGTGGATTACAAAGCCAAGGGCAATACGGTTGAATATCTGGGCCATGACATCGTCGACGGCGACGATGCTCTCCGGCTCAAGGTCACGTTGAAAAATGGCGACATCATCTACTATTACCTGGACCCCGACACCTACCTGGAGATTCGCAAGGAAACCCAGGAATTCATTCGCGGTTCGGTGCGAGAGAACGCTTCCGACCTCGGATCCTACAAGCCCATCGGGGGCGTGATGTATCCCTTTTCTATCGCGTCGGGCCCCAAGAACGATCCTACCTCATGGCAAACTGTAACCGTCCAGAAAATCGAGGTCAACGTTCCGTTGGATGCTTCCGACTTTGCGTTACCAGTGTCCCTTAAAAAGGGAGCATCGAAAAACCAGTGAGCGGTCAGGAATCGAGCACACCGTTTTTGCCGCGACTATATCTCTGGGCACTTTACGTCAAACAGCATTCGCATTTTGAAGAGGACCTTTACAGATGACAGTTCATGCCAGCTCCCAAACCCTGCTCGAAACCTTCTCGCGGTTACTTACGCTTGGATTGTTGTTCGTATCCGTGGTGGTTTCCGCGCAGCAAGCGACGAAGTTCGACGCCGCCACGATTTCTGGATTGCCGGCTCGCAACATAGGATCTGCCACCATGAGCGGACGCATTGCAGCGGTAGCCGCGGTGACCGAAAACGGACGGCTCACGCTTTTTGTCGGGTCAGCCAGCGGCGGAGTTTGGAAGTCGGTTAACGGCGGAACTACGTTCAAGCCGGTTTTCGATCGTCAATCGGTTCAGTCGATTGGAGCGCTCGCGATTGATCCGTCAAATTCCAAGATCGTTTGGGCGGGAACAGGAGAAGCGTGGACCCGAAACAGCGTTTCCATTGGTGATGGCATTTATAAGTCCAGCGACGGCGGCGAGAACTGGACCAACATGGGGTTGAAGGATTCCGAGCATATCGCGAAGATCCTCGTCGATCCCAAGGACAGCAATAGTGTTCTCGCATGCGCCACTGGCCACGTTTGGAACGACAATGACGAACGGGGAGTTTTCAAAACCTCCGACGGTGGTAACACCTGGAAGAAAGTTCTAGCTGGGGCGAACGGTTCTACAGGCTGCGGCATGCTGGCCATGAGCCCGCTCGAACCGAAAACCATCTTCGCTTCGATGTGGGACTTCCGCCGCCAAGGCTGGACATTCCGTTCCGGAGGCCCGGGCAGCGGACTCTACCAGTCCACCGATGGCGGTAACAGTTGGACGGAACTGAATGACAAAAACAGCAAAGGCCTGCCCG
>Ga0210386_10005421_pt1 | contig 10385 bp, 8 predicted proteins | sample IncBWH32OmetaG_FD_160091 | JGI IMG/M metagenome (GOLD analysis project Ga0210386, IMG submission 160091) | Forest soil microbial communities from Barre Woods Harvard Forest LTER site, Petersham, Massachusetts, United States - Inc-BW-H-32-O ... | reverse complement strand
ACGGCCGGTATCCGCGGCCGGAGCTCACCCGGTGAACTGCGACGCGAGCTCGATGACATCTACTCCCTCGTGGTCAGGGTGATGTCGGCTGCGGATGAGCACGCCCTCGGCGAGCTGCGGGCCGCGCTGGCCGAGCTGTCCCGGTCCCGCGCGCGTAACGGGTTCACGCCGCGCGAGACGGCCATCGCGGTGTTCTCGCTGAAGGAGGCCGTCTACGAGCTGGTCGCGGACGTGGCCGAGCTGCTGCCCGAGTATCTCGCCTTCTCCCGGCTGATCGACGACCTCGGCCTGCACACCTTCGAGACCTACGCGGCGGCCCGGGAACGGATCATCGCCGACCAGGCCGCGAGCATGATGGAGCTGTCCACGCCGGTGGTGCGGCTGTGGGACGGCATCATCGCGGTACCGCTGGTCGGCACGCTTGACTCCGCGCGGACTCAGCTGGTTATGGAGAAGCTGCTCGAGACCCTGGTCGCGACCGGTGCCGACCACGCGGTCCTGGACATCACCGGCGTCGCCACCGTGGACACCGAGGTGGCGCAGCACCTGCTCAAGACCGTGAACGCGGCGCGGCTGCTCGGCGCCGAGTGCATCGTCAGCGGCATCCGGCCGCAGGTCGCGCAGACCATCGTCGCGCTCGGCATCGAGTTCGGCGACATCGCCACCAAGGCCACGCTGGCCGACGCGCTGGCGCACGCGCTGAAGCGGTCGGGCCTGACGGTCAGCAAGATCGGGCCGGCCTGATGGAGCGGGTGCCCATCCTCAAGATCGGCCCGACGCTGTTCGTCTCCATCCAGATCGACCTGCAGGACGAGAGCGTCATGCGGCTGCAGGAAGACCTGGCCGACGAGCTGGCCAAGACCGGCGCCAAGGGCGTGATCATCGACATCACCGCGGTGGAGATCGTCGACTCCTTCATCGGCCGGATGCTGACCATGATCGGCTCTATTTCCCGGCTGTTCGACGCCGAGACCGTCCTGGTCGGGATGCGCCCCGCGGTGGCGATTACCCTCACCGAGCTCGGCTTGTCGCTGCGCGGCGTGCGGACCGCCCTGAACGCGGAAAAGGGGCTTGCGCTCCTGAGCGGAAATACTTAATGCCGGAGCTGCCGATCCAGTCGGGGGACGATGTGGTGCGGGTTCGCCAGCAGGTCCGGGTGCTGGCCGCGGAAAGCGGGCTCTCCCTGGTGGATCAGACCAAGCTGGTCACCGCGGCGAGCGAGCTGGCCCGTAACGCCCTGGTGCACGGCGGCGGCGGCCTGGCCCGGGTCGAGGTCGTCAGGTCCGACACCGGCAAGAACGGCGTCCGGATCGACTTCGTCGACGAGGGCCCGGGCATCGGAGATATCGACCTGGCCCTGACCGACGGCTGGACCTCGGGCGGCGGACTCGGCCTGGGCCTGTCCGGCGCTCGCCGCCTGGTGGACGAATTCGAGCTGACCTCCAAGGCGGGCGGCGGCACCAGTGTCGTGGTGACCAAATGGTCCCGTTGAACTGGCCCCTGCAAGCCCCGTCCCCGCAGGACATGCGGTGGCTTACGGTCGAGGACGTCAGTGCGGTGGCCGCTAGCCGGCACGCCGCGCTGGCCATGGCGGACCGGCTCGGCTTCCCGTCCGCCCGCACCGACCAGCTCGCGCTCGCGGTGACCGAGGCGGCCTCGAACCTGCACAAGCACGCCCGGCAAGGATCGCTGCTGCTGTGCGTGAACCGGGACGAACAGGCGCCGGGGATCGAGCTGGTCACCATCGATTCCGGGCCGGGAGTCGCGGACGTCAGCGCGGCCATGCGGGACGGCCACTCCACCACGGGCACGCTGGGCATCGGCCTCGGCGCGATCAGGCGGCTGGCGGACGTCAGCGACCTGTACTCGGTGCCGGGCCACGGCACCGCGCTGATCGCCCGGTTCTGGCCTGAACCCGCCCGCCCGGCGATTCCCCGGCCCGCGATTCGCTGCGCGGGCCTGATCAGGCCGATGACCGGGGAAACCGAATGCGGTGACGCCTTCGGCGCGGCCCTGGCCGACGACACCATGACCGCCGTCCTGTGCGACGGTCTCGGTCATGGCCCGCTCGCGGCCGCGGCCTCGGCGGCGGGGATCGCGGCGGTCCTCGACGACCCGTCGGCCAGCCCGGCCGCCCTGCTCGAGCGGGCGCACCGGCGGATGAGCGGCACTCGGGGCGGGGCCATCGGCATCGTGCAGGTCCGCGCGGGGACGGCCCAGTTCGCGGGGCTCGGCAACATCGCGGCGTCCATCTTGTCCTCCGACGGCAGGAAGAGCATGCTCTCGGTGCCGGGCATCGCCGGCCACCAGGCCCGCACCATCCGGCAGTTTGACTACGAGGTGCCCTCCGGCGCCGCCGTCATCCTGCACTCCGACGGCATCAGCAGCCGCTGGGGTGTCGCCGCCGTGCCGGGGGTCCAGCTGCGGGACCCGCTGCTGATCGCAGCCGTGCTGCTGGCCGAGGCGGGCGTGCACCGCGACGACGCCGGCGTGCTCGTGCTGACGCCATGATCACCGAACTGGCCCGCCTGGAGGTCCGGGATCTGGCCGGCGTCTTCGCCGCGCGCCAGCTTGGCCGCGACCTGGCTGCCGCCCTGGAGCTCGAGCGCCAGGACCAGATGCGGGTGGCCACCGCTCTCAGCGAGATCAGCCGCAGCGCGGTGATGGCCGGCCGGACCGCCGTTATCATCTTCAGCGTTGATGACACTGACCTGGAGCTGGCCGTCACCCTGGACGGCGAGCCGCCGGCCGAGGGACTGGCGGCGGCGTCCCGGCTGATGGACCGGGTCGACGCCGACGGAGTCCAGGTGCGGATGACCAAACGGCGGCCGCCGGATGTGGAGCCCGACATGGGCCTGGTCAACGAACGGCTGGCCGCCGCCGCGCCGCAGACCGCACTGGATGGCCTGCGCCGGCAGAACCAGGACCTGATCTCCGCGCTGGAGGACCTCAAGAAGCAGAAAGACCAGCTGGTGCTGCTCAACTCCGAGCTGCAGGAGACCAACGACGGCGTGCTGGCCCTGTACAGCGAGCTCTCCACCGAGCTCGAGCAGACCAACCGCGGCGTGGTGGCGCTGTACGCCGAACTCGACGAGACGTCGGAGCGGCTGCGCGCGGCCTCCGAATCCAAGGACAGGTTCTGGGCCAACGTCAGCCACGAGCTGCGCACGCCGCTCAACTCCATCATCGGGCTGACCCGGCTGCTGGCCGAGCCGACCCCCGAGGGCGCCCTGGATCCCGAGCGCCTCTACCAGGTCGAGCTCATCAAGAACTCGGGCACCGTCCTGCTCACCCTGGTCAACGACCTGCTCGACGTGGCCAAGGCGGAGTCCGGGCAGCTGCGCATCGACCCGGCCAACGTCAACCTGCGCGCGGTGTTCGGCCGCCTGCGCGGGCTGATCCGCCCGATGGCCGAAGGCAAGCCGGTCGACGTCGTCGTCAGCGAGGACGGCGTACCGGAGCGCCTGCTGACCGATGAGGTCGCGCTGACCAGCATCCTGCGTAACCTGCTGTCCAACGGCGTCAAGTACACCGATACCGGTGAGGTACGGCTGAGCGCGCGGGTCGCGGGCGACACCCTGCAGATCAGCGTGTCCGATACCGGCATCGGAATCCCGGCTCACCTGCACCAGCAGGTCTTCGAGGAGTTCTATCAGGTGCCTGGCCCGCGCCGGGGAGGCACCGGGCTCGGCCTGCCCTACGCGCGGCGGCTGGCCGAGATCCTCGGCGGGGACCTGGAGCTGATCAGCGACGTCGGGGCCGGCACCACGGTCGTGCTGAGCCTGCCGTACGGCACGTCGGCGCTGGGGACCGTGCTGGTCGCCGACGACGACCCCAGCTTCCGGCGGGTGCTGGCCGGGCTGCTCACCCCGATGGCGGACCGGCTGCTCGAGGCGGGCGACGGCGCCGAGGCGCTGGCCTTGCTTGCCGATAACGCGGCCGACCTGGTGCTGGCGGACATGCGGATGCCGGGCCTGGACGGCAGCGCGCTGCTGGCCCGGCTGCCCGCTTCGGTGCCCGCTATCATCATCACCGGCGCGGATACCCCGCGGCCGCCGCGCGCGGCGGCCCTGCTGCACAAGGACGAGCTGACCAGGGAACGGCTGGAATTCACCATCCGCGCCGTGCTACGGAGGGCGCGATGACGACGGACACCCTGCTGCTGGTGGACGACGACGAGGCCAAGCGCTACATCATCGCCACCTGGCTGCGCCGGGCGGGCTACTCGGTGGTGGAGGCCGCGACCGGCGGCGACGCGCTGGCCAGGCTCGACGTGGCCGAGCTGGTCCTGCTGGACGTCAACTTGCCCGACATGAGCGGCTACGAGGTCTGCCGGCGCATCAAGGGTGACCCGCGGACCGCCGCGATCCCGGTGGTCCAGGTCTCCGCCACCGCGGTCACCGTCGCCGACCGGGCCCAGGGCCTGAACCAGGGCGCCGACGCCTACCTGACCGAGCCAGCCGAGCCGGAAGAACTGCTCGCCGTGGTGCGGGCCGCGCTGCGCTACTCCCGGGCCCGGCAGCGGGCCGAGCGGACCGCGGCCCTGCTGGCCGCGCTGACCGCCGCCACGCTGAACATCAACGCGGCCGACACCTTCGACGGGCTGGCCCGCGCCGCCGCGGCCGGTGCCGCCCGGATCTTCGCCGCGGAGGCGATCGTGATCCTGGCCATGCCCGATGGCCAGGTCCGCCGGACGTCGGCCTCCCCGGCCCATCCCGAGCCCGTCCAGCGCGGCGGTCCCGCCGCGCTGGCGGACGCGGTCGTCGGGCGGGTGCTCGGCGCGGGGGAGGCCAGTGCGACCTCGATGGTCCCGCGTGATGACTGGCTGGCGCTGGTGCCCGACAGCACGCTGCGCTGCGATGTGTCCCTGGCCGCGGCCCGGACCAAGCCGGACCGGCCGCCGGTCGCGATCGCGGTGGCGGCCGACGGCGTCCCCGGCCAGGAGGAGCGGCAGATCCTGCGCCAGCTCGTCCAGTCGGTGGCACTGGCCGTAGAGGCACTGCGCGCCTACGCCGACGAGCACCTCGTCGCGCTGACCTTGCAGCGCAGCTTCCTGCCCGCGGTGCTGCCCGTGGTACCCGGGCTGGCCATGTCGTACCGGTATATCCCGGCCAGTGATCAGGCCGAGGTCGGCGGTGACTTCTACGAGGCGCTCCGGTTGGGCGACAAGGTCCTGGTAGCGATCGGGGACGTGCAGGGCCACTCGCTGCACGCGGCGACCGTGATGGGCGAGCTCAGGCACGCGCTGCGCGCGTTCGCCACCGAGGGGCACTCGCCGCTGGCCATCACCGGCCTGGTCAACGAAGTCCTGACCCGCTATCACCCGGGCATCATCGCCACCTTGTGCCTGGCCCTGCTCGACCCCGCCACGGGGGACATGCAGATCGTGAACTGCGGTCACATGCCCCTGCTGCTGGTGGATGACGGCGGTGCGGCCTATCTTGGCGAGGGAGGCCTGCTGCTCGGGCTGCCCATGCACGAGCCGCACATCGAGAAGGCGTTCCTGCCGGAGGGAGGCACCGTGCTGATGATGACCGATGGCCTGGTCGAGGAGCGGGGCGCCTTCATCGACGACAACCTGGAGAAGCTGCGGCTGGCCGCCCAGGAAGTCAGCGGCGCCGACATCGAGGCCTTCAGCAACCACTTGATGTCCGTTTTCGGTCCGCGAGAAGATGATGTGGCGATGATCGCGCTGCGGCGCCACCCGGTAACCAGGTAGCGGACACAGGAATCGCCGATGAATCAGGCCGCCGAGCCGGACGAGGCAGGCGCTCAGGTCGCCGACCTGGCCGCGCGGTACATCGCGCTGCGCCGGGCGGCCCGGTCCGCGGGCGCCGAGCCGGCCGATGTGCTCGACGCCGCGTTCACCGAGCTGGAAACGGCGATCGACCTGCTCCGCGAGGCCAGCACCGCGGCGGGTTCGGCGTCGGCCCGGCCGCCCGCGCCCGGCGGCCCGCCCGGCGGCCCGCCGCCCGGCCCCGACGAGCGCGGCCTGCTCCGCGCGGCGTTCCAGGACACGCCCGTGCCGCTGTTCCTGCTGACCCGCGACGGCACGGTCCAGCGGCTCAACAAGTCGGCAGGCGACCTGATCGGGGCCAAGCCCGGCTACGCGACCGGCCGGCCGTTCACCTCCTTCGTCAACCTGCCGTCGCGGGCCGCGGTCAACTCCCAGCTCACCGCGGTCGGCCGGACCGGCAAGCCGCGCCGCATCCGGTGCAGCCTGCTGGCGCCGGACGGCCTGGCCCCCAGCGAGCTGATCATCGGCCGGGTCGGGCTCCGCGGCGAGGCCGACCCCCTGATGGTCGCGGTCCGCGAGGCCATCGTCCCGCGGGCCGAAACCGGTGACGGCGCCGGACCCGCCAGCGCCGGGACGCCCGCGCGCAGCAAGGCACCTGCCCGTGCCGAGGCCGCTGCCCGTGCCGAGGCCGCTGCCCGTGCCGAGGCCGCTGCGCCTGCCGGGACGCCAGCGCCTGCCGGGGCGCGTGCGGGCGGCGGGGCGCCGGCCCAGCTGGCGGAGCCGGACGGGGATCAGACCACGCTGAGCGCCGTCCAGGCCGTCACGCGCCGGCTCGACCTGATCACGGCCATCGGCAGGCTGCTGCTCGAGAACGAGGGCTTCAGCGAATCCCGGACGCTGCAGCGGTGCGCGCGCCTGCTCGCCGGCGGCCTGACGTGCTGGGTGATCGTCGACGTCGAGCGCAGGCAGCGGCTGCGGCGGCAGTTCGTGGTCGGGCCCGATGACGTCGGGCTCGCGGAGCTGGCCAGCGCGGTCAGCACGGTCGATCCGCCGCCGGGCTCCATTCCGTACGCGGTGCACGAATCGGACCGTCCGGTGCTTATCGCCCACCTGGACGATCTGAGCGGGCTCGGCGAGAGCGCGGACGGGGAGTCGCTGCTGACCAAGCTGGACGCCACGTCGGTGCTGTCGGTGCCGCTGTCGGACGGCGAGAAACGGTACGGCGTGCTGACGCTGGTACGGCGGGCCGCGGACGGGCATTTCAAGGTGGCCGACCTGGCGCTGGTGCAGGAACTAGGCGAGCAGATGGCGCTGGCGATCCGGGTGGACCGGATGTTCCGGCGGCGCTCGGACACCGCCGACGCGCTGCACGCCAGCATGCTGCCGCGCCGGATGCCCGAGATCCCGGGGGTGGAGCGCGCGGCGACGTACCTGGCCGCGATCGAGGACCCGGAGGTCGGCGGCGACTTCTACGACTTCTACCAGACGCCGGACGGCTGGGGCCTGGCCGTCGGAGACGTGAGCGGCAAGGGCGAGGAGGCGGCCGCCGTGACCGCCGCCGCCCGGCACGCGATCCGCGTCCTCGCGCGCCGCTGCGCCGATCCCGGTGAGGTACTGACCGCCACCAACGAGATCCTGCTGGCGGAGGAACTCTCCCTCGACGGCGGCTTCGTGACGGCGAATATCGCCCACCTGAACTGGCAGGACGGCAAGCTGCGGGTCGTCATCGGCAGCGCGGGCCACCCGGCCGCGGCCCTGCTGCGCCCGGACGGCCGGGTCCGGATGATGAGCGGCGGCGGCCTGCCGCTCGGGCTTTTCCCCGACGCGGTGCCCGCCACCGAGGAAATGATGCTGGAGGCCGGCGATGTGCTGTTCCTCTATACCGACGGGGTGGCGCAGGTCCGCGGCCCGGACAACACCTACTTCCACGACCACCTGGCCGACGAGCTGACCAGCCTGGCGGGCCAGTCACCGGCTGAGATCGTCGCGTCGATCCGCCGGGCCATCGACGAGTTCAGCGTCGGCAACCTAATCGAAGACGTGACGATGCTGGCCATCAGGGCGGGCCGCCCGCCGAAGCGAAGCGGCCCGGCCGCGCGGGCCGGCTCGTGAGGCGTACCGTCCGGGCGTCAGGCCGGCTCGAGTAGCCGGCCAGGGAAACGGGCCAGCAGGTCAGCCGGACCGTCGTAGATCTCGGCGGCGCCGGCGGCCAGCAGCTCATCGCGGCTGATGCCGCCGCACAGGAAGCCGACGCACCGGACCCCGGCCTTGACGCAGGCTTGCACGTCCCAGACGGTGTCGCCGACGAAGACCGCCTCGTCCGGCTGCACCCCGGCCTTGTCCAGGGCGACGTGCACCAGGTCAGGCGCGGGCTTGCTGCGGTCGACCTCACCGGAGAACGTGGCCTCGTCGATCGCGTCCTCGGCGTCAAGCGCCGCGCGCAGCCCCCGGAACGTCCGCTCGTCCGCCGAGCTGGCCAGCACGACCGTCAGGCCCTCGTGGTGGCAGGCCCGCAGCAGGTCGGCCGCGCCGCGCAGCGGCTTCACCCGGGCCCGGTAGGTCCCGTAGAGCGCTCCGTGCGCGGTGCTGACTGCTTCGTCGACGTCGGCGTCCCGGTCGTCGGGCAGCAACTGGTCGAGCATCTGGCCTGAGCCCATCCCGATGGCCCGGTGGATGTCGGCCATGGCCACGTCGAAGCCCGCCTGGCCGAACGCCTCCCACCAAGCCACGGTGTGCAGATAATTGCTATCGACCAGCGTGCCGTCCACGTCGAACAGCACGGCCTTCACGGATTTGCTCATGGCAGGCAGCTACCCAGCTGGCTGGGTTCAAGCCCTATTGTCAGCTGTAGCGTTAACCAGGCACTATGTGCGAGTGATCGAAGTAGCTGGAGTGGAGCCTGTGGCGGGTGCCTGGGCCGATGGCACCACCGTGACGTTCCGGGTACCCGATCCCGAAGACCGGGTGTGCCGGTGAACCGCGAGGTGGCCGAGCTGTGGTCCGACGCCATCGGCGGCGCGGGCACCGTCATCAGGTACGGCCACTACGGCCGCCCGGTGCTGGTCTTCCCGACCGAGCGCGGGCACGCCGCCGACTTCGAGAGCAACGGCATGATCGACGCGGTGGGCGGGCTGATCGACGCGGGCCGGGTCAAGCTCTACTGCGTCGACAGCTACGACGGGTCGTCCTGGTCCGACCACGGCATCGGAATCGAGGAACGAGCCCGCAGGCACGGCCGGTACGAGTCGTGGATCCTGAACGAGGTCGTGCCGTGGATCGGCCGCGATCTCGGCGACCCGGCCGAGATCATCACCCTGGGCGCCAGCATGGGCGCGTTCCACGCGGCCAACTTCGCGCTCAAGCGGGCCGACCTGTTCCCGCTGGCCATCTGCCTGTCCGGGAACTACGACCCGGCCTCGTGGGACGGCTGGGGCGAGCGCGGCAACGAGACGTACTTCAACGACCCGCTGGATTACGTCCCGAACCTGGACGGTGATCACCTGGACTGGCTCCGCGGGCACCTCAGCCTGCTGCTGGTCTGCGGCCAGGGCCAGTGGGAGGACACCACGAACGCGCTGAACAGCACCCGGCGGTTCGCCGCGCTGCTCGCCGATAAGGGTATAAAACACGAAATGGACCTGTGGGGGTATGACGTACCTCATGACTGGCCTTCCTGGCGCGCCCAGCTGGCCCATCACTTGCCGCGATTCTGCTGACGACAGGAGCCCACATTGACCGCGACCAGGCACACGATCGGGCTTCTCCTCGGTACCGAGGAGGACTGGCCGCTGGCGTTCACCGAGATCTTGCGCCGGCTGGGCCCGGTCGCCGGCGGCGACGGCAGTGAGCACGTCTTCGATACCGAGCGGCTCACCATCGAGCCGTTCAACCTGCGCGACCGTCCCCGGTACGACCTGGTCATCGACCGGCTCGCGTACTGGTACTACCACCCCAGGGAGTGGCTGAAGAAGGTCTCGATGATGGACGGGGTGTACCTGCTGAACAGCCCGTTCACCTTCCAGTCGATGGAAAAGCACGCGGCGTACTGCGCGATGATGCGGCTCGGCCTCAAGGTGCCGGAGACGGTCCTGGTGCCGTTCAAGAACCCGATAGACAACTCGCGGTACGCCTACACCGCGGCGAAGTACAACCAGCCTTTCGATCTCGACGCTATTGCCGAACGAATCGGCTATCCGCTCTTCATGAAGCCCTACGACGGCGGGGCCTGGCGCGGCGTGTCCCGGATCCGCAACGCGGACGAACTGCACGCCGCCTACGACGCCAGCGGCGAGATGCTCATGCACCTGCAGCAGGCCATCGACTTCGACGTCTTCGCCCGCTCGCTGTCCATCGGCGCCGAGACGATGGTGATGAAGTTCCAGCCGGACGAGCCGATGCACCAGCGCTACGCGGTCGACCACAGCTTCCTGTCACCCGAAGCCGGCGCCGAGGTGGTCTCGATCGGGCGGCTGGTCAACGCGTTCTTCAAGTGGGAGTTCAACTCCTGCGAGACCCTGGTCAGGGGCGGCGAGGTCTACCCCATCGACTACGCCAACGCCTGCCCCGACGTCGCGCTGACCAGCCTGCACTACTACTTCCCCTGGGCCATGAAGGCGCTGGTCAAGTGGTGCGTGTTCGCGCTGGTGAC
>Ga0210386_10005419_pt1 | contig 10385 bp, 6 predicted proteins | sample IncBWH32OmetaG_FD_160091 | JGI IMG/M metagenome (GOLD analysis project Ga0210386, IMG submission 160091) | Forest soil microbial communities from Barre Woods Harvard Forest LTER site, Petersham, Massachusetts, United States - Inc-BW-H-32-O ... | reverse complement strand
CCATGCGGGCGCTGTTCAGCGGCATCAACCGTGATGGCGATCGCTTCTCCCAGGTGCTGTTCGCCAGCGGCGGCATGGGCGCGCTGCCGCATCGCGATGGCATGTCCACCACCGCCTTCCCGACCAATGTCGGCGCCGGCAGCATCGAGGCCTATGAAAGTGTCGCGCCGCTCCTGGTGTGGAAGAAGCGGCTGCGTACCGACAGTGGCGGAGCCGGGACGTTCCGCGGCGGGCTCGGCCAGGAGGTGGAGATCGAGCTGCGGACGGAGGCGCCGTCGCGGCTGTCGCTGCTGTCCGATCGGCACCAGCATCCCGCCTCCGGCGTGTTGGGCGGCATGCATGGCGCGCCGTCGGTGATCGCGTTGAATGACGGCACCAAGCCGCATCCGAAGTCCCGCAGCTCCGTCAAACCCGGCCAGCGCTTGACGCTGCTGTATGCCGGTGGCGGCGGCTATGGTGATCCAAAACAGCGCGACCGCGACGCGGTGCGCGCCGACCTGCGCGACGGCTACATCTCGGCCGACGCCGCGCGTCGCGATTACGGGCTGGCGTAAGACGATGACCAAGACAGCCCGCGTCGGCGTTGATGTCGGTGGCACCTTTACCGATCTCGTGCTGCACGATCCGCGGCACGACTTGGTGCACACTGGCAAGCTACTGACCACGCCAGACGATCCTTCCGCTGCGATCATCACCGGCATCACGCGCCTGCTGCGTGAGGTGGATATGCAGCCGTCGGAGCTGCACAGCGTGATCCACGGCACCACGCTGGTGGCCAACACGATTATCGAGCGCACCGGCGCCAAGGTCGGTCTGCTGACCACCGACGGATTCCGCGACAGCGTCGAGATCGGCCGCGAGACGCGTTACGATCTCTATGACCTGTTCCTTGATCCGCCGCCCACGCTGGTGCCACGGCATCGGCGCCTGGAGATTCCCGAACGCGTCAGTGCTGATGGCGAGCTGTTGCTGACGTTGGACGAAGCGGCGGTTGCGTGCGCGGCGCGCCAGTTGGTGGATCAGGACGGTTGCGAGGCGCTCGCGATCGCCTTCATGCATTCCTATCGCGCCCCGGCGCACGAGCAACGTGCGGGCGAGCTCATCCGTGAGCTGTATCCTCACCTGCCGCTGTCGCTCTCAGCCGAGGTCGCCGCGGAAATCCGCGAGTTCGAACGCACTAGCACCGCCTGCGCCAACGCCTACGTACAGCCGCTGATGCGCCGTTACCTGGATCAGCTCGAACGTTCTTTATCCGAAATAGGATTCGATGGCCATCTGCACGTCATGCTGTCCGGCGGCGGCATCACCACGGTCCGCGAGGCCAAGGAATTCCCTATCCGGCTGATCGAATCCGGCCCCGCCGCCGGCGCGATGGCCGCCTCGTTCCTGGCGAAGCTGGCCGGCCTCGACCGCGTTGTGTCGTTCGATATGGGTGGCACCACGGCCAAGATGTGCCTGGTGGAGGACGGCGCGCCTGACCACAAGTTCGATTTTGAGGCCGGCCGGGTGCGGCGCTTCCAGAAAGGCTCCGGCCTGCCGCTGAAGGTCTCCGTGGTCGACATGATCGAGATCGGCGCCGGTGGCGGCAGTCTTGCGCATGTCGATCCCGGCTCCGGGTTGCTGAAGGTTGGCCCACGCAGCGCCGGCGCCAAGCCCGGACCTGTCTGCTATGGGCGCGGCGGCACGCAGCCGGCGGTGACGGACGCAGATCTGGTGCTGGGTCGGCTCGATCCGATGTATTTTCTCGGCGGCGAGATGGCGCTCAATCCCGATCGCGTGCATCGTGCCTTTGACGAAACGATCGTACCGAAAATCGGCGTCGATGTGGAAACCGCCGCGCTGGGCGTGCAGCGCATCGTCGACGAGACGATGGCCGCGGCAACGCGCATGCATCTCGCCGAAAAGGGCAAGGACCCACGCAAATACACGCTGATCGCCTTTGGTGGTGCCGGGCCGGTGCACGCGCACAATCTCGCGCGGCTGCTGAAGGTGGAGAAAGTGGTGGTGCCGCTCGGCGCGGGCGTGGCTTCGGCACTGGGCTTCTTGGTCGCGCCACCCGCAACCGACATGGTCAGCTCCTACGTCACGCGGCTGGAACGCGCCGACTGGGCGCAGATCAACGCTCTGTTCGAGGGCATGCGCGCGCGCGGCGAACGCCTGCTGCGCGAGGCCGGCGCCGATCCGGCAAAGATCGTCTATCGGCCCACGGCCGAGATGCGCCATGTCGGCCAGGGCTTCGAGGTGCCAGTGACCCTGCCCTCGCTGACCCTGTCGGCCGATGATCTGCCGGCGATCCGAGCGGCGTTCTTCGACAGCTACCGGCTGCGTTTCGGCCGCACGATGGAGGAATCCCCGATCGAAGTGCTGAGCTGGCGGCTGGCCTGTGTGGCGCCGGGCCTGGACATCCGTCTCGGCGGCGCCGCCGAGGGCACCGACCTCGCGGCGGCGAGGCGCGGCACGCGCAAAGTGCTGTTTGAGACGCATGGCTGGCAGGACTGTGTGGTCTACGACCGCTACAAGCTGCCGGTGGGTGTCAGCTTCGCCGGCCCAGCGCTGATCGAGGAGCGCGAGTCCACCTGTGTGGTCGGCCCCGATGCGAAGATCAGTGTCGATGCCATTCGCAATCTGGTGCTGACGTTGGCGCCGTAAGCCCCGCGGGGGAGTGGCCGGTAACGCACCCCCTGGACTCTCGGCTCGCCATCCGCTAAACGCCGCGCCCTCTACCGGAACGCGGGAGACGTGCGCCGCCATCAGGCGGTTACTGTCGTTTGCACCGCGGTCCCTCGGCATTCGAACCAGGACCAGGGATCATGGCGAAGAAAATCGTCGGCTACATCAAACTGCAGATTCCGGCCGGCAAGGCCAACCCGTCGCCGCCGGTGGGCCCCGCCCTCGGCCAGCGCGGCCTGAACATCATGGCCTTCTGCAAGGAATTCAACGCGGTCACTCAGAACATGGAGCCCGGCATGCCGGTCCCCGTGGTCATCACCGCCTATGCGGACCGCAGCTTCAGCTTCATCACCAAGACCCCGCCGAACACGTATTTCCTGAAGAAGGCGGCCGGCATCGACAAAGGCACCACCGCCACCGGCAAGAATGCCCCGGTCGGCAAGATCACCATAGCCCAGCTGCGTGAGATCGCCGCCATCAAGATGAAGGACATGAACGCCAACGACGTCGACGGCGCTGTGCGCATGCTCGCCGGATCCGCCCGCTCGATGGGCCTCACCGTGGTGGAGGGCTGATCCATGGCCAAGAACAAGCGCTTCACCGCCGCCGCGACCCTGGTCGACAGCGCCAAAGCCTATCCGCTGGAGGAGGCGGTCAGCCTGCTGAAGCAGACCGCCAAGGCCAAGTTCGACGAAACCGTCGAGATGTCGCTGAACCTGGGCATCGACCCGCGCCACGCCGACCAGATGGTGCGCGGCCTGACCAGCCTGCCGAACGGCACCGGCAAGACAGTGCGTGTCGGTGTGTTCGCCCGTGGCCCGAAGGCCGAGGAAGCGACCGCCGCCGGCGCCGATGTGGTTGGCGCCGAGGACCTCGCCGAAAAGGTGCAGGCCGGCGAGATCAATTTTGACCGCTGTATCGCCACGCCGGACATGATGGGTGTGGTCGGGCGGCTGGGTAAGGTGCTCGGCCCGCGCGGCCTGATGCCGAACCCGCGTCTCGGCACGGTGACGATGGATGTGAAGGGCGCGGTCAGCGCCGCCAAGGGCGGCCAGGTCGAGTTCCGCGCCGAGAAGGCGGGCATCGTCCACGCCGGTATCGGCAAGGTCAGCTTCGACGCCGCCAAGCTGGTGGAAAACGCCAAGGCGCTGGCCGACGCGATCCAGAAGGCGCGGCCGACCGGCGCCAAGGGCACCTACGTCCAGAAGGTTTCGCTCAGCTCTACCATGGGGCCCGGCATCCGCGTGGATGTCGCCTCACTGGGGACCTAGGCGCACAAGATACGCCAGTCTCGGCGCGAGTTGGGGCTGGCGGGCAGGGGGCATGCAAGTGCCTTCCGAACCTGTCCGAGACCGTTCGTGATCGTCCTGGACCCAGTCCAGGCATCCTAAGGGGCCGTAAGGTCCGCGCACGGTAGACGGGGAAGCCAGAGGTTCAGTTCCGCGGATGACATCCGTGGGCAGGACTTTGGTGGTTCCTAAGGACAGGCGAACCGGATCGAACCGGCCTCGCCGGCGCGATCCAAGGGCAACCTGGCCCGACGCGGTCCAGCCGCGTCAGGCCACTACGGAGACGAGAACTTGGACCGTACGGAAAAGCGGGACTTCGTCACCGGGCTCGCAGCCGACCTGTCGGGCGTCTCGATGGTTGTGGTCACCCAGAATCTGGGTCTGACCGTGGCCGAGGCGACCGATCTGCGCCGGCGCATGCGTGCTTCGGGGGTGACGTTCAGGGTCGCGAAAAACCGTCTGGCCCATCTCGCCGTGCAAGGGACCCAGTTCGAGGGCCTGACGCCGATGCTGAAGGGACCGACCGCGCTCGCGTGGTCGACCGACCCGGTGGCAGCGGCGAAGACGGCCGTCGAGTTCGCCAAGACCAACGAGAAGCTGGTGCTGATCGGCGGCGCGCTTGGAACCCAGACGCTGAATGCGGAAGGGGTCAAGGCGTTGGCCGAGCTGCCGAGCCTGGAGACACTGCGTGGACGTCTGCTGGGGATGCTGCAAACCCCCGCGACGCGCCTCGCGGGCGTACTACAGGCTCCGGCTGGCCAGCTCGCGCGGGTCTTCGGGGCGTACGCCAAGCGCGACGAGGAGGCCCAGGCCGCCTAACGGCCGGCATCGGGCAGCCGCATGGCTGCCCTGCCTGTCCACCACATCACCGCAGGCCTGCAAATCGCGGCTTGCATGGAACCAACCAAAGTCTAGATTAAGGAACATACGCACATGGCCGATCTACAAAAGCTGGTGGACGAGCTGTCCAGCCTCACTGTGATTGAGGCTGCCGAGCTCTCAAAGCTGCTCGAGGAGAAGTGGGGTGTCTCCGCCGCCGCGCCGGTGGCGATGGCCGCTGCTCCTGCCGCGGGCGGTGGTGCTGCCGCGGCCGCTCCGGCCGAAGAGCAGACCGAGTTCACCGTCATCCTGGCCAAGGCCGGGGACAAGAAGATCAACGTCATCAAGGAAGTGCGCACGATCACCGGTCTGGGCCTGAAGGAGGCCAAGGACCTGGTCGAGGGCGCGCCGAAGGCGGTGAAGGAAAGCGTGAACAAGGACGAAGCCGCGAAGATCAAGAAGATGCTCGAAGACGCGGGCGCCGCGGTCGAGATCAAGTAACGGCACGGGTCGATTACATCCCGGGCGCGCACTCCCGCCGGAGTGCCTGCCCGCTACGGACTGGGGCCGGGCGAGAATCAGCCGATTCTCGCCCGCGTACCTGTTTTTGCGGGGCCGATCGGCGGATCGGGCCAGCATCCTGGGGGGTCCGGGAGGCTTCAGGCCCCACCCACGCGTGACGGCAGTGAGTCAGGACAGTCGATGAACGCCATTTCCAAATCGTTTACCGCGCGCAAGCGCATCCGCCGCAGCTTCGGGCGCATCCCCGAAGTGACGCCGATGCCCAACCTGATCGACGTGCAGCGCTCCAGCTATGAGGCGTTTCTGCAGATGAACGTCACGCCTGACAGCCGGACGCATACCGGGCTGCAGGAAGTCTTCAAGTCGGTCTTCCCGATCGACGACTTCGCCGGCCGTGGCCGGCTGGAATTCGTGTCGTATGAGCTCGAAGAGCCGAAATACGACGTCGAGGAGTGCATCCAGCGCGGCATGACCTATGCCGCACCGCTGAAGGTGATCCTGCGCCTGATCGTCTGGGACGTGGACGAGGACACTGGCGCGCGCTCGATCCGCGACATCAAGGAACAGCCCGTCTACATGGGCGACATGCCGCTGATGACTGACAACGGCACGTTCATCATCAATGGCACCGAGCGGGTGATCGTGTCGCAGATGCACCGGTCCCCCGGCGTGTTCTTCGACCACGACAAGGGCAAGACGCACAGCAGCGGCAAGTACCTGTTCGCGGCGCGGGTGATCCCCTATCGCGGCTCGTGGCTCGACTTCGAGTTCGACAGCAAGGACCTTGTCTACGTCCGCATCGACCGCAAGCGGAAGCTGCCGGTCACCACGCTGCTCTACGCGCTGGAAGGGGCCGCGACCGTGGCGATGCGCGCCGCGCGCGAGGCGAAGGGCGAGACGGTCGAGCCGCATGAAATCCGCGGCATGGATGCCGAGGAGATCCTGTCCACCTTCTACGGCCAGGTGACCTTCGACCGCACCCAGAAGGGCTGGGCGCGGCCGTTCAATCCGGAAGCGTTCCGTGGCGTGAAGCTGCTGGAGGCGCTGGTTGATGCCGAAACGGGTGAGGTGGTGGCTGACGCCGACGCCAAGCTGACGGTCCGGCAGGCGCGCAAGATCGCCGAGAAGACCAAAGAAGTGCTGGTTGGCCGCGCTGATCTGCTGGGCCGCTGCGCTGCCGAGGACATCGTTAACGTTGAGACCGGTGAGATTTTCGCCGAGGCCGGCGAGGAACTGACCGAGCCCAAGTTGGCAGCGATCGAGGATGCCGGCTTCACCAAGCTGCCGACGCTGGCGATCGATCAGCAGAACGGCCCGTGGATGCGCAACACGCTGGCGGTGGACAAGAACAGCGACCGCGACAGCGCGCTGATCGACATCTATCGCGTGATGCGCCCGGGCGAGCCGCCGACGCCGGAGACGGCCGAGGCGCTGTTCCGCGGGTTGTTCTTCGATCCGGACCGCTACGATCTGTCGGCGGTCGGTCGGGTGAAGATGAACATGCGGCTGGGCATCTCACTCGATGAGGTGTCGGATTCCATGCGAACGCTGCGCAAGGAAGACCTGCTGCGCACCGTCAAGACGCTGATCGAGCTGAAGGATGGCCGCGGGCAGATCGACGACATCGACAACCTGGGCAATCGGCGCGTTCGTTCCGTTGGCGAGCTGATGGAGAATCAGTATCGCATCGGGTTGCTGCGGATGGAGCGGGCGATTCGCGAGCGTATGGGCTCGGTCGATATCGATACTGTCATGCCGCACGACCTGATCAACGCCAAGCCGGCGGCGGCCGCGGTGCGTGAGTTCTTCGGCTCCAGTCAGCTCTCGCAGTTCATGGACCAGACCAATCCGCTGTCGGAAGTGACGCACAAGCGGCGTCTGTCGGCGCTTGGGCCGGGCGGTCTGACGCGCGAGCGTGCCGGGTTCGAGGTGCGCGACGTGCACCCGACGCATTACGGCCGCATCTGCCCGATCGAGACGCCGGAAGGGCCGAATATCGGTCTGATCAACTCGCTCGCCACCTACGCCAAGGTTAACAAGTATGGCTTCATCGAGACGCCGTACATGCTGGTGAAGGACGGCGTGGTGCAGAAGGAGCCGCGCTATCTGTCGGCGATGGAGGAGGAGAAGCTCGTCGTCGCCCAGGCCGATGCGCCGATGGATGCGGGCGGCAAGTTCACCGAGGAACTGGTGTCGGTGCGCCGGCAGGGCGATTTCCGCCTGGTGAAGCCGACCGACGTCACCGCGATCGACGTGTCGCCGAAGCAGCTTGTTTCGGTCGCCGCGGCGCTCATTCCGTTCCTGGAGAACGATGACGCCAACCGTGCGCTGATGGGATCGAACATGCAGCGCCAGGCGGTGCCGCTGATCCGCGCCGACGCCCCGCTGGTGGGCACCGGCATGGAAGAGGCGGTGGCGCGCGACTCGGGTGCGACGATTGTTGCCCGCCGCCCCGGCGTGGTCGACCAGATCGATGGCGCGCGCATCGTGGTGCGTGCGACCAACGAGGACGGCACCACCAAGGGTGTCGACATCTACCGGTTGCGCAAGTTCATGCGGTCGAACCAGTCGACCTGCATCAACCAGCGTCCGCTGGTGAAGGTGGGCGAGCGGGTCAGTGACGGCGAGATCCTGGCCGACGGTCCGTCGACGGAGCTGGGCGAGTTGGCTCTGGGGCGGAACGTGCTGTGCGCGTTCATGCCGTGGAACGGCTACAACTTCGAGGATTCGATCCTGATCAGCGAGCGCATTGCGCGCGACGACGTGTTCACCTCCATCCACATCGAGGAATTCGAGGTGATGGCGCGTGACACCAAGCTCGGCCAGGAGGAAATCACGCGCGACATCCCCAATGTGGGCGAGGAAGCGCTGAAGAACCTCGACGAGGCCGGCATCGTCTATATTGGCGCCGAAGTGAATCCGGGCGATATCCTGGTGGGCAAGGTGACGCCAAAGGGCGAAAGCCCGATGACGCCGGAAGAAAAGCTGTTGCGCGCGATCTTCGGCGAAAAGGCAAGTGACGTGCGCGATACGTCGCTGAAGTTGCCGCCGGGCGTGACCGGCACGATCGTCGATGTGCGCGTGTTCAGCCGCCGCGGCGTCGACAAGGACGAGCGCGCGATGGCGATCGAGCGCGCCGAGATCGAACGGCTGGCAAAAGACCGTGACGACGAGAAGGCGATCCAGGAGCGGTCGTTTCTGAACCGGTTGCGTGAGAAGCTACTGGGCCGCAAGGCCTCCGGCGGGTTCAAGGGCATCAAGGCCGGCACGCCGATCGACGAAGCGGTGCTGGCCGAGCATCCACGTGGGGCCTGGCGCCATATCGGTGTGCAGGACGACGCGGTAATGGCCGAGATCGAAACGCTGAAGCGCGAGTTCGATGCCTCCGTGCATCGGCTGCAGGAGCGGTTCGACAGCAAGGTGGAGAAGCTGCAGCGCGGCGACGAGCTGCCGCCCGGCGTGATGAAGATGGTGAAGGTCTTTATTGCGGTGAAGCGTAAACTGCAGCCCGGCGACAAGATGGCCGGCCGGCATGGCAACAAGGGGGTGGTCTCGCGGGTCGTTCCGGTGGAGGACATGCCGTTTCTGGAGGACGGCACCTCGGTCGACCTGGTGCTGAACCCGTTGGGCGTGCCGTCGCGCATGAACGTCGGCCAGATTCTGGAGACGCATCTGGGTTGGGCCTGCGCCACGCTGGGCAAGCAGGTCGGTGAGCTGGTGGAAGAGTATCGTCGCACTGGCGCCAAACGGCAGGAGTTGCTGGACCAGTTGCGCGACATCTACGGCGAGGAGGTTTTTGCCGAGGAGATCGGCAACCTGGAGACCGAGCAGCTGATGGAGCTGGCCGACAACCTGAAGAAGGGCATTCCGATCGCCACGCCGGTGTTCGACGGGGCGCGGATGTCTGACATCGAGGGCATGCTGGTGCGCGCCGGACTGAACACCTCGGGGCAGGTGTGGCTGACCGACGGACGGACCGGTGAGACCTTCGAGCGCAAGGTGACCGTTGGCTACATCTACATGCTGAAGCTGCATCACCTGGTGGACGACAAGATCCACGCGCGGTCGATCGGGCCGTACTCGCTGGTCACGCAGCAGCCGCTGGGTGGCAAGGCGCAGTTCGGTGGTCAGCGCTTCGGCGAAATGGAGGTGTGGGCGCTGGAAGCTTACGGCTCGGCCTACACGCTGCAGGAAATGCTGACCGTGAAGTCGGACGACGTGTCCGGCCGCACCAAGGTCTACGAGGCGATCGTGCGCGAGCAGGACAACTTCGAGGCCGGCGTGCCGGAAAGCTTCAACGTGCTGGTGAAGGAATTGAAGTCGTTGGGGCTGAACGTCGATCTGGACAACCGGGCTGCGTGACAATGATGTCCCTCCCCTCATGCGAGGGGAGGGACAGTTGGATGAGATGATTCTCCCGTTGCAAAGGGTAGAAGCTGCATGAACGAGCTGATGAAAATCCTCGGCCAGACTGGCCAGGTGGCGACCTTCGACCAGATTCGCATCAACATCGCGAGTCCGGAACAGATCCGCTCCTGGTCGTACGGCGAGATCAAGAAGCCGGAGACGATCAACTACCGCACGTTCAAGCCGGAACGCGATGGATTGTTCTGCGCGCGCATCTTCGGGCCGATCAAGGACTACGAGTGCCTGTGCGGCAAGTACAAGCGCATGAAGTTCCGCGGCATCATCTGCGAGAAATGCGGCGTCGAGGTCACGCTGGCCAAGGTGCGGCGCGAGCGCATGGGCCATATCGAGCTGGCCTCGCCGGTGGCGCATATCTGGTTCCTGAAGTCATTACCAAGTCGGATCGGCCTAATGGTCGACCTGACGCTGAAGGAGCTGGAGAAGATCCTGTATTTCGAGAGCTACGTGGTGCTGGAGCCCGGCACGACGGATCTCAAGATGCACCAGCTGCTGACGGAAGATCAGCTACTCTCCAAGCAGGATGAGTTCGGTGACGACCAGTTCGAGGTCGGTATCGGCGCCGAGGCGATCAAGAAGGTGCTCGGCCGCATCAACCTCGACGAAGAAAAGGTCCGCCTGCGCGCTGACCTGAAGGAGACCAGCTCCGAGGCCAAGCGT
>Ga0210386_10005414_pt1 | contig 10394 bp, 7 predicted proteins | sample IncBWH32OmetaG_FD_160091 | JGI IMG/M metagenome (GOLD analysis project Ga0210386, IMG submission 160091) | Forest soil microbial communities from Barre Woods Harvard Forest LTER site, Petersham, Massachusetts, United States - Inc-BW-H-32-O ... | reverse complement strand
GAAGCCAAGGATGACAACCAGGGACCCCATGATATTGCCAATGCCTTTTTGAATTGCATCGCTGATCCGGTGGATGTCCAGGCCGGAAGTTAGTCCCAACGCCACGCTCACCACGATGAACGAAATGAAGGTGTCGAGCTTGACCCAAAGGATAAGCAGGATCAGGCAAACAATACCCAGAAAGGAAAGCAATAACGGCATGGGGTAAAGGTAGGCAGGCCGGGCGGAGGCGCAAAACGAAAATCCCCCCGGAGAACCAGGGGGAATCAAACAACTAAAAACAAACTATTGTAGTTCCGGATAGTTTAATCCGGTCGTTTACCGTCCAGAAATGTATTGATGGTGCTGATCTCCGTGTTGTTGTTCTCATCTGTCTTAACCTCATAGTTGCTGTAGAAATTCTCTGCTGCGGAGATCGTATTATACAATTCCAAATTACGGCGGATGTAAGCCGGCACAGTTTCAAACTCGTTATTCGGATCGGCAGCGTTGATATTGAACGACAAGTTTCGCAACTTGTTTATCCGTTCCGCTGCCCGGCGTTTGGGATCATCCGCATCGTCCTGCGTGGCAGGCTCCTCTACGGGTGAATTCGCCACCGAAAGGGAGTGAGTTTGGTGGGCCCCAGGCTCATCCGCCGCTGGGTCCGTATCCCTGAACACCAATTGCATATCGGGCGAAGAATCGTCTTCCAACGATGGATCACCGGCAACGGTGTTCCTGATCGGATCCTTCACGGGAGTAGAGTGTTCGACCGGCACCTTAGGGAAACCTTCGGCAGCCGGGGGAGAGGATTGTTGATCGTTCTTAGGGTCTTCGGCGTAGATATTGGATGGCCTTGCAAGGTATCCTCCTGACGCTGCAGACGCAGGAGAACTTCGTGAGGCGACAGGCGCCTCCGGAGCGAGTACCCACTCGATCCGGGGGGACCGGGAATCGTCGTCTGTGGTGGGTTTGGCCGGAATAAATGAGGGCTCGGAGAAGAGCGTGAGCACGGCAGGCGCCTGCGGCTCTTCGATCAATTTAGGTTCGAGCTGATCTTGCATCACTGCCACTGCTGTGGAGTCTTCTTTGGTAGAGGTCGCCGTCGTCGCCTGGGGGCCGGGCGAAGCGGGGCGGACAGGCCGGACATCGTGCGGACGCTGATCCTCCAAAACGTTGAGAGGCATGAGGATCTTTTCTTCCTTCCTGGGGTTGAGGCTGGTTTCGGCGGTTTTGGCAAATAGTTCTTTGTGCTCAAAACCCGTTGCAATAAGCGTGATGCCCAGGCTCGAGCCGAGTGAATTGTCGTAGCCGAGCCCGAGGATGACATCGGTATGCTCGCCGGCCTGGCTAAGGAGATAGTTCTGGATGATCTCGACTTCATCCATGGTGAACTCATGCTCCCCTTCGCATGAATTGATATTGATCAGTATCCATTTCGCCCCGCGGATATCATTATCATTCAGCAGCGGTGAGTTGAGGGCTTCTTCGATGGCCTTTTGGGCGCGGCTGTCACCTTTTGCGGTAGCACTGCCCAGGATGGCGACCCCGCCGTTCCGCATGACGGTACAAACATCCGCGAAGTCGACGTTGATCTGCCCCGTACTGTTGATCACATCGGTGATACATTTCGCGGCGGTTGCCAGGACGTTGTCGGCCTTTGCGAACGCTTCTTTCATCTTGAGGTTGCCGAACTGATGTCTCAGCTTGTCATTGCTGATCACCAGCAAGGTGTCGACGTATTGCTTCATTGCCTTGATCCCCTCTTCCGCCTGCATCATCCGCTTCTTTCCTTCGTAGGAGAACGGGGTAGTGATGATCCCGACGGTAAGAATACCCAGGTCTTTACAGATCTTGGAAATGATAGGCGCGCCGCCGGTGCCGGTGCCGCCACCCATGCCGGCGGTGATAAACGCCATTTTGGTATTCACTTCGAGGATCGTCTTGATCTCCTCCAGGCTTTCCTCCGTCGCCTGTCTGCCAATGTCGGGATTTGCTCCGGCCCCCAGTCCCTGGGTGAGGTGCGGACCAAGCTGTACCCTGTTGGGCACGCGGCTTTGAGCGATCGCCTGCGCGTCGGTATTACAGATGATGAAATTCACCCCTTCAATGTTCTGGCTGAACATGTGGTTCACTGCATTGCTGCCGCCGCCACCCACCCCAATAACCTTGATGATGGATGATTTCTCTTTCGGAAGATCAAAATGGATCATAAACAAGTTTTTAAATTTTTACACACAAATACTCTTATTTCACGGGTATGGGTAAGCGGGTAGTTTTCACAGGGACAAATCGGGTAGGGGCGGCGCGGGCGAAGCCCGCGCCGCGTCTATAATGCGTGGTCTTCTTCTTCTTTGAACAGATCGATAATGCCGTCCTTGAACTTGCCCCAGAAGTCCTTTACACCCTTGCGGCTGCGGACCCTTTCCTGTTGCTGCTGTTCCTCACTGAGTTCAGACTGCTCCTCCCTGGCTTCGGCCTTTTTGAGATTGTCGGGGACTTCGACCTTCCGATATCCCTTTTCGAACTCCTTTCGGTTATGCTCATAATCACTATATCCTTTGAGGATAAGCCCGATACAGGTCGAGTAGGTCGGTTTAGCCAATTCTTCGATATGACCGGCAGCGAGATGCTCCGTGGGATAGCCGATGCGGGCATTCAGACCGGTAATGTATTCCGTCAGCTGGATGAGGTGCCGGAGTTGCGACCCGCCGCCTGTCATCACAACCCCCCCGTTGAGCATCCGATTGTCGAGGCCGACCTGCTTCAGGTGATAGGTAACAAAATCCATGATCTCGCTCATGCGCGCCTGGATGATCCCGGCCAGGTTCTTGACGCTGATCTCCTTGGCAGGCATCCCGCGAAGCCCGGGGATGGTGATATAGGCGTTGGCTTTGGCTTCGTTGGAGAGGGCCGAGCCAAATTGCACCTTCATTTGCTCGGCCTGGGTTTTCAGCACGCCAAGACCGGTCTTAATGTCATTGGTGATATTCTCACCGCCGAAGGGAATCACAGCCGTGTGTTTGAGAATGCCCTCATAAAATACGGCCAGGTCGGTAGTACCGCCGCCGATATCCACGATGGCGACGCCGGCTTCCAGATCTTCCTGCCCCATAACAGCAGCCGCAGAGGCCAGCGGCTGAAGGACCAGGTCCTTGGTATGCAAACTGCTTTTTTCCACTGCCCGGTTGATATTCCGAATGGCGTTCTTATCGCCCGTGATAATATGGAAGTTAGCCCCGACCTTGACACCGCCGTACCCAATGGGGTTGGGGATGTTCTGAAAATTGTCCACCGTGAATTCCTGCGGGATCACATCGATGATCTGGTCGCCGGCAGGGATATACGTCTTGTACTGATCGGCGACAAGCTGATCGATCTCGCGGCGGGTGATCTCTTCTTCTGTATTCTGACGAACGATATCCCCACGGGTCTGGAGGCTTTTGATATGATGACCGGCGATGCCGACATAGACTTCGCTTATCTCCAGATTGGGGTTGGAGGCATAGCAATTGTCCAGAGCCATTCGAATGGCCTTGATCGTCTCGTCTATATTGAGCACCTGTCCGTGCTTCACTCCGTTGGAGTTGGCGCGGCCGAATCCTAATATTTCCAGTTTGCCGTATTCGTTCTTACGGCCGGCAATGGCAGCTATTTTTGTCGTTCCGATGTCGAGGCCGACGATAATGGGTTGTTCGAGGCTCATAGTTTATTTTTGTTTTAGTTGTGAACTGTCAGCGCCACCAGGCAACAAGTCATGCGTCGATAGATTTTGTTCGGTGAGCGTATTGGTTTCCAGAGGCCGCATTGACTTCTGGCGAAGGGTATCCGGCTGCAACTGCTGCGCTGTGCGGATCAGCTGGCGAATATTGTTCAGACCCTGCAGGGAATCATAGCGCCGCTGGTCGCCGCCTTTTCTCAAGGCCACGACCTGCCCCGAATAGGAGACATCGATCCTGTCATACCGCTCCAGCCCTACCCTGTTTAACACTTGCTCATCAAAAAGGAAAAGCCGGTGGAATTTTGCGGCGACATCGTTACCATCTCCGAGGGTGACGCGGTAGTTCCCATTCTCCGGCTCGAGCTCGAATGTTCGGTCCGGGGTGATGTTGATCTGTTCGATCTGTGCCATCCAGAATGTGTCTTCCCGAAGGAATGCACTGATCCGGCGAACGCCGGCCACCAACAAACTGTCCGCCTGGTGGCGGGCCGGATAGCCGGTGAAAACGGGGAGCCTCACGGGAACGGCTGTCAGCAAAGGCAAACGCACTCCGGCACTATCTAAATAGAAGCTACTCCCGTCCTCCGCGAAAATGCGGGTAACGGGGGTTCGTTCAATCACTTCGACATGCAGGACATTATTGTTATCAAAGAACAGGCGTGACTTTTGGACCCAGATATTTCGCGCCAGCGTCATCTCGAGACGGTGCAGATCAAAAGACTGGACAGGTCGGTCCTGAATCTTCGGGGCGCCGGTCGGAGCCAGCAGAGCAAGGATATCTTTCTTCGGGATACTGGTGCCGGACAGGCTGATCACATAGCCTTTGCAGGTGTTATTGTTCCGGTACCGGATGGCCGCGACAAGCAATACCAACACCCCGGCGCCGATACAGCCCCAGATCATAGTTGAGAGAATTTTCCTGATATTTATCTTAATCGCCATTTTTGTCCGTGTTGCCCGCCCGACGACCGTGGGGTTCGTCAGACGGGTACAAAGGTGCCCGGGTTAGTAAAAGTCCCGTTCACAGTACTATAGGGTTCAACAACCGCCGTCTCGGCTCAACAACTGCCGAATAGGCTCAACCAACGTATCAATGTCTCCCGCTCCTGCCGTGATCAATACCTTTGCTTTTTCGTTCATCCACTCTTCCTTTATAATAGTCAACAATTCTTGCTTGTCCACGAGTCTTACCTTATCAGAATTCATCTTCCCGGCGATCAGTGCGCTGGTGACGCCCGCTATGGGTAGCTCCCGCGCCGGGTAAATGGGCAATAAGAATACCTCATCCGCCAGGCTTAGGCTTACCGCGAATCCATCCGCAAAGTCTCGGGTCCGGGTAAAGAGGTGGGGTTGGAAAATGACCGTGCATTTCCAGTCTGGAAACAGCTCACGAGCTCCCATGATCAGCGCCCGCAGCTCTTCGGGGTGGTGCGCATAATCATCGATATAGACCAGGTCCGGTTCTTTGACGACATACTCGAATCTTCTCCGGACACCCCTGAAGGCGACTACGGCATCGATGATCTTGTCGCCCGGGATTCCGAGGCGATGAGCCACCGCGATCGCAGCAGTGGCATTTTCTACGTTATGGCGCCCGCCCATGCTCAGGATGACCCGTTCCAGCTTCCAATCGGAGGTCTGCACCGTAAACCAGTAGTCGCCGTCCTCAATTCGGATTCCGGAGGCGAAGACATCGGCTTCATCGGTCAGGCCATAAGTCCAATGATGATCGCCTTTCAGCGCTGCCGAATGGGTCAGCCCAATCCTGCTAAGCAAAAGACCGCCGGGTTTGATCCGGCCGGCGAAATCGATAAAGGCCTGCTGCACGGCCTCCGCCGTACCATAGATGTCGAGGTGGTCGGCATCCATCGCCGTAATGACCGCGATATCGGGACTTAACTTCAGGAAGCTTCGGTCATATTCATCCGCCTCGACTACACAGACATTCCGCGGGTCGCTCCAGAAATTACTGTTGTAGTTGACGGCGATCCCGCCCAGGAACGCATTGCAACCATACCCGGAGTGTCTCAGGATATGCGCAATCATCGTCGTCACCGTCGTCTTGCCATGAGTCCCCGCCACACATATATTAAAAGAACGTTCGGTTATCATGCCCAGAACCTCACTCCGCTTGTACAGCGCGTACCCATGCTGTTGATACCAGGTCAGCTCCCGATGATTATTTGGCACCGCCGGCGTATAGACAACCATGTCGGCATCCTTTGGAGCAAGCGCCGGATCGTCTTTATAATGGACGGCAATTCCTTCCGCTTCCAACTCTTTGGTCAGCGTGGTGGAGGTCCGGTCATAGCCGCTGACCTCCTTGCCATGGAATCTGAAATATCTTGCGAGTGCACTCATACCTATTCCGCCTATGCCGATGAAATAAATCTTTTTTATATCGTTCAAATCAACCATTCCCAAGCGTCGTTAATATCACCTTCGCTATCCGGTCGGCCGCGTCAGTAACCCCAAGCCGGCCGATATTCGTTTTTAGCTGTTGCCGCAGCGTCCCATCTTTTACCAGAGCAATGGCGGTGCTAACCAGTTTGTCCTTGGCCTCACTGTCCTTTACCATCAGCGCAGCTCCCTTATCGGCCAGGTTCCGGGCATTGGCCGTCTGATGGTCCTCCGCCGCAAACGGAAAGGGCACAAAAATGACCGGTCGCCCCACCACGCACAGCTCCGCAATCGACATCGCGCCCGATCTCGAGATGACCACATCCGCCGCTGCGAAAGCATTCTCCATCTTCGGGATAAAGTCACCTGTCCAAATACCGCGACGACTCTGGCTAAGCGCTGCCGCCTGCGCGGCAAATGGTTTGCCAGTCTGCCAGATCAGCTGGATGTCTGCCTGCCGCCAATCATCAATATGCGCGGCGATCGCCTCGTTGATGCCTTTTGCGCCAAGGCTCCCGCCGGTAGACAAGACGGTCGGCTGCGCAGGGTCCAGACCGAATCCGCGAATGGCTTCGTCCCTGGTGATCTGACTGTCGACGATCGCGCTTCGGACCGGGTTACCGGTAACGATGATCCGGTTCGCAGGGAAGAACTTCTCCATTCCGTCGCTGGCGACGAAGATGCGGTCGGCCTTTTTGCCCAGCAGGATATTGCTCTTTCCCGCAAAGGAGTTGCTTTCATGGATAAACGTAGGTATCCCCTTGGCTTGCGCCGCCCGCAGCACGGGAAAGCTGGAGTATCCTCCTACCCCGATAACCGCATCAGGCCGGAAACTGCGCAGGATGCGGTTGACCTGGAAGAAGCTGCGGATGAGCTTAAAAGGCAACCCCGCATTCTTTAGCAGCGAGCTCCGATTGAAACCTGCAATATCGATGCCTTCGATGCGGTAACCCGCCTGGGGGATCTTCTCCATTTCCATTCTGCCTTTCGCTCCGACGAATAACAATTCGATGCCGGGGTCTTGTCGTTGGAGCGCGCCCGCGATGGCTACTGCGGGGAAAATATGGCCGCCGGTACCGCCGCCTGCTATGATGATGCGCTTATTCATGTGCGGAGCCCTCCAGTTGCTCGACGTTGCGGGCCACACTTAGAATAATGCCGATTGCCAGGCAGGTAAACAGAAAGGAGCTCCCGCCCATGCTGACCAGCGGCAATGTCACCCCTGTGACGGGAAACAAATTGACATTGACCGCCATATTGGCGAGTGCCTGGATGACCAGCGTAAAACTGAGCCCCAGTGCCAGGAACGCGCCGAAGGCAAAGGGACAGCGCCGGAAGATGCGGATGCTGCGCAGCAAAAAGACGAGGTAGATCAACATGATGAATATGCCGCCGGCTAGTCCATATTCTTCGATAATAATCGCATAGATGAAGTCGCTATACGGATGCGGAAGGAAATTACGTTGCTGGCTGTTGCCAGGTCCAAGACCCAGTATACCGCCTTTGGCGATGGCGATCTTGGCCTGATTGGTCTGGTAGTTATTATCGCTATTGTCGACGCCGCCATAGATAAAGGTCTCGACCCGGCTGATCCAGGTATCGACACGTATGAATAACCCCGATCGCCCTTCTGTCCGGGGTTTTTCGATTGCGCCACCATTGGAGGAATGCCGGATCATCGCTGCACCAACAAGAATCAGTACCGGGACAAGCGCCACGCCCACGGTTAACAACAAATGCTTCGCGCTTACCCGGCCAATAAAGAGGAGCATGAGACTGGTTGCCCCGATCAGCAACGCCGTCGACAGATTAGCCGGGGCGATCAACAGGCAGATGATCGCTACGGGAAGGATCACCGGAAGAAAGCCTTTCCGGAAATCCTTGATGACATCCTGCTTCTTGCTAAGCAGCCGACCGAGATACATGAAGAGCGCCAGTTTGGCGAGGTCGGAAGTCTGGAAGGTCATGTTGATGATCGGCAGGCGAATCCAGCGGCTGCCCTCATTGAGCTTCACACCAAAGAAGAGCGTATAGAGCAGCAGCGGGATGGAAACCAGAAAAAGGATCTTCGCTGCGCGGGAATATAGGGTATAGTTGACCTGGTGGGCAAAGTAAATGATTCCCAACCCGACAACGATAAAAGCAAATTGCTTGAACAGGTAGACTTCGGTGTTGCCCTTGTACATTTTGTAAGCCAGCAGACCGGTGGAGCTATATACAACCAAAAGGGACACGACGGCCAGCAGGAACACGGCCGTCCAAATAACCTTGTCGCCCCGGGTCCTGGACCGGAGGCTTTGGAAGGGTGTCCGTTCTATCGTCGTCGTGGCACTCATAGATCGCTCATAGATCCCTGACAGCCTCCTTGAACTGCCGCCCGCGGTCTTCATAATTTTTGAACAAATCAAAGCTGGCGCAGGCGGGGCTCAGCAAAACCACATCGCCTTTGACCGCAAAGTGATATGCCGCCCGGACAGCCTCTTCGGCGCTCGCCGTATTCACCATAAGCGGAACGTCATTCTGAAAAGCTTCATGTATCTTTCGATTGTCGATACCCAGGCAGACGATCGCCTTTACTTTTTCTTTTACGAGATCCCGGATCAGACCATAGTCATTTCCCTTGTCTACGCCGCCAAGTATCAGGATCGTGGGCTTATCCATACTTTCCAGCGCATACCAGGTGCTATTGACGTTCGTCGCCTTGGAATCATTGATAAATTGAACACCTCTGACCGTACTGACGTATTCCATGCGATGTTCCAGCGCTTCGAAGCTCCGGATCGCTTCGCGGATCTTTTCCTTCCGGATGCCGACGGTGGCGGCGGCGATTCCTGCTGCCATAGTATTGTATTGATTGTGTATACCCTTCAGGGCAAAATCGTATATGCTCATTTGCAGCCGTTCCGTTCCTGTACTGACTGTCATCTGGCCGTTTCGGATAAATCCTCCTTTGTTGGGTTCCTGTTGCATGGTGAATGGTAGTGGGTTAGAATTGAAGTTAGATTGGCTTATATATGTAGTGATCACGGGATCATCCTGGTTGTAGATGAAATAATCTTCAGCAGTTTGGTTCATCACGATCCGGAACTTGCTGCGGATATAGTTCTCGAATTGATAGTCGTAACGGTCGAGATGATCTTCCGTGATATTGGTGAGAATCGCTACGTCCGGCCGGAAGCTGACGATATCGTCCAGCTGAAAGCTGCTGATCTCAGCCACATACCAGGGCCGCGGGTCTTCCGCCACCCGGCGCGCGAAGCTATATCCGATGTTGCCGACCAGGGCGCAGTCCAGGCCGCCGTGTCGGCAGATATGGTAAGTCATCGCGGTGGTCGTTGTCTTTCCGTTGCTGCCGGTTATCCCGATGATCCGGCTGTCGCCTTTATACCGGTAGGCTAACTCGATCTCGCTAATCACGGGGATGCCCCTGGACCTGATCTTTTTGACCAGCTCATTCTTTTCGGGGATGCCGGGACTTTTCATGACTTCAGTCGCGTTCAGGATTCGCTCTTCAGTGTGACCGCCTTCTTCGAAGGCGATCTGATGGCTGCTAAGCGTTTGACGATACTCCTCTTTCAATGGGCCTCCGTCGGATACAAAAACATCGTATCCGCGCTGCGCCGCTAATTGTGCTGCGCCGACGCCGCTTTCGCCGCCACCGAGTATGACCATTCGCTCTTTCATAAATTTCACCTTCAAGTGGTCCGGATGTCACTACAACACTCCGGACGGTCCGGATTAAGGGGGTTCTTCAAAAGAATAGATCTTACTGCACCACAATTTCTTAATCGACGAGCCTCCGTTGCCGACGGATTTGGTTTTTCATATTACCTATTTACCTGATCTTCAATGTAGCAATAGCAAATGCCACACAGAGGATCGTGACAATCCAAAATCGCGTCACAATTTTGCTTTCATGATAACCCAGCTTTTGATAATGATGATGCAGGGGACTCATGAGGAAAACCCGTCTTCCCTCGCCATACTTCTTCTTCGTATATCTAAAAAAGGTCACTTGTATCACCACGCTAAGGCTCTCGACCAGGAATACTCCACAGAAAATCGGGATCAGCCATTCTTTACGGACGATGATGGCCAGCGCAGCGATAATTCCGCCGAGCGTCAGGCTTCCCGTATCGCCCATGAAAACCTGTGCCGGGTAAGCATTATACCAAAGGAATCCCACACAAGCTCCGACCAGGGCGCCGATGAAGATGGACAATTCGCCGAGATTGGGGATATACATGACGTTGAGGTATTCGGCGAAACGGATATTGCCGCTTGCATAGGC
>Ga0210386_10005412_pt1 | contig 10398 bp, 9 predicted proteins | sample IncBWH32OmetaG_FD_160091 | JGI IMG/M metagenome (GOLD analysis project Ga0210386, IMG submission 160091) | Forest soil microbial communities from Barre Woods Harvard Forest LTER site, Petersham, Massachusetts, United States - Inc-BW-H-32-O ... | reverse complement strand
CGGCTCAATCGGTAATCTATCCTGACCGCTGACCTCGAGGCGCGTGTGGGCCGGGTCGAGCAGCATCTGAACCTCCCCTTGCTCTATCCGACCTAAGCGCGATCGACGTTACGTCGCGGGGTTATTCGCCGCGCGCTGAGCTTGCTGGGCGCGGCGGCGCTCGACCATTTTGACCGCGATCACCGATCCCTCGTAGAGCGCGAGCATCGGCAGAGCGAGCGAGGTCATGCTGATGAGATCGGGCGGCGTCAGGATCGCCGCGAGTCCGACCACCGCCACGATCGCGTAGCGCCGCATCCGGACGAGATAGGCGGAGTCGACGATGCCGACGTGACCCAGAAGGGTCAAAATTACAGGGAGTTGGAAGGCGATGCCGAAGGCGAAGATGAGCGTCATGATGAGCGACAGATATTCGCTCACCTTGGGCAGAAGCTCGATCGTCGCCTCGCCTGGAACATTGACCTGCTGCAGCGACACCGAAAAGCGGATCAGGAGCGGCATCACCGCGAAATAGACGAGTAGCGCGCCCATCAGGAAGAAGATCGGCGTCGCGATCAGATAGGGCCGAAAGGCCTGCCGCTCGTTGCGATAGAGCCCCGGCGCGATGAATTTGTAGATCTGGACGGCGATCACCGGAAAGGCGATGACCGCCGCCCCGAACATGCTGAGGCGGATGTTGGTGTAGAACTGCTCGAGGAAATGGGTGGCGATCAGCGTCGCCTTGTCCGCCCCGACCACGCGCACGTAAGGATAGGTGAGAATGTTGTAAATGTGGCGGGAGAAAAAGAAGCAGACCAGAAAGGCGGCGAGAAAGGCGTAGAGCGACCTGATGATTCGAGCCCGCAGCTCGATCAGATGGTCAATCAACGGCGCCTTGGTGGCGTCGATGTCGTCTTGGCTCATTCCGCCGCGCTTCTGCGGGCGGCGGGCGCCTCGGGCTCTGCCTCCGTCTCAGCCGGAGCGGCCACTGCGGCGGGCTGTGGACCGATCAGCGCAATTTCCGAGCCACCGATTTCGGGCTTGCCGAGTTCAGACTTGCCGAGCTCAGAGCCGGGGGCTTCGGCGGCGCCAACAGGGGACGCGACGGCTTTCGTCATGTCTTCGCGCATCATGCCGACCGGGTCGAAGCTCGTATCGATTTTCGCCTGGTCGTTGATCGCCTGGAATTCCTTCTTCACGCTTTCGAGGTCCGCCTCGCGCTCGACCTCGCGCATCGCGTCCATGAACTGACCCTGAAACTCGGCCGCCATGCGCCGCATCTTACCCAGCGTTTGGCCGACCGTTCGCATGACGCGCGGCAAATCCTTCGGCGGAATCACCGCCAAAGCGACGATGCCGACAATGATCATCTTGCTGACGTCAAGATCGAACATGGCTCACCGGACCGGGCCCAACGGCGTCAAAGCGGCGCACGCCGCCATCCCCGCGGACGGACGTTCCCGTTGAGGGCGTTCAGCTGACCTTGTGAACGTCGTCGGCCTCGACGCCGACGCGATTCTCGATTGTCCGCGCGACGGTCGGGGCGGGCTTCACCTCGTCGTCCTCGGCAAGACCCTTCTTGAACGATTTCACGCCCTTGGCGACGTCGCCCATGAGGTCCGAAATCTTGCCCTTGCCGCCAAACAGCAGAAGCGCAACCGCGCCGAACAACATCCAATGCCAAATGCTAAAGCTACCCATGGCCGTCATCCTATCCGCGCCGCGCGGCCGTGAACTCCGCCGGCGTATCCTCTCTTGAGCCCAAACCTAAGCTCGGGGCCAAGCAAAAACAAGCTTGCCTTCGCGGGAAAGGCCACATACGCGAGGATCGCGACGCCGAGGGCGTTCTTAGCCCGTGCGCGACCGCCACGAGCCGGGAGTCCACGTATGAGCAAGACCGCCAAACGCCTGAAAGAGATGGGCGTCGTTTTGCCCAAACCCGCGGCGCCGGTCGCAAACTACGTCCCTTCCGTACGCGCGGGATCGCTGTTGTTCGTCTCCGGCCAGCTACCGTTCGGGCAAGATGGAAAGCTGGCCGAGCGCCACCAGGGCAAACTATCGGCCAATTCCGAAGTGGAGGCCGCGCGCGAGGCGGCCAGACTGTGCATCATCAATGTGCTTGCTCACGCGCATGCGGCGCTCGGCGAACTCGACCGGGTGAAGCAGGTCGTGCGGCTCGGCGGGTTCTTCAATGTCGAATCGACCTTCGACTCCCTGCCCCAAGCGATGAATGGCGCGTCCAATTTCGTCGCCGAACTGTTCGGCGATCAGGGCCGCCATGCCCGAACGACGGTCGGCGTAGCGCATTTGCCGCTCAATGCGCTCGCCGAGGTCGAAGCTGTGTTCGAGATCGACGCTTGACCCCGGTCAACGCTCTTCCTTGGCTCGTCGAGCGTCCGATCGCCCATCGCGGCTTGCACGATAACGCGAACGGCGTGATCGAGAACACGCTGCGCGCGGCGGAGGCGGCGATCGCTGGCGGCTTCGCCATCGAATGCGACATCCAGTTGAGCACCGACGGTGAAGCGTTTGTTTTCCATGATGAAACACTGGATCGTCTGACCGACGCATCGGGCCCGATTTCGGCCCTGTGCGCGGCCGAGATCGCGAAAGTTCGCATCCAGGGATCGGGCGAGCCGCCTCCGACCTTCGCGGCCTTTCTCGCCCGCGTCGCCGGCCGCACTCCGATCATCTGCGAGCTTAAGAGCCGGTTCGACGGCGACTGGCGCATCGGCGATCGCGCCGCCGCTCTCGCGGCGACTTATGACGGCCCGCTGGCGTTCAAGAGCTTCGACCATGATCTGGTCGCTTATTTGCGACTGCGCCGTCCGCACATGCGACCGCCAAGAGGACCCTGCCCGATCGGCATCCTGGCCCAGGCCTCCTATGAGGGCTCGGATTGGGCTTTCTTAAGCGCCGAACAGAAGCGGGATTGGACAGATTTCGACCATTACGACCTCGCCCGCCCGGATTTTTTGTCCTGGAACATCGACGACCTCCCTCACAAAATCCCGTTCCTGGTGAAGGAATTGACCAGCGCACCGATCATGACTTGGACGGTGCGCACCGCCGAGCAGCGCGAGGCGGCGCACAAATGGGCCGATCAGATCGTGTTCGACGGCGACCCGCAGTCGCATCGATCCTGGCGACCCATAAGTTACGTCGGATCTCTCAACTACTAAATCACATCGATATTTCGGGATAGTTCGACGGGAACATTGCCCGTCTGGTCTCCTCGTCCGTCTCTCGCTTGAACTGATGATCCTTCCCGACCTCCTTTGCTCGCGCCGCGGCCGGCCGGGCGTCGACCTTCTCATACAAACGCTTGACGTTCGGGAAGGCCGCGAGCGGGTCGTCCGCGCCGGGCAGGACTCGGGCGGCGCGCCCCAGCCAGCCCCAGGCTGACATGTCGGCAATCGAATAGTCGCCGCCAACGATATATTCGCGGCCGGCCAGATGCCGGTCCAGCACCCGATAATGTCGCTCGATCTCGCGCCGATACCGGTTCACGGCGTAAGGTAGCTTCTCGGGCGCCGCATGCTGGAAATGCACGGCTTGACCGGAAAACGGACCGATGCCGGTGGCGATGAAGAACAGCCATGACAACAGTTCGGGACGGTCTGCGGGAGAACCGACGAAACGCCCGGTCTTTTCGCCGAGGTAGAGCAGGATCGCGCTTGAATCGAACACCCGCGCCTCGCGGCCGCCCGGCCCCTCGGTGTCGACGATCGCTGGCACCTTGCCGTTCGGATTGACGGCGCGAAACGTTGGCGCGTGCTGCTCGCCCTTGGCCGTATCGACGGGAACGACTTCGTAACGCAGACCCAGTTCCTCGAGCAGGAGCGCGACCTTGGCGGGATTAGGCGTCGGGTGGAAATAAAAGCGGATCAAGGGGCTCTCCGGGTGTGGGACAGTGGACTTCACGACGGCTCGGGCGGCGCCGGCAGGCTAGGAATTCTCGCCGCCCAGGCCAAGACAAATTTCAGGTGATTGACGGGGGCGCCAGGCCGATTGCGCGCGAAAATTGCCGCGCCTAGTCTGCCGACGCCGACCACAATGCCGATAGGATCGTGCTTGACTTCGTTTCAAACCATCCGCGCCCGAGCCGAAAAGCGCAAGGGCGGCGCCGAGGCGCTCGCCCGCCTCATGCCGCCCAAGCCCGACCTCAAGGCGCTGCTGAATCTCCGCGACGACCGCGTGCTTGCCGAAATGACCCAGCGGGTGTTCTCGGCCGGCTTCGCCTGGAGCGTGATCGAATCCAAATGGCCCGGTTTCGAGGAGGCTTTTCTGGGCTTCGAGCCGCCGCGGCTTTTATCCGAGCCCGACGAGTTCTGGCACAAACTGACCATGGACGCCCGCATCGTCCGCAATGGCGCGAAGATCGCCTCGGTGCGCGAGAACGCGCGCTTCGTCCTGGATGTGGCCAAGGACCACGGCTCGTTTGGCAAGTTCCTGGCCGATTGGCCGCCCTCGGACGAGATTGGGCTGCTCGAGGTTCTGGCCAAGCGCGGCAGCCGGCTCGGCGGCAATACCGGCCAGATGCTGCTCAGGTTTCTCGGCTACGACGCCTTCGTGGCGACGAAGGACGTGGCCGCTTGTCTGCGCGACGCCGGCCTCGATATTGCGGCGGCGCCGTCGAAACGCGACCTCGCCAAGGTCCAGGCGCAGTTCAACGCCTGGGCGAAAGAAACCGGCCTGCCCTACCGACATCTGTCGCTCATCTGCGCAATGTCGATCGGCGAGAATTATGAGGGCGACCGGTATGGCGGCGACGTTATCGCGGGCCAGGAGTGAGGCGTGGGGCCAACGCCGATCAGTCTTCGCGCCCGCGAAGAGCCGTGTCGGCTGGCCAGCGGTGCAACCGTGCAATCAAATCGCTGATCGTCGCTCGATTGCGGTTGTCGCAAAGCTGCGCGTCGAGGTCGGCCTGTACAGCCGATGCGAGCCACCAACTCATCGACACTTTCGTCATCGAGAACTTTCCTTGGTGGAGGCTCTCAACAAATTTCTCACAGGCAGAATCAAGTATCGGATCCGACCAATAGTCCGGTGGCGCTTGCTTGGTGACGCCTTTACACTTGATCTGCTTGGGCTTGGGGGGCCACCTTAGGTCCGAGTCCGCGTGAACGCCTATTTGATAGAAACTCACGCCGCAAAGCTCTTGGTTCATTTTGTGCAGGTCGCTATCGACAAGGTCTGCTTCCTCGTATTCGTGACCTGAGCGCGTCGCAATCAGCGTGTCGACGGGGGCCTCCGCGAGGCCCAGAACTCGGGCAGGATAGCCGTCGTCATCTGAGGTGACCGGGGGGGAAACGGCTGCGCGAGGCGGATTGATTTGCGGTCCTGGCGGCGTAATTGGCTCATTCCCAATCCAAAGAACGGAAGGGGTTATTCCTTCTGCCTTCAGCGCGATTGCAACGTCAAGCGCGGTTGTGAAGCCAGCGTTTTCGAAATAGCCGCCATCAACCACGCGATCGCCGAAACCGGGTCGACCCGTGACGCGTATGACGCCAGCCGGGGACAAAATTGGGAATCGAGCGCTCATGAGCGCCGCGGTCGACAATCGAATGTCGGGGCCATCGCGCGGCTCCAGGCAAGGGGCTTTGTCTTCTTTGCTGCCCTCCACCAGACAGCCCGTTGACGTCATTTCGAAAAAATCAAACGCAGCGGAATAGAGCGGAACCGGCTTGTGCTCTCGATCCTCATTGTCAGGGCGGGTCGAGACGAGATCGGAGACCACAATGCGCCGGCCCGAGTTGACCGACGTTCCGTTGAGGAGAAGCAGAGGCGCCCATGTGTTCGGGGCCGGACTCGTTGCATAGCCGAAGAGGCGACAAAGCCCTTGTCTCGAGCTTGCGTCGCAATCCCTGCCGATTTGCGACACCGAAGCGGGCTCGTTCACCACGTAGTCGTAGTGCCGCTCCCATGCCTGCTCGAGCAGAGCGGCCCGGTCTGAGATGTCGAGGCCGGGCGGCACGAAATTGTCCCGAAATCCGAACCCGACGAAGGCCGAGGACAGGTAATCGCCGCTGACGAGAAGTTGCAGGCACGCCCTCCATGAGGTTTTCGGATCGGCGCCACCAACCGGCTTTTGAAACCAGTTGCGCTGATCGTTCGCACACGGGGGTTTCATGTTGGTCTTCGTGAGGGAATCCTCGATAGCCGCGCGAATGACAACTGCGCCGAGGGAGCCGCCAGAAACTCCGGAGATGGCGAAGATCCGCCTGCCAGGCGATTTAAGGTCCGGGCCGTCGCCGAGATCGCCGTCGCGGTCCATCAGATGCCCGATAACCGTCGCAGTCATGAAGGCCGCCCGGCTCGCGCCGCCCTCGGCCGCCACGATCAGCGCCGGAGGACAAGACACAACCTGAGTTGGATCTGCGCAGCCGTTGGCGGCCCGCCAATTCTTGACTGCCTCCGGGAAATCAATCTGACGATCCTTGGCCTGTTCGCTATTCGATAGCGCGAGCACCCGCACGTCGTTGAAGCGGGTGTTCAGTCCGGTCACCAAAACAGAGATCAAAATCAGCGCTCCGAGCGCTGGAAAGCCCCGGCGGTCGCCCTCACGGGCAATCCACCCAAGGAAAAGAACAAGGCTTCCGAGCAGAAGAGGCGTCAGCATGGCGCGCGGCGCCCGGTTCGCCAAAACCTCCGGCCAAAAGTAGGCAATGACAAAGACCAGCAAGGTCAACACCGCGGAAACACGATAGAACCATTCGAGGATTATTTGTGTTTTCCGTCGCCGGCCCGTGTTCGGGCGTCGGGCGTCGAGCCCGTCTTCGGCTCGCTGTAACAAAGGTCGGCGATACACCACAAACGCGAAGAACAACGCCGCGGTGATCAGATCGAGCGCGATCAGGAACTTAAGCTGCCACTTCGCCTCGACCGCCTGCGGCAGCGCGCCCGCGCCGCTTAAGGCATCCAAGGCGCCCCGGATCCCCAACAGGATCGCGACGAAAGGGAGCAACGCAACGATTCTTGGCGTCCACTTGATGAGGAAGCCGTGTTGTCCTCGCAAGTTGTGAACGACGGACTTGGATATGTCTCGGTCGAAGTGGGTGCGAAAACGATAGGGCAGCAGCCAAGCTTTTCGATCCAAGGTTCGGCGCGCGTTGTAATGGATGGGAAAAGCCCAAACGAGAAAAACGAGTGTAAAGACGCCCAGCCAGTAAAGAACCTGATAGGGGCCGGCGAAGGATTGATCGGCGAATAAATTTTGTGCTGGAACGGCGACGGAGAACAGGATCACCCCCGCGAGCCCGCTCAAAACGCTCACCCGACAGGCCCATAAAGCGCGCGCCAACCATGCAACGCGATCCCAGAACCGGATAAGCTGTGCTCTCAGTCGCGCCCAAACGCCGATGGTTTCGTCGTTCATTACCCTTTGGCGTTGTCACGCCTCCCTAAGAGGGCGGCTTCGGTCGCCTGTCGCCAAAACTCTCTCAACAGAGGCCGAACAGGCATTTGCTCGGACCGCCCTGCCCATGGGGTATCGCGGCGGCGTGAGGAATTCTGTGACGTCCGTCACAACTAATTAGCATTCGCAAATGAGTAAATTGCCGCCGTATATCCCAAGAAGTACGGGGCTCTGTTTGTCGGTAGCCTGCCCCGCCTAGTACGCGGCGCCCCTACTCCCCTCAGCGCCCACCCCGCCCCACCAGCAGCGCTTTGAGCGCGTCCAGCGTGTCGGCCTCGGCGATCGGCTTGTCGTGTCGCCAGCGCAGCATGCGAGGAAAGCGCACGGCGACGCCGCTCCTGTGGCGCTTGCTCGGCGCGATACCCTCGAAGCCCAGCTCGAAAACCTGCGTCGGCGTTACGCTCCGCACCGGGCCGAACGTCTCGATCGTGGTGCGGCGGATGACCGCGTCCATCTCGCGAATTTCGGCGTCCGATAGTCCCGAATAAGCCTTGGCGAACGGCACCAGTTCGCGCGCCGAAGCCTCTTCGCCCGCGCTCCAGACGGCGAAAGTGTAATCGGTGTAGACGCCCGAGCGGCGGCCGTGGCCGCGCTCGGCGTAGATGACGACGGCGTCGACGCTCATCGGGTCGAGCTTCCATTTCCACCACACGTCCGTGCGATCGTCCCCCTTGCGGCGGCCGATCCCATAGGCGCCCTCGCGCGCCTTCAGCATCAGCCCCTCGCGCAGAAGCGCCCGCGCCTGCTCGCGCTTCTCCGCGAGCCCCTCCCATGTGTCGGCTGAAACGGCCGGGCTGATACGGATCGGCAGGCGCTCGCCCCGCGTTTTCGATTCCGCGAACAGGCGATCGATGAGCTGCTCAAGCAGAGCCCGCCGCTCGTGCTGCGGCTTGGCCCGGATGTCTCGGCCCTCGCTCTCGAGCAGGTCGTAGGCGATGAAGGCGACGGGCAATTCACGCATCGTCTTTTCGCTGACGATCTTGCGGCCGAGTCTCTGCTGCAGGCTCGCGAACAGGGCGAGGCCGTCGAGCGAGTCCACTGGATAGTCGCCCGCGGGCGGGATGAGGACCACGAGTTCGCCGTCGAGCGCCGCGCCCGAGGGCAGCGCGCGCGCCAGCGGCTCAAGATCGGGATAGGCGTCGGAGATGAGCTCTTCGCCGCGCGACCACAAGCGCCAGTTCTCGCCGCGCTTCAAGAGCTGCGCGCGAATGCCGTCGAACTTCCATTCGACGATCCACTCCGCCGGCGACCCCAGGGCTGGAAACATCTCGCCAAGTGGCCGGCTCCATGATTGCGCGAGATAGAACGGATAGGGTTTGCCCGCGTCGAGCGCCTCAGCTTCCGCGTGCAGGACCTCGCCGATCAGAGCCTCGAAATCCGCAGCCGTGGGGATCCGCCGCGCCTGGGAATAGCCGATCAGCCGCTGAGCCATGCGGCCCTCGTCGACGCCCGCGACTTCGGCCAGCGCTTTCACCGCTTGCAGCCGCGACACGCCGACGCGCAACTCCCCGGTGATGAGCTTGAAGAAGGCGAGACGCTCGTCCTCCGGCAGCTCGCCGACCCATTGTTTGAGCCTTGCATAACGCTCTTCCTCGCCGAGGGAGGGAAGCGGCAGCAGCCGCTCCCGCATCCAGACGTCGAGCGCAACCTCTTCGCCACCCGCGCCCTCCGGCAGAAGCAGCGACAGCATCTCGGCCAGGTCGCCGACCGCGCCATAGCATTCCGCGCATAGCCAATCGGGATAGCCTGAGCCTTCGACCGCAAGGCGCCAAAGAAGGCGGGTCGGCGCGGTCTGGCGTGGCTTGCCGCCGGCGAGGAAATAGACCGTCCAGGCGGCGCTCGCCCATCGCAAGGGATCAGCCTTGGCCGCGGCGAAGAACTCCACCATCGCCGCCTGCTTGGCGCGGGTTGAGGTCTCGGAATCGAGCCGCCGGTAGAGCGCCGCGAACGCCTTCACGCCTCGCCCTCCGCCGGCGCCCCGCCGTCGACCGCGTCCTCGTCATCACCGTAAGCCGTCGTGAGCGCGCGCGCGTCGAAACCCTTCTCGCGAAGGTATCGCGTCAACGGTTCCGTCGAGCCGTGGGTCGCGAGAATGCGTTCTGCGCCCGTCGCCTCGATGGCGGCGATGAGGCCGGGCCAATCGGCGTGGTCGGAGAGCGCAAAGCCGCGGTCGAGCCCGCGCCGGCGGCGGTTTCCCCGCACCTGCATCCAGCCGCTCGCCAGCGCGTCGGAATAGTCGCCGAAGCGTTTGAGCCACGGGCTCGCCGCGGCCGAGGGCGGCGCCAGAATGAGGGCGCGGGAGAAATCGCGCTTATTGTCGACTTCCGTCGCCAGACGGGTCGGCGGCAGGGCAATCCCGGCGGCGCGATAAATCGCATTGATCGAGTCGATCGCGCCGTGACAGACGATCGGGCCCAGGCCTAAGTCGACGTGGGCCAGCACCCGCTGCGCCTTGCCGAGCGCATAGGCGAACAGGATGCTCGCGCGCCCAGTCGCGATATTCTCGCGCCGCCAGAGATCGATAGCGGCGAATGTCTCGGCTTGCGGGCGCCAGCGGTAGATCGGCAAGCCGAAGGTCGATTCGGTGATGAAGGCGTGACAGCGCAGCGGCTCGAAGGCGGGCGAAACGCCGTCGCTCTCGAGCTTATAGTCGCCCGAGGCGACCCACGTCTCGCCTTTCCAGGCCACGCGAACCTGCGCCGAGCCGAGCATGTGGCCTGCGGGATGAAACGAAAGCTCGACCCCGTTGCGCGTCAGGATCTGGCCGTAGATCGCCGTCTCGATCGTGACGTCGCCGAGGCGCTTGCGCAGGATCGGGGCGATGTCGGGATGGCAGACATAAACATCCGAACCGAAGCGCGCGTGGTCGGAATGCGCATGGGTGATGATGGCGCGCGAAACCGGGCGCCAGGGGTCGATGTGAAAATCGCCCGCGGCGCAATAGAGCCCGCGGTCGGTGGAAGCGATGAGGTCCAAGGGTCGTTTGCGCTCGACGAGAAGGG
>Ga0210386_10005411_pt1 | contig 10400 bp, 9 predicted proteins | sample IncBWH32OmetaG_FD_160091 | JGI IMG/M metagenome (GOLD analysis project Ga0210386, IMG submission 160091) | Forest soil microbial communities from Barre Woods Harvard Forest LTER site, Petersham, Massachusetts, United States - Inc-BW-H-32-O ... | reverse complement strand
AGTCCGCGAGCCACTCGTTGCGCGACAGATGCTCGATCACCACCGCGCGCGGCCACAGCGATGGCGGCGCGTCCCTGAAGAAACCGGTCAGGACACGGTCCTCATAGCCTTCGACATCGATCTTGAGCGCATCGACATGGCTCACGCCTGCGTCGCCGAGAATGCGCTCCAGCCGCAACGATGGCACCTGGATGGCATTGCCTTGGCGTTCTCCCGACACGATGTGGCTGGCGCCGAGATTGTCGCCGTCGGTCTCGATCATCAGTTCACCATCGGAAGGCCCGGCGGCCGCGGCCACCAGCGCAACCCAGGTAAAGCCGGACGCGGCGCGATTGAACGCCAGCCGCGCATGGGTGACGGGATGGGGCTCGATCGCGATCACGGTGCCGCCGGCGCCGACATGACGGGCCAGCACCATGGCGTAGGTGCCGACATTGGCGCCGATATCGACGAACACGCCGCCGGGCGGCGTGCGCGCCCGCAGAAAATCGAGCTCTTCAAGATTGTAGTCGGGATTGAACAGCGCGCCGCGCTCGGTGGCGCTGGCCTGATGATAGAATCGAAACGACGCGCCCTGATACGGGACATCGACCGGACCCGCACGCAACAGATTGATCAGCCGCGACAACATCGGGCGGAACGCGCCGCGCTTCAGCCTTGTGCGCCGCGCGAGCGAGATGATGGCGGCTTGCGCGCGGGTCGGCGCGAATGCGCCAAAGGCCGGCGGGACCGGATCATTGGCGGCGACGCCCAGTGGCGGTCTCGAAGTCGTCAAGAGATCCTCGCGCGGGCTTGTGGAAGCGGGCGGCATGCATAGCCGACTTTGCGGGCGACTCCAACGACGCACGCGCTTGCGACGGCCCTCTGCCTCAGCGTTGGACGGGGTGGGACCGGCCGGCCTACAAAAAAGCCCGAAATGACGCCGAAAATTGCCGGCGACAAAGTCTCCACCCCGACCCTTACGCCGTTTCTGTGGCTCCGTTCGCAACCACCTTGAGGTACCGACGCAATGGCCGACCGTATCCTCGTTTTCTACGGCTCCTATCGTTTCGACCGGATGGGAATTCGTCTGGCGGATTATGTCGTTTCCGGACTTTCCGCGCGCGGTGCTGACGTGGAGCTGATCGACGCCAAGGCGGTCGGTCTGCCGATACTGGAGCGGATGTACAAGGAATATCCCCGCGGCACGGCTCCCGCCCCGATGGAACAGCTTGCCGGCAAGATTCGCGGCGCCGATGGATTCGTTTTCATCGCAGGCGAATATAATTGGGGAATCCAGCCGGGACTGAAGAACCTCACCGATCACTTTCTCGAGGAATGGTTCTGGCGTCCCGCCGCTATCGCCAGCTATTCGGCGGGACGGCTTTCAGGCGCGCGGGCGGCGACCGCCTGGCACGGTACGCTTTCGGAGATGGGCATGGTCATCATATCGAGTACCCTCGCTGTCGGCTCCATTGCGCATGCGCTGTCGGCTGACGGCACGCCGACAGGAGAGAGCGGAAAGCAACTCGAAGCAGCGTTTCCACGCTTCGCGGACGATCTGGCGTGGTGGATCGAAGCTGTGCGGCTGCAGCGCTCGCGCAAGGCACCTCCGTACTGACGGCCCGAGACGCGGATTACAGAAGGGATGCGAAATGAAGGGATCGGATCTTCTCGTTGCGGCGCTGGAGAACGAGGGCGTTGATCGAATCTTCGGGGTGCCCGGCGAGGAGAACCTGGCCGTCATCGAAAGTCTTCGCCGGTCCTCCATCGAGCTGGTGGTCACCCGTCATGAGCAGCCGGCGGCTTTTCTGGCCGCCACCTATGGGCGGCTCACCGGCAAGCCCGGGGTCGCGCTAAGCACGCTTGGTCCCGGGGCGCTCAACTTCGTCACCGCGGCCGCCTACGGATTTCTTGGCGCCATGCCGATGGTGCTGATCACGGGTCAGAAGGCGATCCGGCAGAGCCGGCAGGCCCATTTTCAGATTGTCGATGTGGTCGCGGCGATGCGGCCCCTGACGAAGCAGTCACAACAGATTGCGAGCGCATCGAGTATTCCGACGCTGGTCCGGAACGCGTTCCGGATCGCCGTCGAAGAGCGCCCCGGCCCGGTGCATCTCGAATTGCCGGAAGACATTGCAGCCGAGGAAGCCGGCGACGTCGCGTTGGTACCGGCCCATGAAGCGGCGCTTCCGGTGCCGCCGCCGGAAGCGATCAAGCGCGCCGCCGACTTGATCCTGGCCGCGCGGTTTCCGCTGTTGATGTTCGGGGCCGGCGCCAGCCGTCCGCAATTGGCGCCGGGACTCTCGGAGTTCGTTCGTCGCGTCCGCATTCCCTTCTTCAACACCCAAATGGGCAAGGGCGCTGTCGGCGGCGCATCGGAGTTTTACCTCGGCACCGCGGCTTTAAGCGAACGCGATTACGTCCACCAGGCGATCGATCGCGCCGATCTCATCGTGACGATCGGGCACGACACCGTCGAGAAGCCGCCGTTCCTGATGGCGCGGGATCGACATCAGGTCATTCACATCGGGTTCGCGTCGGCGACCGTCGAAGAGGTGTATTTTCCGCAGACCGAAGTCATCGGTGATGTCACGAGAGGGCTCGAACTGCTCGCCGGCCAGTTGGAGGGCCGGCTGAAAACGAACCCGGACTGGATCGCCTTGCGCAAGAACATCCTGGACCACATCGCCGATCGCGCGGAAGAGGATCGCTTCCCGTTGACGCCGCAACGGATCGTGCACGACGTCCGGCAAGTCATGCCGCCCGACGGAATCGTCGCGCTCGACAACGGCATGTACAAGATCTGGTTCGCGCGCAATTACCGCACCGACGTCGCCAACACGCTCCTGCTTGACAACGCGCTGGCCACGATGGGCGCCGGCTTGCCTTCCGGGATGATGGCGGCGCTGCTTTATCCCAAGCGCCGCGTGCTGGTGGTGGCGTGCGACGGCGGCGTCATGATGAACAGCCAGGAGCTCGAGACCGCGCGACGGATGAAACTCAATCTCGTGGTGCTGATCATCGAGGACCGGGCTTACGGCATGATCCGGTGGAAGCAGGCCGTCGACGGGTTTGCCGATTGGGGTCTAACCTTCGGCAATCCTGATTTCGTCGGCTACGCGGCATCCTATGGCGCTCGCGGGCGGCGGATCACCGCAGCGTCGGAGTTGATCCCGGCGCTGGAGCAGGCGTTTTCCGCCGGCGGATTGCACCTGATCGCCGTGCCCATCGACTACAGCGAAAATACGCGGGTTCTCGTCGACGAGCTCAGATCGATGCAGGACAGCCCGGAATAGCCCAAGCGGGTCCTGCGCTGCGGTTTTGCATGGCGTCGGCTAGGGCGGTGGCGCCGGGGGCGTCGGTGCCGGCGTTCATATCTGACGCTCGACCATCTTCAGCTTGAGTTCGGCGATCGCCTCGGAAGGATTGAGGCTCTTCGGGCAGGCCTTGGCGCAGTTCATGATGGTGTGGCAGCGGTAGAGCCGGAACGGATCCTCGAGATTGTCGAGCCGCTCGCCGGTGGCCTCGTCGCGCGAATCCTTCACCCATCGTGTTGCCTGTAGCAACGCGGCCGGTCCCAGGAAACGCTCGCTGTTCCACCAATAGCTCGGGCATGAGGTCGAGCAGCAGGCGCAGAGAATGCATTCATAAAGGCCGTCGAGTTTTTCGCGGTCCTCGTGGCTCTGTTTCCATTCCTTCTGCGGCGTCGGCGTGGTGGTCTTCAGCCAGGGCTCGATCGAGGCGTATTGGGCATAGAAATTGGTCAGGTCAGGCACCAGGTCCTTCACCACCGGCTGATGCGGCAGCGGGTTGATCTTGACGGCGCCGTCCTTCACGTCGTGCATCGACTTGGTGCAGGCCAGCGTATTCTGGCCGTCGATGTTCATGGCGCAGGAGCCGCAGACGCCTTCGCGGCAGGAACGGCGAAAGGTCAGCGTGGGGTCGATGTGATTCTTGATCCAGATCAGGCCATCGAGCACCATCGGGCCGCAATCGTGGATGTCGATGTAATAGGTGTCGACGCTGGGATTTTTGCCGTCGTCGGGGTTCCAGCGATAGATCCTGAATTCGCGTGTCTCGGTGGCGTTCGCCGGTTTCGGCCAGGTCTTGCCGCCGCTGATCTTCGAATTCTTCGGCAGTGCGAATTCAACCATTGAGCTTGCCTTTTGGTTCGATCGTCATTGCCCGGCTTGACCCGGCAATCCATCTTCTTACGAAGATTGATGGATGCGCGGGTCGAGCCCGCGCATGACAAGTAGTCATCAATACACCCGTGCCTTCGGCGGGATGTACTGCACGTCGTTGGTCATGGTGTAGTCGTGCACCGGGCGATAATCGATCGACGTTTTGCCGCTATCGTCCATCCACGCCAGCGTGTGCTTCATCCAGTTCTTGTCGTCGCGCGTGGGAAAATCCTCGCGGGCATGCGCGCCGCGGCTCTCGGAGCGGTTCGCCGCCGAGTCCATCGTCGCCACCGCCTGCACGATCAGATTGTCGAACTCCAGGGTCTCGATCAGGTCGGAGTTCCAGATCAGCGAGCGGTCGCTGACCGAAATGTCGCCGATGCCGCCATGCACCTTGTGAATCAGGTTCTGGCCTTCGTTGAGAATCTCGCCGGTGCGGAACACTGCGCAGTTGTTCTGCATCACATGCTGCATGCTGTCGCGCAGTTTCGCGGTCGGCGTGCCGCCGGCGGCGTAGCGATAATGGTCGAGCCGTCCGAGCGCCTTGTCGGCCGACCCGGCCGGCAGTTCCGGCTGCTTGCCGTTTGGCGTCAGCTTTTCGGCGCAGCGCAACGCCGCCGCGCGGCCGAACACCACGAGATCGATCAGCGAATTGGAGCCGAGGCGGTTGGCACCGTGCACCGAAACGCACGCGGCTTCGCCCAGCGCCATCAGGCCGGGCACTGTGGCGTTGTCGTCGCCGTCTCTCTTGGTCAGCACCTCGGCATGATAATTGGTGGGAATGCCGCCCATGTTGTAGTGCACCGTCGGCAGGATCGGGATCGGCTCGCGCGTCACGTCGACATTGGCGAATATCTTCGCCGATTCGGAGATGCCGGGCAGGCGTTCGTGCAGCACCTTGGGATCGAGATGATCGAGGTGCAGGAAGATGTGATCCTTCTTCTTGCCGACGCCACGGCCTTCGCGGATTTCGATGGTCATGGCGCGCGAGACCACGTCGCGCGAGGCGAGGTCCTTGGCGGAGGGAGCGTAGCGCTCCATGAACCGCTCACCTTCCGAATTGACCAGATAGCCGCCTTCGCCGCGCGCGCCTTCGGTGACCAGACACCCCGAACCATAGATGCCGGTGGGATGGAACTGGACGAATTCCATGTCCTGCAACGGCAGGCCGGCCCGCAATGCCATGGCGCCGCCGTCACCGGTGCAGGTGTGGGCCGAGGTACAGGACGCATAGGCCCGGCCGTAGCCGCCGGTCGCGAGGATAGTGGTTTGGGCGCGGAAACGATGCAGCGTGCCGTCGTCGAGTTTCAGCGCGATCACGCCACGACAAACACCTTGATCGTCCATGATCAGGTCGATGGCGAAAAATTCAATGTAGAACTCCGCCGAGTGGCGCAACGCCTGGCCGTACATGGTGTGCAGCATGGCGTGGCCGGTGCGGTCGGCGGCGGCGCAAGTGCGCTGCGCCTGGCCCTTGCCGTAGTCCAGCGTCATGCCGCCAAACGGCCGCTGATAGATCTTGCCGTCTTCGGTGCGCGAGAAAGGCACGCCCCAATGCTCGAGTTCGTAGACCGCCTCGGGCGCGTTGCGGACCATATATTCGATGGCGTCCTGGTCGCCGAGCCAGTCCGACCCCTTGACGGTGTCGTACATATGCCAGCGCCAGTCGTCCGGATGCATGTTGCCGAGCGAGGCGGAAATACCGCCCTGGGCGGCGACGGTGTGCGACCGGGTCGGAAATACCTTGGTGATGCAGGCGGTGCGCAGTCCGGCTTCGCTGCAGCCGACCACCGCGCGCAGGCCGGCGCCGCCGGCGCCGACGACGACGACATCATAGGTGTGATCTTCAATCGGATAGGCGTGGCCGTTGGTAGCGGGACCGCTACTGCTGTTTGCAGCCTTGCCATTGCCATCGGCGGCCATGCGCTAAACTCCAGATGACAGTTTAAGGATGGCGTAGATCGAGGCCAGCGCTACCGCGACCGAGAAGAAATTATTGGCCATGATGGCGGCGAGCTTCACCTTCTCGCCATGCACGTAGTCCTCGATCACCACCTGCATGCCGATCTTCATGTGCCAGGCGCTGGCGATGATGAACAACAGCAGGATGATCGCCACCAATGGCGAACCGAGAATCTGTGCGGCGCCGGCCTGATTACGGCCGAGCAGCATCATCACCACGATGACGACGGGCAGGACCAGCAGCACCATCGCGACCGCGGTGACGCGCTGGCGCCAGAAGTCGGAGGTGCCCGAATGCGAGGCGCCGAGATTGCGGACGCGGGCGAGCGGCGTGCGCATCGATTTGGCGGTTTGGGTATTGGGTTCGGTCATCGGCCGCCTCCGATCGCGTAGGCGGCGATCCAAATCAGCACCGTCGCCGCGATGCCGGCGATCAGCGCAGCCCAGGTCAGGCCCTCGCGCTCGCTGGCCTTGAAGCCGTAGCCCAGATCCCAGACAAAATGCCGGAGGCCGCTGAACAGGTGATGCAGCAGCGCCCACGTATAGCCGAATACGATCAGGCGGCCGAGGAAGCTGGAGGTAAAGGCCTGCACATTGGCATAGGCCGTCGGCCCCGAGGCCGCGGCGATCAGCCACCAGGCCAGCAGCAAGGTGCCGAAATACAGCGCGATGCCGGTGGCGCGGTGGACGATGGACAGCGCCATCGTCAGGGTCCAGCGATAGGTTTGTAAGTGTGGTGAAAGCGGTCTTTCGATCCTGGCGGTCATCGGCGGCTTTGACGGTTGGCGGGCCTCCGCAGGGGCCCTTCGGGGATCGCGGTAGACTAATTCTATTTACGAACTCGAAACACCGAGCGCAACGGCGAAATCATGATTTGCGAATGGACGTTCATAGCTTCAGATGAGCCTTGCATTGGTGGGTGTTGACAGTGCCGCCGGACGCTGGTGGCTAACTCCGATGAAGTCCGATTCATGGCCGGTCCGCTGACGGTCAAAAGGGGCTTGAACGGGGCGGGGGCGATGGTTGCAGGGTTGAACGTCTCCGAGCTGCTTGAACTCGCGTTCTTGCTGGTGGCGATGGGAGCGCTGTCGGGGTTTCTCGCCGGCGTGTTCGGAATCGGCGGCGGCGCTATTCTGGTGCCGGTGTTTTATGAATGTTTTCGGCTCGCCGGCGTGCCGCTCGAAGTGCGAATGCCGCTGTGTGTAGGCACCTCCCTCGCCATCATTATCCCAACCTCGATCCGGTCCTATCGTGCCCATTACGCCCGTGGCGCGGTGGATATGAAAATCCTGCGCAAATGGTGGCTGCCGGTGCTGGTCGGCGTTGTTGCCGGCAGCGTGACCGCGCGCTACGCGCCGGAACGGCTGTTCAAGATCGTGTTCGTGATGGTGGCATGGTCGGCCGCGGCGCGCCTGTTGCTGGGGCGCGAGACCTGGAAGTTCGGCGACGACTTCCCTCAGGGACCGCTGATGCGAATCTACGGCCTCGGTATCGGGATTCTTTCAACGCTGATGGGCGTTGGTGGTGGGTTATTCTCCAATCTGCTGATGACGTTCTACGGCCGGCCGATTCATCAGGGAATTGCGACCTCGTCGGCGCTGGCGGTGCTGATCTCGATTCCCGGCGCACTCGGTTATGTCTACGCCGGCTGGCCCGCGGCGGCGCATTATCCCGATGTTGCGGCGCTGCAATTGCCGTTTGCGATCGGTTACGTGTCGCTGATCGGCGCCGTGCTGGTGATGCCGACCAGCCTCCTGACCGCGCCGCTCGGGGTGAGAGCGGCGCATGCGATGTCAAAACGCACACTGGAACTGGCGTTCGGCTGCTATCTCTTCATCGTCGGCAGCCGGTTTGTGATCAGCCTGTTGTGACCGGCGCGGCGAAATAGCTGGCGGCATAGCTTCAGCGTTTCAATCGTACCTCGCTGTGACGCCATTTGCGGAGGTCGCCCGCGCCCTCGATGCGATCGGATTCCGCCAATGCCCCGAGGCGAGCGCCAATCATTTCAGCGCTGACGGGCAACAACAGCTCCTGGCATCGCGTGAAGGCTTTGCCGATGACCATTCCGGTTTTCCTCCATTGGGAGTGCAAAACCGAAAAGATGACCGCATCGAGATCAACTTCGGATACCGCATCTGGAAGAGCAACGTCCGCCCATCTAAGGGCGCTGCTTATAGCCGGGAGATCGGTGGAGGGCGGCTGTAACTCGGGGTAACGAACATAGACCGCATGCAATAGTTTTATATGAGCGCAAAAGATTTCCGCGAGCGGAGGTACAAGCTTCGCCCGATCTTCTTTGTCGACGACAAATATGGTTGCTTCCGCTCGACGGATTGCCTCGGCAGCTTCCAGCATATGCCTTTGAATTTCGGCGGCCTGCGTTTTATTCATGGCTTGGCCCGTTGTGGCTTGCGCAGCGTGATGCGAAATCCCAGCCGCTCATAATTGAGTCGCTGCCCGCAGAGAAGACTCATCCTGAGGAGCGCGTCTTCGCGCGTCTCGAAGGACGAATGGATATGAACTCATGGTTTTCAAGGCGATGCGAAGCATCGTCCGGAGACGGCACAACTGTGCCTCCTCACCATGAGGAGGTTATTTCTTGGCGTAAATCTTTGAATAGGTATCGCGCAAGATATTCTTCTGCACCTTGCCCATCGCATTGCGCGGCAATTCATCGACGACAAACACCCGCTTCGGCATCTTGAATTTCGCGAGCCGCCCGTCGAGCGCCTTCAGCACCGAGGTTTCATCGACTCTGGCGCCCTTGTCGCAGACCACGACGGCCGTGACGCCCTCGCCGAAATCGGCATGCGGCACGCCGATTACGGCGGATTCGATCACGCCAGGCATGGCGTCGATCTCGCTCTCGATTTCCTTCGGATACACGTTGAAGCCGCCGGAAATCACGAGGTCCTTGCCGCGGCCGAGAATGTGCACATAGCCCTTGGCGTCGATCTTGCCGAGATCGCCGGTGATGAAAAAGCCGTCGTCGCGGAATTCCGCCTTGGTCTTTTCCGGCATCCGCCAATAGCCCTTGAAGACGTTGGAGCCCTTGACCTCGATCACCCCGATGGCTTCGCGCCCCAGTTCCTGGCCGGTCTCGGGATCGGTGACGCGCACGGAAACGCCGGGCAGCGGCAGGCCAACCGCACCGGCGACGCGATCGCCGTCATACGGATTGGACGTATTCATGTTGGTCTCGGTCATGCCGTAGCGTTCGAGCACGGCGTGACCGGTGCGTGCGGCCCATTCGCGGTGGGTATCGGCGAGCAGCGGCGCAGAGCCGGAAACAAACAGGCGCATGTGTTTGGTGGCATCGCGGGTCAGCGCCGGGCTTTGCAGCAGCCGGGTGTAGAAGGTCGGCACCCCCATCAGCACGGTGGCCCGGGCCATCAGCTTGATGATCAACTCGGGATCGAATTTCGGCAGGAAGATCATCGAGGCGCGGGCAAACAGCGTGACGTTGCTGGCCACGAACAGGCCGTGGGTATGATAGATCGGCAGCGCGTGGATCAGCACGTCCTTGTCGGTGAAGCGCCAGTAGTCGACCAGGCTCAGCGAATTCGACGCAAGATTATCATGGGTCAGCATCGCGCCCTTGGAACGCCCGGTGGTGCCTGAAGTGTAGAGGATAGCTGCGAGGTCATCATCCGCGCGCGGCACGGTTGCAAATTCGGGCTTCGCTTTGGCCGCCGCATCGGTCAGCGATCCCTTGCCGTCGGCGCCGAGCGTTTCGACCTTGGCGCCTACTTTCGCCGCGATCGCACCGATGCCTTGCGCCTTGGACGGGTCGCACACCACCAGCGCGGGCTCGGCGTCGGCGATGAAATATTCCAGCTCGTTCAGCGTATAGGCGGTGTTGAGCGGCAGATACACCGCGCCGGCCCGCACGGTTGCGAGATACAGCACCAGCCCCGGCACCGATTTTTCGGTTTGGGCGGCGACGCGATCGCCGCGCTTGACGCCGCTGTTCACCAGCACATTCGCCATCTGGCCGGCGCGGGCGACCAACGCGCCATAGCTGATGTGCTGCCCGTCGATCGTTTCGATCGCGAGCCGGTTGAAATCGTCGACGCCGTCGAACAGGCGGGAAAACAGGTTGGCGTTCACAATGGTCTTGTCGGTCGCGTTCATGCATCATTCCGGTGGGCGGGTGCGGCCCTGTGGGCCACATAATCAAGGGGTTTCAATAGCAAAGAGGCCCTTCACAAAGCAACGGAGACAGTTTGCATGTCAAATAACGGGAAACGCGTGGCCTGGATCACCGGTGGC
>Ga0210386_10005410_pt1 | contig 10402 bp, 10 predicted proteins | sample IncBWH32OmetaG_FD_160091 | JGI IMG/M metagenome (GOLD analysis project Ga0210386, IMG submission 160091) | Forest soil microbial communities from Barre Woods Harvard Forest LTER site, Petersham, Massachusetts, United States - Inc-BW-H-32-O ... | reverse complement strand
TCGAAAATGGCTAGCTCCGGGCCATCCGATGTCCAAAGCGAATAGAATTCAGCACTGCATTAGCAGAGGCCACCCATGACAGAGAAAGCGATCACCAGCATCTCACCTTGTTTTATCGTGCGAAACGTCACGGCGGCACTTTCGTTCTATTGCGAGAAGCTCGGCTTTAAGATCGAGTATCAACATCCGGATCACGAGCCTTTCTTTGCAATTGTGCAGCGCGATGGAGCGATGATCTTTCTCAAGGATGTCGGGGTGGAAGCGATTCCCAACCGCAAGCGCCATCCGTGGGCCGGATGGGACGCTTACGCCTTAGTACCCGATCCTGATGTGCTGGCGGCCGAATTCACGTCGCGCAGTGTCATCTTTTCCGAACCTCTTCAAGATACCCACGACGGTCTGCGCGGCTTCGAAATCGAAGACGTCGACGGCTATTTCCTGTTTTTCGGTCGTCCCCGTTAACACACGCGGCAGGGGACTCTCTCTGATCGTAAAAACTGCCCCACTCCAAGCCAGCACTGGGCTTGAATGAGCCACGCGGCTGGCATTTTTCCGGCTTCGGGCGACAAAACCACGCTGGGGCGACAAAACTACGTATGATACATGCCCGGCGACGGGGAACGAGCATTCCGGCAACTCCTGTGAAGTCAAGCGCTTAGGTTGTAGCAACGCGATTTGCTACACGATGGAGCTTATTTTTTGCCAACCATATGTCTAAGTTGTGAGTATCCCGACTTGTCTTTGTAGCGATTTGCAAAGACGCGAATAATCCCCAATTACTCAAGCCTGAAGGAGATACTCCATGAAACGATTCGGTGTTGCATTCCTGGCCCTTGCGTTTACGTTCTCTGCGTACGCAGCGAATAATTCGAAGACAGTAGATTTTACTGGCCCCGTACAGGTCGGCTCGGCGACGGTGCCGGCGGGACCGGTGAAGGTGAGCTGGACCGGAACAGGATCGGATGCGCAGCTGACATTCGCTCCGCGCGGGAAGGATCCGATCACGGTGCCGGCGCAGATTGTTGCTGCGAAGAATGGCACGATCGCGATATCGACCATCGACGTTAAAGGCGTTCAGTATCTGCAGGAAATTGAGTTGGACAATCTGACGCTGGTTGTCCGGAATGCTCCAGGGCCTGCCTCCAGTTCCGGAAACTGACGCAGCTGTGTCGGATTGAAAGTTGTCAGCAGAATTTGCCCCGGCTCGATATGGCGGTATAAGAGATTGCCCCATATCGAGCGGCGTGGCGACTTTTGTCCGGCTGCGAAATTGCCCCACTCAAGCCAACAAACCAGAAGGCTTGAGTGGGCCACCGTCCACGCGGAGGGTCGTCGCGCCTGCTAGATCATTCCTTCCAGCCGAACGTAGCTTGCTTCCATTCCGTGTTCCATGCCAGTTGAGAGCATGGCAGCCCGCGTCTGAGCGTCGGGGAGAGTCATGCGCATCGTCATCAAGGTACCCGCGCCGTCCGCATCGAATCTCGTTTCGACATGGTTGTCGGGTGTGGGATCGGGCAGGTGCATCCGCTCGACGTGGACAATCCTTCTATAAGGCTTAAGTTCCAGAAGTTCACCTGTGATATAGAAGCCACGGCCTGTGCCATTCGTCCACTCATAGCGGAACTTGCCGCCCGGTTTCGCCTCATTGATACAGACGGGCATCGTCCAACCTTCAGGACCGAGCAACCATTTCTGGATTAGTTGCGGATCCGTGTGGGCGCGGTACACGGCCTCTGGAGGTGCAGCGAAGCGCCTCGTCACAACCACGTGGGTATCGCCTTCGGTCGTCAGTGTCAACTTGCTCATCGAGTTTCCCCTTTCCTGTGTGGTTCCATGGCGGCCAGAACCTCGTCCAGCCGGTCGTAGTTTTTGTCGAGGGCTTTTCGCAGCATCGCAAGCCATTGGTCCATCGCTTCAATACCGGCCCTGGCGAGGCGACGAGGGCGCCGGGTGCCCTCAACGCGACGAACAATGAGTCCCGCGTCTTCGAGCACTTTCAGGTGTTGCGAGATTGCTGGTTGCGTTATCTCGAATGGCTCCGCCAGTTCCATTACCGTGGCCTCTCCCTGGGCGAGGCGTGCGAGAATTGCGCGCCGGGTCGGGTCAGCCAGAGCAGAAAAGGCAGTGTCGAGTATTTGCATAAGTAACAACTTATATAAGAGTATACTTATCGTCAAGAGGTTTTTCACTAAATGCGATGGGCTTTGTGTATTGGCCCGTCGGGTCGCTTTGCCTGAGGTCTGGCCGCTATGTAGGGAGTTCCGCTACCGGTAATGTGAATTCTCGGGGTCCGGAGCAAACTCCGGGCAGTTCCCGTCAGGGCACGCGCGGCACGGCTCGGCCCAGGTTGTGATCGATATCTGCCGTGGAAAAGTGCAACGGCTCACAGGAATCTGACGGGGTCAGCGTGATGCGTATGCACTTGGCGGCAGGCTGATTACTCTTTGCGGCAACGCTGCGGATGGGGATGAGAACATTGGTCTCCGGGTAGTATGCTGCGGCGCTGCGGCGGGCGATCTCGTAGGGAACGATCGCGAAGCGTGGCGCCTTGCGGACCTCTCCTTCGAAGTGACTGTATATGTCCACGATCTGACCGGCTTTGAGATTCATTGCCTGCATATCGAGCGGGTTCAGAAACAGAGCCCGCCGGCCGTCAAAGACTCCACGATAGCGGTCACTGAGTCCGTAGATGGTGGAGTTGAACTGATCGTGGGTGCGGATGGTTGTCAAAAGAAGCTCGCCGGGCTTGAGGTCATGCTTCGGAATCGGGCAGACGCTCAGCTTTGCCTTGCCGGAGCTCGTTTTGAAGATGCGCTGCTTCGCGGCGTTTGGCAGGTAGAAGAATTTCTCACTGGCAAGTCGCGCGTTAAAGTTCTCGAATCCGGGAATCACTCTGGAAATTGCATCGCGGATCAAGTTGTAATCCGCCGCAAAGCCAAGCCAGTTGGTGGTAGTACGAGAACCCAAGGTGGCGTGCGCCAGATTGGCAATGATCGCCACATCGCTCATGAGTTGAGGGGACGCAGGCCGAAACATGCCCTGAGAAGGATTGATAATGCCCATCGAGTCTTCACAGGTAACGAATTGCCTGCCGGACGCCTGGATGTCCTCTTCGCTGCGGCCGAGACAAGGCAGGATCAGGGCTCGCTCTCCGGTAATGAGGTGAGAGCGGTTCAACTTGGTCGAGACGTGAGCGGTGAGCCTGCAGCGCTGCATGGCGTGCGCGCTGTACACGGTGTCGGGAACATTGGAGAGGAAGTTGCCGCTGATCGCAAAAAATAGTTTGACGTCTCCATCGAACATCGCGTGCAACGTCTCGACGGTGTCGTACCCCCATTTCTGCGGCGGCTCAAAGTTGAACTCCTTTTTGAGCGCATCCAGAAAAGGTTTGGGCGGACGCTCCCACACTCCCATGGTGCGGTCACCCTGCACGTTCGAGTGCCCGCGGACACATACGGTGCCTGCGCCGGAACGCCCGATGTTGCCGCCCACGAGCAGAAGATTCACGATCATCGAGACATTGTCGACGCCGTTGCGCTGCTGGGTGACGCCGAGGCACCATGCGATGATCGTTTTCTTCGACGCTGCATACATCCCGGCGGCGGTACCTATCTGATTTCGTGTCAGTCCGCTTTCTTCTTCGATCTCCTCCCAGCTTGCGGCCTCTACATCTGCCTTCAGCTCTGCGAATCCTTCGGTGTAGGACTCGATAAATTCATGATCAATCGCGGAAGGGCGTCCGTCTCGCTCCCGCTCAAAGAGATCTTTCAGAATGCCCTTGATTGCCGCAACATCGCCGTTGACGCGCACAGGGAGGTACAGATCGGCAAGCGCCTGCCCGTGACCGAGTAGCGCAAAGGGTAGCTCAAGAGGATTCGGATAATCCTGCGGGTTCGGGTTCGTCACCCTCATCAGGCTGACTTCGGGCAGGGGATTGACGGCGATGATCCTGGCCCCCTGATCTTTTGCTTTTTGGAGAGAAGTCAGCATGCGCGGATGGTTTGTGCCGGGATTGTTGCCGAAGATAAAGATGAGTTCGCTGCTCTCCATGTCTTCGAGCGTCGCCGCGCCTTTGCCGACGCCAAGCGTCTCCACCATGGCCACTCCGGAGGATTCGTGACACATGTTGGAGCAATCGGGAAGGTTGTTGGTGCCGAACTGGCGCGCAAACAACTGCAGAAGGAAGGCGGGCTCATTGGTCGTCTTGCCCGAGGTGTAGAAGCTGGCCTGATCGGGCGAATCGAGACTATTCAGCTCGTCCGCGATTATCTTGAAAGCGTCCGGCCACGAGACCGCCTCATAGTGGGTCGCGTTGGCGTGGCGCACCATGGGCGATTGGAGACGCCCCTGCGAGTTAAGCCAGTAATCCGATTTCGCGGCGAGATCTTCTATGGAATGCTGGGCGAAGAACTCCGGTGTGATGCGTTTCTTGGTCGACTCGTCAGAGATTGCCTTGGCGCCATTCTCGCAAAACTCGAAGATCTTCCGCTTCTTGTCGGGGCTCGGCCATGCGCAGCTCTGGCAATCAAACCCGGTCACGTGGTTAATCTTCACAAAGGCTTCCGCGGACCGCAGCGGACCCATTTCTCCAATGCCGTAGAGCATGGTGTTCCAGATCGCGGGGATACCGGCAGCCTCTTCAGAGGCAGACCCGACTCTGAGGTCGCCAAGCGTGAAAGGGTTCTGCGCTTGCAGGGAGGCAGGATCGTTCGGATCCAGCGCCGCCGCCTGATCGCTGGGCACAGTCTGCACGCGCAAGTCCTGCTTGGCGCGATAATGTCCGTCCCGGCACCCCTCGTCCCCGTGGATTACATCTGTGCGCTCTGGCGTGCTCATTATCGTTTCTCCTTGCACCTGGGATCGTGCTTGGACAGCTATTGTCTACTAAGCCGATCCAAAAGACGAGTAGCGGCGGGGAGAAATAAATCTGTGTCGAACACCGGAAACGCTGTCTGCTATCTACCTGAGTGGTCGTGCGACTCTGCGCCGGCAAGGACCAATGACTGCTCCGGTGGATGTTCGGCGAAGTGGTCGAGAACGCTCTGCATTTCGAGGAGAAGCTCGTCGGCCATGGCTCGCGTAAAGCCGTGGCGGATGAGGATGCGTTCGATGACGAGGTCTTCGCGATTGGGCGGCATGGAATAGGCAGGGACAAGCCAGCCGCGCTCGCGCAACTTGTCGGCGTAGTCGTAGAGGGTGAAGCTTGACGACGCGGGATCTTTCAGTTCCCAGCAGAGGCCGGGGATTCCGCCTTCGCCGTCGTAAATGATCTTGAAGGGCCCGAACTCGGCGATCTTTTCAGCAAGATAACGGCCCAGGGCATTGCACTCATTCTGGATTTCGCGGTAGCCCTCTTTGCCGAGGCGCAGAAAGTTGTAGTACTGGCAGATGATTTCTCCGCCGGGCCGCGAAAAATTGAGCGCGAAGGTAGGCATGTTGCCGCCGAGGTAGTTGACTTCGAAGATCAGCTCCTGGGGAAGGTCGTGCTTCTCGCGCCAGAGAGCCCAGCCGACGCCGAGCGGGGCGAGTCCGAATTTATGGCCGGAGGCGTTGATGGATTTTACGCGGGGCAGGCGGAAGTCCCAGAGAAGGTCGGGCTGAGTGAAGGGCGCGAGGAAGGCGCCGCTGGCTCCGTCGACGTGGATGGGGATGTCGAGGCCGGTCTCGGCCTCCAGCTTGTCGAGGGCGAGGCCGATCTCGTGCACCGGCTCAAACTGGAGGGTGAAGGTGACGCCGAGCGTAACGATGACGCCGATGGTGTTTTCGTCGCAGCGCTTGAGGACTTCTTCCGGAGTGAGCAGGAGGCGGTCGCCCTCCATGGGGACTTCGCGGATTTCAACATCGAAGTAGCGGCAGAATTTGTGCCAGCAGACTTGCACCGGGCCCATGATGAGGTTGGGAGATTCGATGGATTTGCCCTGGGCGCGCCGACGTTTGCGCCAGTTCCACTTGAGCGCCAGGCCGCCGAGCATGGCGGCTTCGCTGGAGCCGGTGGTGGAGCAGCCGATGGTGCTGGCCGCTTCGGGTGAGTTCCAGAGATCGGCGAGCATGTGGACGCAGCGCTCTTCAATGGCTGCCGTCTGTGGGTATTCGTCCTTGTCGATCATGTTCTTGTCGGCGGACTCGTCCATGATCTGCTTGACTTCGGGCTCGATCCAGGTGGTGCAGAAGGTGGCGAGATTCTGCTGGGAGTTGCCGTCGAGGACGAGCTGGTCGTGGATGGTCTGATAGACGGTCTGCGGGTCCTGCTTCGCATTGGGGAACTCGTAGGTCTCAGCCTGGGGGTCGTGGATCTCACGCTCGATCTGGCTGGTAGGGGCGGCTTTGAGTTCTTCGGTGTTGTGCAGGGGCATGGGATCTCCTGTTCGTCTGCACTCGAAGTGTATTTGCTAGCGGCGAAGGCAGGGAAGAAAAGATGGTAAATCGAGAGTGTTGGTGATCTGTCAGAGATCCACCTGTCTCCCTTTTGGGGCGAGGTGCTGCCGCCTCGTAGTGGCAAAGTCGCGAATGGCGCTGTTTATCACCTGGGAACGCGTTCGCTATTCCAGCGAAGTACCGGACCGGCAATATTGGATACCTCGGATACCAATGTCTGCAGGAGCGTCTTCGCGTCGCTGTGACGGGACAGGCTTGCACTTTGACCTGCCCAGAGCGGAAGAAGATCCGGCTTCGTGGCCTTCTCGGCAAGGATGGAAAGGTTTCTTACGAGATAGCGCTGCAAGGGATAGGGGAGAATCTCCACACCCGGGCGATTGAGCTCTTCGAGCAACTGATTATGTATTCCTCGGGCCAGCCTTCCGGTAAAGCCCCTGGTCAGCCCTGTTCTGTGGGCGTTGCCGCCGAGGATGGCATCGCGATGAAGCGCGCTGGCGCCGGATTCTTCACAGGCGAGAAAGGCAGTGCCGATTTGTACTCCCTCCGCCCCCAAAGCAAAGGCTGCGACGATTCCGCGAGCATCGGTGATGCCTCCGGCGGCGACGACGGGGACTGAAACGGCGTCCGCAACTTGAGGCACGAGCGAGAACGTTCCAGTAAGTGATTCCTCTGCGGCGCGCAGGAAAGAGCCGCGATGTCCGCCTGCTTCAAAGCCTGACGCTGCGATGACATCGACTCCCGCCTGCTCAAGAACGATGGCCTCATCCGGTGTGGTCGCCGCTCCGATAGTAAGGATTCCGTGAGCGCGGCATTCGTCGAGAATCTCGTTTGGTGGAACTCCAACGATGAAGCTGAAGACGGGCACTTTGGCATCGAGCAGGACCCGCACTTGGTCCTCGAACTTGCTCGGCACATAAGGCGTATAGGCGGGCAGTGTGCCCCCCAGAGCCTGAATGTGTCCCGCGAGGGGCGCCAGACTTCGCGCGAATGCTTCGCTGCCGGACGTGTGTGCGGCCTCATCTTCCGTCGAGACCCACAAATTGATCGCGAACGGTTTAGGGGTGATCGCACGAATCTCAGCGATCGCGTCCTTAATGGCTGAAGGGCTTAAGCTATGCGCTCCAAAGGAACCCAGGCCTCCAAAATTCGAGACGGTCGCTGTCAATCGCTGCGTCGACAGACCACCAAGCGGGCCTTGAATGATTGGGTACTCGATTCCCAGGATTGAAGAAATACGAGTCTTGTTCCACTGCGGTGACGAGTTATCGGACTGCTGTTGCATAGAGGCTCCCTAACCAGCAGGCATAAGCTACGGCCTGACTTTGATTTCATCTACGACGCGCTCAACATTTGGCACTTCTTTTGCCAGTTTGACGGCTTCTGCGCGTTGGTGAGCAGTATGAACACTGCCCTATAGAATGAGTGTTCCGTCTTTTGCTTCGTAATTGATGTCCTGCTGGTCAAGGCTTTGGTGAGCCTGAAGCATAGCCTTGTACTTGTCTACGGTCAGCTGGGCCACCGTTGGGGGCGGCGGTGTGACGGTGAGTTCATTGGCAATCACGTAGTCACTTGCGTTCACGCGAGCAAGATCTGCAGCGTACGTCTTCCGTTCCTCGGATTGGACAGGCCCCGTCCGGGTCATCACGCCCTTGCTGCGATCCTGCGAGACATTGACGGCACCGAAGCCATTGGTCATGAGTGCGCGGACGACAGAGTCTACCTCGTCCGGATGCTGCCGGGTCGCATGGGTGCTGCTGCAGTCCCAAATGAGGCACAAGCCAAGGAACCATGTCGCACTAATCAAGCTGGGTGTATAGATTTTTCCGAATTTCACGGTAGATCCTCCTTCCGTGGTTAGTAATTGACTTTTACTTCTGCCCTTGCGTGAACTCTCGTGCAAGGGGCGCAAACTCGTCTGCTGGACGCCCGGTCACGGATCGTCCAGGTCTGCGGACTGTCTGCCAGAAGAGTATTGCTGTCATGATGAGCGACACTAGAAACACGATGCGTGAGACCCGGTAATTGTGGTTATGGTCACGTACATATAACCCCGCCGCCTTGTTCTGCTACTCTGCGACTTCGAAGATGACATCGAGTTCGATCGGCATGCCGAGCGGAAGGCTGGCAACGCCAACGATGGCTCGAACCGATGTTTTCTCAATGCCAAAGACATCGCGAAACAGGTCCGAGACTGCGTCCGCAACTTTGGGATGGTCGAAGAAGTCTCCGGAAGTTGCGATGAAAACTCCCAGGCGGACGACGCGAGTCACTCTATCCAGAGAGCCCAAATGTTCTTTGGCCGCAGCGAGGACGCCCAAAGCTGCAGTGTAGGCAGCGTCCCGTCCAGCTTCGACATCGAGCTCTTTACCAAGCCGGCCAATGTACTTCGGTTTGTGGTCGACGACGGGGAGCATTCCGCTGAAGAACAGAAGGTTGCCCGTCTGTACCGCCTCGACGTAAGTGCCGAACGGCGTCGGCGCGGCTGGGAGCCGAATGCCAAGCTCCTGCAAGCGGCGCGTCGCGCTGCCCGGCTGTGAACTCTTAGTGCCTACCATCGGCCCGCGTGCGCACCGCCGTCCACGTGCAGCACCTCCCCGGTGACGGTACGAGCTTCCGTCAGATAGACGACAGCCTTGGCGATGTCCTCGGGATCCGAGATCGTTCCCATAGGTGAAAGGGTCTTCATAAAGTCCTTCGGATTGGTCTCATGCATAGGGGTGTCGACAACGCCAGGCGCGACGGCGTTGAAGCGGATGTTGTTCCTCGCGTATTCACTGGCGAGGCTGAGGGTGATCGCGTTCAGTCCACCCTTGGTGATCATCGCAATCGACGCCGGAACGCCCGCGATGGGGTTAGCTGCTAGAGCGGCCGTGATGTTCGTCACGCTGCCGCCGGTGCCCTGCGACAGCATCTGTTTGACAGCGAGCTGGGTGATGAAAATGAAGCCTTCGAGGTTGGTGGAGACCAAACTGCGAAAGTCGTGAGCGGTGTAGTCCGTGAAGGGCTTGGCTATGAAGATGCCGGCATTGTTGACAACATGGTCGATCGATCCGAACTCCGCGATCGCGCTTTGTGCGACCTTCTCAGCCGTCGCTGCCTGGCCGATGTCTCCGTCGACGAGCGCGAGGTTTGGTGACGGCGCGAAGCCGGTCCTGGAAATGCTGCGCGAGGTTGCAACGACGTTATAGCCGCGATTCAGGAAGGCCTGGACAATGGCTGCTCCGATACCTTGCGAGGCACCGGTTACGATGACTGTCTTTTTACTTGCCACAGCTACCTCCTGCTGCTTTCTCGTAGAGACTCGGAGAGGCCCATGCGTGTTTAATCGGGTGACTACTGAACATCCAAGTCTACCGTCACTTGTGAGGGGATTCGTGTAATGCGTGTAAGAATTCGTAAAACTTTGCGTATTAAAGAGGGGTCAGGTTTGGTGTTCTGCCATTCCCGCGCAGCCGGGAGCAACGAGCAGGAAACAGCTGATGGCAGCGACCGCCGCTGAGGAGGTTACAAAGACAGTTCGCGAATGAAATCGCTATTATTCGGGATCGCCCGCTCTCTCGGATTTGAGACTTGTACCTACTCACGAGAGTCCCACAATTGATGATTTCTAGGAATCGGACAGAGTTGGGGAAGGGGGAGCTGCCAGGAGCCCGAAAATGCGAAGGAGGAATGCGCAATCGGAATTTGCAGCTCAGGCCGGCAGAGCACGAAAAGGCTCAATGCTTCTGGACAATTTCTGGCAACTACCGTCTGAGCCGACGCAGTCCGCCGAACCGGGCCTGAGCGAATTCCAGACTGACCCCTGACCCCTCGGGCTCGAACTCCATTTCGACGAAAGCTGCAGCCGCCGCGGGCTCCGGCACGGACGCAGCCGGTGGCGTGGCATTTTTAGCGCGCTCCGCCATGCCGGGTCCGCAACAGCCGCCATCACGGCGTGCCTCAACGGGAATATGGATCCGGCTGTACTGTATGCCAGTCAGGTGCGCCTGGAGTACGACGAATATGTCCGAGTGCGACGGCTTTACTA
>Ga0210386_10005409_pt1 | contig 10402 bp, 11 predicted proteins | sample IncBWH32OmetaG_FD_160091 | JGI IMG/M metagenome (GOLD analysis project Ga0210386, IMG submission 160091) | Forest soil microbial communities from Barre Woods Harvard Forest LTER site, Petersham, Massachusetts, United States - Inc-BW-H-32-O ... | reverse complement strand
GAGCTGACCGAGGCCGAGGAGGCCGAGATCAAGTCGTTCGGCGCGGAGAGCTAACTCTTCGTTGCGTGCGGCGGGCCGCCGTAATCTACGGTGGCCCGCCGCACGTTTTGTTTTTGGCCGAACGGTCCGTGGCTTCTGCGCGGCTCTTTATGTGCTGGGCGGGCCGACCTCGACGGTCAGGTCGTCGTGCAGGAAGGACAGGTACCCGCTGACCGCGGCCGAGTCACCCTCGGCCTGCGGGTAGGACCAGACCGCGTCGGTGAGCTTGCGGTCGCCCGCGTTGACCGACCAGTACGAGGCGGTGCCCTTGTAGGGGCACACGGTGTGCGTGTCGCTCGGCTCGAGCAGGTCCTGGCGGACGTCCTCGGCCGGGATGTAGAACCGGTTCGGCAGGCCGGTCTCGGACAGCAGCAGCGGCCGCCTGGTCTCGGCCAGGACCGTGTCGCTGTCGTTGAGGCGGACGCGTACCTGCCTGGAGCTCCGGCGCACGTCGACCCGGTGGTAGGGGTCGCGCAGGTGGCCTTCGACCCGCTCGTCCTCGTCGTACCACTCGTCCATGGCGTCCCAGTAGAAGCCGGCGTAGCCCTTCAGCCAGCTGGCTTCGGCGTTCGGTTCCGGGTAGGACCAGATCGCGTTCTCGGCGACCTGGTCGCCTGCGGTGACGGTCCAGTACGAGGCGGTGCCCTTGAACGGGCAGTAGGTGTGGTGCTCGGTGGGCTGGATCAGGTCGGCGCGGATGTCCTCGACCGGCACGTAGACCTGGGGCGGGAGCCCGGTCTCGTGCAGCAGCACCGCGCGGGTGGTGTCGACCACGGTCTGGCCGCCGAAGGCGGCGCGTATCCGGCGCGGGAACTCGTGCATCAGCAGCTTGTGCGCCGGCCCTTCGATCCGGTAATTGACGGTCTCCGGCGGACGCCCGGACAGCGGGCCAGCCGAAAAGGTCAGCGACATCGCGGCTCTCCTTTGAGTGGTAAGGCTCCCCCTTGCGCCAACCGCCGCCCGCGCGCCGCCATTCCGCCTGCCTCGGCCGGGGTTGCCTACCCATGGTTGTCACTTGCTAACGGATCTACTGGAGGTGGAGGACCAGAGGGGGGCCTGAGCCGTTCAACGGCCGGTGCTCGAGGAAACTGGCATGCAACCTCTCGCGTGGGCTGACGCATCTGTTTAACGTCAGGCCTGAAGGGTCGGCCGGAACGTCGGCCCTGACGAAGGAGAGCCGATCGCGTGACAGCCGCGGAGGAGTTTATCGAGTTCGCCACGGGTGCGTCACCGCACCTGAGGCGGACCGCGTTCCTGCTCTGCGGGAACTGGCACACTGCGGAAGATTTGGCCCAGACAACGCTGGCGAAGATGTTCGTGTCATGGCGCCGGATCAGCCGGCGCGACGCGGTGTACGCCTACGCCAACCGCACGCTGGTGAACACCTACCTCGCCGACAGACGGGGCAAGCGAGCCAGGGAGCTGCTGGGCGGCTGGCTGCCTGAGCGCCCGGCCGCCCCGCAGACACCGGAGCTGCGGATGGTGATGCTCGACGCGCTGGCCACGCTGCCGCCCAAGGCACGTGTCGTGGTGGTGATGCGCTACTGGGCCGACCTGAGCGTGGACCAGACCGCGGAACTGCTCGGCTGCTCGCCGGGCAACGTAAAGAGCCAGAGCGCTCGCGCGCTGGACAAGCTACGGACGGTGCTAGGCGAATCCAGCTCGCTCGATCAGGTGATGGACAAACGGCATGAGACAGGGGGCGCCCGACATGAATGAGCCACACCTGAATGGGACCGCGCTGCGCGCGATGCTTGAGCGCGCCACCGCCGGCGAGCCACCCATCGGAGCCGTCGCGCAGAACGCCTTGCTGGCCGGCCTCAAACGCCGCCGGCGCCGCCGGGCGTCTGGCATCGTCGCGTGCGCGGCCGTGGTCGCCGCAGTCTCCCTCATCGTCCCTGCGCTCACCGGCGCGCGGAGCACCACCCCGGCACCAGCCACGCCGACGGGTACGCCGACGGTGTACGTCGCGAATAGGCCGTCCGGGCCGTCCGGTCCGGGCTGGGTGACGCCGATCTCCACGGTCACGAACACGGCCGGACCGCGGGTCAACGTCGGACCTAGCTACCTGATGGCGGCCACACCGAATGGGAAGACCGTTTATGTCGCCAGCCTTTCCTCAGACACGGTAATCCCGATTTCGACCGCCACCAACACGGCGGGACGACCGATCAAGGTCGCGCGTTTCCCCTTCGCCATCACGATTACGCCGGATGGCAAGATCGCCTACGTGCAGAGCGAGAACTCGCGACTGACGCCGATCATGACCGCCACGAACACGGCCGGCCAGCCGATCACGATAAATCCCGTTGCGGGCTACAACGTCGCCGCCTCGCCTGCGATCACACCCGACGGAAAGACCATCTATGTTTCCCCGAGCAGCCAAAGTGACGTCCTGGTCCCGGTCAAGACGGCCACTGATAGGGCGGGCAAACCGATCAAGCTCGGCGCAGGGCCGTTCGATATCGCGATTACCCCCGACGGCAAGACCGTTTACGCGGTCAACGATGGCCCAGGCACAGTGACACCGATCGACATTGCCACCGGCACGGCAGGCCCGCCCATCAAAGTCGGGCAATACCCGGTCGATATCGCGATCACCCCTGACGGCAAGACCGCCTACGTGGTCAATAGCGGCTCGAACACGGTGACGCCGATCGACATCGCCACGAACAAGGCCGGACCGCCCATCAAAGTCGGGGTATACCCGCAAAATATCGCGATCACCCCCGACGGCAAGACCGCCTACGTGATCAACGATGACCCAGGCACAGTGACACCGATCGACATAGCTACCGGCAAGGCCGGACCGCCGGTCAAAGCCGGGTCAAGCCCGGTCGGTATCGCGATCACCCCCGACGGCAAGACCGCCTACGTGATCAACGATGACCCAGGCACCGTGGTACCGATCGACATCGCCACGAACAAGACCGGACCGCCGATCAAGGTCGGAGGGTACCCGTACGCGATCGTGATCACGCCCTGACCGCGATCGCGCCCTGACCCCATCGTCGCCCTCAGCAACATGTCACAGCGGGTATGCAGCCTCGATAACCAGACGACGCGCTGAACTGGCCAGATAGTTGCGGGATTTATCCAAGTCCGCTCTATCCGTTAGCAAGTGACAACCATTGATTCCCGGCCTACAGGTCGGCGGGGGTGGTGAGGTTGGTGAGGCGGGCGTGGCCGGGGGTGAGGCTGGGCCAGTCGCCGGTGAACTCGAAGACGGCGACGGCCGCGGGGGGGAGGCTGATGGCCGGGCGCGGGCTGTCTTTGACGGCGGGGCCGGTGGCGGCGGGGCCGGCGGCCCTGTCGCTTTCCGGGGGGGCGGCCAGGCTGGCGGCCAGCTCTGACAGGCCCGGGTTGTGCGCGATGAGCAGCGCGGTGCGGTAGCGGGCGGGCAGTTCCTGGGCCAGGTAGAGCAGGGTCAGCGCGCTGGCCGCGTAGGCGCGCGGCTCGAAGTGGACGGCCGGCGACCCGCCGAGCTCCGGGGCCACCAGGTCCCAGGTCTGCCGGGTCCGGGTCGCGGCCGAGACCACCACCACGTCGGGCTGGTAGCCCTGCTCGTGCAGCCAGCGGCCGATCCGGGGAGCGTCCCGGCGCCCGCGCTTGGCCAGCGGCCGGTCGCGGTCGGGCACGTCCGGCCAGTCCGACTTGGCGTGCCGGAGCAGGATCAGCCGTCGCGTCGTGTCACTGGCCACGTCTTAGCCTCCCAGGTCGCACCGGGATCCGGAAGCCGGGTCGGCCAGGTACGCGACCAGGTCGCCCTAGAGCCAGCCGGCGCGGATGACGGCGGGTTCGCCGGCTGGGGCCGGGTCGTGGGGGGCCGGGTCGTTTGGGGCGGTGCCTAGCTGGCCGGCCCGTATCTGGTCCAGCAGCCGACGGGCGGCGTCCACGATCTCGGGGGCGACACCGCGCAGGCGGTCTGCGTCGTCCGGGCCGGCTGTCTCGGGCGGGAACCCGGCCGCGGCCAGCAGGGCGTCCAGGTCGGCCAGCTGCTCGCCCAGCCACCCGAGCGGGTCGGCGGACAGCTCGCGGGTGAAGACCCGGCTGGTCGGGTCCCAGTCGCGGAACACCGGGTGGTAGTGGGTGCGGTCGAAGCTGCCGGGACGCCCGTCGACCGTCTCCAGCAGGTCGGCACGCCAGATCGGCCGGGCGACCTCGATGGGCTGGGCCGAGTAGATCGACCCCTTCAGCGGGCCGCGTTGCAGGACGCGGAGCTCGACGCGGACGCCGTGTTCGGCGCCCTCCGGCTCCTTGGCCGGCCGGGGATCCACGAGGTACAGGTCGCCGACCACGACACCGACCCGCTCGAAGCCGAAGGCATACAGCATGATGCAACTATGTCAGCTGTCCGGGTCTGGGCGAACCCGGAGGAAGTTGGTTGCGGTGGCCCGCATAACCGTCCGGCCGTCCTGGTTGACCGCCTCGATCAGGGTCCTCAGAATGCCGCGGTCCGGCTTGCTCAGCGACCGGCGCGCCTCGACGGCGGTGACCCGGACACGGAGCGTGTCCCCCGGGCGGACCGGTTCGGGCCAGCGCATCTCGTCCAGGCCCGGGCTGCCCAGGCTCGCCTCGGCCGACAGGTAGTGATCAACGATCTGGCGCATGACCAAGGCGGCCGTGTGCCAGCCACTGGCGATCAACCCGCCGAACGGACCGCGGGCCGCCGCCTCGGGGTCGACGTGGAAGGGCTGCGGATCGAACTGGGTGGCGAATGAGATGATCTCAGCTTCGCTGACGCTGACGCTTCCGCAGTCGTAGGAAGCCCCAGGCAGGTAGTCGTCGAAGTACCTCAGGGCGTGATCGGTCACCCCGGAAGTATCCCAGTCCCCGGGGGGTTGCTCGGCCCAGATCACAGATGCGTTACAGAAATACCTCGATTTGCCTGCGAGGCCAAGTTGGTTGCTGCGATGCTTCCGCAGACGGCGCAGACCGCCGGATTGCGAATAAAAGCCTCATCATCACAGGCAGTGACAGGGCCCGCCGAGAGGCCACCCGCGGGACGGGTAGGCGGGCACGGAAACTACTTGGGGAGTTCTGTGGATTCAGTTCACTCGCACCGCCGCCCGAGGAAGATCCGGCGCACGGGCAGGCACACCGAACCGTCACAGGTCGCGAAGGTGGCCGAGGTCGCCACCAAGGCCGCCCCCGCGGTGGCCATCGCGGGCGCGCTGGTCGCCACGGCCCCGCAGGCGTCGGCCGCGGTCAGCATGTCGACCAAGGCCACGACGGTCGCCGGGCAAGTTCACACCGACGCCCTGGTCCAGCACAGCCAGCCGGCGACCCGCACCTACACTGTCCGCTCGGGCGACACGCTGTCCTCCATCGCGCAGCGCTTCTACGGCAACTCGGCGGACTGGGCCTGGCTGTACCACGTGAACTCCTCCGTGGTCCACGACCCCAACAGCATCTACGTGGGCGAGGTCCTGAAGATCCCCGCCGACCCGCCCGCCAACGCCGCGCACTACGCGCCCAAGCACGCCAAGAGCTCGACCTCGACCACACTGACCTCCTCGACCACCAAGCTGAGCGGCACGCTCGGCTGCTCCGGCCTGGAGGCCCTGTGGGAGGCGGCCGGCGGCTCGCACGGCGAGGCGTTCATGGCCGCCGAGATCGCCATGGCCGAATCGGGCGGCAACCAGTACGCGCTGAGCCCGACCAACGACTACGGCTACTGGCAGATCAACGGCTCGCACGGCCCGGCGGAGGCCACCTTCAACGCGATGGGCAACGCCAAGGCCGCGATCGCCATCTCCGACGACGGGCGCGACTGGGACCCGTGGACCACCTACACCAGCGGCGCCTACGCGGGACGCTGCTAACCGCTCTGCCTATCGCCCGCTGTCCGTAACTCGCCAGCTGCCGGCCACGAGCGCGATCTCGTCGGCCGGTAGCAGGCACGGACCACATCGTCCCGCTCTTGTCCCCGCAGCATAGGTTCGACGGTATGGACCACCCTGACGTGCTCGCCTGGCGGGACGGGCATATCGAGGCGCTCGACCAGACCGTGCTGCCGCATCAGGTCCGCACCCTGCGGATCGGCACCGTGGACGAACTGGTGCAGGCCATCACCAGCCTGGCCATCCGCGGCGCGCCGGTGCTCGGCGCGGCCGGTGCCCTGGGCGTGGCCCTGGCGGTCCGCCAGGGCTCCGGCGAGGGTTGGGACGACACGCGGCTGGCGGCGGAGATCGCGCGGATCGCGGCCGCCCGGCCCACCGCGGTGAACCTCAGCCGCGAGGTGGCGGCGGTCGCCGCGCGGATCGGAGAAGGTAGCGCGGCGGTACAGGGCGCGGCCCTGGCCGTGCTGGAGTCCACCGCCGCGACCAGCCTCCAGATCAGCGCGCGGGGCGCCGAATACCTGGTTCAGGCGTGCGGCGCCGGGCCGCTTCGGGTGCACACCCACTGCAACACCGGCGCGCTGGCCTGCCTGGGCTGGGGGACGGCGCTCGGGGTGATCCGGGCGTTGCACGTGGCGGGCGCGCTCAGCCACGTCATCGTGGACGAGACCCGGCCCTTGCTGCAGGGCGCCCGGCTGACCTGCTGGGAGCTGGGCCAGCTCGGCATCGAGCACCAACTGGCCTGCGACGGCGCGGCCCCGTTCCTGATCAGCCAGGGGCGGGCCGACGCGGTGGTGGTGGGCGCCGACCGGATCGCGGCCAACGGCGACGTGGCCAACAAGATCGGCACCTACAGCCTGGCCCTCGCAGCCCGCCAGGCCGGCATCCCGTTCGTGGTCGCGGCGCCCGAGTCGACCATCGACGCGGCCACGCCGTCCGGGGCGGCGATCCCGATCGAGCAGCGGGCCGACCGGGAGGTCACGGTGCCCGCCGCCCCGGACGGCACCAGGGCGCTCAACCTGGCCTTCGACATCACCCCGGCCGAGCTGGTCACCGCAGTGGTCACCGAGGAGCGGCTGATCCCCGGCGGGCGGCCAGCCTGACGGTTCAGCCTGACGGTTCGGCCGCGGGCGGGCGCTCGAAGCTGAGCTGGACCTCGCGGGGGATAAAGCCGCAGGCCTGGTAGATCCGGATGGCCACGTCGGCCGGGTCGGCCACGATGACGAACGTACTGGTGCCCAGGACCTCGCGCCCGTACCGGCCCGCGGCCCACAGCAGGGTCCCGGCCAGGCCGCGGCGACGGACCCGCGGGTCGGTCTCGACGTGCTGGTAGCGGGCGTACCCGTCACCCACGTCAAACAGCCCGAGCTGCGCCTGGAGACGGCCGTCGGTGAACGCGCCGAACCAGCCGCCGGCTCCGGTCTGGGTCAGCCGCCGCCGCGCCATCGCCCGCCGCTCCAGGAAGGCCGGCTCGTCGGCGTCGTGGCAGCGGATGGCCAGTTCGACCGACTGCCGCCAGTCGGAGTCGGAGTCCAGCAGCCGGATCTCGGCGTCGGTGTTGGGGTGGGGCGGGGGGTTCGGCTGGGTGGCGGTCAGCACGGCGGCGTACTCCGCGGCGAGCCCGGCGGCCGCGAGGTCCTCGGGTATCGGGCCGTCCCCGGCGGTGTCCACGCCGAGCGCCACGTGCCGGGCAGCCGGGAACTCCGCGGCGAACCGGGCCAGCCACACGCCGGCCTCGCCCGGTCCAGGGACCTGGGTCAGCAGCAGGAAGTTGCCCCACCAGTACCCCGGGTTGCTGGGAGTCCGGACGACCAGGTAGTCGCCGCGGTCGGTGATCCTGGCCCCCTCCAGGGCCCGCAGCGCCACGTCGGTCCGGAAGCCGAGCGATGTGATCCGCACCGAACCGAGGCTAGTCGGCCCGGCTGCCGGGGTCGGAGAGGTCGGCGCCTTCGGTGAAATGGGCCCGCATGAGGCGTTCCCCGGCCGCGGGGGCCACGTTCCGTTCGGCAGAAAAATGAAGGACCCGGTGGGCATCGGCGGTGTTCACGGTCGACCGGGTCACCTGCGGGGTCGTTCCTGACGATAGGTTCCATAGGTGGCTAAGGATGACGCGGCGGGTCCGGGGCGGGCGGGGCCGACCAGGGCGGGGTCGGCCGGGGCGGCGGGGGTGCTGGGCGCGCTGGCCGGGGCGGCGCTGGCCGCGCACCGCGGCCGCCGGGCGGTGGTGCTGGGCGCGCTGAGCGGGGCGGCCGGGCTCGCGGCGGTGGACGCGGTGGCCCGGGCCCGGCAGCGGCCGGGCGAGATCCCCGCGCTGTGGTCGCGGATCATCGCCAGCGGGGCGGTGGCGGCGCCGCTGGGCTGGGCCGTGGATCGCTTGGCCGGGGTCGGGCCGGTGCCGGTGGCCACGGTGGCGGGCGCGGCGGCCGGGGCGCTGGGGCTGCGGCCGCAGAAGGTGCTGCTGGGGCCGGTGGTGGGGGCGGCGACCGGCGTGGGTCTTCGGTTGACTGGTGCGCGCGTGCCGGGGGCGGTGGCGGCCGCGGCGGCGGTGGTCGGGTTCCGGGTGGCGTCGGGGGTGCTGTTCCTTGATCCGCAGCTGAGCCTGCTCGCCGAGCGGGTGCGGGCGCAGGACGTGCCGTTCGTCGTGCCGCTGGCCAGCCAGACCCGGTACGTCGGCACCGGGTACGTCCGCTCGCTGGCGCAGTTGCTGGGCGGGGAGTACACGCCGGACGTGGCGGACATCGGGATCGTGGCGTCGCTGGAGGCGCTGGCCGGGCCGTCCTTCGACCCGGCCGGGGTCGATCCGCTGGTCCGCGAGTTCTACGAGCACACCACGCGGTTCGCGCTGGACATCGTGCCGCAGTGGCGGATGTGGGTGCGGCCCGGCTACCTGCTCTACCGGACGCTGGTGGCCCGGCCGCTCGGGCAGGCCAACGTGCCGATGAGCCAGCGGGAGGCGCAGCGCGGGGTGCGCAGCCGGATCGACACCATCACCGGGATCCCGGGTCGTTCTGAGACGATCCGGGGCTGGATCCGCTCGGCGGCCGACACCGGCGAGCCGATCTACGTGGGCATCTACACCACCTACCGCCACTCGGGTCACGGGTACGTCAGCGTGGGCTTCCCGCTGCCGCAGGCCAGCTTCACCGCCACGCTGGCGCCCAGCGCCCGGCCGGGGGGCGGGCTGGTGCTGAACAGCCGCAGCGAGCTCGACCAGCCCGGGCACTACCTGACCTACATCGACCCGGTTTCTTCGGACCTCACCACGCTCGGGGTCCGCGGGTTCGCGGAGCGGCTGGACGTATTTGTGGATCGCGGAGAGCTGCGGGCAGAGCATGCGTTCTGGGTGTTCGGGTTCCCGTTCCTGGTGCTGCATTACCGGATGCACCGTAAGGATTGATGGGTTCTCCTGCGGTTCGCTGGTCGGGCAAAGCGCAGGTGAATTCAGTTCTGGAGGGGCTTGAGCTTCTGGACGAAGCCGTCGACGAAGTCGCCGAACGGCTCGAACCGGGCCGCGGGCCGGACCACGAACTTGCTCAGCCCGGCCTCGACGTACTGCTCGATCATCCTTTGGGCGCCGCCCCAGCCCGCCGCGACTAGTCGCAGCGGGTCGATATCCGGGCGCCGGCGACGGATCGCTGCTATTTGCGCGTCGGGGATGTCGCCGTCCAGGACGACGGGGATGCTGAGGCCGAAGTGGTCGTCGTCGACGTGCCGTCCGGCGTCGGCGGCGGCCTGGTTGATGGTGGCAACCGCTTGTCCGGCCTCGGCCGGGGTGAGCAGGGAGCCGAGCCAGCCGTCGGCCAGGCGCCCGACCCGGCGGAGCCCGCCGGGTGCCGAGCCGCCCAGCCAGATATCCAGTGGCTTGGCTGGCAGGGGGCTTATTCTGGCCTCTTCCACGGCGAAGAACTCGCCGTGGAAGGTGACGCTCTCGGTGGTCAGCAGCAGGCGCAGGAGGGCGAGGGATTCATCGAAGACGGCGGCGCGCTGTTTGCCGGGTACGGGGAACAGGGGACGTTCGGCGGGCTGGGCGGGCTGGAGGCCGAAGACCGGCAGCACCCGGGCCGGGGCGAGCCCGGCCAGGCTGGCCAGTTGCTTGGCGACCAGCACCGGATGCCGGCCGGGCAGCACCGAGATCCCGCTGCCCGCCTTCAGCCGCCGGGTCCTGGCGAGGGCGAACGCCATCCCGGTGAACGGCTCGACGGACGGGGAGTACACGTTCTCGGGCAGCCACAGCGAGTCCACCCCCTCCTGCTCGAGGAGATCGACCGCCGCGGCGAATTGAGCTGGCTGGCCGGCCGGCCCCAGGGACACTCCGATCCGAACCTTCATGACCTCATCCGATCACAGTGCCGGGTTTGTTCTCGCGGGTGGGCTCGCGGTGGGCTCGCGGTGGCTAGCGCCTGCGGACGAGGAGGACGGCGGAATCGACGCGCGGCGGCGGGCGGAAGGCGCGCCGGGGCAGGGTGAGTCCGGCGCTCATCCGGTGGGTGCGTGGTGTTTCCTGGCCGGCGTACTTGCGGACG
>Ga0210386_10005403_pt1 | contig 10404 bp, 9 predicted proteins | sample IncBWH32OmetaG_FD_160091 | JGI IMG/M metagenome (GOLD analysis project Ga0210386, IMG submission 160091) | Forest soil microbial communities from Barre Woods Harvard Forest LTER site, Petersham, Massachusetts, United States - Inc-BW-H-32-O ... | reverse complement strand
CCGGCTGACCGTGTGCCGCTCCTGGTACTCGCTCATGTCGATCCGGACCATGTTGTCCTCGGTGTCGAACAGCGCCGCCGCCAGGGACTTGGCCAGCTCGGTCTTGCCGACCCCGGTGGGGCCGAGGAAGATGAACGAGCCGATCGGCCGGCGCGGGTCCTTGATACCCGACCGGGCCCGGATGATCGCGTCGGAGACCAGCTGGACGGCCTCGTCCTGGCCGATCACCCGTTCATGCAGGGTCTTGTCCAGCTGCAGCAGCTTTTCCCGCTCGCCTTCTTGCAGCCGGGCCACCGGGATGCCGGTCCAGCGCGCGACGATCCCGGCGATCTCCTCCTCGGTGACGACCTCCCGCAGCAGGCGCTGGCCTCCCTGCCGGACGGCGAGCTGTTCCTCTTCGGCCTGCACGCGCCGCTCGAGGTCCGGGATCCGGCCCAGCCGCAGCTCCGCGGTCCGGTTGAGGTCGTAGTCACGTTCGGCCTGGTCGGCTTCCTGGCGCAGCCGGTCCAGCTCCTCGCGCTGCTCCTGGATCTTGCGCAGCGCCCGCCGCTCGGCCTCCCACTGGGCGCGCAGCGCGTCGGATTCGGCGCGCAGGTCGGCCAGTTCCCTGCCGAGGTCTTCCAGCCGCGCCTTGCTCGCCGGGTCGGTCTCCTTGGCCAGGGCCGCTTCCTCGATCTCCAGCCGCATCACCCGCCGGGTGAGCTCGTCCAGCTCGGCCGGCATCGAGTCGATCTCGGTGCGGAGCATCGCGCAGGCCTCGTCGACCAGGTCGATCGCCTTGTCCGGCAAGAACCGGTCGGAGATGTACCGGTGGCTCAGCGTGACCGCGGCGACCAGCGCGCTGTCGGCGATCTTCACGCCGTGGAACACTTCCAGCCGCTCCCGCAGGCCGCGCAGGATCGAGATCGCGTCCTCCTCCGACGGCTCGTCCACCATCACCGGCTGGAACCGGCGCTCGAGCGCCGCGTCTTTCTCGATCCGTTGACGGTACTCATCCAGCGTCGTCGCGCCGATCAGGTGCAGTTCGCCGCGGGCCAGCATCGGCTTGAGCATGTTGCCCGCGTCCATCGCGCCCTCGGCCGCCCCGGCCCCGACCACGGTGTGCAGCTCGTCCACGAACAGCAAGATGCGTCCCTGCGCCGCCTTGACCTCGGCCAGGACCGCCTTGAGCCGTTCCTCGAACTCGCCGCGGTACTTGGCCCCCGCGACCAGCGCGGCCAGGTCGAGGCTGAAGATGGTCCTGTCCCGCAGCCCCTCGGGCACGTCGCCGCGGTTGATCCGCTGGGCTAGACCCTCCACGATCGCGGTCTTGCCCACCCCCGGATCGCCGACCAGGACCGGGTTGTTCTTAGTCTTGCGGGACAGGATCTGGATCACCCGCCGGATCTCGGCGTCACGCCCGATGACCGGATCGAGCCGGCCCGCCGCGGCGTCGGCCACCAGGTCAGTCCCGTACTTGTCCAGCGCCTCGTAAGCGGTCTCGGGGATCGCGGACCTGACCCGCTGGTTTCCCCGGATCTTGGTCAGCGCCTGCAGGAAGCCGTCCCTGGTCAGCCCGTCGGCCTGCAGCAGCCGTCCCGCAGCAGTCGCCGAGCCCTCGTCGAGTAGCGCCATGAGCAGGTGCTCCACGGAGACGTACTCGTCCTTGAGCCTGTCCGCCTCTTGGTTGGCCGCATCGAGCAGGCGGGACAGCCGCTGCGTGACGTGGATCTGCCCCGGGGTGACGCCCGGGCCGGTGACCTTGGGGCGCTTGGCGAGCTCGGCCTCGAGCGCCGTCCGCAACTGGTCCGGATCGGCACCGGCTTGGGCCAGCAGGCGGGGAACGATGCCGCCCTGCTGGTCGAGCAGGGCCAGCAGCAGGTGCTCGCCGTCCACTTCGGTGTGTCCGAAGCGGAGCGCCTTGGTCTGCGCGTCGTGCAGTGCTTCGGTTGACTTTTGCGTCAGGTGGCTGGGGTCCATGTTCACCTTCCCGGCCGTCGGGCCTCCTGAAGGGCCGCTTCGAGTATCGCGATCCGGTCCAGTAGGTCGGTGACCAACCCGACGGCCGCGTAGTTGAGCCCGAATCCGGCGCGGAGCCGCTGGACCCGGCCCATGACCGCCACCTGGCTACCGGCGAACCACAGCTCCCCGGCGGCGTCGCGGTCGGCATCGAGGACGCCCAGGGCGACGAGCCTGCGGACCAGGTCTGGGTGCGTCCCCGTCGTCCGCGCGAACGCCTCCAGGTTGAGGCTGGTCGACCGGATCAGGACCAGCGCGTAGCCCATTACCGCCTCCTCGGGTCGAAGGTGGAGACCGCGGCGAGCTCCTCGAAGAGCCGACGCTCGTCATCGGTGAGCTTGGCCGGCACCACGATCTTGACCTCGGCGTACAGGTGCCCGGCGTTGCCGCGCGGGTGAGGCAGGCCGAAGTGCCGGAGCCGGAGCCGCTTGCCGGTCGAGGTACCCGGCGGTACCTTGACCTTCATCTCACCGCGAGGGGTCTCCACGGCCGCCGATGTGCCCAGCGCGGCTTCCCACGGCGCCAGCGGGAGATCGACGTACAGATCGCGTCCCTCGACGCGGTATCGGGGGTGCGGGGCGATCCGGGCCACGAAATACAGATCACCGTTGCGGGCGCCCTCGCTGCCGCGGCCGCCCTGGCCAGCCAGCCGGATGCGTTGCCCATTAGTCACGCCGGCCGGGATCCTGACCTCAAGCGTGCGCCGGCCGTCGGGGCCGTCCAGGGTGACCGACCGGTGGCCGCCCTGGAAGGCCTCCTCCACGGTCAGCTCGAGTTCGGCTTCCTGGTCGGCGCCCGGGATCGGGCCGAAGCCCCGGCCTCCGAAGATCCCGCCGAGGAGGTCTTCTATATTGATGCCGCCAAAGTCGCCGCCCAGGCCCGCGCCGAATCCGCCGGCGCCCCCCGGGCCGCCGGCCTGGCCGGCCCCCGCGCCGGCGCGGCTGCGCTGGAACGCCTCGGGATCCACGTCCTCGGGCACCTGCCGGAAATCCGGGCCGAAGGCGTCGTAACGCCGTCGGGTCTGCGGATCGGACAGTACGTCGTACGCCTCGGAGATTTCCTTGAACCGGTCCTCGGCTCCGGGATCCTTGTTGACGTCGGGATGGTTCTGGCGGGCCAGCTGGCGGTAGGCACGCTGGATCTCGTCCTGGGTCGCGGTCCTCGGCACCCCCAGAATCTCGTAGAAGTCACGGCGATCAGCCCTCGGCGCGCCCGGCATCAGTCCGCCTTGGCCACTACGACCTGCGCGGGTCGCAGCTGGCGGTCTGGTTCGCCGTAGCCAGGCCGGACGACCTGCACGACGGTCCCGGGAGGAACGCGGGGATCGTACGTGGCCGCGACCGCCTCGTGCCGGGCCGGATCGAACGTCGCGCCGGTGTCGTCCCGGCGCGGGAAGCCGAGGCTGGCCAGCACGCCCAGGGCCTGCTGCCGCACGGCCTGGATGCCCTCGACGATCGTGCGCGGATCGGCCGCGGCGTGCTCGAGCGCGCGCTCGAGGTTGTCGACGACCGGCAGCCACTGCCTGGCGACCTGGGCGCGGGCGTCAGCCTCGGCGCGCTCCACCTGGGCGGCAGACCGCTTACGCAGATTGTCCAGGTCAGCCAGGGCGCGCAGCTTTTGATCCTCGGCCTCGGCGAGCCGGCCCTCCAGGTCGGCGAGCCGGCCCTCCAGGTCAGCCACGGAGGCGACATCACCTGGGCCGCCTCCGCCGTCGGTCACGTTACTCATTGGGGGTGAACTCGGCGTCGATCACGTCATCGTCATCACCCTGCGGGGCGCTGGGCTGGTCCTGCGGCGCCGAGGCTGTGGCGCCGAGGCTGTGGTAGACCTGCTGGAGCTCGGTGGCGAGGCCGCGCAACCGGTCCAGCGGCGCATTGTCCTTGAGGGCCTGCCGCGCGTCAGCCACCAGCGTGTCCGCTCGTGCCTTCTCGTGCACGGGCACCGCACCGCCGAGGTCCGCGAGCAGCCGTTCCACCTGGTACGCGGAGGCATCCAGCGCGTTGCGTGCATCGGTCAGCTCGCGCAGCCGCCGGTCCTCGTCGCGGTGCCGCTCCGCATCTGCGACCATCCGGTCGACGTCGGCCTTGTCCAGGTTGGAGCTCTCGCTGATCGTGATCCGCTGCTCGGCGCCGGTGTCCTTGTCCTTCGCCGAGACGTTCAGGATTCCGTTCGCGTCGATGTCGAAAGTGACCTCGACCTGCGGCTCCCCCCGAGAAGCCGGCCGGATGTTCTCGAGCCGGAACCGGCCCAGGACCCGGTTGTCGGCGGCGCGTTCCCGCTCGCCCTGCAGCACGACCACGTCGACCGCGGACTGGTTGTCCTCGGCGGTGCTGAACGTCTCGGTGCGCCGCGCGGGAATCGTGGTGTTGCGCTCGATGACCTTGGTCATGATCCCGCCGAGGGTCTCGACGCCGAGCGACAGCGGAGTCACGTCTAGCAGCAGGACGTCCTTGACCTCACCCTTGATCACGGCGGCCTGAACCGCGGCGCCTAGGGCGACCACCTCGTCCGGGTTGACCGTCATGTTGGGATCCTTGCCGCCGGTCAGCCTGCGGACCATGGTCTGCACAGACGGCGTCCGGGTGGCCCCGCCGACCAGGATTACCTCGTCGATGTCGTTGGCGGTCAGCTTGGCGTCCGCCAGCGCCTGCTGGACCGGCTGCCTGGTGCGCTCGACCAGGTCGGCGGTGATCTGGTCGAACGTCGAGCGCATCAGCGTGGTGTTGAGGTGCTTGGGCCCGGAGGCGTCGGCGGTGATGAACGGCAGGCTGATGGTGGTCTGCGTTACCGACGACAGCTCGACCTTGGCCTTCTCGGCCGCCTCGAACAGCCGCTGCAGGGCCTGCGGGTCCTTGCGCAGGTCGATCCCGTTTTCCCGCTGGAAGTCATCGGCCAGGTAGTCGACGATGCGGCGGTCGAAGTCGTCCCCGCCCAGGTGGGTGTCACCGGCGGTGGCCCGCACCTCGACCACGCCCTCGCCGATGTCGAGGATGCTGACGTCGAAGGTCCCGCCGCCCAGGTCGAAGACCAGCACCGTCTCGTTGCTCTTCTTGTCAAGGCCGTAGGCCAGCGCGGCCGCGGTCGGCTCGTTGATGATGCGCAGCACCTCGAGCCCGGCGATGCGGCCCGCATCCCTGGTCGCCTGCCGCTGCGCGTCATTGAAGTACGCGGGGACGGTGATGACGGCTTCGGTGACCTTCTCGCCGAGGAACTTCGACGCGTCCTCGGTGAGCTTGCGCAGCACGAGGGCCGAGATCTCCTCGGGCGCGTACTGCTTGCCGCGGATATCGAATCGGGCCTCTCCGTTCGGCCCGGGCACCACGTCGAACGACACGGCGTTCAGCTCGCTCTTGACCTCATCGAAATGCCGGCCGATGAAGCGCTTGGCCGAGTAGATCGTGCCCTTCGGGTTCAGGATCGCCTGACGGCGGGCCAGCTGGCCGACCAGGCGCTCCCCTTGGGGGGTAAAGGCCACCACCGACGGGGTCGTCCGCGCCCCCTCCGCATTCGGAATCACGGTCGGCTTGCCCCCCTCGCTGACCGCGATCACCGAATTGGTGGTACCCAGGTCAATTCCGACTGCTTTCGCCATCGTCGCCTCATCTCCGGTTACAGCACCGCGGCGGGGCCCGCAGTGCCGCCATCAATGAGCAACGGTCTGCCTGCACTGCCCGTCATGCGGAGCATCTGGCGCGGGGGACATGCCCAAACGGCATCATACGTCGGGCCAAACAGGGCGATCACACCTACCCGGCCTCAGGCGCAGGCGTCATCATTGCGCGGTATCCCGGTCGTTGACGAGAACAGCCGCCCCGTCGAACAGGCCCGCCTTGAGGTCCTGCAGCGCCTGTTGTGCTCGTGACATCGGGTACACGTGGGTGGTGGCCCGGACGTGGTGACGGATGGCGAATGCGAGGAACTCCCGGCCATCGTCACGGGTGTTGGAGGTAACGCTCCGTAGTTGCTTCTCATAGAACAGTTCGTGCTCATAGTTCAGCGACGGAATGTCGGTCAGATGGATCCCGGCAACGGCGAGAACCCCTCCACGGTCGAGGGCCCGCATCGCGACCGGCACGAGATCCCCGACCGGCGCGAACAGGATCGCGCTGTCCAGGGGTTCGGGAGGGGAGTCATACGCGCCCCTGGCCGACGCGGCGCCTAGCTCGAGCGCCAGCCGCTGGGACGCCTCGCCACGGGTCAGGGCGTGGACAGTTGCACCCTGCGCCAGCGCGACCTGGGCGACCAGGTGGGCGCTGTCGCCGAATCCGTACAATCCGAGCCTGCCGTGCTCCGGCAGCGACGCGCGCAGCAGCGCCCGATAGCCGATGATCCCGGCACACATCAGCGGCGCCAGCTCGACATCGGCTATGTCGACGGGCAGCCGGTAGGCGAACGCCGCCGGCACGGTCGTGTACTCTGCGTAGCCGCCGTCGGCATCCCAGCCGGTGTAGAGCGAGTTAGGGCACAGATTCTCGTTGCCGCGGCGGCAGTAGACGCAGGTCCCGTCGGTGTACCGCAGCCACGCGACGCCGACCCGGTCCCCGACGGCGTAATCAGAAACGCCGTCGCCCAGTGCCGCAACCGGGCCCACGACCATGTGACCGGGCGTGACGTGCTCACGGTGCACGGGCAGATCGCCCTCGCTAACATGCAGGTCAGTGCGGCAGACGGCGCAGGCTAGGACCTGAACCAGCAGTTCGCCGGGAGCTGGGGCCGGCACAGGTTTCTCCACGTACCTCAGCGGGCTGGTCTCGATCGGTCCTGGCTCGCTGACAACCCACGCCTGCATCGTTTTCGAGCTGCCAACAGTCATTCCCTACAGGTATCACGATCGTCCGGGCGGGCATCGGGCAGTGGTCGGGGTGGGAAAGGGGATTATTTCGTGCGAGTATGACGAGATCTCCTGCACGCATGCTGTCTCTCGCCCCGAGCGGTGCTAGCCGGGAAATTTCGGCGATCGGTGACGTTCGAAGGGAACGCGAGGGATGACTAGTCAAACGACGCAGCAGGCGGACGGCCTGAGCTTCGCCGCCTATCCGGGAGATGGCGCGGTTCTTCTCGCCTTCGACATCGGCCAGGACATGGAACAGGATCTGGCTGGCTTTGCCGTTGAATACACCGACCCGGACGGCCAGACATTCCCAGTGCTGAATCGGCTGGGCTTCAAGCAGGCGATCACCAGTGCGACCACACCGGAACAACGCCAGTTCATCCCCACCAGTGAGGCGCCGCTGCAGAAGTTCCACTGGGTTCACTTCCCTCCGGACGTAAAGCCCGGCACATTCACCTACAAGGCCACGGCGATGCTCTTCCAGCCCGGGAGCGAAACAGCGCTGACCGCCGGGCCGTCAGCAGAAGTCGGCGTGGTGCTGATGCCACCACAGCAGGGCCCGTTTCAGCTCGGCTTCACGCGCGGCTACATTTCCTCGCAGGCCTACGCCGAGCAGTTCCACAACGCGCCGATCGAGCCGTCACCTCCCACCTTCAACTTCGACACAAGTCCCTATCAGGCGCAGTATCGGTGGCTCGGCTTCCACGCTCACCGGCTAATGTTCGACTTCGTCGCCGAGGCACTCGCCGACCAGAGCCTCACCCTCGATGTCTTCGCTTACGACTTCGATGAACCCGACATCATCCGGCAGCTCGGCCAGCTTGGTCCGCGTCTGCGCCTGTACCTGGACAATTCCGCCAGCCACCTCGGCGCCACGGCCAGGGAGCCGAAAGCGCATGATTGGCTCACCGCACAGGGCGCGCAGGTCAAGGTCGGCCATTTCCAGCGCTTCTCCCATGACAAGGTGCTGATCCAAAAACGGGGCGACGTGGCGCTGAAAGTACTGAGCGGCTCGGCGAACTTCTCGGTGCGCGGCCTGTACGTGCAGTCCAACAACGCCTTTACGTTCGATGACCAAGCCACCGCGGCGCTGTACGAACAGGCCTTCCAGCAATCCTGGGACGACCCGTCCGGGTTCGCCACCAGCCAGCTCGCCGGCAGCTGGCACGACTGCGGAGGACACGACGGCCTGCCCGGCTACTCGGTCTGCCTCAGCCCTCATCACAGTGCCTCGGTGTCACTCGACCGCGTAGCCAACGCCATAACCAGCGCCAGGAGCTCCGTCCTGTTCGCGATCATGGAGATCGGCGCCGGCACCGGCCCGCTTCTCGACGCCATCCGGGCGCTGCCGTCCCGGCCCGAGCTCTACGCGTTCGGCACCACGCAACGACTCGATGGTTCCCTCAAGGTGCAGAAATCCGGCGACCCCGCCGACACCACATTCATTCCCTTTTCCTATCTTTCGAACAAGGTCCCCGCGCCGTTCAGAGCGGAATGGGACGGCGGCGTGGGCCAGGTCATTCACCACAAGTTCGTCGTCACGGATTTCAACGGCGACAACCCGCTCGTGTTCGCCGGCTCATCCAACCTCGCGGCCGGCGGCGAAGAGCAAAACGGCGACAACCTGGTGTGCTTCACCGACCGCGACATCGCCACCAGGTACGCGATTGAGGCGATCCAGCTCGTGGACCACTACCGCTTCCGGGCCGTCATGCAGAAGGCCACCGACGCCCAGCCGCTGCAGCTCCAGGGCCGCAGCGGTCAGTGGGCCTCGGCGTACTACACCCCAGGGAACCCCAAGGTCCGGGAACGCACCCTGCTAGCAGGCCACTGACCCGCTGCTGTGAGCAGATCTGCCTACGGCAGCGGGCGAGGATTTCCAGGGCAGTCATGGCGCAGGCTGGAGGCATGACTCATGATGAGAAGAACCCCCTGTTCAGCGAGCGGGTTCGGGAACAGCTGCTGATTCAGCGGATCCTGGTGCTGGACGGGGTGCTTGACGACGACAACGGGACGCTGCTCGCGACCCAACTGCTGACCCTCGCGGTGGAGGACCCGGCCGCCGACATCGCGTTGTGGATCAACTCCCCCGGCGGATCGGTCCCGTCCATGCTGGCCATCCGGGACGTCATGCGGCTGGTGCCGTGCGACGTCTCAACGCTGGCGCTCGGGCTGGCGTGCAGCGCCGGGCAGTTCCTGCTCTCGGCCGGGGCCAAGGGCAAGCGGTTCGCGCTGCCGCACGCGCGTATCTTGATGCACCGCGGCTCGGCGGGGATCGGCGGCAGCGCGGTCGACATCGAGGTCCAGGCCGACGACCTGCGGCACATGGTCGACACGGTGCTCGGGCTGATCGCCGAGGACACCGGCCAGCCGGTGGAGCGCATCTTCGACGATTCGCTGCACGACCACTGGTACACCGCCGCCGAGGCGCAGGAGTACGGCTTCGTCGACGGGATCGTCGGGTCGTTCGGCCAGATCATGCCGGCCAGACGGCACCGGATCGGCCTAAAGGGAGGGGCACTGAAGGGCCCGGAAATGAGCACAGCATGAGCAGCTACACGATTCCGAACGTCATCGCCCAGCATCCGCGGGGCGAGCGGATCATGGACGTCTACTCGCATCTGCTCACCGAGCGGATCGTCTACCTCGGCACCGCCATCGACCCCGGCGTGGCCAACACGCTCATTGCCCAGATGCTGCACCTGGAGGCGGAAAGCCAGGACCTGGAGATCAACCTGTACATCAACTGCGAGGGCGGGGACCTGCCGTCCATGCTCGCGGTGTACGACACCATGCAGTACATCCAGGCACCGGTGGCCACGACCTGCGTGGGCCAGGCCATCGGCGTGGGCGCGGTGCTGCTAGCGGCCGGTACCGCGGGTCGGCGGGCCCTGTTGCCGCACACCAGGGTGGTGCTTCACCAGCCGGCCGCGCGCGGCCAGGGACCGATCCCGGACCTGATCCTGCAGGCCGACGAGCTAGTGCGGATGCGGGCCGACATCGAGGCGATCCTGTCCGCGCACACTGGCCAGTCCGTGTCTACGCTACGCGCGGATACCGACCGGGACCGGGTGCTCAACGCCCGGGCCGCGCTGGCCTACGGGATCGTCGATCAGGTACTGGGGCGGCGGTCGGCCGACGCCGAGGGGGGATCTGGTATTAGGCCGCGAGCGACAGCATGACCGGGCCGGACGCACGCGACGCCCAGGCCGCGTCCTGGCGGCGCAGATCGTCGGTCACCTGCTCGGTCAGCCCGATAAGCGTGGTCCCCAGCGCGCCCGCCAGGGCCGCGATCATCTCGCTCGACGGCTCCTTGCGGCCACGCTCGATCTCGGACAGGTACTGGGGCGAGATCCCGGCCCGGCCCGCGGTCTTGGCCAGAGTTTCCTGCTGATCCAGGCGCAGCGTACGCAGACGCTGACCGAGCACCTCCCGCCACAGAGGCTCGGGACGCGGTTCTCGGGGCGAGGGACCTCGCCGCAGCGGATAGACCTTCGCGCTCTCGGCCATAACTCAGCGTACGGGCGGGATCCCGCCCGTACGCTGAGATTTCGCTGCCAGCGGACCTACTGGGC
>Ga0210386_10005399_pt1 | contig 10408 bp, 9 predicted proteins | sample IncBWH32OmetaG_FD_160091 | JGI IMG/M metagenome (GOLD analysis project Ga0210386, IMG submission 160091) | Forest soil microbial communities from Barre Woods Harvard Forest LTER site, Petersham, Massachusetts, United States - Inc-BW-H-32-O ... | reverse complement strand
CCGCATTCATGGCGAAGCCGTCCCGGTTCCTGTTCTCGAATCGCCCGGACAATCCCGCATCGGACGCTTTGGCTGGAAAGATCAGCACAGCAGCTTGCTCTCCTTCATCGGCGACGCTTACCTGAATGAAATGGGAGTAACCAACCGCCTGCGTCCCCACGATGTGACGACCATCGGCAAAATCACCCAGGATCCCGAAGATGTCCCGGACAATCTCGGCCTGGCAGACATCGACCACTTCGCCCAGTTCATCCGCGGCACGAAGGTCCCCCCGCGAGACGCGACTCTCTCCGCAACCGCGGCCGCCCAGGCGGGGCAAAATTTGTTCGAGAACATCGGCTGCTCCACCTGCCATGTCAGCTCCATCGTCACCGCCCCTGCGGGAACGGTCATCAATGGCGGAGCGTTCACCGTCCCGGATGCCTTGGGGAATAAGATCATTCATCCTTACGGCGACTTTTTGCTCCACGACATCGGAACCGGCGACGGCATCGTCCAGAATCCGCCGCAAGATACCGCCAACAAATTGCGCACCGTGCCCCTGTGGGGACTCCGCACCCACCCACGCCACATGCACGACCTAAAATCGCTAACGTTAGAGAGCGCCATCGAACGTCACGCCGGCGAAGCCGAACATGTAAGGGATCGCTTCCAGAAACTGAGCCCCGAAGATAAGCAAGCACTGATCACGTTCTTGAATTCCCTATAGAACTTCCGATCAACCGGTGAAAACTTACTGGGAGATTGGCGGGTGACCTTCGTTCTTATCGAAGGCCACCCACCACGTGGAGTCCGTCGATCCTCTGAGGCTATTTTTCGTTATCGCCATCGTCGCCTCGGTCGTCTCCTGTTGCACGCATGGCGTGTCTCGAGACATAGTCCGCCACGGCTCTTCCGAGGGTGTTTGCCCTCACGCAGGAGGTTCGAAAGTGAATGCCTCCAAAAACGCGGGCGTTGGCGATTTCTGCCACCGCGTCCGAGAAACTAACAAACGAACGAGTCCCGGGACGAACGTCCGAGGTGACGCTAAACGCCGTGTTCTCTCCAAACGCGGCGGCGAGGATGAACGCGGCTGAACCGCTCACTGTGGAGTGGCCCGATGGATACTCGGGATGTGCTGGAGTGCCGGCGGAAAAGAAGTCCAGCCACGGTATCCAGTTTGGGTCCGAATCCGCAGGTGTGAACCCGTCCCGGATTGCGGTGATCGGCCGCCAGAAGACGTAGCGGTACTTGCCGTCCCAGCATGCGATTCCTGCGTCGGCCATCGTGACATTCAGCAAGGCGAACAGGTGCGCATTCTCGGTGAACGACAGCCCGCGTTCCACGGAGATCTGGGCGGCAATGCGGTTCCAGTAAAGCGCCGTGTTGCCCGCCCAAAACAGCGCGAGATCCGATTGATCCTGCGTGCGCCCCGATCCGGAGTAAACGCCCATCCTAAACAATTCGTCGAGATCAGCGGCGTACTCCGGGCTGTTGAGCGCGAGTGGAGGCGGCAAACGGAACTGCGAAGGCCGCCTAAGGACCCACGGCGTCATCGTGGCGAACTGTGGGCCCGCCCCGGACACTCCAGGCAATTGGTTGGGCAGTCCCTGCGGCGTTGGCCTCCAGGCGCCAATGGCAGCCTGTGTTCCAACGATACTCTGCACGCCAAGGAATGGCGGCGGTGCAGGCGCAATCCCATCGGTCAGCCTCCAGGCCCAAATGGCGTCCGCAACGGTCTGTCCCCAGGCAACTCCCGCGGCGATGGATTGGGCTTTTTCCGTTGAGGCGAGCGCCGCAAGCGATGCGTCGCGTTGTGTCTTGAGTGTCGTGCTTTGCGCGGGATACAAATCGACCAGAATGACGTATGCGGCCTGGATCGCGGCCGCCCTCTCGGAGGCATTGTGCGGCGCGTCCGGTCTTACATGCAGCGGTCGAAATTGCTGATCGATACCATTTACCGCGTCGAAAACTGACGCGGACACGAGCGCAACCACGCGCGTGGACACCAGCGGATTGGTGCCCCCCGCAATGACCGTTGTGTTCATGATGCCGATCCACTCAAGGACTGGGTCTGGAGTGGCTGCCGACACCGGCAAGGGACCGGCAGCGAACATCATCACACTCAGCATCAACAATGCGCTGCAAATCGTGGCGCCGGCAGTTCGCCGGCGAACGAACAGCAAACAGCCCAAGTTAAACCTGGTTAAGTCGCGAATCATTATCTCCTCCTTGTGAATGGAGGCAGCGTTGTGGCGGGCTAGCGGGCAGTTTGCGTTGACCTGGCAAAACGCGCGTCAGCTGGAAAGCGCTACCGTGGGCACCAACTCGTCGGTAGCAGTGGCGAGTTCTTTGCTTTCTATGCCCCTCATGCGCGCAAGTCAAGTCAGTTTCTCATTTATTGTTGGGAGTGAGGGCATCGGTTAGGCTGGCCGGGACACGCAAGTTATGGAACTTGGGCCGTTCTCAGCTTGACCAGCCGCGAGTTCGCAAGACACCCCAAGGGGGCGCGGTAAACGCCACCCCTACAGGGAAAACAGGCCACTCCGCCCGACCCATTGCACTCTGGGCCCCTTGGTGCCAAAATCACCACATTGCTGGCTCTTCGCTCGGAGCAGGGATTTCGGTCGCTCACGGGCAGGGGAACATTAGCCGCTCCACGGTGTCTAATACCTAGAGCGGACAAAGGTTGGGGCAGCGCGCAATACAAGGACGCCCAACCCAGAAGTGCCAGCAGGCCCCAAGTTGCTCATCGCAGGTGGGGCAGAAAGGCCGACCGTGTCCGATTGGGCCAGCGCACTCTCGTGGGGTAATGACGAATCCGAGCTTGTCACCGAGCTGCAAGCCGGCTCGGAGACGGCCTTCGACTGGCTCGTCAATCACTACCACGCTCCCGTCTACAACCTGATCCTCGGGATGCTGGGTGACACGGCCGACTCCGCCGACGCGGCGCAGGAAGTTTTCTTGAAAGCCTTCAAAGGAATTCGCAGCTTTCGCCAGGGCAGCTCTCTGAAGACCTGGATCTATCGCATTGCGATTCGCGAAGCCCTGAATCACCGCCGCTGGTTCAAGCGCCACAATCAAAAAAATGTCTCGATCGACGCCGAACCGGCCGAAGGCTGCGCGCCGATTGATATCGAAGACCTGAGCGCCACCCCGTTCGAGCAACTGGCGGCGCACGAAATTCAGGCGGCGGTGCAGGGCGCGCTGCAACAGGTGCCCGATGTATTTCGCAGCGCCGTGATCCTGCGCGACATCGAAGGATTGAGCTACGAGGAAGTGGCCGAAGTGCTGGAATGCAGTGTGGGCACGGTGAAATCGCGGATCCTGCGCGGGCGCCGCTCGTTGAAAGAAATTTTGGAGCCGCTGCTGGCGGAAAAGCCGCTGCACGGCAAGCACGCCGAGCGCGACACGCAAACTTCGGAAACGCACTGGCGCCACGCCGAAGAGGTGCGCGAGGCCGCGGCAATTGCGGGAGCGAACTCCACGCAACACGTGGGCTTGCAGATGGCCTACGTACGAGTTTCGATGCCGGCAACGGCGGAAGGCATGACGCGCCCACAGCCCGCGCGCGAGGAGCAACTATGACGTGCGATAGGGTCCATCGCCGCCTCGCCGGTTATCTGGACGATGCGAGTGTATCGGCGGCGCGCTCGGCAGAGCGCGTAGCCATCCGGCAGCACCTGGAAAATTGCGAACCGTGCCGCGAAGAGTTGCAGCGGTACCGCAAACTTGCCGTAATGATGTCCCGCGTGCCGCGGGCCGTCCCTCCCGCGGATCTCGCCGTGAAAATCAAAGTTGCGGCGGCCCAGGCCCAGGCTACCCAGGATTGGCGCGGCCGCTGGCAGCGCATCAAGGACCGCTCGGAAATTCTCCTGGACAACGTGTTTCGTCCGCTCACGGTACCAGCTACTGGCGGATTTTTCTCCGCCATCGTGATTTTCGTTTTCGTGTTCCACATGATGTTGCCCGGCATCACCGTGCAGGCAGATCCAAATGACGTTCCGACCGCACTCCTGCGTCCCGCGGAGCTGATTTCTCTCTCGAATATGCCGGCTTCCGCGGAGATGCAGCATCCCGACGTCGCACTGCAGCACGAGCTGCTGGTGGACGTCGTGGTGGATGCGCAAGGACAGATGTCCACGTACGAAATTATCGTTGGCCCGGACACGCCGGAGATGCGGCATCACCTCGATCAGGTGCTGCTGTTCTCGCGCTTCCGCCCGATGCTGAGCTTCGGTCGCCCCACCCCCGGCGGCCACGTAGTGCTGAGCTTCAGCGCAGTCCACGTCCGCGGCTAATTTTTGTGGCACAGGCACTCCTACCTGTGCCCTCCACCGTTACATTCGCCTGAAATTTAATAGGATCCCCTTTCTCCTTTACTTCCTTTACCTCCTTTACTTCCTCAACCTCATGTTCTCCCTGTCCCCCCGGCCAGCTTTCTGTTTGTGAACGCCTGTTCCTCGCCCGCGAGTTATTTACCACCCCATCGTGTTCAATGGATGCAGGAGTTTTCTTTATGCGTACCACGCTTCGTCTCTTCACCCTGCTCGCCGCGCTGCTGCTCGGCGCCATGCTGTTAACCCCGGAACTTCACGCCACCGCTGCGTCCTCGCGGCCGCAGGGAAATTCCCCGGAATCCATTTTGCTCAGCGCCGCGAACCGCGACCGCGTTTCGCTAGGCTTGCAGCCTTTTCAGTGGGACGCGAATCTTGCCGCCGCCGCGCGCCTCCACGCCTTGCGAATGGCGCAGCGCAGCACGCTCTCGCACCAGTTTCCCGGAGAGCCGCCGCTGCAGGAACGCGCCATGCAGGCGGGCGCGCGGTTCAGCCTGATTGCCGAGAACGTGGCCGAGGGGCCTTCGCCGCAGCATTTGCACGTGCAATGGATGAATTCGCCGCCGCATCGCGCCAACCTGCTGGACCGCGAGCTGAACTCCATCGGCATCGCGGTGGTGCAGAGCGGCAACTTGCTCTTCGCCGTTCAGGATTTTTCCGTGGGCGTGCCGCAACTGAGCCTGGAGCAACAGGAATCGCAAATCGACGCGCAACTCACGGCGCGCGGGATGCGCGTCGTGGACGCGGCACTGGATGCGCGCAAAACTTGCGAGCTGGATCGCGGCTGGGCAGGGCAGCAACCGTTCGCGGTGCTGCGCTATGAAACCTCCAGCCTCGGCAGTTTGCCCGAAGACATCCAGCAGAAGCTGCGCACGGGGAAGTATCACGCCGCTGCGGTGGGCGCCTGCGACGCCACCGGCTCGGCCGGCGGCTTCACCCGTTTCCGCATAGCAATCCTCCTCTACTGACCCGCGTTACGTACCTGTGGCACAGCCATTCCTGGCTGTGCGCTTTTCCCCTCCGCCGAAGCCCCGCCTTTGCCGCGCAGGAGGACCTTGCCTTTTCTCCCAAATCCGTTAAACTCCTTTTCATGACGTTCTCGTTTTATACCTACGCGTGGCGATTTACGTACCGGCACAACCGGAAGCGAGAGGCCAGCGTCTAGTTCGAGAGCATCAAACGACTTTGGCCCACTCGCACCGAGTGGGCTTTTTTGTTTTACGGCCCACGAAAGGGACGAAGGGCAGACGCGAAAGGCCACACACGAAAGGGAAGACACCACCATGATTATTTCCATGAAGCTGCATTCGACGCGGGAAGAGATCGACGAAGTTACCGGCATCGTGAAGCACTATGGCTACAAGGTGCACTCGATCGAAGGCGAGGAGCGCGTGGTCATCGGCGTCGTGGGCGTCGGCGACGTCACCGCCTGCATGGAATCGGTGGAAGCGATGCCGCAGGTGGAAAAAGTGGTGCGGATCACCGCGCCATACAAATTCGTGAGCAAGGAGTTTCGCCCGGGGAAGACGCGCATCAAGGTGAACGGCGCGGAAATCGGCGGCGACGACTTCGCGGTGATTGCCGGGCCGTGCTCCGTGGAGAGCGAAGAGCAGATCATGCGCTCCGCCGAAGCAGTAGCCAAGGCGGGCGCCAAGTTCCTGCGCGGCGGAGCGTTCAAGCCGCGCACCTCCCCGTACGATTTTCAAGGCATGGAAGAAGAAGGCCTGAAGCTCCTGCAGAAAGCAAAGAAGGCGACGGGCCTCGCGATCGTCACCGAAGTGATGGGCGACCGCGACGTGGACTTGGTGGCGCAGTACGCCGACGTGATGCAGGTGGGCGCGCGCAACATGCAGAACTTTATGCTGCTGAAGGCGCTGGGAAAGTGCGGACGGCCGATCCTGCTGAAGCGCGGCCTCAGCAGCAGCATCAAGGAACTCCTGATGAGCGCGGAATACATCGTGGCCCACGGCAATCCCGACGTGATCCTCTGCGAGCGCGGGATTCGCACGTTCGAAACCGCCACGCGCAACACCTGCGACATCTCTGCAATTCCTGTGCTGAACGAACTCACGCACCTCCCCGTAATCCTCGATCCCAGCCACGCCACGGGAAAGCGCAGCCTCGTTCCCGCCCTGGCCCGCGCAGGAGTCGCCGTCGGCGCCGACGGCCTAATCGTCGAAGCCCACCCCTCGCCCGAGCGCGCCATCAGCGACGGCGCCCAATCCCTCGACCTAAACCAGTTCGCCAAAATGATGGACGACCTGCAACCCTACATCGCCCTCTGGAAAGAATCCCGCAAAAAAGAAACCGTGGCGGCAGCAGCGCGGTAGATATTTGAGAAACAGACAATGGAAGCGTGCAATCCGTCATCGAGAAGCAAGGAAAACAAGGGAACCCAAGACCCAGGCACCAAACACGGGAGCCCGGGGCACCCTTCGTGTAATTTCGATTTGTGAGTGAGAGAAAAGTCCTCTCGTCCGATCGACCCAGAGTCTGCGGGAATTAAGAGTCCAATCTCCGGGGCACCCGGCATTTCATGGCGCGATTCCCATGTCCCTAAGGAATTGTTTGTCACCGGGGGCGAAGTCTTGGGTTTTGGGGGTTTCCTGCTTGACTCGCTCGATATTCCTGACGGTGACCGTCAGCAACTGATACAGAGCGGCGACTCTGATGTACCTGGGGTCTTCCTTCAAAAAGTCCGCAATCGCCTCTACTACCTCGTCCACGCGCCTCCTGTCAGCCTCTGGATATGCAACGTGCAGAAACCGCTCGTTGCGGCTGCGCAGGTAATCGCGGATGGATTGCCACACCGCGGGGTCGGAGAGGTCGCGCTGGCCGGGAGCCTCGCGGGCCGTCAATTTCAGGATGCGGTAGCTGTCGCGTACCTCGATGACGCCGCTCACTTGGCCGGGCCTCAGCGCCAGGACGGCCTCTTTCAGCGCCGGGTCGGCCTGCGAGAGCGCCGATTCGGCGATGTAGCCTAGGTCGCCGCCGGTCGCAGCAGTTCTCGGGTCTTCTGAATAATCCATAGCTAGTTGTTCAAAGTCAGCGCCCTGATCGAGTTTTTCCAGTAGTGCGTCACATTTGCGACGCGCTTCCAAGTCGTTGGCGGCGTCATCGTTCTTGCGGTTGCACACTTGAGGACTCTTCCAGGGGTTCACGACAATCATGGCGACGCGGTGCTGCGGCTCGGCCACGCTGAACCATGCGCAATGCTGGTTGCGGTTCTGGTTATAGAACTCCGTAACTTCATGGTCAGATACTGTCGTATCCGCTATCACAAAGTCTGACGAATGCAACAGGCTATGGAGATTTTGCAACTCTCGACTGATCGGGCACACTTCACTCACAGTTGCACCTCCCGCAGCACGGCGTGGGCGATTGGCTTCGGCCTCGCGCTGTTGCTCCAATAGCTCCTCAGGAGTCGGCTCTCTGACGTAAGAACTAGGATCGCCCCACGGCTTGCCAGCAATGTGTTTGTATTGGCTCTTCTGATGGGCAGCTTCGACCTGCTGATCGTATTCCTGTTCCTGTTGCTGCTTGCACTCCTCCTCTCGATTGGCACGCGCCAGTTGCCGATATAGTCCCAGTAATTGCTCGCGGTCCTGTTCGTCTTCGAGTGAACTCTGCCGTCTCCCCCGGATGGCGTCCAGCAGTTCGTGCCATCTTCCCTCCAGTACAGGATGCAACGAATAGTCGATGTACCAGAAGACCAGGAGCGCGGAAGCGCAGCCCGTTAGCCAATGGATTCGCAAAACTAGCGACACTCCGAGTAGGAGCAACACTGTCCACAGGAAGGCGTTACCCTTCTTTAACGAAGACATGGTGATTGTCCTCCTTACATCTGCGCCGCTTGCGTCGGATGCCGAACGCCTACCATGCGGGGCGGGCGGCGCATCGATTGCTGGATTTTAGCATGTTACGTTAGCGGGTACTTGTCGGTTGTGGATAATGATTAATAGACCCACCTTCTGGGTGGCATTCGACAATAGCGAACGCCACTCAAGAGTTTCCAGCGCACCAAAGGCGCGCCACCCGAAACCCGGTTTAACTTACCTTGGGACTTAAGTTGGGTGGGGTATGATATGGCTAAAGGGACCGAATCCAATGGCCAATCTTCCCCCAACTTCAACAGAACAAATTCTCACTTCTCTTATCCGCATGGAGCGCAAACTGGAAGAAATCGAACGAAGAATTAAGAGGATTGAACAGGATACAGCGCGGGTCAAGCGTGCCGTAAAAGCGTAAATTCAAACCCACCTCAAGTTTTCGCCGCGCCCAAATTGTGCCGGGCTTTTTTTAGGTCAGTCACGAAACCGAGCGGATTCACCTGATTGGCGACCTCAACGATAGCGACCACATGTTGCCGGGGAATAAGAATCGTAACTGCCGAGTCCTTGAGAAGTGTTTTCCTTACTCTAAGGAACTGATGATCTGAATAGTCATAATCGTCAACCTGCACAAAAACACCCGAGACGCCCTTCTCATTGTCAGAAATACTGTCGTCTGCACCGTCTGCGAACCCCATCCAGAAATCCTGGTCCTGTTTTAGAACTTTAAGCCACACCAAGGCTGTCTTAGCCATCGTGGGATTCCTCCTTTTACTGCGAAAAAAATGTGATGAATGAGCGTGTGGTTATTTGTGCAAACGGTAGTGAACATCCGGCTCGCCAAGCTTCTGCGCTGTGACCGTGTCTCCATCAAGGATGTACCAGACAGCAACGTGAAAGTAGCCACTGCCCTGCTCACTCGAAAGCCCTTGCCAGCTCACTAGCGACACATCCGTCGCATTTTCTGCAACTCTCTGAATTTTCGCAAATCCGGCAGCGATCGCACGTGCATTCAGCTCCGAAAGGCTCAAACGTTCTATCTTGTCGGGCATGGAACAAACTTAACCTCCAAGTTTCCGCGTGTCAACGACGCGGCGTGTGGCCCGGGTTGAACGGATTGGATTCTGTTGATATGGAATCGGTGAGAGGATATCACTTCAGCAATTCCCATGGAAGTAAAAAGGCGGGGTGCCCCAGGTTCCGGCTTGCCCCGAGCGCAGTCCGAGAGGGGTTTTGGTACCTGGGTCTTGGGGTGGCCGTTTCTTTTTGCGGAGTTTCCGATGCCGGCGGGACTCAAACCCCACCCGCCATTTACCTCCCCCTTGGATCTGATCTGAAATAGCAGGCCGGTGTGGTCCCCAGGGTTTTTCGAAACATGTTGATGAACGCGCTGGGCGTGCTGTAGCCCGATTCGAGGGCGGCGTGGGTGACCTTCGCGCCTTCCGCCAAAAGGCGCATCGCCTGCATCAGGCGCAGTTGCTGCCGCCACTTCCCAACGGTCATGCCTACATTTTCCTGGAACAGTCTTTCGACGGTTCTCCTGCTGGCGCCCACGGCTTTGCAGATTTGTGTGAGCGGGCGGCGGTCGCTGGGGTCGGCGAAAAGTATCTCGGCGACACGCAGCGCGCGCGGTTCGGAGGGTCTTGGAAGCTGCAGCGGAACAGTCTGGATAAACTCCAATTGGTCGAGGATTACGCGGACCAAGTGGCTCTGCCGTCTCACCGTGTTGCGCAGGGTAGGGAACATGCAGGCGTGGAGGATGAGTTCCCGCAGCAAGGGCGGCACGTTTACCACGGAGCACGCTCGCGGAAGCGTCCGAGCCAGGCGCGGCTGGAGATACAGCGTGCGCATGGCGACTGTGCCGGACATGGTGATGCTGTGCGGGATGGAAGCGGGGATCCACACGGCGCGGTGGGTGGGGACGATCCAGGCGCCGTGGCTGGTGCGCACGGTCATCACTCCCCACGTGGCATAGACCAACTGGTCGCGATTGTGAAAATGCGACGGAATAACGTGTCCCGCGGGATAGTCGCGCGTGAGAGTAGCAATTGGAGAACGCTTGTCACCCAGCCGATCGAAAATCGCAGCCTGCCGCATTTGCAACATTCCTTGTCACAATATCGAAAGTACGCAATGCGAACAAGTGCCAAACTACATCCATCGGAGAGCCTCAATCCAAGGGAGCAAACAACTATGAAACACCACAACCAAATTCGCGGTTCGCGCCGCTTCAGGCTGATCATTTCGCTCGTTGTCGCGGGT
>Ga0210386_10005397_pt1 | contig 10409 bp, 12 predicted proteins | sample IncBWH32OmetaG_FD_160091 | JGI IMG/M metagenome (GOLD analysis project Ga0210386, IMG submission 160091) | Forest soil microbial communities from Barre Woods Harvard Forest LTER site, Petersham, Massachusetts, United States - Inc-BW-H-32-O ... | reverse complement strand
CGCTCGGCATGGATTTCCACCTGTCGCCCCGCGAGCATGTCGTTTGGCGTCACATAGCCGATGGCGCTGTGCAGCCGGACATAGTTGTAACGGTCCACATACTGTTGGATCAGGCGTTCTGCATCTTCTAGTGACAGCGGCGTCCCCGGACGAATGCATTCGCTTTTCAGCGACTTGTGCCAGCGTTCCAGTTTTCCGTTCGACTGCGGGTAATTAGGCGAGGTTCGGACGTGTGTCATGCCCGAGATGCGAATGAACTCCTTGAAATCGCGGGCAATGAACTGCGGACCATTATCCGAGATGATGCGTGGCTTCGCTTCCGGGCACTTTTCCTTGGCGCGTTCAAGAATTAGTTCGACATCCGCCTCCCTCATCGACTCACGCAAATCCCAAAGCACGAGGAAACGGCTGAACCCGTCCAGAACACTGCACAAGTAATAGAAGGTGCCGCACAGGTTGATATAGGAAACATCGATATGCCAGTGCTGGTGCGGCTGCAGCGGCTGCTCGAAACCACTCCCCTTGCGTGAGGGTTGTCCCTTCCACCGAGATAACAATCCCGCCTGCTTTAACACTCGCCAAACGCTCGCCGGACTGACGGCCACAACATCGGCGTCGAGCATCATGAACGTGAGCCGACGATAACCCTCTAGCGGATTCTGCAGGTGGAAACCGATGATCGCTTCTTTCTCCCACGGCTCCAGCCAGAAATCGCGGGGAACCCAACCGTTGTGCTCGTTGACGCACCCATAACGCTGCCGCCAGTCATAGAACTTGCTGGCAGTCACGCCCAGCCACGGGATGAACCGTCCGACGCCGATCTCGGCCTTCTCCGACCAGCGTCGGACGAAATCCACGACTAGATCCCGCACATCATGCGGCACCCAGATACCGGTTAGAGTTCCCCAAGACTTTTTTTTAACGCGACGTGCTCAGCCATCAACTCAGCCAAGACCTCGTCCTTGGTCTGCACCTTCTTCTCCAAGAACTCGATCCGTTTCTGCTTCTCCTCCACTTGGCGGTGGGGACGTTCCTGAGACTGAAAAGCGACGGCTCCGTTCTCGAACAGTTCCTTCTGCCAGCGGTAGAACACCGTTGGCCGCAGGCCCAGTTCTTCACACAGCTCCGAGACTGGCACTTTGTCCACAAGATGCCGCCTCAGGATGGCTACTTTTTCTTCTGGGGTGAAATGCTTCCGTTCCTTCCTCATACGTTCGCTCCGCTATCTTAACGGACGAACGCTTTCTCCATTTCCAACTGAGGCAGGACAATCGAGCTGAGACCCGACCTGATAATCCTAGACGTCGCGATGCCCAAAGTAGATGGTCTGCAGGCAGCCAATGAAATCAGTAAGCTTCTGCCGGGAGTACAGATCGTGCTGCACACGATGTACGGTGCAAGGGTGGTTCTGGAGGCTCATAAGCACGGAATCTTCCGAGTGGTTGAAAAAGCCAAGTCCGGAGCTTTAGTTTCGGCTGTTCAGGAATTGCTCAATACGAACGCAGAGCAGCCGAATAGTCGAGAGTTCACAGCGCGATCTGGCAGTGACGCCACCAACCAGAATCAAGGTTGATTGAACAGCTGGCGGATCGGCTAGGACAGTCTATGGCTGTTCGCGCTTCCCAAGGACGATCCTATAGCAATCGCAAAGTTGATCAGGAGTCTTTGCCTGGTTCGGACCTGCCTCTCGTGCCCACCGTGCGCCTCGGCGAATTCAGCCGATTTTTGGCTGCGAAAACGCCTTCTATAAGGAAATTCGCTGACGGATTGCGTGCTTTCTACAGGAAGAACCTGATCTCCTTGCCCGCGCAAGTCGGATACTCTCCCCTTCGCATTGCGGCTAGGGGGTCGGGTGGAGTTTGACAACCATGTCAGGGGGTTGTGTGAGCGCTTGCTGAACAGTTCCAGTGATGAAGAGGCCATCTTGTTGGCCTCCGAATTGAAAGACGCACTTCATCAGCACGTCGAGAGTCTGCGAACACAACTCAAGGTATCGCTCCGGCAACCTCCGCCAGATGGATTTCAAGAACCTGCCTAGCAGTTCACGCAACTCACTCCAGGTTCATTTGCGCAACGACTTTTCCTCGTGTCGTTCCCGCGCCTTACATGCGCACGCGCGCCAGCGGGTCAACCCCCGTCGACTTGATCTGCGGCGCCAACGATTCCAATGTCTCAAGGAACACCAGAACATCAGGCACCTTGTCTGACCTGACGCTGACCGAGCTGAGCCACTTTCCTTGCCGCTTAATCTGCAGATTGCTACGTACCAATTCAGCTTTGGTAATCTCTGATACTGGGATCGATGCGCCCTTCCAAGTGACAACCGTTGCCGAGAGTCCGAGGCCACCGAACTGCACTGTCTCTCCACGCTGCAGCCTGGTCTTTGTGCTCTGCACCATCGGAGGCATGATTCGGGCCAGAATCATCCCGATCGCTTCGTCAGCGTTTCGAAAGTTCGATGTGACCTTCAACTTCCTGCCATCATTACCGATCAATTCCAGCGTTAACTGTGCGCGGCTTGACTTGCTCGACATCGCGAGTAGCGCGCCTATCAGTCCGAAGTGCGCGTACACGTTGATTGGAACCACGCGGTAGCGCGTCTCGGTAATCTGGCTCCAGCCGATCTCCTGCTGGCCCAGTACGGATTCCCGGCGAACACCGGCGTCGTTGATGATCAGAGCGGACTTACCCAGGACAACCCACAAGGCAGCGACTGTGAACACCAGTCCGACAGAAACTCCCAGCAGAGTTGGATGTGCCGAGGTGCGCGGGTCAGCCTGCCCAGCCCAGAGTCCCGCGATCAATCCAAGCACTGCCAGGGCCAAGACAATGCGTGCTGTGTAAGCGGCCCCGAACCGACGTTCCCCGTATGCCATAGCTGCAGTGGCCATAGATGCTCCCTGATTGCTGCGGTCCTGATCCCAAACCGCGATTTTCTGGGCCTAGCGTAGGCGCAAGAGTCGGATTGCGCTAATTACCTCTGTAATGTCGGTCTTGGGAACTCGGCAAAAAGGTCCTTCAGCGCAATAATCTCACTCTAGCTACAAGGAGAATGGCTAGTGTAGCGGCAGTCGATAGATGAAGCAGCACATGCGCCCTGTTCGGGACAAGTCCGTTGTGCAGCGGCAAGAAGGAGTGCGTGTTGCGGAATATGATCCGATAACGATGGGTCCGCTCCGGCTCCGCTCGAAACAGATATGGTATCCACCAAGCACGAATCTGGCCGACGAAGAGTACGCCAAAACTGATCCACAGCCAGTTGTAGAGCCAATGCGGATAGGGTCGGGCGAAGTTCAATAGGCTGAAAAGCAAACCGACTGTGAACGGCAGGCTTTGAATGGGCGTGACAAGGGCAAGACGGCGCGTCGTGTCCTGACTGCGTCCTGCGGCAACGTTGTTGAGAGGTCCGAGCGGAATCCAGTCATGAGTCCAGAGAAACAAGACCTGAAGCGCCTGCAGGGCCGACCAGCGCGATCTCTATTTTGCGGTTTGCTGGAAAAATATGATCTCCTAGACAAAAAGGGCACCCGGGGAGTGCCCTTCTCGTGTGCCGAAGCAACGTTTTACTTATTTGGCGTTCCAGAAGTTGCAGCTTGCGTCACTAGTAGCATACGCGTACCGCCGTCGAGATGAACATTCTTACCAGCAGAAGTAATCAGTGCGCCCTGTGCACTCCCAGTTTCGGTGCCGTTCAGGTTGAGGCCGTTCAAGCCGAAGACACCTTGGCTGTTAGAAGTCAGCTGCCCTGCTGAGTTCAGTCCACCCACCGCACCGGTCGCTGCCCCACCAGCACCCGCGGTCGTGTTCGCCGCAGTGTTCACAGTAGCGTCCGCAAGGGTGCCCGCACTGGCGACAGTGTTGGTCACCGATCCCGTCCCTCGCCCCGCGGCAGAAGCTAAGCCCCCCACAGCTCCACGACCGGAGGATCCGGAACCGTTCGCATACGCCCCAGCGCCGCCTGCAGCGTCCAGGTCGGACCCGGCAACACTAGCCGCCGTCTGCGCCGAAGCTATCGCCCGAATAGCGACGTTCAACGGCATTTCCGAGCCGTTCTTTAGAATCGCCTTGTCGAACTGGATAGCCAAGGCTGAGTTCGCATCGCCATTGGCCCGCGCCGAAGACTGGGTGACATGGCCAACCAGCTTTGCACCCTTGGGAATGACTACCTTCCCTTCGTGTTTCACGCTCTCTGTAGTGTGTGCTATGACCGTATCGCCCGACTTCGCATTCTTCGAATCAACAGAATTGTTCAAGGCAACGTTAAACGCATTTCCGCTGGTCAGCGCTGCACTACCTGCCGCAGATTGCGTGGAGGCGTTGGCAGTGGTTGACCCACTCGTCGAATCCTGGTGTCCCTGTATTTCCGATGTAGAAGCGGTCTGCGCGGTGGCCTGCGCTCCGCTCTGTGCGCCTGACTGAGCCGCAGTGACAGCCGCGAGGAGCACACAAATAAATAGAGCTGATCCCAAACGATTCATCAGTCATCCTCCATGGGGGAGTTGCCAACAACCTAACGTTGAACTCTGAGGACGGTCACCTACCGAGCCGCCAGTTACTTATTGCTGCAAGCTCTGGACCAAAGGTGTAAACCTAATATGTTCTATGAGTTACGCAATATCAACTGACGGCCTGCAACCCTGAGAAAAGGGAAGAGGCTAGGGAAGATTTACACGGCTGAACGCGGACGCCCATGGTAGCGCGACGAACTCCGGCTTTTAGACTCTGTCCAATTTGATTCCTGTAGGCGACTATACGTATTGGCCAGGTCGTGAGTATGGTGATAGCAAGATTGAACTGGCGATATCTCAAAGCGTCCGTCGCCCCGTCAGTTATTTGAACGTGCGATTGAGTCGCAGGCTTCGCGTTTTTCATCCAGCGAAGGAGAAGTCGGCATTTCGTCAATGTCGTCGGATGGCGCGGGTACTTTCTTTTCCTCTCGTGGGCTCAGGTACATCAAGTATCGACGGTCATCTCACCCTCCTGCTAAGAACAGGGTGGTCGATCAGCTTCGCCACATGAAGATACGAGCGAAAATGTACAAACTCCTGCTTAGGCTACTTCGGAAGCGCATCAGCAACGAAAGGCCGGACGAGGGTGTTCTAATCACCCAACGACTTCGGGAATTGTTGGAAGAGGCGGGAAAGCCGATCTCCACAACTGACAGTTCAAGACGGTCTCTCTGAGGCGAATAAAAGGCCCAACGATTCGAGAACGTTGCGCCCTTTCTCCTGCTCGTTCAGGCCGCATTCGCTCCAATCAATTCGTCAACCGTAGAGACGAGAGTGCCCGCTTTCGCCTTCTCAACCACTCGGCAGATTCCGTGTTTCTGGGCTTCCGGCCCTACTGCCGACCCGTAAATTGTGTGCAGCACCATTTTCGGCAACCCAACCTTCTCATGATCGCGGCAGCTGCTTCGTGCACTTGGACATAACAGCAATCTCCTGCGCAAATCGTAACAGGCACGAACTTGGAATTCTTAGGACAGGATCAGAGAGTACTGGCTCCCGAATGTGCTCGGAACAGGTTTGGCTCCGAGACAGATTCTCTATGGCCGTGGAGCAGAGTCGGGAACCTGAGTTCTTTTTCGAAGGTTGGACCGCAGCTTAGCGGAGTCCGTCGACGCAGCTCGCGACGCTGGTTTCATGGGGGCGGTCACCAAGAGTCGTAGCTCCGAGATCGTGGAGGCCGTTGAAGCTCTAGTTAGCAACCAACTGTTCTTTGGCTCGTAAGTACCCACAAACCTTGCGACGTTTCGTCATCGCCGCAGCCGCTGCATCAGAGTCCGCGCCAACAAGGTCAGGTCGTCACCAATCCGTTCAAATCCATACTCGTCAGGGCTGTCCCATCGCACCGCGCCTTTGTCGGGCACATAGGTAAGCTTCAAAGATCTTGCTCGGGAAATCAGCATCAGCACTGATCCGGATTCGCGGTCGGGCGTAACGACAACTACCTCGCTAGAGGATGCGAAGATCGATTCGGCTTCTCGTTGTAGCTCAAGGTAGAGTGCCTGCCAAGCGTCCATCGATGACGACCAAGTAAGTGTCACGCTGACTTCTGTTGCCGCCTCCATGCGGACCATCTCGCGCGCTGTGCCGCCGCGCATCGCCTCCGCTAGCAAGTTGGTCGGGAACGCTGGTAGCCGCAAACTCGGCACACCTGAGAGGCCACGCCATTATACTTTTTCGCATTCGGAGGGTTTACTTTGGAACTGAAGCAATATGCCGTCGCTGGCAAGGTGTACACACTGACCCTCAAACTCAGCGCCGCATTTCGTGTTGTGTTCGCCTCACCATCAACTTTCCCCCTATTCATAATTTTTGTCCCGATGGTGGATGGTCAATATTGCCGTGTGCGAAAGTGTCCAATATTGAACAGCCCTAGGTTGGGAACCCTGTACGCTAGTGTTATGGAATCCAACGATCTGCGACACTCGTGGCGACACCTTGCCGAAAAAGCAGCACAAGAGGAAGACCCCAAGAAAGTGATGGAATTAGCCAAAGAATTGATTCGTGCTTTTGACGAACAGCAAAGTTCTCGGCCCCGAAAATCGAGCGACCTAGCCCGCCCATAGTGGTTGTTAAGCCCCTACTCAACGACCGCCAATTCGCGAAGCAAAGCGGCGATGCGGTCGGCGCGCATCTCGTGGGCGGCCTCTGCTTCGCGCGTCCAACCGCCGAACGTGGCCTGTCGATTGGCTTCCATCTGGAGCTTGCGTATCTCGGCTATTTCTGCCAATAGTTGTTCACGTCGGGTGCTGAACGCCATTTCCGGCCTCCCCTGGAATACGCGGTTCTCAAGGCCCGTCGCTCTTGGAGTGCGGCAGAGGATGTGGCGCAGCGGGCGGTAAGTGAGGGTTGCAAGTTTAGAAACTTGCCCGCTCTAGATGCGGCCACATGAAAGAGAGAGCGAGGCGACAGAATCGCACTCGTTCCCGTCTCGTAATGCAGACAATTTTACGACGCTAGGACCTTTCAGGTCTGCTCACAATTGCTCAGTTTGGAAAAGACCCTGAGGGGCGAAGCTCAGGGTTCGTGCCAGCGGCTGGCTCGTAACATTCCCATTTACTCATTGACTGGGATACTAGCGCTTCTTGTGCGCCTTCCGCCACTGCGCCCAGCGTATTTTCTGAGCAGCAGCAATCTTTCTGCGGGCTGTTGGTGACATCTTGCGTTTGTGGGCGGTTCGGAGGCTCCCCCTTTTAAGGATGAGGCGTGCACCTCAAAAGCTTCCCTACGAGACCGCCCGTGACGCACACAGTAGTTAGATCTGCACGGTCGGGGAATGGCCCGAGAGTGGCCGAGGCATAGCACGAGTGCGCCATGTGTGGAGTGCAACCCAAAGCACTTGGGCTCGTGACGATTGTCGGATGAGACGGGGCGGTTCAAGCAATCAGCGTGGAAGCTACTTTTTCCCCGGAGCGCTATCGTCCTCAGAGATTTTCACGATCACCCCGGCCTACCTAGCTAGTGCCTTCCGGTCGAACGGATAATCCGATATTCTCCAATGTCGTCTTGGAAGGCTGGTAAGGTCTATCAGATTCACGCGACCCTGTCTTTCATGAAGGCGGACAGTTCGGCTCGAATCTCAAGTACTCGTTCTTGACGTTCACGATGGCGCGAAATCTCAGCTTCCGTATGAGGCCTGCGCGCAAAGAATTTCCGGTTATGATTGCTGATCTCTTCAATTTCCTTCTTAAGGGCCCTTGTCCGGCTGGAAATGTATTCATAATCCATAGCGCGATTTTACCAGGCCGGGCGTGTCATTTTTGGAGTGACCCACGTTGGTGCAGACACCCGCTAAGCACATCGCATGACCTCGATGGACATCCGCACGGTAGGCGAGTATTTGTGTGGAAGTAATTCACAACCTTTCTGCCGCGCTTCCAAAAGCGACGGGCGTTTTTGTGAATCGCCAATTCGCAGGAGGCACGAAATGGCATTTAGCGCCAAACGCGCAGAACTAATCGCAGAACTTGCCGAATTGCGGCGGCTCCAGATGGGAGCTAACCGAAAGGCCGACTTGGGCGGTTGGACGCGACAGTCTGAGGCGTGGCACGAGATGCGCGCCGCTCGTATCTCCCTCCTACGTCTCGAATTGGCAGCGCTCGACAAGAGCGAGCCTGGATCATCACAATTAAGGCCTTGAACTGAGTACTGCATCGCAGCCGCAGGCTCGCCGTTCGCACCGCCGAATTGCTCGAGCAACATATTGCCAAGGCGGGGGTCGGGACTTCCGACATTCACCGTGTACATTAGTTTCTTTATGTGGTGGTACATCGGTATCTTCTCCTCTGGTTTAGGTCGTCTTCGTTTTGTCGGAAATGGACCGCCGTAGTCGCGTTGACTAAGCAGCGCGCTTTGGCGTCTTCTTTCCCGCCCCGGATGAGTCCTGTTGTTCTTCAGAACCTTCTTCGTTGGCTTGGGAGTTGATCTCTTTTGCCAGATCGGCAAGTTTTTCGTCGGTTTGCTTTTCTTCCGCTAAAGTCTTTTCGAGCAACGACGTGTGCTTTGTCTGTCCCAGTACCCGAGCGATCTCGCGGGCCGTTCCGTATGCTGCCATCTCGTAGTGTTCCACGCGCCGGGCCGCGCCGATCAATCCCGCGTCCAATACGGCGTCTTCAAAGCCCTCTTCCATCACCTCGGAACCTTCTTTGACCAGACCCTCCATGCCGACGCACTTCTTGCCCTTCGGGCTCTCGTCTAGCGATTCGAAGATCTCTTCAAGACGTTGGACGTGGACCTTCGTTTGTTCCAGATGCTCTTCGAAGCCAGTTCGTAGTTCGTCTGAAGACGCAGCTTTGGCCATCTTTGGCAGCGCCTTGAGCAGTTGATTCTCTGCACTAAACAGGTCCTTCAATTCGTCCACGTACAGTTTTTTCAAATTCTCGTTTAGCATTTTTCCTCCAGGAAATGAGTTTGTTCAGTGGGCATGGCAAAGGCGACACTCCAACCATCGGTTAGAAATACGGGGCGGCGAACCAATATCCCTCATCGCGAGGATTCAGTTCGCTGCCCCCGTGGCTCAGGCTACTTCACGAACGCGAGCCTTATCGCCTTTATCGGCTGTGGCTTCTCCAGTGGAGGACACATCCTGGGCGCCAGTGCGCTCCAAGATTTCCTTTGCTTTCTTGGTCCAAGAGGAATCGTCAGAATGAACGGACAGAAGAATCCCGCCATCTTTAACGCGGCCTTCGTACCGCTTCGCTTCGTACTCGGGGATTCCCATACCGATCAGAGCACCCGTAAGCCCACCTAATGCTCCACCGACTCCGGCTCCAGCAAGGGCGGCCATAATAGGCCCGGCGGCTATGAATGGCCCCAGTCCCGGAATGGCAAGGGCACCGATACCGAGTAACCATCCCAAACCGCCGCCTAGCACCGCGCCGGTTCCGGCACCTGTTGTCGCACCTTCAGGCGCCTTCGTGTTTTTCTCATGAGCAAAATCCTTCGTGCCAGCACCCTCGGGAAGAAGTACTGAAATATCTGAATTCCGAAAATTGGCGGCTTTCAATGCGTCCACCGCCTTCTCGGCGCTCGTTCGATTCGGATAGATACCAAATACTGCCGTATTCTTACCTGCCATGTTTGATTCTCCTTTTGTCTTCCAAGTTATTGTTGCGGTTTGATGTTCAGTTCGCTGGTGACCTTGCCGTCTCTGGCGACTTCAGCAGCCTTGGCTTCAATCGCTTTCTTCTCGTCCTCCGATTGCACCGGCCCCTTGAGCGTTACCTGACCGTCTTTCGTAACGATCTTGATGTTGTGTGCATATGTGGAGAGCGATTTGTCTTTCATGATGGATTGTCGAATCTGCTGCGTGATGTCGCGATCAGAACGATTGTCCTTTTGCTGATCTGCGGTCGGCTCATTCTGACTCCGATCCCGTTCGTTGACCTTGGTGTTGTCTGGAGCAGTTGGTTGGCTTGTGGGTTCTTGCGCAAGTGCGAACGCTCCACTGCCGAGCAGCAGACCGGTGCACAGAAGATTACGAACAGCGGTTCTGTAAAGTGCTTTCATCGTTATTTCCTCCTGAATGAAAATCTCGAGAGATCCAAAGCGTTCGATTGCTCTCGAACGCTCCGGGAAAGGAAATCGTTTAGGGAGTCTGAATCGTCAAATGGTCTTGGACTTCCCGATCACCGGCATACGATCTGGCGATCCGAACTGCCTTGTCACGGTCATCCGCGCTGACCACAGATCCTGACAGTTTCACCGCATCGGCCGACAGAGTCACCTGGATGTCCTTGCTCTCCAGACCGGGCTCACTCTTGAGCTTTTCCTGAATTGCGCTCTTTGCTTCGCTTGAACTCAAGGCCTTATTGTTCGCGCCAGTTTTCTGCGCTTCAGTGTGGCGGGCTGACGCTTCAGCAACGTTTGCCTCAGTGCCATACTTTTTCACTGTCGCCATGAATT
>Ga0210386_10005395_pt1 | contig 10413 bp, 8 predicted proteins | sample IncBWH32OmetaG_FD_160091 | JGI IMG/M metagenome (GOLD analysis project Ga0210386, IMG submission 160091) | Forest soil microbial communities from Barre Woods Harvard Forest LTER site, Petersham, Massachusetts, United States - Inc-BW-H-32-O ... | reverse complement strand
CAGGTAGGCGACAAGGCCATCGTCCACCTGATGGGTGTTGATGCCGACCTGCACGGAGCGGTTGAGAGCGTAGCCGCCGGTATTGAAGATCGCGAACGGGGCGCCAGCGGAAACGCGCTGGCGAATATCAACCCGACCTTCAGCTGGGTGCGGCTGGCCCAGCGGATACCGGTGCGGGTGCGGCTTGAGAACGTGCCGCCCGATGTGCGCCTCATCGCCGGGCGCACCGCGACTGTGTCGATCTTGGTTCCCAAGGACCGAAAGCGGGAAGGGTTTCGCGGTGAGCGTCAAGGCATCTAAGGCGGGCCTTGCGCTCGTCCTGGGCCTTGCGGTCCTGGCGGGATGCACGGTCGGTCCCGACTACAAATTGCCGGATGAAGCATTGGTCAATGGCGCGGGGGAAAAAGGGCCGTTTGCGGGGGCCAACGGACAATCCGCCCTGGCAATCGTGCCCGTGCCGGACGATTGGTGGAAGCTCTATGATGATGCGCGGCTCGACGCTCTCATCGGCTCGGCCATCGCCGCCAATACGGACCTGCGTGCCGCCGCCGCCAACCTCGAAAGGAGCCGCGCCCTGCTCCAAGAAGCCAGAACGCTGCGCGAACCAAGCGTGGTGCTGAATGCCGGGCTGGAGTATGGACAAACGGCCGGGGAACAATATCTGCAACGCGTGACGCCTCCGCTGAATTGGGACTACGACACCGGATTGACGGTCGGGTATGACCTGGATCTTTTCGGAGGCATCAAACGGGGAATTGAAGCGGCCTCGGCCGAAGACGATGCGGTGGCCGCTGCCCATGATTTGGTCCTGGTGAATGTGGTTGCGGGCACGGCACGGGCCTACAGTCTGGCCTGCGGCGCCGGCCTGGAACTGGTTTCGGCACAAAGGTCGCTTGACCTTCAGCGCCAAAGCCTGGCGTTGACGGAGCGCCTTATGTCGGCTGGCAGGGCCAATGATCTCGACGTGACCCGGCAACGCCAACTGGCCAAGCAGCTCGAGGAAGTCATTCCCAGCCTGAAGGCGGCACAGAGAAACGCGCTTCTCCAGCTTGCGGTCCTGACCGGGCGGGCTCCCGCCCAGTATGATGTCGACCTGGAGGCTTGCAATATGCCACCACGGTTGCTGTCGCCGCTTGCTGTCGGAGATGGCGCTGCTCTGTTGAAACGGCGCCCCGATGTTCGCCAGGCCGAGCGGCTCCTGGCCGCCTCCACGGCGGAGATCGGCGTTGCGACCGCACAGCTCTATCCCGATATCGAATTGGGCCTTTCCGCCGGTTCGATCGGGGCCACCAAAGACGCGTTCACCTCTCCCACCAATTTTTGGAATCTAGGCGTCATCGTGAACTGGCAGGCCAACCAGGACGGCGCCCGTGCGCGCATCGCCGCCGCCAATGCGGGCGCAAAACTGGCGTTGGCGAATTTCGATGGGACCGTCCTGCAGGCGTTGCGCGAGGTGGAATCCGCGCTGAACAACTATGTCCATGACCTGCAAAAGGAAGGTAGCGCCATCGCCTCCCGCGACCAGGCCAGGCGCGCCGCCGATGAAGCGCAAAGTCTTGAGCTGGGCGGCCGGGCAAACGAATTGGCCGTGCTGGATGCGCAGCGGACGTTGGCGAGCGCGGAGCTTTCGCTCTCGCAGATTCAGGCAGCGATTTCCGATGACCAGATTGCCATCTTCCTGTCCCTGGGTGGCGGCTGGCAGTCCATGTCGCCTGCGGAGGTGAAGGCGGCAGCAAACCCGTGAACAACGATATTGTCGATCTGATCCTCAAATTCATCACGATAGGCTCGGTTCTGACGGGCGGTATCGCGATCTATATCGCCGTCAGGAACAACAGTCGTCAGGTCGGCGCCCAGATATTCCTGGCCTACTCCGATCGGATTCGCGCGCTTCGTGTCGAATTGGGTGACGAGAATTATCCGACGCGGGTATTGCTGGAGGCGATGTTCCTTATTTTCGAATTCTATTCGCTGCGGCGGAAGGGCTATGTGTCCAATGCAATCTGGAGCATTTGGGAGTCGGACATAACCCGCCTGCTGAACACCGCATCTTTTCAACGGGAATGGTCCAATATTAGCGACCGGTTTGCTACCCACCCTCACTTTGTTGCCTGGATACGTGAACGGCAGGGCGCAAAGCTACTTAATGCAAAATAGCGGGAATGCCCGTCGTCACGGCGCCGTGTGCATGTCATGATTGGCCAAGTCATGACGCGATAATCCAAGAGCATGAGGCAGTAGGCCCTTAGGCTAGGAGACTACTTCACTATTGCAGGCAGAGACGCCGGAAATGTTCGCCGACCTGCGTGCCGCTTTTCCTGATGCGAAACATTAATGATCATTGCAAACGTCGAAGATTATCGCAAACAGTGCGAAGCTAGGCTTCCCAGCTTCCTGTATGACTATATCAGTGGTGGTTCATACCAGGAGAATACGCTGCGTGCGAACATCGCGGATTTGCAGGCTACGTTATTGCGCCAGCGCGTGATGGTGGATGAATCGCATCTCAATTTCTCAATTGAACTGTGGGATGAAACACTTTCGCTGCCGATCATACTGGGACCCGTCGGCATGGCCGGCATGTATTCGAGCCGCGGCGAAGTCAAAGCGGCCAACGCCGCCAAGACAACCGGGATTCCGTTTACGCTTTCGACCATGGGGGTATGCGATGTGCAGGAGGTCGTCCAAAAGACCGGCATCCCTCCCTGGTTTCAACTTTATATGCTGAAGGATCGCGGATTCATCAAAAGCGTGATCGAACGGTCCGTTTCCGCGGGCTCGAAGGTGCTGGTATTCACGGTTGATCTCGCGACACCGGGGCGGCGTTACAGCGAGGTCCATGACGGAATGGAAAAGGATCCGACACTTGCAGGGATGCTGGGGTTCGTCGTCCAGGGCGCGATGCATCCCCGCTGGGCACTCGATATCGTTACCAAAGGCTGGCCACTGAAGTTCGGCACCATAGCTGGTGCAATGCCCAAAGGCGTCTCCTATGGAAGATTTGTTCACGACAATTTTGACGCATCGACCACCTGGAAGGACATTGAGTGGATACGATCAATATTTCCGGGAAAGATAATTCTGAAAGGCATTCTCGATCCAGAAGACGCCAAACGCGCAATGGAAACGAATATCGACGGAATTCTCGTGTCCAACCATGGTGGCAGACAGCTCGACAGTGTGACATCGACGATCCGGGCGTTGCCGAAGGTTGTCGATGCCGTTCGAGACCAGGTTCCGGTCTTCATGGATGGTGGAATTCGCTCGGGTCTGGATGTGCTGAAGGCACTAGCACTCGGCGCCAAGGCGTGCTTCCTGGGGCGGGCTTGGGCTTATGCGTTGGGAGCAGCAGGCGAAGCAGGCGTACGAGACATGCTGGATATCCTTAAGGAGGAGCTCAGGGTCGCCATGGTCCTGACGGGTTGCAGTGACGTTCATCATGCGCGGCCAGACTTGTTGCTCAAGAATTGACGCCTAGCGCGTCGCGCGCGCGTTTCCTAAAACTGACGCGTGGTCAATGGTTCGGCATGGCACCGCGACTCTGTTGTTGGAGGAGGGGTGGATATTCGCTTTGCCCAAAAGGGTGCTCGGTCACTCCAGCATCAACGCAATTTAGATTTACACCCATCTGGCTGACAGCGCATTGAGATACGCCTTGGAACGGGCGGAAGTGATGAACGGCTCATTCTAAAGTCGTGCAGACTCGCCAATTGTCAGGCATTATCATGATTTGAGGTGTTGAGGCGCAGCTTCCGGAAAGCTTGGACAGCGGCCGGTTTGATGGAAAAGGCGATCACATGGCCGAAGATCCTATCGAACACGTCATCGTCCTAATGCTCGAAAATAGATCGTTCGATCATATGCTGGGCGGTTTGACTGCCGAATTGAATCTGGATGGTGCTCTTCCACAGGGCCCAGTGCCGCGGTCAAACAAAGACTCAACCGGCACAAGCTATCCGCAGGTGGCCGGCGCAAGTCGAACGATACGATTTGACCCTCACCACGAACACAGTCACGTCGTAGCCCAAATGGCCGGCGGAAATGCCGGCTTTGTTGATGATTTTTCCCGTGCGTTTCCGACTTCAACGCCGGCGGATCGGGCAGAAATCATGAAGTACCACGAAGACTTGCCCGCGCTGCATGCTTTGGCGCGTAGTTTCATGGTTTGCGATCATTGGTATTCATCGGTGCCTGGCCCGACCTGGACCAACCGATTCTTTGTTCACAGCGGTACTTCTATTGGCCGAGTTGAGATGCCCAATGGAATCCTCGATGCAAATCTCCACTGGTACGACCAGATAACAGTTTATGACCGGCTAAACGAACGAAACAAGCTCTGGGCGATTTACTATGGGGACATCCCCCAATCCCTGATGCTCGTGAACCAGCTTGAGCCGCATAATGCTCGTAACTACAAAAAGATGGTCCAATTTTACCAGGATGTTGCTCAGCACCCTAAGGCGGCTTTCCCAGCCTATTCATTCATAGAGCCAAGTTATTACGATCCAGGCGCCAACGATGACCATCCTACTCACGATGTTGCAGCGGGGGATCGGCTGATCGCGAATGTGTACAATGCATTGCGAGCCAACGAAGATCTTTGGTCAAAATGCCTGCTGGTGGTTCTCTATGACGAGCATGGGGGTTTCTACGATCATGAGATACCTCCTGGCACAGTGCCTCCCGACCACCACCAAGAAGAGTACACTTTTGACCAGCTCGGATTACGCGTTCCTGCCATTCTGGTCTCGCCATGGATGAATAAAGGCGTGTTGAACAAGGCATTCGACCATACAAGTCTTCTAAAATATTTGACGGATAAATGGAATTTGGGACCGCTTGGCGCCCGCACGGCCCAAGCCGCGACTTTTGCCGATGCAATCGGTGCAAAGGCCAGAACGGATTGTCCCATGGAGCTGCCCCTGACCGGGCCGATCGGTTCAATCGCTCCCGTTACGGGCCGACCAACTCTCAGTTCCCATCAGACAGCGCTTTTTTCCATGACGCAGCTTCTCGAATCCATGACGGACGTTGAGGCGAATTCACTCAAGGGGCGTATTTCACGCATGATTGTCGGCTTCGACGGAGCCGTAGATGTCGGCATGGAGCGGGTGGCGGATTTCTTGAATCAAGCGCGCAGCTAATCGAAGTTGAGCCACCCTGGCTTGTTCCAACGACAATTGGGAATTATCGCTGTCGAAATTATCTCGTCTACTACATCAGGAACGGCCGCTTTTGACCCCAAGCTGTCGTTCGGCCGCCTTGCAGCTTAGGATCTGGGCTGCTGCCTCAAACGCGCGCCACGCGACCGACGGGAGGTGTGCACCGGTGCTGCACCGGCGAATCCCGAGACCGGCAAAATGATAAGGATCGGCGTCGAGGTCCGGAAGCAAAACGCTGACCGGCTTCGGGGCTACGGCTGCTACCAGCTCGCGCAGAGCTGCCGGATCAACGATCATTGGCACGAAGAGACAATCCGCCCCTGCCTCCGCATAGGCTACAGCCCGGCGGATGCTCTCCTCGACACTTCGCTCGGGAGCGCGGAAATGTTCGCTCCGCCCGATCAGCATCACACCGGAGCCGCTTTCGTCGATGGCGTGCCGCGCTGCTCCGATACGGTCCGCGGCAAGTTCCAGATCGTACAACTTTTCACCCGACCAGTCCTCGATTGAGATACCTGCAACGCCTGTGGCCACTGCTTTTGCCACATTGGCGCCAACGGCTTCGGGACGGTCGGCGAATCCATTCTCGAAGTCGGCATTGATGGGCACATCGACGGCCTGGACCAATTGCACGAGATGCTCGAGCACTTCGCGCAGAGTGAGTTCCCCGTCATTTTTGCCCAGCGCCCAGGCCGCGCCTGCGCTGGTCGATGCGATGGCGGGAAAGCCAAGCTTGGCCAGGCGCGTGGCGCTGCCTGCGTCCCAGGCGTTCGGCATCACGAAGAAGCCTCTGTCATGCAGGCGCCGGAAATTCGCCCTCTTCTGCGCAACCGTCATCATCATCCCGCTCCTGCTCCATCAGCCGGCCGCCGATTGATGATCATGGGCTCGGCGCGGATAATTTCCAGCACGCTTTGCGATATAGACACCGTTTGCAACGACGCCCCCTTGGCGGACCGCACTCCTGCCCGGCGCTGTTCAACGGGAAGCCAGCGCTTCCGGTGAGGAGTAGTTGGCAATCGCGCGATTGCGCAGCGCCGCCACTTCAGCGCTCTTCTCCCTCACGCAAGCCTGGGCGGCGAAGCGAAACTCAAGAACCGCGCTGCCATCATGCTCGCCGCAAACCGAGCGAACAGCGTTCGCTAGGCGGCGATCCAGGACTTTCACGCCGGCTTCCGACCGAAGGTTCAGGTCACTGTAGGAAACCACAACCGACGACGTCACTTGCTGGGCGAAGGCGGGAACGGCGGTCAGCGCCAGCAGCGAAAGGGCGATGTGAAACAATTTCATTGGGTTTTCTCCTTGGGTTGGACCCCCGTTCTTTTGACGCTTTTGGGGCCCCGCGACCAACAAAAGGCTAGCCAAGAGATATAAACTGGACTTATATCAGGACATGTCCGATCTCCCGCCCCTTGCCGCCATTCGGGTCTTCGAGGCCGCTGCCCGTCACGAAAATTTCAGCCGTGCGGCGGAGGAGCTCGCGATGACCCAGGCGGCCGTGAGCTATCAGATGAAAGTCCTGGAGGAGCGGTTGGGCGTGACGCTGTTCGCCCGCCATGCGCGTGGAATGACCTTGACCGATCTGGGTCGGCGGATCGCACCCCAGGTGACCGCGGCATTCCAGACAATGAAGGAAGCCTTCTCTTCCGCGCGCGCGGAGAGCGGGTCGATCCTGTCCATCACGGCCCCGCGCACCTTCGCGACCAACTGGCTGGCCGGCCGGCTGGGCGACTTCAATCTGTCTCACCCACACTTGAGCGTCCGGCTCGACGTCACGGACCAGATGATCGATCTCCCCAGGAGCAGCTTCGATGCCGCCATCCGCGGAACCCCGCGCCCTTCGCCGGGACTGGTTTCGCATTTCCTTATGCGCATGCCCGTCACTCCGCTTGCCAGCCCTTCATTCCTGGCGACCCACAAACTAAAGGCGTCCAAAGATCTCCTGTCGGTTCCGCGCCTCTCACCGGAAGACGACTGGTGGGACCTTTGGTTTGGGACACTTCCGGGCGGCGCCGTTGAACGCAAGAATGGCCCGGGCATACGGTTCGAATCTCAGGTGCTTGACGGCCATGCTGCGATCGCCGGACATGGAGTGGCGATCCTGTCTCCGCCCATGTTCAAGCCGGCGATCGAAGCAGGCCTCCTGGTACAGCCATTTCGTCACGTAGCCTTGTACAAAAACGGCTTCTGGCTGGTTTATCCGGAGCACAAGCGGACCCTGCCAAAAGTCAGAGCCCTGCGCGACTGGCTGCTCAAATCGATCAGGGAAGCCGCGGGAAAAGACTCCGAGCTGCTGAAGCCCCCAGCTGATAGCGACTGAGACGATTTGGTCCTATCGAAGGCCTGGCACTGACTCACTTCGCACTAACTCACTTCGCACTGGCTCACTTCAAAGTGCTGAACCGGTATTCGGTGATTTCGTGCAGCGGCCTGGCGGGCGTCACTTCGGCCGAGGTGAAGTTGGGGTGATTGGGCGTGTCGGCCGCCCTTTGTGTTTCCAGGCTGATGGCCCAGTGGTTGCCGTACAGCGCGCCTTTTCTGCCCTTGACCTGGGTGTTGATATTGTCGGTGTAGAGTTCCAGGCCCGGCTGGGTCGTGAAAGTCACCATCACGATGCCGGTGTCGGGATCGTCCACACGGGCGGCGGGCCGAAGCTGTCCCACCACGCCATCCGTCAGCAGGGCCGTGTCATAGCCGGGGATGCGCACGCCATCCCCAACGGTCTGCGCCACATCGGGCAGCGCCAGCCGGTCGCCGATGCGGACGGGCTTTGTGAAATCATAGGGCGTGCCGGCCACGGACGCCACGACACCGGTGGGCATGGCGTTGGCGTCAAAGGGCGTGTAGCGGCTGGAGAACAGGGTCAGAATTTCGTCGCTGATGTCCTTGGCGCCGCCATTCAGGTTGAAATAAAAATGATTGGTGAGGTTCATCACCGTGGGCTTGTCGGTGGTTCCTTTGTAATCCAAGACCAGCGTATTATCGGCCCGCACCGTATAAGTGACCGTCACCGTGATATTGCCTGGAAAGCCGCCGGTGCCGTCCGCCTCCTTGATGGTGAGGGCCAGGCTGGGCTCGGGCCCATCATGCGCCACCGCGTCCCACACCCGCTTCTGAAAGCCGTTGCTGCCGCCGTGCTGGATGTAAGCCCGCGGGGGCGCCGAACCTTGGGATGAGGAATTTGAGCGCGCTGGACGCGGCGGCGCGGGCTGTTCGTAGATCTTGCCGTCAACGGGGAATTTGTACGACAGGCGGTTGGCGTAGCGCCCGATCAGGGCGCTGTAGACGCCGCCTTTTTCGTAAGCGGCAAGATCGTCATAGCCCAGCACGACATTTACCGGCTTGCCATGCCGGTCCGGCACCATCAGGTCCACCACCACGCCGCCGAAATTGGTGATCCTGGCGACCATGCCGCCCTTGCCGGTCAGGGTGAAAAGCCTGACCTTGTCGCCTTTCTGTGTGGAGCCCCAATCCTCGGCGCTGATGCCGGCCTTGATTTTGGCGGGCGTGGCCCAGGCTGGCGTTGCCACGAACCATCCGACTGGCAGCGCCGCCGCCAACAGCATGGCAGCGGCGAGGAAGTAAGCGCGACAGGTCATTTTTCCCCCACATTCGCTGTTGCCAACCTACCGGCGTAGCGGCCAAAGCGGAAGCTTGGTTTCGCCCATTGGCCACGACAGGCGCAATCCGGCTCCGATGGGCTGTATTCCGCGTCTGCCAATGGTCAATCGCATGTCCGCTTATGGCGCAAAGCAGACTCAAGCGCGGAACACTTCCCCTTGTCGGATCCGATTGTGATGGGCTTCGGATCACGGTCATCCAGTTCTGGGCCGTCAGTTGACCCCGTTTGAGCGTGAGAGCTTCGGCATGACACTTCGTGCGGATAACAAAAGCGCGGGAACATAGATGGTCCGGCGCTTATCGAAAGCTCACCGCCAAACTATCGCGGCATGGTTCCGCCGACTGATGGGCGCGACAGCGTCCGCTTCCCGCAAGCGCTCATTTGTTGAGCAGCGGGAGATGTGCAGCGCAACAAGATAAATATTTATACTCGCCGGGCGCAATTGACGTTTTGTAATGGTGTTGGCCTGCCTTAAGCTGACTGCAGATCGGACTTGAATCCGACCCGGCGCGGATGGCCATGCCATCTCGACGCAGCAACGGGGAAGCGCATGAGATCTGGAGCCGTGGCCGGCCTGCTTCTGGCGATGGCAATGCCATCCATGGCCAATGCTGGGCAATATTTCGTCTATGTGGGTTCCTATACAGCTGAACCGTCATCAGGAACGCCGCCGCGGGTCGTTCCGGGCCGCCCGGCTCCGCAGCCTTCCACCTCGCAGGGGATTTATGGCTGGCGTTTTGACACGGCCACCATGGCGTTGTCTCCCTTGGGTCTGGTGGCGGAGACCGCTAATCCCGCGCACGTCTGGGTCTCGCCCAACGGCGAATATCTCTATGCGGTGAACTGGCAGGAAAACAGCGCCCGGGTGCCACCGGGGGTCAGCGCCTACGCCATCGATCCCAAGACCGGTGCGCTGAAGTTCCTCAACAAGCAAAACTCGGCTGGCGAACTTCCCAATCAGGTGGTGCTGGATCCCAGCGGCAAAGTGGCTGCCACTGTCAACTACAAGACCGGCACTATGGCCCTCTTGCCGGTACATGCTGACGGGACTCTCGGGGAACCCTTTGCGGTGGAACAGAGCGAGGGCAAGCCGATCAGCCCGCGCGGCGACGGTCCCCATGCGCATGGCGTGATCTTCACCAAAGACAGCCGCTGGCTGTTCGAGGCGGAACTCGGGCTGGATCGGGTCTACAGCTATCAGCTGGACATCAGCGGGAAAAAGCTCACGCCACTGGATCCGCCTTATGTGACCTTGCCCGCCGGGTCTGGCCCGCGGCGGTTGCAGCTCAGTCCCGATGAACGCTTTCTCTATGTCAATCGCCAGAATGACGGGAAGGTCAGCGTCTTCGCGGTCGATCATGGCAAGCTGACACTGGTGCAGGAGATCGAGACCAATCCCAGCGACGCCCAGGGACGAGGCGGCACCGCTGAGATCCAGATCGACCATGCCGGACGCTTTCTCTACGTTTCCTTGCGCGGCAGCAGCAGTATTGCGATTTATTCCGTCGACCGTGCGAGCGGAAAGCTGACGCTGGTCGAGAATGTGGCGGCGCAAGGCGCGTCGCCGCGCAACATAACCATCAGCCCGGATGGCGACTTCCTGTTCGCGGCCAACCAGGCCTCGGACAA
>Ga0210386_10005391_pt1 | contig 10417 bp, 8 predicted proteins | sample IncBWH32OmetaG_FD_160091 | JGI IMG/M metagenome (GOLD analysis project Ga0210386, IMG submission 160091) | Forest soil microbial communities from Barre Woods Harvard Forest LTER site, Petersham, Massachusetts, United States - Inc-BW-H-32-O ... | reverse complement strand
CCGAGGGAGATCGCGGCCAGGCCCGGCCCGAACACCGCAGCGCTGACGTGTGCCGCAGCCTGTGAGGCGGCGACGGAGATGAAGCCTGAGCATAGCGGCAGCAAAAGCGATGCGGCCGCGACCGCGATCGCGGCAGTTGCCATCACTGCGCGCTTTGCGCGCGTCGCATCGATGAACCCGCCGGCCGGTGTCTGGGCGATGATGCCGGAGGCGGTCGCGATCGACATCACCATCCCGATGCTGGCCTCGTCCCATTTCTGAACGGTGAGCAGATAGATCGCCAGATATGGCCCGAGGCCGTCGCGCACGTCGGCTAGGGAAAAGTTGATGGCGTCGAGGGCGATATTGGCGCGCCTCGATCCAGCGGTCGGATCGGTCATGCCGGCGGCGACGGTTCGGGGCCCCAGGCGCTAACGGCATGGCGTAGCTTTGGTTCCGGCAAAGTCCGGCGCGCAGCCGAGCCGTCCCACCTCAACTGTCGAGGGCCCTGCGCACCGCGCGGGCGAGTTGCTCGCTGGTGACCGGTTTCTGTACGAGGTCGACGCCCATATCGAGCCGGCCTTGGTGCATGATGGCGTTGCGCGAATAACCCGTCATGTAGATAATTTTTAGTTTGGGCCGCCGCAGCTTGGCTTCTTCCGCGAGTTTGCGCCCGTTCATTCCGGGCATGACCACGTCGGTCAACAGCAGATGGATAGTGGGGTACTCGTCGATAAGCCGCAGCGCTCCTTCGGCCCCACCGGCTTCAAGAACGTCATAGCCCAACGACGTTAGCGTTTCGACCACATAGGTGCGCACGTCGGCGTCGTCCTCCACCACCAGGACGCATTCGCCCGAGCGACCGCGTCCCGGTGTGGCGGCGACTTCCGCGGTCGGCGTTGCTTGACCAAAGAACCGCGGCAAATAGATCCTGACCGTCGTGCCTTCGCCGGCCTCACTGTAGATTTTGACGTGGCCGCCGGATTGTTTGACGAAGCCGTACACTTGGCTCAGCCCGAGCCCGGTGCCCTGGCCCGATTGCTTGGTCGTGAAAAACGGCTCGAAGGCGCGCTCGATCACCTCTTTGGCCATGCCGGCGCCGGTATCGGTCACCGCGATCTGCACATATTGGCCGGGGCGCACGTCGGCATTCTGACGGCAATAGCTTTCGTCGAGATAGGAGTTGCTGGCTTCGATGGTCAATTTGCCGCCCTCCGGCATGGCATCGCGCGCGTTGACGGCAAGGTTGAGCATGGCGGCTTCGAGCTCGGCGGCGTCCGCTTCCACCGGCCATACGCCGGCGCCGCCGACGATTTCGAGGGAAATGTCCTCACCGAGTGCGCGCCGCAGAAAATCGGATAGCCCGTTGAGCACGCGATTGACATCGAGCACTGCCGGGTTGAGCGGTTGCTGGCGGGAGAAAGCCAGAAGCCGCTTGGTCAGGGTCGCCGCGCGCTGGGCGCCGTGCATGGCGTTGTCCAGGCGACGCGACAGCTTGAGCTGCCCACCATCGGCCCAGCTTTCCAACTGATGCTGTGCGGCTTCCAGATTGCCGATGATGATCGTCAATAAATTGTTGAAGTCGTGGGCGACGCCGCCGGTCAAATGGCCGATAGCATCGAGCTTCTGGGATTGACGCAGCGCTTCCTCGGCGGCGGAGCGACGGGTGATCTCGGCGTAAAGCCGCTGGGTGCGCAGCAGCACCGCAAACAACGTAAAAAACAGGATCAGCGTAACCGGTACGCCGTAAATGAGATGCGCGGACATTCCCGACAGCCACTCGCTGCGTGTTGCGGCCGTGGCAAAGCCGGTCGTGACGTAAAGTGGCGTGCCATCAAGATGGCGCGCCGCAAAGCGGCGCTCGATCTGGTCGATCGGTGAGACCGTCGTGAAGAAACCGCCGGCCGCCGCATGCGCGATGGTGCGGCGAAATCCCGAATGTTCGTCCAGCCGGATCGTCGTCCCGGCCGGGGCAGCCGGATAGCGCGCCAGGAACAGACCGTCGTCGCGGATCAGCGAAAATTGCTGACCTTCTGCGTAAGCCAGGGTGGCGAAGAAATGGAAAAAATTGCTCGGCAAGACCGAGATTTCCAGAACGCCCATGAAGGCGCCGTCGTGGACGAGCCGCTGGCTCACCGTGAAGAACGGTTGCCCGCCGAAACGCGATTGGTACACTTGGCCGTAATAGGTTCCGATATCGCCATGCAGATGGGCACGAAAAAAGTCGCGGTCGGCGGAGCTGGTATCGGACGCGATATCGTCCCACGAGGAGACGAGCGGCCGTCCGTCTCTGTCGTAGATCCAGATCGATTGAATCAGCGGGACCTGGGCGTCGAGCTTTTTCAATAGCGCGTGCAGACGCTTTTCATCGTGACGGATGTCGTCCGGCGACATGCCGGCGACGAGATCTTTGACGCTGTTCAACGCCACGCCGACCAGCTGAAAGGTCCGCTGCGCTTCCTCCTCCTCGACATCGAGCGAGCGCGCCAGGCGCTCGTCGGTCAGCGCCTGCGTATTGCGGTAGCTGGCCCACGAAGCGAAGGCAAAGATCAGAAGCGGAGCGAGCACGGATGCGGCCATGGCAAGCCGCACCAGCCAAATCGTCCGCGTCCGGGCTTGCATTCCGCGCTGTTCCCTTGGGCAAGGAACTACATTAGTCGGCGCGGCACCAAAGCACCAGATACCGCGACAAAAAGGTCAGGACATGCTGAACCATTTGGCCGCAGCCATCGCTTGCGGCAGGACGAAGGGTGGACCGCAGGCAGCGCATTTGCTGATGGGCTCGGCCGAGAGCGCCGTCAGATCACGTCGGCCGGCAGTTGATCGCCGGATGTGTCACCTGCCGTTTTGGGTCGAGAACTTGCTCAATGTGGGCTACAGGAAATACATGTGCTGCAGCACCGCGACTGGCTTTGGCGTGCCGCGCCCGGGCATCATGTTTAAATCGGCATCATGTTTGAAGGATCGCTCGCCGTCCGCTACGGCGTGAAAACTGACAGCCGATGGTTGTCTTGCCGCACCAGGAGAGAAGACAATGTTCATTGCGATGAATCGCTTTCGCGTGAAGAGAGGCTCCGAAGAGGCGTTTGAGAAGGTCTGGCTCTCGCGCGACACCTATCTCGACCGCGTTCCCGGCTTTGTCGAGTTTCATCTGCTCAAAGGCCCCGAGGCCGAGGATCACACGCTCTACGCCTCGCATTCGATCTGGCAAAGCAAGTCGGCTTTCGAAGCCTGGACGAAGTCGGAGGAATTTCGCGCCGCGCATGCGCGCGCCGGCAACGCGGCAACCGGTCCGCTTTATCTGGAGCATCCGAAATTCGAAGGCTTCGAAGTGCGGCAGACGGTGACGAGCGATACCGAGGTTGCCTAAACCGAAGCTGCCTGTCTCACCGGCACTCCGCCACCCAAAAACCCAATCCGGTTCGATCGAATCGGGCCGCGTTCGAGATTCGTTTTGTCGCGTGTTTCATGTGCGAAGTCGGCTTCGACCGCTGGATCCGTTTTTGCGTGCCGATTTTTCGATACAGACTGTGGAGCACCGAGTCGGTTCAGATCGAATCGACTGGTGCTCGCACCTTTTTGGAGGCGCTTGAATTGCAGCGCCGCTGTCCCACGAGCAAAAAGAGTAGGAGGGTTGTGTGGAAGAACTCAACGGACGAATGATCGCCTGCCAGATCCTGATAACCGGCCTGATCGCGCGCGTTGCAAATGACTCCAAGGACCCGCTGCGGTTTTTGACGGACTTCCGCGACGAGATTCACGCCGTCGTTCACCAGGTCCGCATTGCCGGCGCGCTCGACACCGATCGTGTGCGCGCGGTCGCCATACAGACGGTCGACGAACTGTTTTCACTGATGAAACCGCCCAGCGTTGACGAATAGCTGGATTGCGGCACTTGCATGGCAAAGACCGTATATGAGGCGCAAGGGCGCGCTTTGCCGGGCAAATTTGCGGCAGCAATTCGACCGACATTGTGGTCGTTTATTCGATGATTTCGAGACTCTCTAAGCTGTAGTTTAGAGTCCTTATTAGTTTTAATTCGAATATAGAATACTGTTGTTTCCAGTATTTCTAAACAAATCAATCACTGAATATTGAACGTTGGTTTGATTCTAAAAGTAAATTCACATTAACGTTTTCCCGCCATCGCGCCGACGAAGTGGGGTTCGGCGCGCAGTAAGCGGGGGCATCAGTTATGAGTGGTTGCGTTTTGCGGCCGAGCACGTTGCGTGCTCTGCCAACGTCGGCACGCGTGCGTCTTGGTTTTGACGGAATCTTCGAAAGCAGTTCGACACAAAAGGTCACTGTCGGCTGTCTGATTGCTGTGGCGGCCATCGGCGTCGCCGACGCACAGGAACAACCGCTACCGCCGGTGACGGTCGACGCGCCGGTGGCGCGGCCGAAACCGCCGGCACCGAAGCCATCGGCGGAGCAGATCCGCGCCCGCAATGCGATCCGTCGCGTCGCTCGCGAGAGGGCGGCCGCCGCCGCCCGCGCCAAGGCCGAGGCGGAAGCTGAAGCAAAGAAACAGCAGGCGCAGGCAGATCCCTACGCCGATCCGGCGGCTCCCTATAAGGCCGACCGTCTCGCCTCGCCGAAATTCCCCGAGTCGATTGCCAACACGCCGCGTAGCGTCACCGTGCTGACGCAGGAAGTGCTGCGCGACAAGGATGCAACGACGCTCAGGGATGCACTGCGTACCACGCCCGGCATCACCATCGGTACCGGTGAAGGCGGCAACGCCTTCGGCGACCGTTTCTTCATCCGCGGTTTCGACGCCCGCAACGACGTATTCGTCGACGGCATCCGCGACCCGGGCGTCAGCGTCCGCGAAAATTTCTTCACCGAGCAGATCGAGATTCTCAAGGGGCCGTCGGCAACGATCGATGGCCGCGGCACGGCCGGTGGTGCCATCAACTTCGTCACCAAGCAGGCGAGCGATCTGGCGAGCTTCTACAACGCCGATACGAAATTCGCGAGCGACGCCACCAAGCGCGTTACCTTCGATGTCAACCAGGTGGTCACGCCCACGCTCGCGATCCGCATGGACGGCATGTGGCAGATCGCGAATGTCGCCGACCGCAACTACACCACCGACGATCGCTGGGGCGGCCTGGCGGCGTTGAAGTGGACGCCCACGAACGATTTCACGACATGGGTCAATTACATCCACACCGATCTGCATGGGCTGCCGGACTTCGGCGTCCCCTACAACAATGTTGCCGGCGCGCCGGTGACTTCGGTCGGGGTCCCGCGCGATACCTATTACGGCTTCGTCAATCGCGATTTCCAGTTGGCGACGCAGGACATCGGCACCATCACCAACGAATATCGGGTCAGCGACGCTTTGGTCTTCACCAACAAGTTCCGCGACGAGCACTCGATCCTGAGCTACATTGGCACGATTCCGGAGCAAGGCACCTCTACGACTGGCGGCTGTAATTCCACCGTCGGTGGCGCCAGCAGCTTCAACAATCCCAATCCGGCCACCTGGTTGACGTGCCTCAATCCGCAGAGCCGATATCAGACCACCGACGTTCTGGCCGATCAGTTTCTCAGCACTCTCAAGTTCAACACCGGGCCAGTGCAAAGCACTCTTATTACCGGCAGCGAAATCTCCGGCGAAAGGGTGAGCATCGACACCTACAACGGATTGACGTCGGAGGCCCTCGGTCCTGGCGCGTTCGCTAACGGTTCGGTCTTGGCGTCAGTGCTGAACCCACCAAACAACCTGCCGTTCTCGACAAACCCGACGGTGACCGGAAATCCGACCGTCATCCCGATCGACACCAAGAGCTTGTGGGCGCTCGAGACCGCGAACTGGCGCGATGTGGTCTACGTTACGGCGGGGTTGCGGTTCGACAACTACAACATCAGCGCCAGCAAGAACGGTTCTCCGACGGTGTCGGCCGAATCCAACATGGTGAACTACAATCTCGGCTTGCTGGTAAAGCCGTTGCCGTACGCGAGTGTTTACGCGGCCTACGGAACCGCATCCAATCCGGTCGGCTCGGAGCTCGACGGCACGTCGGCGAACTACGGAGGTCTTTCGGTCAGTTCGACCGTCAACCAGATCTTCGCGCCGGTCCAGGCGAAGTCGGTCGAAGTCGGAACCAAATGGGAGTTCTTCAATCGCCACCTGCTCGCGACGGGAGCGCTGTTCCGCACCGACGTGACCAACGCCCGCGAAGTCGTTCCGGCAGGTCTTCCGAATACCGGCATCATCGAGGCCAGCGGGGCCTACCATGTGCAGGGCATCGATGTCGCCGCCGAAGGCAAGATTCTCGACAAGCTCAGCATCTTCGGCGGCTTCGTGCTCATGAACAACCGGGTGGACGCATCGGCGATGCCGACCAATGTCGGCTTGCCGCTCGCCTTCATCGCCAATCAGTCGTTCAACCTGCTCGCCAAATACGAGGTGACCAAAGATCTCGAAATCGGCGGCCAGGCGACCTATCGCTCGAAGATGCTTGGCGGCACGCTGCTGGCCGCCAATCAGGGCACGGTCCTGCCCGACTATTGGCGCTTCGATGCGTTCGTCGAGGGCTATTTCCTCAAGCACTACGAGTGGAAGATCTTCGTGAACAACATCTTCAACAAGCTTTACTACGACGCTTTCTATCAAAGCGCGGCGCCGTTCGTCATGGTCGCGCCGGGGCGCGTGGTCGGCGGAATGTTGACGGCAAGATTTTAGATGCGGCTCGGAGTCCGGCCGTCGCTGTCGCGTACCTTTGCAAGTCGCAGCAACGGTCGAACCCACTGAACGGAAAATGGGCTAAGGTCAAAGGGGCGGACCATGTTTGTGAAGCGCGTAGCACTGCTGACTGTGTCGAACGTTTTTGTTGCGTTAAATCTTCTTGGCGGATCGGGTGTTGTTGGAGGAGCGGCGCGAGCGGCCGACTTGCCGCTCATGCCGATCAAGGCGCCCATAGCGCTCGGCTATAACTGGACCGGCATCTATGTCGGCGGCAACTTCGGTGGCGTCGATACCACAAGCTCGTTTTCGGACTCCAGAGTGCCGCCGCCTGCGAACAACCTGACAGCATTCGGCTCAAGCAACCCCGCCACGGTTCTTGGTGGCGGCCAGGTCGGCGCGAACTATGAGTTCCAAACCGGTCTCGTGCTCGGTGCGGAAGCGATGTTCGATTGGCTCGCGAGCGCCAAGACGAATTTCTCGGCGCAAAACCTGAATATCGGAGCGGGGGCGGCCGGGACGGCGAACGGAACGATCAGCAATCGCTGGATCACCACCGCTACCGGCAAGGTCGGTTTCGCCTGGGACCGCCTGATGGGCTACGGCAAATTCGGCGGCGCCTGGGTCGGCGGGATCAATGGCTCCTTGACCAATGGCGGGACGACCGTCGGCCTTCCGATCGGGTCCACGAACACAGGTTGGACCGCCGGTGCCGGTCTCGAATGGGCATTCACGGGCAATTGGTCGGTGCGCGTCGAGTATGACTTCATTGGCCTGTCAAATCAGAGCTTCACGGTGCCGGGCACGCCGCGGACCCGGTATGCCGGCGACACCATCAACTTCAACGACCGCACGATCCAAATGATCACCGGCGGCATCAACTACAAATTCAACGTGTGGTAATTGCCGCACGCGACGGCCGACGATCTCGTGTCGCGCGGTATCGGAATGCAGGGCTGATCCGCGCGGCCGACGGTTCCGAAACAGGATGCTTCAGACGGACCGAAGACGAGATCCTAACTGTGCCCATCATCCTCCGTGCGTAACGAATGCGTGAATGCGTTGCCTGGGCTCACAAATCTTCGCTCGTCTTCCTACCAGGACTAGCCTCGACGCGGAGCGGTTCCTCGCTCCGCTCCAAAGTGCGCAAAGCGCTCGAAGTTGACGCGCAGGCGACCGGACTTAAGAGCAATTCTAATTAAAATGTGCGAAAAAACGTTGCTAGTCGGCGCGCTCGATGTGTAAGCAGACGCGATGCTGATCTGTGTGCCGGATGTGCTGAGCAAGGCGGAAGTTGCGGACTTTCGCGCGGTTATGGATGCCGCCGATTGGGAAGACGGGCGTTCGACTGCCGGCGCGCAGTCCGCTATGGTTAAGAAGAACGAGCAACTGCCGCCAAACGGCGACGTGGCGAGGCGGCTCGGCCAAACCGTCATCAAGGCGCTGGTCGCCAATCCGCTCTTTGTTTCCGCCGCCATTCCCAAGCAGATTTTTCCGCCATTGTTCAATCGCTATGGCGAAGGACATCATTTCGGCGTCCACGTCGATAATGCGGTGCGCGGCGACCCTCACAGCGGTGCGCGCATCCGGACCGATCTTTCGGTGACGCTCTTTCTCTCCGAGCCGGAGGAATACGACGGCGGCGAACTGATCGTCGAAGACTATTACGGCTCGCATCAAGTCAAACTGCCGGCCGGGCACCTCGTGCTCTATCCGGCGACCAGCTTGCATGCCGTCACTGCGGTGACGCGGGGCACGCGGGTGGCTTCATTCTTCTGGCTGCAAAGCATGATCCGTGACGGCCATGCGCGCAGCCTGATCTTCGATCTGGACACTGCAATTCAGGGACTTGTGGGACGGGTGGGGCGTGACGACCCCGAACTGGTCAAGCTCACGGGCATCTATCACAACCTCATCCGTTGCTGGGCTGAAGTATGAAATCCTGGCACCGGTGCGTGGCGGGGACCATTCTCTGCGCATTGCTTCTTTTACCGGCGGCGCAATCGCCGGCGCAAACGTCGCCGGCAACGCCGACGCCGCCAATCGTGAGTGCGCCCGAAACCGTGCCGAGCCGATCGGCTCCGACGGAACCGGCGCCGCCCGCGCCGGAGGCGCCCGCCGTGCGTCCGCTCGGCGAAAGCACTCTGGCGGCGCCAAGCGTCCGGCAACCGCACGACCTGTCGCCGTGGTCGATGTTTCTCGCCGCCGATATCGTGGTCAAGGTCGTGATGGTGAGCCTGGCGTTCGCCTCGCTCGTGACCTGGACCATCTTTTTCGCCAAGACCTTGCAGCTTTCACATGCGCAGACGCGGCTTCGCCGCGCGCTCGCGCGCATCGCCGAGGCGCGAACGCTGGCGGAGGCGCAAAAGGCGCTCCAGGGCAGGCCCACCGCGCTGACGGCGTTGGTGCGCGCGGCGCTGCACGAAATCCGCCTTTCCGGCGAGGGCGCAAGTAACGCCGGCATCAAGGAGCGGAGCGCTTCGCGCTTTACGGAGATCTCCCGCGCCGAGGCGCGTTCCATGCGCTCCGGCATGGCGATCCTCGCCACCATCGGGGCGACCTCGCCCTTCGTCGGGCTGTTCGGCACCGTTTGGGGCATCATGAACAGCTTCATCGGCATTTCCAAAGCGCAGACCACCAATCTCGCGGTGGTGGCGCCGGGCATTGCCGAGGCGCTGCTGGCGACGGCGATCGGACTCGTCGCCGCCATTCCGGCGGTGATCATCTACAACCACTTTTCGCGCGCGACAAAAGCCTACCTGGAATATGTCGGCCGCGGCTCCGGCGCGGTGGGCCGGCTGTTGTCGCGCGATCTTGACCGGTCACGCGAGCGGCCGGTGTCGCGCGCGGCGGCGGAGTAAGGACGATGGCGGCAGCTGTACTCGGCGATCTCGAAAGCGACGACGACGATGAATTCGGCGAGGCGCACGACATCAACGTCACGCCCTTCATCGATGTCATGCTGGTGCTGCTGATCATCTTCATGATCGCCGCGCCGCTGTCGACGGTCGATCTGCCGGTCGATCTGCCGACGTCCACGGCGGTGCCGCAGAAGAAGCCCGACAAGCCCACCTACGTCACCATCAAGCCCGACTTGGCCGTCGCCATTGGCGAAACCCCGGTCAAGCGCGTCGATCTGGTGGGGGCACTTGATCGGATACCGGGCGAGGGCAAGGAGCGGCGCATCTTTCTGCGCGCCGACCGCGGCGTGCCCTATGGCGAACTGATGGACGTGCTCGAGCGCCTGCGCGCCGGCGGCTATGGCCGCATCGCCTTGGTAGCGCTCGAAGGCGTGCCCGACGCAGCTGCGCCGGCCGGCGGCGCTTCTCCCTGAGCAGGTGCACCATGTCGGAGCTTTATCATCCTCGGCATTTATCTCCGGCGCTGTGGACCGTCGCCGGGATCATCGCCGTCGCGCTGCATGCCGGCGGCGTCAGCCTCGCTTTCGTCTCGCGCCAGGCGGACCCGGAACCGGACCTCGGAGCGCCCGCCATTGAGATCGGCGTCGAACTTGCGGCACCGCGGGTCGAGCAGACCGACCTGCCGGTCGGCCCGGATACCGACGCCGCAGCGCCGTCCCCGGCACAGGTCGAGCAAAAGGCGGTGGTCGAGCAGACTGACCTGCCGAAGGCTCCGGCGACCGAGACCGACGACCCGGATCGCGTAGTTTCGCCAAACGACAGCCAAAAACCGAAGGAAGACGAACCGAAAGTGCCGACGGTGCAGACGCAAGCGTCAAGCCCG
>Ga0210386_10005390_pt1 | contig 10417 bp, 9 predicted proteins | sample IncBWH32OmetaG_FD_160091 | JGI IMG/M metagenome (GOLD analysis project Ga0210386, IMG submission 160091) | Forest soil microbial communities from Barre Woods Harvard Forest LTER site, Petersham, Massachusetts, United States - Inc-BW-H-32-O ... | reverse complement strand
CGGTCTCGATGATCGCCTCAAGGAAGTAATTGGCGCGCTCAAGCTTGTCCCAGAACATCGCGTAGTTCTGCGAGAACTCGAAGTCCTTGAGCCCGGTCTCCCGCATGACGCCGACGCGCAGCAGGTTCAGCCCGGCGAACAGCCAGCAGCGGCCGCTCCGCTCCTGGTTCGTGACCTTCCAGTCGTCCAGCGTCGTGGACAGGGAATGGTCGATGCTGCTGACGATCTCCCGGTTGATGGCAACGTCGTCGACGGTGACCCTGGTCACGGCGTTCTGGGCGAGCCGGTGGGCCGGGTCGGCCGAGAAGTCCTTACGCAGTCGTTCCAAATCACCGGCAGCGAGTATTTTGTCCATCGCAGCATCCTTTCGTGTCGTCTCGGCCAGTTTCTAGAATAGGGCTCGACACTGAGTTGATGCTTCCCGCCCACGGCAGCGGCTGGCCGCTGAGGTCGAGATAGATGGACTTCTGGTTCATGTACGAGCGGATGCCCTCACGGCCCTTCTCGGTACCGATTCCAGAATCCTTAAGCCCGCTGAACGGCGTGGAGATGCTGAACTGCTTGTAGGTGTTGACCCAGACCGTGCCCGCCTTGATCGCCTTCGCGACGCGCCAGGCCCGCCGGTAGTCGGCCGTCCAGATCCCGCACGCCAGGCCGAACACGGTCTCGTTCGCCTCACGCACGAGCCCGTCCTCTTCGTCGAAGGGCAGGACGACCGCGACTGGCCCGAAGATCTCCTCCTGGCAGATCGTGGCGGTGTTATCGACGTCGGCGAGGACAGTGGGCAGGTAGTAGGCGCCGGCTCGCAACTCAGGGCTATCCGGAACGCGCCCCCCGCACAGCACCCGGGCTCCGGCGGCGCGGGCAGCGTCGACCATCGCCGCGACGCTGTCGCGGTGGGCGTGGGTGATCATCGGCGCCACCTGAGTGGCCGGATCGTCACCGGGACCGACCCGCAGCGAGCGGGTTGCGGCCACGAGGCGAGTGACGAACTCGTCGTAGACCGACCGGTGCACGAAAATGCGCGACCCGGCAATGCAGCTCTGCCCGGACGAAGAGAAGATCCCGAACAGGACGCCGGCGATCGCCTGGTCGAGGTCGGCGTCGGCGAAGACGATCGTGGGCGACTTTCCGCCAAGCTCAAGCGTGATCGGCATGAGCTTGGCCGCCGCGACGTGCGCGAGATGCCGTCCCGTCGCCGTGCCTCCGGTGAAGGAGACCTTTCCGACTCGCGGGTGGCGGACGAGGGCCTCGCCGACCTCGCGCCCCGGACCAGGGAGCACCGACAGCAGGCCGGATGGAAGACCCGCTTCCTCGCACAGGCGCGCGAGCAGGAGGGTGACCCACGGAGCCCACACCGGCGGCTTGGCGACCACGGCGTTGCCCGCGGCGAGAGCCGGCGCGATCTTCTGGGCGTCGGACGCGATCGGACTGTTCCATGGCGTGATCGAGCCGACCACGCCGACCGGCTCATGCGTCGCCAGCGTCAGGTAGGGACCACGCGAAGGCGTGAGCGAACCCTCCATCGTCTCCGCGGCCGCGGCCATGAACCGGAAAGTGCCGGCCGCGCTGCGGGCCAGAGCGCCGGTTTCCCCGAGGGTCTTGCCGGTATCGGTGGTCTGGAGCGCGGCGACTCGGTCGGCGTTGTCCTCGATGGCGTCGCCGATGCGGCGCAGCACGGCGGCGCGCTCGTGCGGCATCCACTCGGCCCATCCGCTTCGCCTGACGGCGCGGGCGGCGCCGGCGACGGCGAGGTCGACATCATCGGCGACCGCGCCGTGCAACTGGGCGAAGACCTTGCCGTCAGCGGGATTGACCGACTCGATCAAGCAGCCGCGACCGCGGGTCCAGGCACCCGCGACGAAGATCTCGTCCCGGGTGTCGGTCTCAGGCACTCGGATCATCACAGTCACTCCTCGGCGTCGGATGCGGGGAAGCGGTCGCTAGTCAGTTGCCGCGGTCCAGCGGCCCGCGGCCGGCGCCGGCGTGCCCCAAGCGGCCGACGCGGTGGCGACGGCGGCGCCGTCGTTGCTGATCCGGAACGGCTGGCCAGCCGGGACCCGGACGAGGTCACGCGGGCCGAGGTGGGTGCTCTCGGTGTCGGTGGCGGCGAACTCGACGGTGAGCAGGCCGTTCCACACCATAAAGGCGACTTCGTCGGCGAACTCGTACACCGGGGAGGCGGCGCCTGAGGGCAGGTGGACCAACTCGAGGCTGAACCGGATGCTCTCCACCGGTGCGCCGTGTCCGGCCGGCATCACGTACGGCTGGCTGGCCAGCTTGGACCCGTGGCCGAGGTCGTGCCAGACCGGGCGGACCTGGCTGGCGCGCACCAGGTACTTGTGGGTCTCGCGGACCCTCTCGTCGTCGGGGTTCGGGATCGGCTGGTCGAACTCAGGCGCGTTGCCGCCCTCGCTGGGGTGCGACTGGTACTTCGGAAGCATCGGCTTGGGGTGGCCGACCATGAACTGTGCCAGGACCGGCTCGGGTCCGTCGTTGCGGAAGCCGTGCGCCCGGTCGGCCGGGTTGAGGAGAGCGTCGCCGGGACCCAGCGGGATGTCGATGAATGTGCCGTCGAAGTCCCAGCTCACCACCATCCGCCCGGAGTGGATGACGAATATCTCCTCGATCTCGTGGCTGTGCACCGCGGCGTACTTGCGCGGCTCCTGGTACAGCAGGCTCGTGGTGAAGTGCTGCGGGATCAGCGTGGACTCGTCGCCCGTCTTCGGCGAACCGCCGGAGCCGATGTAACGCATCTGGGCACGGCTGAGCTCGGGGTAGCCCCGGCTGGCCGGGAACGCGTCCCAGTCCCAGATCTTGTTCATGTGGCGGCCGACGCACTTCTCCAGCGGTTCGGTCATAGCGTCTCTCCTTGTCGTCTGCCTGCGGAAATTATCTTTTCGCTAAGATAATTTGTCAAGCGCTGCCGGATGAGGAATATCAGGCGAGCGGGGCTTAGCCGTTGAGCTGCTCGAGGGTACGGCCCTTGGTCTCGGTCGCGGCCAGGGCGATGATGGCGCCCGCGGCGGACACCAGCCCGAGCACGATGAAGACGGGCACGGTGGACTTGCCTGAGCCGAGCGCGGCGCCCACCACCGTCGGGCCGAAGATGACGCCGAGCCTGGCGAACACGCCGCCCACCGAGGTGCCCATCGCCCGCGAACGGGTCGGGTAGAGCTCCGGCGTGTACAGGTACAGGGTGATGTTCGTGCCGAAGACGAACAGTCCCGTGATCGACGACCAGACGGCGATGCTGCCCGGCGCGTGCGGGCCGATAGCCGCGAGGATCAGCAGCGCGACCGCGGACCCGGCCAGGCCGGCCACCAGGACTGGACGCCGTCCGAGCCGGTCCACCGCCAGGGCCGCGACGAGGCAGCCGAGCAGGCCGAGCACGTCGGTCGCCGTGGTGTAGAGGAGCCCCGTGGACAGGCTGACGTGGAACACCTTCGTGTAAATCGTCGGCAGCCAGGACGTGAGCCCGTAGTTCACGAAATACCCGGCGAACCACAGCAGCGACACCACGACGGTACGGCGCAGGTAACGACCGCGCATCAGGTCGCTGAGCCCGCCGGAACCCTCGGCCGCGGCGGCGTCGGCCACCGCTTGCGGCGGGGGCAACTCAGCGCCCGTGGACCGCGTCACTTCCTGCTCGATTCGCGACAGGGACCGCTCCGCATCCTCGCGCCGCCCCCGGCTCGCCAGCCACCGGGGTGACTCGGGGACGCTCAACTGGAGGGCGGCGACGACGAGCGCGGGCAGGCCGCCGATGAGAAACAGGACTCTCCAGCCCCAGTGCGGCACGACCCAGTAGGCCACGAGGGCGGCGATGGTCAGGCCGAACGGGAACACCAGCTCGTACAGCAGCACGAACCGGCCGCGTCCCTCGGCCTTGATGATCTCGTTGATGTACGTAGCGGCGACCGGCACCACGCCGCCGATGCCGATGCCCTGGATAAACCGGAGCCACTCGAAGAAGGCCAGGCTGGGGGAGGAGACCAGCACGAGGCCGGTCACGCCGGTCACGGCGGTGCCGATGACGACCAGGCGCACGCGGCCGATACGGTCGCCGAACCAGCCGGCGGTCAGGGCGCCGAGCAGCATCCCGATCGACCCGCTGGTGACCAGGAAGGTCGCCTGGCCGGGGGTGAGATGCCACAGCTTGATCAGCTGCGGCAGCGCCGACGCGATCAGCAGCTGGTTGAAGGCCTCGAAGAAGGTGACCGCGCCGATGAGGCTGCGGACCTTGACGTGCCACCGGGAGGCGGGCAGGCGCTCGATGCGCGCGGTGACGGATGCCGTCGTCGTAGCGGGGGTTACGGCGGTCAAAGGGGGTTCCTTCCGTCGTGCCAGGAGGGGTGGGCGGGGAGGGGATAAGCGGGATTACTCCTCGAAGCCGTGGAGCGCGGTGAATACGCGTTCCGGTGTCAGCGGGAGCTGGGTGATCCGGACACCGACGGCGTCGTGGACCGCGTTCGCGATGGCCGCGGCGACCGGGACCATGGCGCCCTCGCCGGCGCCCTTGGCGCCAAAGGGGCCGGGGCCGTGGCCCTGCTCCTGGGTGATCGACACGAAGCGCCGGGGCAGGTCTTCGGCCAGCGGCACCCGGTAGTCCAGGGCCTCACCGTTCAGCAGCACCCCGTCGGAGAACCGCATCTCCTCGAAAAGCGCCTGCGCGTAGCCCATCATCGCGGCGCCCTCGTCCTGCCCGCGGCAGGTGAGCGTGTTGATGGCCTTGCCGACGTCGCCGGACGCCACGAGCTGCAGCACGGTGATCTTGCCGGTGTCCGGGTCGACCTCGACCTCGGCGCCCGCCCAGCCGTTCTCCCAGAAGACACATTGCGCTTCAAGCGGCGCTTCGTGACTCGTCGCTATCTTGTAGAAGCCCTCGCCTGTAAATTCAAAACCCGTTCCACCGAACGATCCGTGGATCAATCCCGTGAGCGGCGTCATCTCTTCCCCGCGCAAGACGGCCCAGCCTTCGAGAGTGAGGTCGGCGGCCTTGCAGTCCAGCCGGCTGGCGGCGAACTCCAGGACCTTTGCCTTCACGTCCTCGGCGGCCCGCTGCACGGCCTGGCCCATGACGGCGACGCCGGAGGAGGCGTTCGTTCCCTGGTCGAACGGCGTGATGTCCGTATTGATCGGTGCGTACACGACCTTCTCCCGCGGGCAGCCAAGCACGTCGGCTACCACCTGGGTGAGGGCCGTGTGCGCGCCCTGCCCGATCTCGACCGTGCCGCAGCTCAGGTACACGTCGCCGGACGTGGCGATCTTCACCCGGGCCGTCGCCGGCTTGTTCACGCCGCCGCCGTCCTTCAGGCTGACCGCCAGGCCCATGCCGCGGTTCGGCATGCGCTCCCGCGAGTGGTACCCGAGCTCGGCCGCGACGAGGTCAAGGCCCTCGCGCATATCGCTGTCAATACCGCTCTCGCCAGGCACGAACGGCTCGCCGAGTGCCTTGAAGTTCTTCACCCGCAGCTCGTACGGGTCCATGAGCAGCCGGCGCGCGATCATGTCGACCTGGCTCTCGCTCGCCCAGGTCGCCTGCGGGGCGCCGAAGCCGCGGAACGGCCCGGCCGGGGTTGTCGTGGTCATCACGCACTCGCACGACGACTTGATGTGTCTCCACCGGTACGGGCCAGGCATCCGGTAACCGGCCTTCTCCGCGACCAGGGGGCTGCCGTCGGAGTAGGCGCCGGCGTCGAGCAGCACCTTGCTTTCCCGCGCCACGAAGGTGCCGTCGGCGAGCACGCCGGTCTTCACGGTCACGATCGCCGAGTGCTGGGTCATCGTGAGGAAGCCTTCTTCGGTCGTCAGGCAGTACCTGACCGGCCGCCCGGCGATCTTCGAAAGCAGAATGGCGATCGGCTCGGTCTTGCAGTTGTTCTTCGCGCCGAACCCGCCGCCCACGAACGGGACGTTGACCCGGATCTTCGACTCGGCCGTGCCGAGCACCCGCGCGAGCTCCTTGCGCAACGGAAACGGGTTCTGCGTCGAGGTCCAGATCTCGATCTGCTCGCCGCGCACGTCCGCGACGGTGACGAACGGCTCCAGGTGGAAGTGGTTCATCCGGGAGAAGGCGAAGCTGTCGGTGAAGACGTGGTCGCACTCGGCCCAGACGTCGTCCGGGCCGGTCTCGTAGCGGAACTCGTAGCAGACGTTCGGCCGCGGGCGCAGGAGGGCGGACGCGCCGGTCCCGTACGGCGGGACGATCCCTGGCGGCGCTTTGTCGAACAGGACCGGCGCCCCGTCGGCCAGCGCCGCGTCGATGTCCGGTACGGCGGGCAGCGGCTCGTACGCCACGTCGATCAGCTCGAGCGCCCGCAGCGCGGTGGCCTCGTCGACCGCGGCCACCGCCGCGATCACGTCACCCACGTAACGGACCTTGTCGCGGGCGACGACCGGCTGGTCCTTGACGAAGTATCCGTAACCAGGAGCGATGCCGTCGAGCTCGTCGCGGGTGAGGACGGCGTGCACGCCGGGCACCGTCCTTGCGCGTGACGCGTCGACCGAAATCAGCCGGGCGTGGGCGTGCTTGCTGCGCAGCACCTTGGCATACAGCATGCCGGGCAGCCGCACATCGGCGGTGTACCGGGCGGTGCCGGTCACCTTCGCCGGCGCGTCGACACGGGGCGGCGCGGCGGAGTGGCCAGCGGGAGCCAGGTCAGCCATTCGCGTGCCCCTCCTCGCGGATCAGTTCGGCCGCCCGGCGGACTGACTCGATGATCATCAGGTAGCCGGTACACCGGCAGATGTTCGATGAGATCCAGGTGCGGATCTGCTCATCGCTTGGATCCGGGTGCTCGCGGAGCAGGGCGGTGGTCAGCATGACCATGCCGGGCGTGCAGTAGCCGCACTGGAAGCCGCCGCGTTCGGTGAACGCGCGCTGTACCGGGCCGAGGCTGCTCTCGCTGCCCTGGCCGTTCACCGTCTCGACGCGCGCGCCGTCGACGGCGAACGCGAAGAGGCTGCACGACGCGGTCGGCGTGCCGTCGACGAGGACGGTGCACGCCCCGCAGACACCGCGCTCGCAGGATGCCTTCACGCCGGTGACGCCGAAGCGGTCGCGGAGCAGGTCGATGAGCGCCGTGTTCGGCGCGATGGCGGCGGCCCGGTCCTGTCCGTCCAGGCTGAAGCAGATCTCGACGGGGGTGCTCACCGGGACTTCTCCTCGCTTGCGTGCTCACTGGCCAGCCTGTCCAGCAGCCGGCCGAGCAGCACCCCGGCCGCGTGCCTGCGGTACCTGGCGCTCGCGACCGCGTCCCCGATCTCGCCCGGCAGCGTTGCGGCGATGTCCATCGGGTCGGTTCCAAGCGGCGCCTCGACGGTGAAGTGGCGGTGCATCTCCGAGCCGACGCTCACGCGGACAGTCCCGCCCCCGGCCGTGTCAGCCCGGACGGTGGCGGCCACGGTCAGCAGCGGGCGCAGCGACCGCTCGTACCCGAACCACGCGCAGGCAAGCTCCGGGATATCGACCGAGAGCAGCAGCCCGCCGGGCGGCACCCGGCTGTCCCATACGTCGGCGGTGGACAAGCGGCACGGACCGTTCGGCGAAATGAAGGAAAGCTCAGCCCCCAGCGAGTCGCACATGATCGACATCTCGTACCGGGGGCGGCGCGCCATGACGTTGCCGCCGATGGTGGCGCGCTGCCGGATGCGGTGGGTGGCGATCTGCCGCCAGGCGGCCGCGAGCCCGGGCAGTGCGCTGACGACCGCGGGATGACGCGCGCCCTCGTGGTGGATGGCGCCGGAGCCAATGCGCAGCGTGCGGCCGTCGTAGCTGATGTCGCGCAGCCCCGCGACCTTGTCGAGACTGACCAGCGTCGTGCAGCGCAGACCCTCGCGGAACTGGGCGAACAGGTCCGTGCAGCCCTGCGCGTAGGCCGAACCGCCGGCCGCCCCCGCGGCCACCGCCTCGTTGACGGTCAGCGGGCGGCGCAGGTCGAAGTCAGGGATGGTGCGCTGTGTCGGCGCGACCAGCCCATGGGAAAGCATGCGCATGCGTCCTCCTGCCCGCTGTCGCGCGGTTCGCGTGTCAGGGCCGCTCGTAAGGGCGCCGGCGCGTGGTCGAGCCGGTTCCCTTAGCGCTAAATATCTTTGCGCCAAGGGTATAGTCGCTAACCAGCGGCCGTTCGTCAAGAGTGATTCGCCCGCACTTTACCTGGAAGTACCCGGGGCATGATCCGGGCGGACGGGCGGCCCGTGGAGCTGGCCGGCTACTCGTGCTCGGCGTTCAGCAGGGAGCGCTCGAGCTTGGCGAGCAGGTCGGCCAGCTGGGCGCGCTCGGACTTGGAGAGGCCGGAGAGCATGTGCAGTTCGTTAGCGAAGTGCTCCCTGGCGACCCGGTTGGTGAGCTCCAGGCCTGCTTCCGTCATCTGGGCGTAGACGACGCGGCGGTCGTCGCTGTCCCGTTCCCTGATGACGAGCCCGGCCTGCTCGAGACGGTCGAGCCGGAGAGTCAGGCCGCCAGTCGTGATGAGGCCGATGCCGGCCAGTTCGCCCGCCGTCCGGCGGTAGGGCGGGCCGCTGCGGCGCAGCGCGGCCAGCACGTCGAACGAGGCCATGTTGATCCCGTGCTTGTCGAAGATCTCGCCAAGCAGGTCGGCGTACCGAGCGTAGCAGCGGTGCAGGCGCCCGAAGACGGCGAGCGCGGAGACGTCCATGTCGGGCATCTCGCGTTCCCACTGCGAGATGATGACGTCGACCGGGTCACGCTTCGGTGGCCTGCGGCTCGTCATCGGCCCTCCCTCCCCAGCCCGCGAGCCGTCCTTGGCCCGCCTCCCCGGCTATTGCGCTTCTTGCATCTTAATGCTAGAAAGTTGACGAGAAAGAATCTTAGCGCTCAGATAGTTTCCGCAGCGGAGGACGGTGAGCTGATGGCGAAGTTCCGGCTGATCCGGTCCACCTGGGTGGCCGAGGGCGTGCTCGGACTCGACTTCGCCGCCTCCGACCCGGCGAACACGTCCAGCGTCGAACTGCCCGCCTGGACGCCCGGCGCGCACCTCACCCTGCGCCTGGGCAACGGGATCGCCCGCGACTACTCCCTCTGCGGCGACCCGGCCGACCGCACCAGGTACACCGTGGCCGTCCAGCGCGACGCCGCCTCCAGGGGCGGCAGCGGCTACGTCCACGAGCAGCTGCGGGTCGGCGAGGTCATCGACGTGGACGGGCCGAAGAACAACTTCGCGCTGGAAGACGCCTCGTCCTACGTCCTTGTCGCGGGCGGCATCGGGATCACGCCCATCAGGGCGATGGCGCGAGAACTGGCCGGACGCGGCGCGAACTGGCGCCTGCTCTACTGCGGCCGCACCAGGGACAGGATGGCGTTCGCCGCTGAGCTCGCCGCCAAGCACCGCCAGAACGTCACCGTTCACGTGGACGAAGAGGCCGGCCAGCCAGCGGACCTGGCCGCCTACCTCGCCGCCGCGCCGGCGGACGCCCTCGTCTACTGCTGCGGCCCCGAGCCGCTGCTCGACGGCGTAGCCATGGCCCTGAACGACAACAACCGCCTGCGCATCGAGCGCTTCCGCGCGGCCGCCGCCACGGCCGCCCCCGGCGATGAGGCCGCATTCGAGGTCGTGTGCAGCGCCGGGCGCTTCACCGTCGAGCCGGCGACCTCGGTCCTGCGCACCCTCATCGACGCGGGCCTCGACATTCCCTTCTCATGCGAGGAGGGCATCTGCGGGACGTGCGAGACCGACGTGCTCAGCGGCCAGCCCGATCATCGTGACTCCCTCCTCAGCGAGGAGGAGAAGGCCGCAGGCAAGACGATGCTGCTGTGCGTCTCCCGCTGCCGCACTCCCGAGCTCGTCCTCGACCTGTAGCACAGACCTGAAGCAGCGCCACAGAGGAGAACACACCATGTCCCTGCGCCTGGAACCGGTGCAGTCGCGGCACCGCGACATCACCAGTTACGAACACGCGCTCGCCGACGAGCTTGAAGCTATCTTCGGCCGCGGCGTCTATGACCTGCCCGGCCTGGTGGCGGCGCTCAACGAGACCGGGGTACGTCCGCCGGACGGCGCGGACTGGACGACCGGGTCCTTCACCACTGAGATCGCACGGCTGGGAGAAGCGGAATGACAGCACGGCACCCGTCGGGTAACCCCGCCCTCGACACGGTCGACGGCCTCGTCTCGCTTGGCCTGCGTAATCGCTGGTACGCGCTGTGCCCCGCGGACACGGTGCGCCGTGGCCAGCTCACCAGGATCGAGCGGGCGGGCGAGGAACTGCTGCTCTGGCGCGACGCCGGCAACCGGGTCCACGTTCAGGAGGACCGCTGCCCGCACCGCGGTGCCCGCCTGTCGCAGGGCGTGCACATGGGTGACCGGGTCGCCTGTGAGTACCACGGCGTCCAGATTGACGCCGAGGGTGTCGTCGTCTCAGTCCCCGGCAGCCCCGGCTGCGCCCTGGAAGGCAA
>Ga0210386_10005389_pt1 | contig 10418 bp, 9 predicted proteins | sample IncBWH32OmetaG_FD_160091 | JGI IMG/M metagenome (GOLD analysis project Ga0210386, IMG submission 160091) | Forest soil microbial communities from Barre Woods Harvard Forest LTER site, Petersham, Massachusetts, United States - Inc-BW-H-32-O ... | reverse complement strand
CACTGGCGACCCACGCCCAAGCCATCTATGCCGAACTGGGCAGGACGCTGGCGCGCTCCGGCAATGGCGGCGCATCGGAGTCGGCGGTGGCACAGTCGGTGGGAACACCCGCGCTGGACGGGCTGGGACTGGTGGGCGGCGACTTTCACACCGACCATGAATGGATCGACCTGAACAGCCTGACGCCCCGGCTCTATCTGTTCACGCGTCTTTTGATGGAGACCGGCGCCCGCCCGCCCCAGAAAACAGCCCCCTGACGCGCGGCAGCGGTTTGGGGCAGACTGTGCCAAGGCAAAGGGGGCCATGATGATTTTCGAACAGGTCGCCACGGGCGGCTGCCAATCCTATCTGGTCGGCTGCAGCGACAGTCATGCCGCCATCCTGATTGATCCGAACCTGGCACAGATCGACTGCTATCTGGGCCTGGCCGCCAAAGACGGCCTGCGCATTCGCTTTGTGCTGGACACCCACACCCACGCCGACCATTTCTCGGCAGCCAAGGAGCTGGGCCGGCGGCTGGACGTGCCGGTGGTGGCCAGCAAGCTGTCGCCCGCGCCCTATGCCGACTTCCGGCTGGATGACGGCGAGATTTTGCGGGTGGGCGGCATGCGGCTCAAGGCGCTGCACACCCCCGGCCATACCCGCGACAGCATGTGCGTCCTGGCGGAAGACCGCATTTTCACCGGCGACACGCTTCTGATCGGCGCCACGGGGCGCACCGACCTTCCCACCGGCGACCCCGACCAGTTGTACGACAGCCTGTTCGACCGGGTGCTGAAACAGGACCCCGCGCTCCTGGTCTATCCGGCGCATGACTATAAGGGCCGCAGCCATTCCACCATCGGTGATGAGATCGCCGGCAATCCCCGGCTACAAAAGCGCGAGCGCGCCGAATTCATCGCCATGATGAAGGAGCTCAACCTGGCCGCACCCACCCACCTGACCGAGGCGCTGCGCACCAACATGAGCGGCGGCAAGACGGTGGAGCAGCTTCTGTCCGAGGCCGCCGCCCATGTGCCTTTTGTCTCCATGGCGGAACTGGCCGAGCGGGTGAACCGCAATGACCTGGGATTGATCCTGCTGGATGTGCGGGAGAAGGAGCTCTTCGCGGAAGGACACATCCCCGGCGCCCGCCATTTGCCGCGCGGCCAGCTGGAGCTTCGGGTCAATGCCGAGCTGCCCGATCCCACCCAGCGCATCCTGGTGGCCTGCGAGTTCGGCCGCGTCTCGACGCTGGCGGCGGCAACCTTGCGCGAGCTGGGTTATACCAGGGCCGCCGCGCTCGACGGCGGCATCAAGGCCTGGCGTGAGAGCGGGCTGCCAATGACGACGCTGTAGGTGCAGGGTCACAAATCCCGCATCGCCTCCACCACCGTGCCGCGGGCGACCTTAAGGGACGGCATCAGCGCGCCCCAGGTGCCGATGACGGTGGCCCAACCCAAAGCGATTGCCACAATGTGCGGGGTCACCTGAACGGGAAACACGCCGCCTTCCACACCACCATTGTAGGGATAATCCTCGAGCCACAGCCAGTCGATGCCCACGCCGATCAGCGCGCCCAGACAGGCGAGAAACACGGCTTCCATGGCGGCCGACGCCGCCACCAGCGCGCCATTGAAGCCGAGCGCCCGCAGGATCACGATCTCGTTTGCCCGCGCGCTGGTCGCGGCATAGACGGTATGAACCGTCCCGGATAATGCGCCGCCGCCCATGATCAGCAAAAGCACATAAGCCATGTAATATAGAAGGTTCGAAACCTGGGACCAAAACTGCGCATAGTAATCCGTCTCGCGCATCACTTTGACCGGCAGGGATCGCAACGACTTTTGAAGCCTCTCCAATGCATCTGGCGACGTGAGCGCAATAAGCACGACATCATAGCTGTCGCGCTGCTTGGCGGCCTTCACCGCCCCCGCATCCGCCACCACATCTCCGTCAAGGGTGTGGCCGGTTTCAAACACGCCAACCACCTGCCAGCGCCGTCCCTTGGCTTCGATTTTGCGCCCAATATCGAAGCCCGCGAATTTTTGCTGCGCCCGCAGGCCTACAATCACCTCCTGTGTGTTCGGCCTGGGGAGACGGCCCGCCAGCACGTGAAGTTCCGGCCGCAGCACAAATCCCAGCGGCCCGATACCACGCATTGTGGCATTGCCTTTTTCCGGCTTCGCCCTTTTGAGCGGATTGAACCCAGCCGAAATCTCAAAGTCCGCCAGGGGTTGTCCATGCCAAACACGGATGCCGGGCGCGCGCAGGATCGCGCCAATCCAGGAAGGAGAAATATGGCTGTGGGATGCCGAGCGCGCACCCTGCCACAGCACAATGGCGCGATCCTGCGCTCCTGCTCTGAGATAACTGTTCTTCAGGCTTTCGCCCAGCGTCAACATGGCCAACGGAACCGCCGTCACGCAGGCAAGTCCGATGATGATCACAAGCGATGACTTGAAGCGTGCCGGAAAGCTTGCCGCACTGAGCCGCAGGATGCCTAAGAACTGTTTCAGGCTAGCCATGACGCCCTCGCGCCAGCGTGGCCGCAAGATTGAGGCCGAGCAGCCGTCGGGCCGGCAGGATCATGCTGGCGAAAGCGACCAGCGCGGCGGCGGCGAAATTGACTTCCACCGAGGCAAGCGGCAGCAACGTTTCGATCGCCATCTTCGCGGTCAGCAGATGCGACACGACCACCAGAACAGTCTGGGCCAGCCCCTCCCCGGCCACCGCGCCAGCCAGGCACGGCAGCGCCAACTCACTGAACAGCAAGGTCAGGACCACGGGAGCGGAAAAGCCCAAGGTCCGCAGCAGCGCGAATTCCCAGCCCCGCTCCCGCACCGATTGCGCCATGGCATTCGTGGTCAGAAACAGGATCATCACAAAGCCAAGCCCCGTGATGACGGTGACCGCCTTGTCCAGTTCGTGGCCCGGACCTTGCGGCAGCACGCGTGCAGCCGTCATGGCGAGGCCGGCCAGCACCGTCGCCAGCGTCATGGAGACAAAAGTAAGAACGGGATGGGTGGGCTTGCGCCGCATCCCCGCCCAGATCAACGGCAGGAACTTCATGATCGAGACCGATCAGGACGCCTGACGATGATGGATGGCGGGCGGATGGCCGAACGGTAGGCCCTGGTGCAGCGCGACTGTGAGCAAGCCCGCCCCGGCCAGCAGGATCAGCAGCACGCCCACCTGCATGACCATGCCGATGCGAAAGAAGACCTGCAGTGCGTCGTCCCGTTCCCCTTCCGGCATGCGCCGGAACGGAACCAGGCCGGCTGGCGCGCGGCGGATGCGGTTCCGGCTGCCTGCCGGCGAAGCGGCGCGGCGCGCGACTTCAGCCTGAAGCGCCGCCCAGGCGGGAAAGCCATATTCCCGCGCCAGGACCAGTTGCGCCTCGGTCAGACGGGCGGTCGGCGTGCGCAGGCGCATCTCGGCAAGCCGCGCTTTGGCTTGCTTGCGCAAATGATTGGGATCGGGACTGACGGGAAGTTCGCGTCTGCTGCTGGTCATAAATGCCTCCTTCCAGACGCCCGCTGTCCGCGAATCCGGGCTGGAAGTCAGGAAAGACCAACAATCTGCGAGCGGGCTAAGCCCTTTGCGCGGACGGCATGCCTCTCGAAAGGCAAGTCAGCATAGGCGCGAGCCCGGGCAATGAGCAAGCCTACTCGGCGGCGATTTGGTTCCGCTTGTCGAAATTCGCCCACACGCCATCGCCGCCATCCCAGGAACCACGGCTGGCGCCCTTGGAATATTCCGTGGCGCGCTGCTCGAAGAAGTTGGCATGCTCGACCCCGTTGAGGATATCTACCAGCCAGGGCAGCGGGTGGACCTTGAGCTGGCGATAGCCGGTCTCGGTCTCTTCGAAGTTGCCGAAGACGGGAGCAAGCTTGAGCTGGGTCAGCCGCCAATCGGCGATATAGCGGACATAAGACTTGATGTCCGCGGCCTTCATGCCCTCGACCTCGCCCAGGCTGAAAGCCAGGTCCACGAATCCCTCTTCCAGCCTGACCATGTTGGATGCCACCTCGCGGATGTCGTCGCGCACGGCTTTGGTCACGCAGCCGGTTTCTTCGTTCCAGGCGTGATAGAGCTTGGTGATACCCTCGCAATGCAGGCTTTCATCGCGCACCGACCAGCTGACGATCTGGCCCATGCCGTTCATCTTGTTGAAGCGGGGGAAGTTCATCAGCATGGCGAAGGAGGCAAACAGCGCCATACCCTCGGTGAAGGCGCCGAACATGGCCAGCGTCCGGGCCACATCCGCGCAAGTGCCTACGCCGAAGCTGTGCATATAGTCGGCCTTGGCCCGCATCTCGCCATAGTCGCGGAACGCCTCGAATTCGGCCTGGGGCATGCCCAGGGTCTTGAGGATCAGGGCATAGGCGTCGATATGCACCGTTTCCATGTTGGTGAAGGCGGCCATCATCATCTGCACTTCCAGGGGCTGGAAGATGGGGATGTAACGCTTCAGGTAATTGTCGCCTACTTCCACGTCGCTTTGGGTGAAGAAGCGGAAGATCTGTGTGAGCAGGCTTTTTTCGGCCGGCGTCAGGTGGCCCGACTGCCAGTCGCGGATATCCGAACCCAGCGGCACTTCCTCGCCCATCCAATGGGTCTGCTGCTGGCGCTTCCAGCAGTCATAGGCCCAGGGATAGCGGGTGACGTCATAAGTCCCCGTCGAGTTCAGCAGCCCAATGCTGCCTTTTCCAATGAGCGATTTGGGGTCAACACCAGCCAGGTTCATTGACATGCGAGGCACTCTTCATAGTCGGTGCGGACGGCTGAAGCGGCCGCGCCCTTTTCCTTCTTCTCCAGCTGGCCGGCAAAGCCGGCGCGGCTGATGGACTTGGAGCGGCAGTAATAGAGGCTCTTGATGCCTCTCTCCCACGCCGTCCAGTGCAGCATGTGCAGGTCCCATTTATCGATATCGGCGGGCAGGAACAGGTTCAGCGACTGGCTCTGGCAGATATAGGGCGTGCGGTCGGCGGCCAACTCGATGATCCAGCGCTGGTCGATCTCGAAGGCCGTGCGATAGACCGCCTTCTCCTCATCGTCGAGGCAGTCCAGGTGCTGGACCGAGCCTTCCTGCTCGACAATGGACTGCCAGACTTCGTCGGTGTTCCGGCCCTTGGATTCCAGCAGCTCCTGCAGATACGGATTGCGCACCGAGAAGGCGCCCGACAACGTCTTGTGGGTGTACACATTGGCCGGGATCGGCTCGACACAGGCCGAAGCGCCGCCGCAGATGATGGAAATGGAAGCGGTCGGGGCGATGGCCAGCTTGTGGGAAAAGCGCGCCTTCATGCCCTTTTCGGAGGCGTCAGGGCAGGCCCCGCGCTCCTCGGCCAGGATATAAGATGCCGCATCAGCTTCCCGGCGTATCTTCCTGAAAATGCGCAGATTCCAGGACTTGGCCATCGCGCTTTCCAGCGGGATGTTCTTGGCCTGAAGGAAGGAATGGAAGCCCATCACGCCCAAGCCGACCGAGCGTTCGCGCAAGGCCGAATATTTGGCGCGCTCCATGCCGGCGGGCGCGGTTTCAATGAAGCTGGTCAGCACATTGTCGAGCATGCGCAACACATCCTCGACAAAGCCCTCTTCCTCGGCCCACTGGTCCCAAGTCTCGATATTCAGGGACGACAGGCAGCAGACCGCGGTGCGCTCCTTGCCGTCATGGTCCTGGCCGGTGGGCAGCGTGATTTCGCTGCAGAGGTTGGAGGTGTTGACCCGCAGACCAAGCTCGCGCTGATGCTTGGGCAAGGCCCGGTTCACCGCGTCGATGTTGAGGATATAGGGCTCGCCGGTCTGAAGCCGGGTCTCGAGAATGCGCTGCCACAATTCGCGGGCATTGATCTCGCGCAGGACCTTCTGGTCCTTGGGGCTGCGCAAGCCAAAGGGACGGTTCTCCTTCACGCACTGCATGAACTCATCGGTAATGTTAATGCCGTGATGGAGGTTGAGGCCCTTGCGGTTGAAGTCGCCGCTGGCCTTGCGGATCTCCAGGAACTCTTCGATCTCCGGATGGGAGATATCGAGATAGACGGCCGCCGAACCGCGGCGCAGGGAGCCTTGGCTGATCGCCAGCGTCAGCCCATCCATCACATGGATGAAAGGAATGATACCGCTGGTCTTGCCGGTCTTCACCTTCTCGCCGATCGAGCGAACCTTCCCCCAATAGGTGCCGATGCCGCCGCCATTGGACGCCAGCCACACATTCTCGTTCCAGGTGCCGACAATGCCGCCCAGCGAATCCGACACGTCATTGAGGAAGCAGGAGATGGGCAAGCCGCGGGTCGTGCCGCCATTGGACAAGATGGGCGTCGCCGGCATGAACCACAGCCGGCTCATATAGTCGTAAAGGCGCTGGGCATGGTCCACGTCGTCGGCATAGGCGCAGGAGACGCGCGCGAACATGTCCTGGAAGCTTTCACCGGGCATCAGGTAACGATCCGACAGCGTGGCCTTGCCGAAGGCGGTGAGGAGGGCGTCGCGCGACCGGTCGAGCTTCAGGTCCGAAGGCGTGGGCCGGGGCGCCAGTGGATATGGGAGTGGTGGTTGCGGAGCCAATCCTGAGACAGGCTGGTCGGCTGCCGCTTTTTGTTGGTCGCTCCCGCTCGCGCGGACGCTCCGTGGTGGCTGGGCGCTGTGGCGCGCCTTGTCCTGGACAACTTCGGCTTTGGGTGTGGGTTTACTTTGGTCGCTCCGGCTGTCGCCGACGCTCCGGGTTGTTTCCGTGACGGTACGCGTCACCACCACCGATCGCTCGATCACCCGCTCCGCTGGTGTCTGGACGATCTGGCCGCTCTCGTCGAAGTCGCCATCGAGTACCAGTCTACCGAGTGCCGACATGCAATCCCCCCAAACTCTTCATTCGCCCAGGGGACAGAAAACCGTCGGCTGAACCCCTCTTTGGAAGGACTCACCGGACTCAGTCTCTTAACCCCTAAATATGACGGTGCTGAGAAGCCCCAGCGCCTATATGTGGTAGTGATTTGCCGGGCCGGTCAAGCGCACATTTCTGCTCACAAGCTCGATTTTTCCCTTGTGGACAGAAGTGTGAACGAGCGGGATTCTCCCGCGCCGACGGTCAGCGCGCGCACGCCAAAGGCCCTGTGGATAAGCTCTTCGGTGAGCGAATCAGTGTCGCCGGCGACCGCACCATCCACAACTACGATCATCCGATGGGCGTAGCGCGCGGCCAGGGTCAGATCGTGGACCGCCGCGATGACCAGCGTGTTGCCTCGCGCGAAATCCTTGAGCAGCTGCATGCAATCCATGGCATGGGCTGGATCAAGCCCGGTGATGGGCTCGTCCACGATCAGGATTTGTGGTTCGTTCACAATGGCGCGAGCCAGCATGGCGCGGGCAAATTCGCCACCCGAAAGCGTCGTCGCCACCTGGTCACGCCTGGTTGCCAGATCGCACCGCTCCAGCGCCCGCGAAATGGCCGGTTCGAAACCTTCCGGCAGGCCGCCGGTCGCAGGCAGGCGTGGGGTGAGGCCCAGTGCCACAAGCCGCCCCACACTCAGCGGCCATTCCAGGCGCGGATTTTGCGGCAAATAGGCCCGGCGCCGGGCGAGCTGCAGTGCCGACAGCTGGGACAGGCGCTTGGCGTCCAGCATCACCTGGCCGCTGTCCGGCTTCAGCAGTCCGGCCAGCACCGACAGCAAGGTCGATTTGCCCGCGCCATTGGGCCCCAGGACGGCAACGAACTCGCCTGCATGGGCCTGCAGCGAGACATCGCGCAGGATCGCGCGTCCTCCTCGCGATACGGTCACATGTTCGGCCGCGAGCAGCGTCATGGCGCCACCTTCCGGATGCGTACCACCAGCCAGAAGAAGAAGGGCGTGCCCAACAGGCTGGTGAAAACACCAAGCCGCAACTCGGGGTTGGTATGCACCAGCCGGGCGGCGATGTCGGCGCAAAGCAGCAAAAGCGCTCCGGCCAGTGTCGCCGGCAACAGGACACGGCGCGGGCTATAGCCGACGAAGGGGCGCACCAGATGCGGCGCGACCAGACCGATAAAGCCGATGGCGCCAGTAACCGAGGTAATCGCGCCCACACTGAGCGCCGTGCCGCCCACCACAAGGCCAGCCAGGCGCGAAAGATTGATGCCCAGGCTTTGGGCCTGTGCCTCGCCCAGGGACAGGGCATCCAGCGCCCGGCCTGTCACCGCCAGAAGCCCGCCGCCGATGATGGCGAAAGGCAGCACCAACACGACTTGAGTCCAGCTCTTGTCGGCCAGCGAGCCCAACAGCCAGGACATGATCTGGTAAGCGGCATAGGGACTGGGCGCGAAATTGAGCGCCAGCGCGATGCCGGCCGCCGTCAGGCTGGAGACCGCCGCGCCTGCCAGCACCAGCGCCACCGTGCCATTGCGGCCCAGCGCGAACGTCAGTGCGCAAGCCGCAAGCGCGCCGGCCATGCCCATCAGCGGCCCGGTCACCGGCGACAGCGCTGCCAGGCCGAAATAAATGGCGATCACCGCCCCCAGCGCCGCGCCGCTCGAAACGCCCAGGAGCGCCGGTTCGGCCAGCGGATTGCGGGTGAAGCCCTGCAACACCGCGCCGGAAAGCCCCAGCACGGCACCCACAATCACGGCCAGCACCGTGCGCGGCAGGCGCACGTCGTAAATGATGAGACCGGCCAGCGAGTCATGCGGCGCCAGCAGTGATGCAGGCGGCAGCCAGACCCGACCCGCCAGCAGGGAAGCGGCGAAGGCCAGCGCGATCAGCGCGAGCAGCGACAGGTTCAGCCGGTTCATTTTGGGCGCCCTCCGGGCGCGGGGTTGTGAACCCTGCCCAAGGCATCTTGCAACTGCCTGGCCACATCCGCGCTTTCCGGCACTCCGCAGCCGTAAAGCGCGGCATAAGTAACCCGCCTGCCGGCATAGCGTTTCATCAGTGCCGCATGCTGGTCCTGATCGGCACGCAGGGATGCGGTGCCGGCGTAAGTATCGCCATAAACCAGCACATCCGGATCGGCCGCGATCAGGCTTTCGACATCAAAATAACCGAAACTACCTTGCTCGACATTGCGCGCGCCGGCCGCCTGGAGCAGCGCGTCGAACAACCCGCCCCTGCCCGGCACAAAACCGCCGCCACCCCACTCTGCCACCGTCAGCGGTCTCGCCAGACGCTTGCCCGCCAATTCGCGCAAGGTGGCATCCATTTGGGCGATCAGGGTTTCGCCGCGCGCCTCCTCGCCCACCGCCTTCGCAACCAACCTGGTGGCGGCACGGATCTGGTCGAAATTTTCCGCCGGCGGCACTTCCAAAATCCTCGCGCCGGTTTTGGCCAGCAGCGGCCGCAAGGATGGCGCAATAAAGGGATCCGTGAGGATCAGGTCGGGATGGGTCTCAAGGATTTCCTCGGCGGTGCCGTGGTTGACCGGAATGGCCGCGGCTTGCGGCCATCGGCGAAGTGACGCTTTCTCGCGTGAGAGGAATGTGATGGACGCTATGCGCGGCGGCGCCACAAGATCGAGCAGCAACTCGTCGGTGCAGACCTTCAAGGACATTATGCGCTGAGGCGGAGTCGCAGCCGCTGGTCCGGATATCGCGATCAGAACAGCGGCTGCGATCCACTTCATCAAATGTCGCTCCGGCTCTCGCCGACGCTCCTTCCTACAGGCTCACTTTAATTCCGCCATAAGCGCCCACGCCCGGACGCAGGAAGCCGTCGGGGCTTTGATAGTCGGTGTCCGTGGCGTTCTCAATCCGGCCGAACAACGACCAGCTTTCGGTGAGCTTATAGCTGGCCGCCAGGTTCAACACGGTATAGCCCCCGACCTTTTCCATGAGCCCGCTTTCGCGCCCGATATCGGCCTGCGGGCCGGTGACCAGCAAGGTCGCGTCCAGCGAAAGATCCGGCAGCGCCTGCCAGTCGCCGGTCAGGCTCAAGCGGTTGCGCGGCCGCCGCGCCAGCGCCAGCTTGGTCGTGGCATCGATCGCATCGGTATAGGTATAGTCGGCACGCAACGACAGCGTGTCCATCAGCTTCCAGGCGATGAATGTCTCCACGCCTTGGGTGCGGGCGCGGCCGATATTGCCATAGGTGAAATCCGGCGCCGGCCCGTTGACGATCAAATTCTTGATGTCGTTGTGGAACCAGGTGGCGCCGCCGCTGACATCGCCCCAAAGCGACTGCTCGAAGCCGGCGTCATAGCCAGTGCTGGTTTCGGGCTTGAGCAGCGGATTGGCGCCAAAGCCGCCGAACAACTCCTGCAAGGCCGGCGCCTTGAAGCCGGTGCCGAAACTCGCCTTCAGCTTGGTGCCGGTGGCGTCAATCAGCCAGGCCGGGGCAATGTGATAGGTGAGCTTGTTGCCGAAGCGGCTGTCGTCGTCATAGCGGATGGCGGCATCGTCATGCAGGCCATTGCCAAGGTCGGAGTCCAGTTCCGCATAGCCGGCATTGGTGGTGATGCCGGTGGCA
>Ga0210386_10005387_pt1 | contig 10418 bp, 20 predicted proteins | sample IncBWH32OmetaG_FD_160091 | JGI IMG/M metagenome (GOLD analysis project Ga0210386, IMG submission 160091) | Forest soil microbial communities from Barre Woods Harvard Forest LTER site, Petersham, Massachusetts, United States - Inc-BW-H-32-O ... | reverse complement strand
TCTGCATGTTCAATCCTTTGCGGTTTAGGTAACTCAATCCGTGTGGGCCGAATCCGTTTCTTTGGCCCGTTCCATTGCCTACTGCGACAGGCCCTATTGGGACAAGCTTCTGGAAGGTCCTTCGAGATACTAATCCACGGCCAGCCGCAAGCATCACAGCGTAAAGACTTGCCGGGAACCATCACATCGCCTAAGATCATGCTTGCGCCTCCTTTTTACAACGGCGGCTTTGATATTGTTAAACTCTTCATTTTCTCAGAGACGCGGCGAGAATTAGAGTTTACTTCATCCATATGCCGTTTCTGTTTCTGAGTAAGCAATTCTTCCCTAGCATCTTTTATCCCCCACTCGTAGTGATAGTCTAGCCAGCTCGTATAACTGTCGCGCTCTACCCCTTTTGGAAGAGTTGTAACCCATGCCCTGATTCGCGCGATCTCTGCTTCAACCTTTGCAAATTTTGGCTCCCACGCTTGGGGATCGTAATTGCCGCTGATCCATACGCCACTGCTTGAGTAGTGTGTTAAACGTTTTTCTAGTTCCCAATAGACCGCTGCGTTGATGGCTTCCTTAGTTGTGGAAGGCTCATGTACTTCGTCTTTTGTCCATGGCCATATCATTCTGATTCCTTCCCTTCTCTTGTCAATGGTGGTTTGAGTTCTAATGTGGATTCTCTGGCCGGGTCCTGCCGCGTCTCCGGAGTTAGTTTCTTGCTCACGTAGGCCATGGTATGCGCTACGCCGCAGAAGTGGCTTCCGTCTTCCATGGCGCGATCAGGAGCATTGTCCCATTCATAAATGTGGATGCCGCTTGAATCGACGTAGACAACGAACCAATGGTTAACTAAGCGACGTACAGACGTACAGCCGAGCGCCGCACACTCATAAGGTCCTGTCATACTTTCGCCTTTCCTGCCGGGGTACTGACAGCTTCTAAGTCAGTCCATCCAACTTTCAAACGATGGTGAATCACTTGGGCACTCAGTCCTGTTTCCTTGGCCCACTCGCTTAATCGTTGTGTTTTGCCCAAGGCCGTCAGGACGACATTCTTGCGCTTGTCGCTGCCGTTCCATGTTCGTCTTCCGCAAAATGAGCACCTCTCTGGAACCTCTGGGTCTTTCGATATCCAAGACTTTCCGTAACCGGGGCAATCAGACAACTCACATCTACACTCGTAACGGGTTAGGGAGATTTTCTTGGCGCTCATCGGACTCTCCCGTCCATAGTCTGCTTCACCTCAAGCAGTTTGGATACGGAAACCATATCTGGTATCTGCCTGTTGGTCGCAAGCATGTTTGCCGCCCACCTTATATCTTCTACCGGGTGATGGTCCAAGCATGGCATGTAGGGAGCGTGCCAGTACGATGCAACTTTCCCCGGAAGCTGTCTCCAGACCTCGCATATATCGCCCACGAAGAACTTCTCATCGATAGGGTGGCTTGAAGTTTCCGTCTGCACAAAGAATTCAAGGCCATCGGCGAACCGGAGTTTGTAACCGTGGAAAATAGGCTTTAGGCCATGCTCCCCTGTGACCATCATGTGGCTCATGATCTTCTCTCTCGGCTCCATGGTGTAAGGAAAGTGCTTTTCCTCATCAAGCCATACCTTGAAAACATCCCACGCCGGCTCTACCCCGAATCCGCGCAGACTGAAACCGTCGATGCATCCGGTATTCTTAACCTCGCTGATCAGGAGCGCATGACAGTTGACGCGTAGCTCGCCGTGCTGGACGAAGCTTATGTTTGTGAATAGCGTGTAGTTCTGTTGCTCTGTTTTTTTCATTGGGAGTCCTCCTCGCCTTCCGTAAGCGCTCTCTGATCCCCGATAGCGAGTCGTGGAGTTTGAGAAACAGACAAGCCCTTCGCCTGCATACTCTGCGAGACGTAGCTCTCAAACTCAACCACGGCGGCGCTGATCTTCTTTTCCAGTTGCTCGGTCGCGACTTCAAGAACGTACGGAATATTGCTTTTGATCTGTTGAGTCGCGGAGGACAAGAGTTTCTGAAGTTCCGTCAGCGTTCCCTTGTTGGCTTTGGTCTCCCCGGACAGGAAAGAGTCAACGGTTTTGGTGAGGGTAGCCAGATTGTCGATAATGATCTGTGCACGGTCGGAAGCTTCTTTATGAAACTTAGCTTCAAACCGCTCTGGTTTCGGCGGCTCCGGACGTGTACCGAATCTCGGATGCAGCCACGGCTCACCCTTATCCCCAGCACTGAAATGAATGGTGCAAGCTACGCCGTCGCCCTGATTGGGCTGCGTTAGAAATTGAGCGAATTGTGCCTCCGTCATGAAGATTTCGACAATTTCCCGGTCGCCGCTCAGGAACTCATGCGTCCCTTCGATCACGCGATGAGCGTTTTTTAGGCGAATAGAAATGTAGTGCATGTGCTTGACTTCACTGTCAAACAGGTTGGCATTGCCGCTCACACGCGAGACGCCAATGATGCCGTAGGATGGATGTGTTTCGGTCACCCAGCCATTCATGTCTGGTTCACTTCGTTTAAGCCATTTGTCTGTCATGTCAGTCTTCCTCCAGCTTCCCCTGCTTGCGCAGGACTTCTATTTTGTGTGAATCGTGCCAGTCTTTCCGTAGCTGTGGTGCGGTCTTGCCGCGCTCAGGAATGACCCTAGCCCACGCTCCGCAATAGCATTCTGCGCGATAAGGATTATCAGGGTTCGGTCGGCGCATCGCGTGCCCCGGAACTTTGATGTTTTTGCCTTTCGTCACTTCTCCTCCTCAGGAAAACGGTAGAACGGTAATCCCAGTGCTTTGCGTGCCCGGTGAAAGTTAGACTTAGCGAACGGGATATGCACCAAGAAACGCAGGTTGCGCCATGGGTTATGTAGTACCCAGTCCAGCGGGTCCAGCCGGTCAAGGATGGAGTTCCCGTCATACGGCTCATTCAAATACCAGTGTTGCAGCCATACGGGAAGGTCTTTCACTGTGACTCCCGCCAGATCCGCAAGGGCCACAGGATTGTTAGGTGTGAACAGAGCGTAGACGTTAGCCTTGAAGAGCGTACCCTCATTCTCGTATTCGAGGAAACATGCCCAATTACCAAAACTGCGGCTCCACTGTCCGAGACGTGCCGAATCCTTAGCCAGCCATTGCGACTTTGTGCTGACTTTGAGGATGTTGACGGTCTTCTCGGTAGGCTCAGAGGCCCATGAAGCATATTGCACGCTTTTGGTCTCAAAGGCCATGCGCAGCGCGGCTTCAGCCAGACGGTCTCTCTGTTTCAGGATGGCTTTATTCCACCATTCGATTACATCTTTATGGTTAACTTCAAACTCCTCATGCATTTGTTGGTCGATATGCTTCATCTGGTTATAGCGAGCTACCCATAATTGGTCTCTGTGCAGTTTTTCTTTATCGCCGAATGTAACCGGGCTGAGTCCGACGAGAGTGCTATCTTTCTTGGTAGTTCTCCAATCGTCCTTCTCCATCAGTCCACTCGACTCGCCAAGCAGATGCCGCTGCTCTTCTCCTACGATGTTCAAGAGTTCCGCAGGAACGTTCTTTGCATAGCGTTCCTCGGCCCAGTCGTTGAATGTTGTGGGGTTATGCTCCCACTGCGTTGCCGTCGTCTCTCGCGTTACATCCTCATGCTTAAGTAGAGCGAGTTCCAATGGCTTATAATAACCCTGCTTCACCAGACTCCCGGTAGAACCGACAAGAACCTCAGGCGTGATAACCATTTCTCCGGTGTAGGCGAGTTCCGGTAACAGCTTGCGCTGTCTGCCAAAGTCTTCATTGATCCGGTCGAGGACAAGTGTCGTCCACATAAAATCAGCGGGAGGCAGAGCGCCCAGAGGAGCAAGCTTCACGGCTTCGGTGTTGTACTTGACGAGTCCGGTCCTTTGTGCGGCAAAGTATTCTCCCTTCTCATTCGTTTTTAATTCGAGCAGATGGTAAGGAAAATAGTTCTTATCCCAACGTGCTACCATTTGTCTGTCTGGCTTGCGTGCCATCTTCCAGTAAAGCGGATGCGCCCCCTCTTCCCTGTCCGTGAGGATGGTTAAGTTCTCCCCGCTCGAGACGGCAAAGACAAAGTAGGACGCCATAACTTCATCGGGGTCTCGGATGAGACAGAGACTAACGCCGGGGATGCGCTGCATCTTCATGGCGGCGATCAGCGAATTGATGTTCCAGAATTCGAACACCCAGTGATTAACCTTGAGCGGTTCTTTGCTCGGCTCCCCTTGGAGAAACTGAAACTGTTGCAGGTCGCGCATGGACCTCAAGGCCGACAAGCGAATGCTTGCCATCGAATACTTATCAGACAAAAGGTTTTCAAGTGCCGGAATATCCTCAGGTGCCTTGCCGTAGCCCCGTGCCGAATCGAGAATGCGAGCCTCAAACGCCCTCAGGCACTCGACGATGGTTGGCTCTTCAACGATGTTATAGAGTTCCTTGATAGCTCGGATCGTTGTGGTGAATGCCTGAAACTCATCCAGAACATATTTAGCAGAGAACTTTGTGTCTTTGAGGAAACGATCATAGAGACCACGCAGGAGAGCAAACATGGTGATGCCGGTATCATCCAGTTCGAATGCGAGATTCAGGATCTCGATCTCATCGCGGTCTGACCAGTTCTTTTCGTCCAAACCGCAGACGACGGTGTACTTGGCCAAGGCCGCGCTCATCAGTTCGTGGATGTTACCTAAATCAACCACAGCGTACTCTCCCGGTACCTTTTAATGATGCTTGCTAAGATTTACCTACCAGCGCCACGTGTGGGCGCTAGGATGAATGCTTGCATTTCGGATGTAGCCGGTGCCGACAGGAACACCTTCGTTATCGCAGAGTCTTACTTTCTCTACCGTTAGGGCCTTGGGGTTGGGGGTGGGGGCGAGGTTCAAGTTGCTGAAATCGATCTTCACGTTCATTTCTCCTGTTCCAAAGTTTCGTCAACCAGTTTGCGCGACTTCATCAGGTGCGCGATGTGCTTGTCGAGTCCCTTAACCGCCAAGGCTAAAGCAGTTTTAGGGTCTTTGTGGCTCACGATGAATTGCGGGTGAGTCTGAATCCATGCGGTGTACGTGTCGCCCTTGCAGGACGGTGGAGTGATTTCAAGGAAACCATTGCCAAAGACACCTTGAGGTTTGCCCTTAGTCACGGCGTAATGCCAGCCAAGGTTCTCCCAGACTCGCGGTTTCCAGCCCTTCCCCATGCGCTTCGCAAGGGCTTTGGATTCGTTGACTGCGTTGCAGTGCGCCGTCTCCGTGCAGCCCATGCCACAGGCCGGGGAGCAATAGGTTTTACCGCGTCTTGCGGGCTTCCAATCACGTTCTTTTCCCATGTCAATCCCTTTCTGCCATAATCGGGCATCCGCGTTTCTTGCAACTCACATCGTCCTCAGCAATGGGGCAAAAGCACTTGTCACACCAGCTATAGCCGCCGTCGTAACTGGAAGCAAGGTAATCGTTATCCTTTGGCACATCTAACCTCAGGTCCCAATCGTCGAGGTATGTGCTGAAGAGATTGATAACCTGCGCCGCTTGGCGCGGGGTCAAGTCTTTCTCGCCAAAGTCAACACCTTCGCTCTCGCGACCCCGCATGACTTCGTACAGGTGATCCATCCGGTCCCTGTAATAATCCATATTCCAGCGGTTTAGTGGGACATCGAGCAATTCAAAGGCGTGCCAGAATTTCTTTGCATCGCGGGCAGTGATAGCCTCACGCGGTTTTTTGGCAGGATTCTTAGCCCATTCTCCGAAGTCTTCGTACCTGCCACGGACCCAACGATTGTGTTCCTTTACCGCCGCACACAACACGTCATCAGGAATCCCCGGAAACTCTTTATGTGTGATCTTGTCGCGATAATCCCAACGCACAGGATTCTTGAGGTATTGGGTGCGCTCAAGGTTGAGGGTTTTCTCAATCCACTTGACATGCTCTTCGATAGCGGCCTTCGTTCCTTTCGGAGCGTAGATCGTCTTCGCTAAGCCGGTAGAAAACGAAAAGAAAACGTGAAATGCCACAGTCGTTCTCCTTTACACCAAAAGTTGTTTCTGTACGTTGATAGCTTGGACAAACCTAGCGGCCTGCGCTGGACTGACGATGTAGGCATGTTCCCGTCCGCTGTATCGGGCATTGGGGGCGATGTCGGTGGTGAGAATCAAAGCGGCTAAGGACTTCCAGCCGTCTACGCCGGGAGTGCGAATGGCAACTTTCCCCTTAGCGTATTTGGCAGTGCTGATGGAGTATTCAAGGTCAGTTCTAGGCATCTCATCCTCTCCCATGGATACGATTATTATGCGCTTATAACTGTGCGGTGTCAATAGTAAAATGTGAGTCGCAAAAAGGAATTTGTACACAGTTCGCGGTTAAAAAGATTCAAAAACGGCGCAAAGTAATGTCAGAGAAAAATCATTTCCAAGCGCCGTAAAGGAATTCATCCTTTTTGTTTTCTGTGGCTTCTCTCACAATTCGCCGTCCACATTCCTGTCCAGCGCACAGGAGTTTCTTTGAGAATGGGTAATACAAAGCATCTTCGCCCTTTTTGATTCCCAATTTGCAGTGAGCGCAGACGCCGCCGAAGCGACAGGTGATCCAGTAAGGTGCTCTAGGATTGAGTTTCATAGCTCAATCCTCGTCGCCACGGGTTACCTGTTCAAAGCAAAAGTCTTCCGGCTCCGAGTCACAGACAGACCATTGCGCCCCGGTATCAAGGTCCGTGATCCACCATTGGCCGTGTTCAAAGTTTGCCGTAAAGTGACGGTGACGTGCCAGCTTTGTAAACCCGCTGGAGTTCAGCGGAGTATTCCTCATCCGCACGGACAGACGCGTAATAGGCTTCGTGGAGTTTGGTCATTCGATCCCTGCCCGTTCCTTGGCATCCTTAAGAGAATGCCCGTAGATAGTGCGTTTCTCTTCATGTACGGTTGCCAATCCCAGTTCGATCATGTAAATCGGAGGATTGACTAGGATGTTGACGGTATACGCTCTCAATCCCTCGTCCTGCCGCGCTCTAGGCTCTCCTAATGCTTTCTTGGCTTGCCGTGCTCGGTTGCGTTCAATGGCGTCCTGTAGGCTCATTTCGTCGCCTTAACTTTCTTATCGTGTTTATGCCAAAACGCCTCTAGGCGCTCCATTATCCAATCGGCCATTTCGTCATAGTTTCCAACGTTGACGCTTTTGCTTACATCCCATTTATCTTTGTAGACTTTACCGTTGGTATCCATTGTGTCAATAGTCGGGGTGTTAATGGTGCTTTGCTCCCATTCAATCGCACATATTGAGTCAGAGTTGCGATGCTCAAAGAAAGCGATGTTGAGTTGTGGAGAGCTAAAACCGACGCGAAAAACGATGACATATCCCTGTTCTCGGCAGTTCTCCCAACGTGCGATTTCCGGCTGAGCTTTGTAGGAATGAATTGTTGAATCATACGAATCCTCAATACTGCGGGAACTGAGGATAGCTCGTACCGCACTCCAGCACAACCGGGTTAATGGCGTCGCCTTGCTGAATGATCTGGATGGGTTTTTCCTCGCAGACCAAAGCGCGATTGGAGCCAAAGAGGTACAGCCGGTAATCGCCGTTTGCCTGCTCTTGGAAAAACACGCGGATAGATGTTTTGGGTTGATTGGTTGCGCCCGCCGATGCGAACGTTAAGGCCAGTAGGACTAGGATGTAAATCAACTTGCTTTTCATGTGATTCTCTCCCATGTGAGAATTGGTTGTGGTGAGTTTTCGTTAGTCGGATGGATGCGCGGCTTCCAAGTCCGCTACCCGTTTCAGGTGTTGCGCGTAGGCATCCTGTACGGCCATCTTGCCCGCGTCAGGCATCCGTTGCACGGTGACGGTGCATCCATACTCCAAACATCCCCGGATGCCCTTTACGGTGTCTTGCCGTTCGCGCTCGGATATGAGAATCCACCATTGATGCATAGCGCGTTCGGCGTCTTGCTGCGCTCGGATCTGTTCGTAAGTCAAGTCCATTTTCGTTTTCCTCCCATTTGGTAAAGTTCGTTTAGGACTCAGTGCGCTCCGGGAATGTTACGACCATCCCAGATAACGCGCACGGGTTCGAGTTCGTGTTTCGTGCCGTAACACTCGCACGGTTTAGGATGGCCGCACGGAAGATAACGACCGTCTTCAATCCATGCTTGATTAGCGTAGTCAAACCCGTTTCCTTGCGGCGATACGACTATGCTGTGAACGCTTGCGAGTTCGATCTGTGCTGGAGTGAGTCTCATGCTTGCATCCTTTCCTTAAACCCGTATTCCTGCGCCTATAGTGCCCCGTGGCGCTTGCGGGGGAGCGGGGGACATAGGCAAGCATCCCCCGCTCATGCTTGCGTTACCTGTCAAGGTAGATGTTCTCCCCGAAAGCTACCTCATGCTGCTCCGTAGCCAACCAAAGAACGGGCAAGCTTGGAACGGTATCCGGGAATGTTCCTTCCAAGTCTGTAACGATAACGGCGCAAATTGCGGTACCATCGGACTCTATCCGCTCCAACACTTCGACGAATGAGGTACCACCACCACCTTGCGGTCTCCACGTCAAAGGCTCCCCGTTTTCGAATCTATCCGTGTTGTGTACCTTTGAATCGAAGTAATATACGCTCACACTTGCGGGTGAGCATTCCTCAATCACGGATTCAACGATGGAACGGGCATAGGCTAGGGATACCGCGTTAACACTCCCGGATGTATCGATGCCTATCGCTATCTCTCCAAGGGACTTTGACTCTAAGCATGGCAAGTAAAGACCCTGTGAGAGATACCGGGTATTCGGCCTATTCCAAGAGTAATCACCCGTAGAACGTTCTGAGAAAAAACGGAGCAGTAAAGAACGGATGTCTAACTTAGGTCTCAAAGCTTCGCTTATCTCTCTTGCGAGTCCACCGGGCATCTTTCCCATTGCCTTTGCCGTTTGGAGAGCGCTTGCCGCGCTTTGTTTCCATTCTTGCGCAGTGGGTGCGGGGGTACCATCGGCATCCGGACCCGTGGGAGCATCGCGGACTTCCCCTAACGGGTCTGGAGTACCTTGACCCGTGCCCGGTTGTGCCCCGTCCCCCGTACCGCTCCCGGACTCATCCCCGTTTTCTTCATCTTGAGACTGTGAGTAATACCATTCCGCCGATTTTCCCTCATCCCCGGAGTCCGGATACAGCGCACCATCCGGGAGCGTATAGGAGTGTCTTAGCTCTCCGTTTATAGCCTTATCCGTGGCAATGTTCCATTGCTTGAAGCTACGGCCATCCCTGCGCCACGGGTGACCCAGAGCACAATGCATTACCTCATGAGCCATCAAAGCTTTAACCCTATCGTGGGAAAGTGATTCGATGAATACCGGGTTATATCCGATATTCTTGCCGTTAGTCCATGCGGTCTCGCACGTCTTATCTTCAATTGCGGGGAGACTGAGAGCAAGAGACCCAAAGAACGGGTCTAGCAGAATCATATCGGTTAGTGCAGCCTTGATTTTCGATTGAGCGGACATCGGTTAAACCTTTCTGCTAGCTTGCCACGGTCACCCGCTGCTAGCCTTTCCTGTAAGCGGGAGATACGCTCCCGCACGGTTGCTATGCTTGCGAGAATACACTAGGACCATAGGTACTAGTCATCGCGTCAAGGATGGACTGCGCACGGTTCGCGGTCTCAATCCGCACATCCGGGTTATCCCGTAGCGTGCTAGGTTCTGCCATGGCGAGCAACTCAGTTTCACGGCGAAGCTTTTCAAGGTTCGCGTCATCGGCAAGATTCAACCGGGTTAGCACGTCGCACAACTCACGGGCATTACCGATAAGTGAATCCCTGAAAATCGCTTCCGGTTGTGCCAAGCGCTCATGAATCTTAGAGACACATTCGGCAAGTCTGCGAACCGCATCGGCCTGTGCATCGGAGAATGCTTGCTTGACTCTTTCCTCAGTCCGGGCAGCAATAACGGCCATTTCATCCGATGCGATGCTTACTCGGAAGTCAGTCCCCATCGGCACAGGATTATATTCAACTCCCCATGCATACTTGGACGCGATGTCGGAAGGATAATCCGTATCCTGATACATGCCATTTAGGATGGTGCGAGCGGTTGCACGCATCGCGGGATAATCCGCGATAAAATCGGCAAGCAAGGAATCTGCAGCATGGAATCCCTTGCGTACCATGTCAGTGTACTGTGAGTAATTCTTGACGGGGAGCATTCTCCAACCGTCATCAGACCATGGTAAGGTTTGCGCGTAATGCATAACCCGGAGGTTAGCAAGATGCGACATCAAAGCTTTGAACGCGGGAGCATCCCCCGGTAGAAGATGCTTGTTATACCTGCCAGCGTCAAGAGTTGTATTGTGAGCGGTAGCGGTCTCTTGAGACACTTTGCGGTCATACTTGCGGAAACTGCAAGCGCTAATGCGCAAGGATACAAGCATTGCCCGTGTATGCATATCATTCTGAGTCATTGGATGCCTACTCCCAT
>Ga0210386_10005386_pt1 | contig 10419 bp, 7 predicted proteins | sample IncBWH32OmetaG_FD_160091 | JGI IMG/M metagenome (GOLD analysis project Ga0210386, IMG submission 160091) | Forest soil microbial communities from Barre Woods Harvard Forest LTER site, Petersham, Massachusetts, United States - Inc-BW-H-32-O ... | reverse complement strand
CCATAATGTCCAGAAAATCGCCACGGCCGAAATCTTTCACATTCGCGCGGGTGAACGCTTCTCCCTGCCCGTAACTGCCGCGCGGATTCGGCTGCAGCAGAAAATATCCCTGCGAGGGCAGAGCTCGGTAATAAGCCCAACGGCTCGGCCAGCCCGGCGTTACCGCCGAACTTGGGCCACCGTGCACGGCCACAATCATTGGGTATTTCTTCGCTGGATCGAAATCGAGCGGATAGGTGAGCCAGCCCTGAACGCTTCCAATCCCGGTCGTCCAGTGCAGGCTTACGGACTTACCCCAAGGGGGCCGCAGACTCGAGTTGCGATGCGTGATCTGCTTCCACGCCCCAAGTTTCCCGGCCCAGACTTCCGGCGGAGCATCGAACAACTGCTGAATGGCCGCGCTGGTTTGGCCGTCCGTGGAAATTGAAATTGCGATTCCGTAACCGCCGGCGGAAACGTGGCCTTCAAACGTGTGCAATGTGCTTTCGCCGCCAGCGCTTGCATCAATCACTCCGAGTGCCGCCAAGCCATCCTCATTTTCGGCACACAGGATTTTTTTAGAATCGGCCGACCAAGTGATCGTGCTGGCTGACGCCTTGGTTCCCGGCGTGAGGTCACGCGCGTCGCCTCCCATCGCCGGAATGGCATAGACATCGCCGCCGACGCTGCCTTCATCGCTCATCAGGCCGCCGATGAATGCGATGGTTTGACCGTCCGGCGACCAGCGCGGAACAGCAATTTGCATATCGGGCTTTTGCATCAGCGGCGTCATCAAGTTACTGGCCGGATCCAGCGCGAAGAAATTCGCAATGTACCAATTATCATCGCCGTTTCCGGGAGCCGCGGTGACTACGAGGCGCTTGCTATCCGGCGCCCAGTCGAATTCGTAGACGTAGATGTCCGCCGGGGAGACTTGCCGCACGTTTGCGGTGGCCGGTTCAACGAGCGTCAGACGCTGTTCGAGAAAACTCTCGGAGACGACACCCTCGTCTGGACTTTCGGCCACCAAAGGCCCGGCCGCGCGCGTAGCATTCTCCGTGTAGAGCAGGGCAATGCGCCTTCCGTCGGGCGACCAGCCGGGATCGCTGACAAAGCCTTTGAAGTTCGTTAATTTTTTCGCGGGAGTGGCGGCGCTTACGGGCGCGATGCAAAGCTGCAGCTGGCCTTTTCGCGCCGCATCGGATAGAAACGCGAGCTTGGTGCTATCGGGCGACCAGGCGATGTCGTGTTCCTGATGCGCTGCCTTGCCGTCGCCCGCGGTGATTCGCCGCGGCGTGCCGGTGCCGTCCGCGGGAGCAAGGTAAATCGCTGAATTCAGGGACGGCCCACCGCTCGGGGCCGCGAGCGATTCTACCCAGGCGACCATCTTTCCGTTGGGCGAGATTTGGGCCTGTTGGAAGGAGTGCGCGCCAAACATAGCGAGTCTAGCGTCACCGAGCGCCTTATACCCTTGTGGTTTCGGAGTCTGCTGCGACATGACTCCGGTGCCCATGAGCAGGAAAACCGCAGCCAGAACCAGACCTCTTCCATTGCGATTCATCTCGCCTCCCTGTGGTCGACCGTTTCGATGCGCGACTTTCGGCGCACCCTTGCGCCGCTTACATGGCGTGCGCATCGGCTCAATAAGACGCCAGGATGTTGAGCTTGTGAATTGAGAAAATCAAGGAGGGCGAAATCGATGGAGTACGAATGCGCGCGGCGTTGGAACGTTGCCGGTTGCAGGCGCGTACTTGAAACTTGGCTTGCGACTCGACGCCCCGGCGGCTATTCTCGGGCGTGTTTTTCTTGAGGCGTTAAATGAAAACATTTGAAGCCAAGCGAACGGGCCGAGCTTTCTGCCTTTCGATTTTCGCCCTGGTTGTTGCCATCGCGCTATCCGCGCCGACGTTTGCGCAGACGGATGCCGCGCAGAACAGCGTAGCGCAGGCCAGTGCTACGCCCGTCGAACAGGGAAAATTCATCCTGCACAAATTCGAGCAGCCCATCGGTGAGGAGACCTACGAGGTCACCAAAGACGGCGAGTCACTCGGTGTGAAAATGGATTTTAAGTTTACCGACCGTGGAACCTCCGTTCCGATGACTGCTTCCTTTCGTGGCGCCGCAGATTTGACGCCGGAATCATTCGAAATCAAGGGCAGGAATTCGCGCAGCACGACGATTGATGACGCGGTGGAGATACAAGCAGGAAAAGTGCGCGTGCGCGACCGCGATAAGTGGACCGAAAGTTCCAGGCCGGCGCAATTCTTTACGATTGCAGGCTACGCGCCCGCCACGATGCAGATGCTGATGGTGCGCTATTGGGCGACTCACGGTTCGCCCACGCAACTGGCGACGCTGCCCAGTGGGCAAGTGAAGATCGAACCTCGCGGCCAGGACTCGGTAAAAATCGACGGGAAAGATCAGACGTTCGATCGCTTTACTATCGAAGGGTTGATATGGGGACGCGAAACTCTGTGGTTCGATGCCAGCCGAAACCTTGTGGCAGAGGTCAGCACCGATGCGGAGTTCGACCATTTCGAAGCGATTCGTGAAGGCTACGAAAGCGGGCTAGGAACGTTTGTGGGCCGCGCGGGCTCCGACGAAATGGCGGCGCTCGCCGACATCTCCAAGGGAATATCCGGCAGCCACGCCGAAAAAATCGCGCTCGTCGGCGGCACCTTAATTGACGGCACCGGCCACGAACCGATTCCCGACTCCGTTGTCGTGATAGAGAAGGGCAGAATCGTTGGTGCCGGCCCTAAGTCGAGCGTAAAAATTCCGGGCGGCGCACAGAAAATAGACGCGCGCGGCAAGACGATCCTCCCTGGCTTGTGGGACATGCATGCGCACTTCGAACAAGTCGAGTGGGGACCGATTTATCTCGCTGCCGGCGCCACCACTGTGCGGGATTGCGGCAACGAATTTGAATTCATCACCGCTGTGCGCGATGCAGTCGTGAATGGCCGCGGGCTTGGACCACGTCTGCTATTGGCCGGCATTGTGGACGGCACCGGGCCGCTCGCGCTGGGTGTCGCGCGCGTGGACACGCCTGAAGAAGCCAGGGTGTGGACGGACAAATATCACGACGCCGGTTTCCAGCAGATGAAAATTTACAGCTCGGTGAAACTGGAAGAAGTGAAGGACGTGGCTAAGGAAGCGCACCGTCTTGGAATGACGGTCACGGGTCACGTGCCCGAGGGGCTCAACGCATACCAGGTGATCGAAGCAGGCCAGGATCAGATTAATCACATCTCTTACGTCGCAGACATCATGACGCCACCGCTTCCCGAAGGCGCAAGCCGGCTGGATCGCGCTAATGCAGCCGCCAACATCGATTTGAAATCACCCGAAGCGCAAAAGGCGATTGCATTTCTGGTACAGCACGGAACGGTCGTGGATCCGACGGTGGCCTTATTCGAATTCTTTACGGCCAGCAGCGTTAAGCCGCCGGTCACCATCGAGCCGGGCGTTGCCCATGTCGCCCCGGAACTCCAGGCGATTCTGGCCGAAGCTGGGCCGCCGACACCTCATACTGAACTTCAAGAAAAAATTGTGCAGAAGGACCTTGCGATCATCGGAGCGCTGCATCATGCGGGTGTGCCGATTGTCGCCGGCACGGACCAGACGGTGCCAGGCTACAGCCTCTACCGCGAAATCGAGCTATACGCGCAGGCTGGATTTACACCAATGGAGGCGATTCAAGCTGCCACAATTGTTCCAGCGCGCGTGATGGGGCTCGACAAGGAGCTCGGGACTGTGGAAGCAGGGAAACGAGCTGACCTGATTATTCTCGACGCCAGCCCGCTCGAATCAATTCACAACATTCGCAAAGTGGAATTCGTCATCACCAATGGCGTCCTGTATAACTGCGCCGAACTGTGGCGCAGCGTCGGATTCAAGCCCTAAGGCGGAAACGTGAGGGATTCGAACATGGAAAAATGGACGCGCAGAAAGTTTTTCGTTTCCACGGTCACAGGAGGAATCGCCGCGACTGCGAAACGTCTTTTCGGAGCTGGCGATCCGACTTTCGCGAAATCGAGCGAGTTTTCAGATGTTGAGCCGGGAGCCGCGCCACAGGATGTTCGCCCACTAATTATTTCTGCTGCGAACGGCTTTCCGCACCTCGACGATGGTATGGATGTGCTTAAGTCCGGCGGCGACACGCTGGACGCCGTGCTCGCAGTGGTCACGAAAGTGGAAGACGATCCCAACGACGATTCAGTCGGTTACGGCGGCTTGCCGAATGAGGATGGAGTTGTCGAGCTCGACGCCTGCGTGATGCACGGTCCGACGCACCGCGCCGGAGCTGTTGGTTCCATTCAAAAAATAAAGAATCCGTCGTTAGTCGCCAAAACCGTGCTGGAAAAAACGAATCACATTTTCATTGTCGGCGTTGGTGCGCAACGCTTTGCGGAAGACGAAGGCTTCGTGCCCATGAATTTGCTGACGGAGCGTTCACGCATCGCGTGGCTCGCGTGGAAGGCGTCGTCTTCGGAGAACTGGCGGCCGGGGCTGGATAGTCCCGAATGGAAAGAAAAACTCGCGGAACTCCTAGACACTCCGGAAAAGCTGGCGTGGCGTGATCATATCGAGGATGTAGTGATGCATCCGCCGACTGGCACCATCAATTGCCTGGCGGTGAATGCCAGGGGCGATATTTCCGGCACGACTACAACTTCTGGGCTTGCCTGGAAAATTGCGGGACGTGTCGGCGATTCGCCCATCATCGGCGCGGGACTTTTTGTGGACAACGAAGTGGGCGCGGCGGGCTCTACCGGACGCGGCGAGGAAGACATCAAGATCGCGGGCGGCCATACCATCGTTGAAATGATGCGAAAAGGCTCGACGCCGACCGACGCCTGCATGGAGGCGCTGCATCGCGTCGCGCGAAACTACAAGGCGTTTCCCGACCGACTGAAAAGGTTTCACATTCAATTCTACGCGCTGAATAAAAACGGTGAATATGGTGCGGCGAGCCTTTGGGGCAAGCACGTGAACGGGCGGCCGGTCGAATACGCGGTGCACGACGGCACGAAGGCGCGGCTCGTGCCGACGACGCCGTTATTTGAAGGCGTCGGCGGCGACTACTGATATATCCGCTTCGCTCGACATCGGCTATTGCACCAGGTCCGACGCAAACACCAGGTGAATGCCTTGCGCTTCGAGGCGCGGGATGCCGTTGGCGAGTGCGGCGATGGTGGCAGGGCGGGGGTGTCCGATGGCGATGGTGAATCCATCGCGGCGCGCATCACGAGTAGCGAGATCGAGTTGCTTTAGGATGGCTTCGCGCGACGCGACGTCGTCCAGAAACACTTTGCGCGATGCCGCGCGCACCCCGTTGCGTTCGGCGGCGTCGTAAGCCACGGTCTTAACATCCGTGCGGCTATCAACGAAGAACAGGCCGCGCTGGCGAAGCGCCGGCATCAGGGCCTGCATTAACGCGGGATCGGAAGTGGCGCGTGAGCCTTGGTGGTTATTTACGCCTACAGCGTACGGTACCGTCTCCAACATTCCAGCGAGAGTTGAATCCACCTGCGCGGCGTTCATTCCCACACGCAGCTCAATGTCTTCCGGTTTCGCTCCGTCCGCTTCCGACTCCATGGGTAGATGCAGCATGACCTGGTCGCCGCGGCGCTGGGCTTCCTCGGCAACTTCGGTCGAGAGCGGCAAGTGAGGCAGAACGGAAACCGTCAGCGGGAAACCGAGCGCGAGCACAGCGTCTGCAGCGGAGCGATCGTAACCCATGTCGTCAATGATGATAGCGAGGCGGGGATTCGCGCTGCTCTGGTTCTGCGAGTAGGGTGAAGGCGAATGCGCACGAGCAGCCAACGGAGTGACTACATGGACTGTGTGCGTGCGGATGCCGTTGAAGGTGAAATCGAAGCGGATGAAGCCGCCGGAAGTTGTTTCGGCAACGGAAAGATTATGGTGATGGGCGATGTCAGTGAGAGCTTGCGCGAGCGCGGAAGTTTGCGAGGGATCGGTGAGCGAGACGTAGACGTTGTCCGCAGCCGGCTGAGTGGAAACACCATGCTTCGTGGGCTGCAGCTCGGGGCGAATCGCGATTTCGGATTTGTCGCCGGTGATTTTCTGGGCGGCTGTCACAATTTCGCCGGTGACTGCGCGCAACTCATTTTTCGAAAGGGATTTTTTGCCGCAGCCGGCAAGCGACAGCATCAGCGCGGCGGAAAAGGCCGCGAATATACGAACCGCGCTACTCAATTGCAAATTTATGCGGCCAGTTGCGGCTGCCAGCGGCGAAGCTGGGCGGCCTTTTTCTCGACGACGGCGCCGCCCTGCAAAATCTCGATGGCTTTCTTTACGATCGGATCGTCAGGCGAGGAACTGGGAACGGCCGCCGGCTGGCTGAGGTCGGCCTGCGCTATCAAATCGTCAATCGAAGGATGCACTTCGACGGTGGGGCCGACGCCCTCGGTGGGAATATTCTTGTTGCCGGGCGTGTAGTAACTCGCGACGGTGAGGATCAGCGCGGCGCCGTCGTCCATTTCGATCAACTTCTGCTGCGACGCAGTGCCGTACGTACGCTCGCCGACAGTGTCGCCACGCTTGTTGTCAGCGATGGCGGCGGCAAGGATTTCCGCAGGACCGGCGGTGCCATTACCGATCAACACGGTGACAGGCTGGATCCAGACAACTTTCGATGGATCGGCGGACGAAACGACGGGCGTAACGGTCTGGCCTTTCAGCGTGGCGATCGTGCCTGACGAAAGAAACAGTTGCGCGGTCTGGATTCCTTCCTGGTCATCGCCGATCGAGCAATCGCGCAGGTCGAGGATCAATTTCTTCGCGCCGTTGTGTTGGAACTGAACCAGCTTCTCGCGAATCTGCTTGGACATTCCGGCGTTGAAAAGCGGCACGCGCAGATAAGCGATATCACCGGAGAGTTTATCTTCAGCGAGCTTAGGAAGCGTTAACTTCGCCAAGGTAACGGTCATTTCCTGAGGCTCGGCTTTGCCGCGGCGAATCACGGACAGCGGCACGGTGTTGCCGGGACCACCCTTCAGCAGAAGCTGGGCCTGGTCGATGGCCATCTGGCCGGTGGTGAATCCGGCGATTTTTTCGAGGATGTCGCCCGCGCGCAGGCCAACGTTCGCGGCGGGGCTGCCGGGCAGCACGCCGATCACGCCGATGTAACCGAAGCGGCGAGTGAGCGCGAGCCCGCTCTCTCCGGCAGGACTGCTAGCACTCTTCTCCTTGAAGTCCTTGTATTCCAGGGGGCTCAGGTAGGCCGACTGCGGGTCGAGCGAATCGAGCAGGCCGTGCAGGGCACCGTTGGTGACGGCATGCATGTTGGGGTCGTCAACGTACTGGCTCTGGATGCGCTCGAGGACTTCGCTATAAACGGTGAGCGCGCGATAGGCTTTGTCGTCGGACGAGCGGCCCAACATATATCCGGTCGCGACGTAGGCAACGACCAAGACTGAAACCCCAAGAACAATCTTTTTCCCAAGTGAACTCATGCGTTCTTCCCTTTTAGCGCCTCGGTGATGGCTTGCCTAGTGCAACCATTAGACTGCGATCACGCGCATATGAAAGCTTGATTATAGCGTGAGTTGGCGGGATTCGTGACTCGTGATTTGTGGTTCGTAATTCGTGACCGGCGCGACTTGATCTGGGGGTGTTCGCGTTGCGACAGGGTGAAAATAATGACGATCGAGAGCGTGTGTCGGTCGTTTGTTTTCTGCGAGTTACAGTGAATTTCTAATCGGGTGGGTTGGCGAATGGAAAAGGCCTGAATGCTGAGTGGTGACGGGTAAGCAGCGGGGAGCACGTCACGATTGTAAGATTGTAGTTGACGGCTGGCTTGAGCCTCCCTCGCGACTTAGCCGTGCCCGAAACCGAGCGCGCGAATGGTGAGGAGCGCGGCACGGGTTGTGGCGACACCATTGGCAGGTGATCGCCTTGCTGGTTCGGTCGCGCGCGTTGCGGTCCGCATGTCGCGTCCTCGATGGGGCTCAATTCTGCCCCGACCTGTGCTAACACATTTACCTTGTGATTACTACACCAAAGATAGTATGCGGGTGGCTTGGCTGGGGCGCGCTCTCTTTTAGCAATGGTGAACGTGCGACGCAGCGGAACGACGGTCGAAATCAAAATGCGGATTGCCAAGGGGGTTTCCTTCGGAAGAAGCTCGGAGCGTCGGTATGCCGACACGCGAGAGATGAGCGCGACGACGAATTATTTTTCATGTAACCGATTGTCTGGCGAGGCATCCGATATTGTGTCGGCACTGCTGCTCTTGACGCGAATTGTGGCGGAGTATTGAGCGAGTTTCGGCTCCCACCTCACCCCGATGCCGCCGGAGGTAATCCTTGCACGATTTTAGGCCCGTACTTTGGCAGGAAGCTTTCATCAAGGCCGTGGACGAACCTGATCGAGAAACTTTGGCGCGGTTGATCCGCGATGCGGAGATCGCGATACGTCTGCGCTGGCAGCAAATGGAAAACCCGGCTGATTATCGCCACGAAGTGCGCGCGATGAAGGTCGCGACGCTGGCCATGAATTCGATCAAGGCCCAGAAACTTGGCGACGGGAAGAAGCCGGGGGCGTTCGATCGCTGCTGCGATTTTAAGAGATCTGCCTGAAGGCTAGCGACTCGCGGTTTTCTGCGATTTTTTGATCCCCATGGATCGTCGTCTGCGTGAACCCTAATCTAACAGTTCAATCCACCGTGATCGCAGTCTATAGGTGACCACCTTGTGCTGCGGATGCGACTGGCTCATTCTTAGGCCGTTCGCTCGATAGGCGGCACGGAGTGTCGCACCTACGGCGCTTGGCGCTTTTCCCCAGGTTTACCCCTAAGAGGCTGACGGAGAACACCGGCGCTACCCAGTGTGCACGGAGGAAGAGGCGGAGAGCCACGGACACGTGGGCTCGTTACGTGAATTCTATGGACCAGAAGCGGGGAGAGGGCCGGAGGAATTCGAAGCCAACCAGCGTCTTGCCGCCTTGGGTTTTTATTACGCGGGCGATGCGGCAGGGGAGTTCTTCGTCGGTTTGCACGTTGGCCATCAGGAGTTTTTGCGCGGGCGAGACTTCCGCGGAGAGCGCGAGGAATCCGCCGGTGGCGCTGACGTTGAGCGTGACGGTGTGTTCGGCGAAGGGCTGATTGTGCGAGTGGCCGTAAACGAAGACGGGCAGGAAGGCGGAAACGCGGTACGCGCGGCGTTTGTTGGCTGGCTGATGTGGCATTGGCGCTGTGGCGGCCGCGCCGGTCGCGGGCGCGCGTGCCGGCGTGGCGCGGCTGGGACCGGAGCGCACGACTCTGGGAGTTAGTAATTTGCGCCAGCTCATGAGTGTCGCTTGAGCGAGACCGCCGCCGCTGGGCATATCGGCGCGGCCGCGAGAAACTTTGCTGGGCGGAAGTAGTTTACACCGTGCCGTAGCGGAACATGCCCGGCTGTGTCTAGTTCGGAGTAAGCTGGGTGCGATGGGGACGCCGCGGATTTGGTGCGGTGTGCGAACGCGGGGAGGCGAGGATGACGGCGGCGGAGTTTCGGCGGTTGGCGCTGAGCTTTCCGGAAACTGCGGAGAGCTCGCACATGGAGCATCCGGATTTTCGTGTGGGCGGGAAGGTTTTTGCGACGCTCGGGTATCCGAGCGCTCGATGGGCGATGGTGAAACTGATGCCGGACCAGCAGCAGGATTTTGTGCGCGCGGACCCCGAAGTGTTTGTGGCGGTGAAGGGCGGGTGGGGACGGCGCGGCGCCACGAACGTGCGGCTGAAGGCGGTGGAGAAGGCCGCTCTGCGTAAGGCGCTCGAGGCGGCCTGGCGGAACACCGCGCCGAAACGGATTGTCGCGGAGTTTGATGGCAACGGGCAGATTGCGAGCAAGCGGCGCGCCAAGCGAGAGCGCCGTTGACTTCGACTGAGTGATCACGTGCGGGTTTCTTGCGGACTTTTTCGATGAACCAGCGGATTTTTTCTCACACGCAACTTAGCATGGCGCTGCTCGCGGGATTGGTGCTGCGGCTTTACTTCATCGTGCATTTCCCGTTTTATGCCGGGGATACAAAATTCTACGAAGAATTGGCGCGCAATTGGTTAGACCACGGTGTGTATGGGCTTTTCGTGATCGGGCAATTAGTGCCGGTGGATATGCGCACTCCAGGATATCCGGGATTTCTTGCGGCGATTTATTTTTTGCTGGGACGCGGCAGCCGGACGGTGATGATCGTGCAGGCGTTTGTGGGTCTCGGGACATGCGTATTGACGGCGTTGATCGCGGCGCGGCTTGCGCCTGCTTCGCGGCGAAGAGTGGTAGCGACCGTGGCGCTGTGGATGGCGGCGCTGTGTCCGTTCACCGCGAATTACACGGCAGTGGTGCTAACCGAGACGCTCGCGATATTTCTGACGGCTCTGGCGTTGGTTGTACTTGTGTGTTTGTTGAGCGATCCGGAGCTGGATTTTCCCACAGT
>Ga0210386_10005385_pt1 | contig 10420 bp, 7 predicted proteins | sample IncBWH32OmetaG_FD_160091 | JGI IMG/M metagenome (GOLD analysis project Ga0210386, IMG submission 160091) | Forest soil microbial communities from Barre Woods Harvard Forest LTER site, Petersham, Massachusetts, United States - Inc-BW-H-32-O ... | reverse complement strand
ACCCCTTGCCGTTGTCATGAACCGTCAAGACTACGAGCTTATCCGTGCGGTCGATGCGAACATCGACCTGAGTCGCATTTGCGTGTTTCATCACGTTGGTCAGGGATTCCTGCACAATTCTGTAGAAATTGATGCGCAAGTCTTCCGGAAAGACGTCGTCAACATTATCAAGTTTCGATTGAATGGCGATACCGGATGATTCGGAAACGGATCGAATCACTCCGGCAAGTGCCTTCGTCAGTCCAAGCCTATCGAGCTGAGATGGACGAAGATTGTAGGAAATGTCCCTCGTTTCCTTGATCGCTGCGAGTGTCTCTGCACTGATTTCTTCGAGGATCCGGGATTGTTCCTGACCAGAATCCGCCGCCGGTCGGTGACGGGCAGCGTTACGCGCGAGATTATTGATGATTACGAGCCGCTGCCCTATGCTGTCATGCAGTTCGGCAGCGACACGTTTTCTCTCGCGCTCCTGCGATGCCATCAACTCCTGAGAGAAAGCCTGTTGAGCTGCTCTCTCGGCATCGATTTGAGAGATCCTTAATCGCCACGCGATCATTACAAAACACAACAGGATCATCATTATGACGGCAGAAAACCACCCTGTCTTATAAAAGGGAGCCAGCACACTGATATCGATTGTTTTATCTTCCGAATTCCAAAGCCCGGTGCTGTTGCCGGCAATTACGTGGAATTTGTAGGCGCCCGGGGGGATGTGCGAATAGTAGGCCGTGCGTCTGCTTCCCGCGTCGATCCAGTTGGAATCCAGGCCCTCGAGCTTATACCGAAACCGAACCTGTTCAGGCTTAACGAAGCTGGGAGCGGTGTATTCAATTTCGAGATTCTCATCCGCCGGTTGCATCGTCAACGGCGCCTTGGTCGACACCCCCTGAAGATCGATATACGCACTTTCAATCAGAACCGCAGGCGGTGCGGGGTCCTGCGCGATGATATTCGGATCGATAGCTGCCACTCCATCCTGTGTGGGGAACAGCAATTTCCCGTCCCGCGTTTTTACACCGGCCGGCCACAACCCGCCATTGCATTCTTCATTGATCATTCCGTCGGCACGGCCATATGAGGTGGAAGCAATCGTACGCCGCTTTCCGTCTGCAAAGTCGTTCAACTCCTGTTTATTGACACGATAAATACCCTGGTTCGAACTCATCCACAGATTCCCGTTGGGTGTCTCCAATATTTGAAACACGCCGTTGCTGAAGAGCCCATCGCGTTTTCGATATCGAGTGAGATGAGTCCCCTGCAGACGTCCAAGTCCGTTATCGTACGTCCCAATCCAAAGCGTTTGATCGCTGTCTTCATAGAGCGATCGGATGTTATTGCTGGGCAATCCATCCGCTTCGGTTAAATGACTGAAGTGCCCATCGTGAAGACGGCTGAGTCCTCCATAGCCGCCGAACCATAGATCTCCCGAGGCGCTCTCGATGATGACTCGGATATCGGATGATGCCAGGCCATCATGCGGAGTCAGGAAGTCAATAACACCATTTTTGAAGCGCCACAATCCCCGATCAGAGCCAAACCACAATGTTCCCTGGCGATCCTGCAAGATTGCCTGAACTACGGTTCCTTCTGGCAGAGCGGGAGACGAAGGTCTTTGGAGATGCCCGTTGCTGAGGACAGCAAGGCCACCGTGTGTTCCTATCCAAAGCCGCTCTTGAGAGTCTTCGGCAAGCGCCGTCACAAGTTGGGAAGGAAGGCCGTCAGCAACGCCGTAGTTTTTGAATTGTCCGTTGTATAGACGACTAAGCCCCTGCGCCCAGGCTCCGATCCAGATGGCTCCTAGATGATCTTCGAAGATCGGATACACACCGAGCGCAAGCGATTTGTGGTTCATTGCGTAAATCGCGACTGTCTGCTTTTGCAGTCGATACAGTCCTTGTCCTTCTGTGCCGAGCCATAGATTCTGTTGCTTGTCTTGAAACATCCGGGAACATAGAAGCGCCGTGACTTTTCCTCCAGATAGATAATCGACAAAGCGATCGAGACGAGCACGGATGTGAACACTCCACAGGTGGCCGTTGGAGCCGGGATACGAAATCTTTGCGGGGTGAGTAACATGCGCAAACTGGCTACCGTCTGTTCCCGTTGTGATGGTTGCCTGCTTGCCGTCAAGGGTCTCTATCCAGAGGGTTCCGGCGGGGTCGCGCGCAATGCCCCATATGGAAGCGCCAGAAAGCCACGGTGGCAAACTGTACTTGGAAAAATGACCTGCCAGAAAAACATACAAGTAGTTGGCGTCGCTTCCCCAGAAGCCCTCCGACTCCCAACGGAGTGGAATGTAGCTGATCTTTGATCCCTTCGGCGTAACATCGAAAAAGCGGCCCGCGTTTTCGTCCCATTGTTGGATCGTGCGATCGGAAAGAACCCAGAGATGTCCCTCCGAATCAGACGCCAGTGCTCGAGCCGTACCACTGGCCAGCCCCAGTTCAGATCCAAAGGTGTGAAACTGACCTTGATGATAGCGAGTGAGTTGGCCGCCCTCGGCAGTCAGCCACAGATCACCGGCGCGATCCTCACACATAAAACTGAAGCGGTTGGAACCAATGCCCGGCGTGTTGCTCTTATCGAATACGGTAAAGCGCACGCCGTCGAACCGAGCCAAGCCATTGAAGGTTGCCAGCCAGAGATAACCATCCGGAGTTTGCGCGATCGCGCGCACGATGTTCTGCGGCAGCCCGTTCTCTGTCGTCCAAACGTCGAATCGATACTGAGCGTTAAGCAGAGCCGCGCTGTAGATCGCCGCAAACAGGTATACGAGACACCGACGCGCCGTTATGAAGCGAGGGCATTGCCGGTTTCTCTGTCCAGAGTTGGCTCGTAACATTTGCTCGGCGGCGGGGAATCGATGAGAGCTTAATCGTTTCGCACGCGTGAACGTTTGGGTGCGATCTTCTCGCCCGTGTGGAACTACACGGATGCCAGTGTAGAATCTCACAGATTTTCGCGTGGCAAACTCAATTCTTTCCAAAGTGATGCGCTCCTGTGCCCAATGTGGCCGATCAATATTCGGCCCTGAGCGGCAATAGCGCCGATCCACACACCTGTGTGGAACCACACGACCCCTCATGTAACACCGCACAGCCGCTCGTGTAGCGACCTCTATTCTTTCGTGCGCCTAACTCTCCTAAGCTGGTTTTCGAACAGCACACCTTTGAATTTGCTGGATGAAAAGGGGGTGCACATCAAGTTCCACAAGGTGGCTTTATGACAACGAAACTCATGCAACAGGTCCTCCTGAAGGGGATATTCCTGGCGCTGATCTCAGGCGCACCGCTGGAGGTAGCCGGGGCTTTCCAAACCACGACTCCGACGCAGGGCGCGCCGCAAGCGCCGCCGGCAGCCAATGCAGCTGCGATTAATCCGCCTGCTGCGGCACCGATGACCGCTGATCAGCTTAATGCACTGGTAGCTCCAATCGCGCTTTATCCCGATGCGTTGGTAGCCCAGGTGCTGGGTGCTGCAACCTTTCCTGACCAGGTAGCCTTTGCCGATGACTGGCTCGCGCAAAACAAGAGCCTTACCGGAACCGCTTTGACGCAGGCGGTCAACCAGCAGCCATGGGATACGAGCGTGAAGGCGTTGACGCAGTTTCCCAGCGTGCTCGATGAGCTGGCGAAGAATCTTGCCTGGACTTCCAGCCTGGGACAGGCCTTCGACAATCAGCAGGCGGACGTAACGGCAGCGGTGCAGACCATGCGCGCACAGGCGCAGGCCGCGGGAAATCTCAAGTCGACTTCGCAGATCCAGGTGATTCAGCAAAGCCCGCAGACGATCGTAATTCAGCCAGCTAATCCGGATGTGGTGTACGTGCCGCAATACAACCCGACGGTGGTGTACGGGGCGACCTACGTCGTTCCTTATTACCATCCGCGGTGGTTCGCAGCCGGCTTGTCGTTCGGAGTGGGCGTCAACATCGGCGGTGGATGGGGTGGAGGAGGCTTCATCGGCGGTGGTGGCTGGGGTGGCGGGTTCGGTTGGGGTTTCCACTCCTGGAACATGAACTGGGGTGGGGGCGGTGGAGTGGTCTATAACCACAACACCTACATCCACAACAACACCTATATCCATAACAACACTTACATCCGCAACAACACCAATATTCACAACAACACGAACATCCATAACAACGACAACAACCGCGGAAATAACGGATACCGACCGACCGGCAACGGCGGCGGAGATCGCGGCTGGGCCAATGGCGGGCATAACGGCAACGACGGACGGTTCGGTGGTGATGGTGCCCGGCGGAATCAGTTCAGTGGCGACGGCGGACGGCACGGCCAGTTTGGCGGCGGCGACGGTGGGCGGGCTCGAGCTGAGAGTGACCGCGGTCGAGGCAGCATGCGCCAGGCACATATGGGCGGCGGTGGTGGCGGTCATCATGGCGGCGGTGGTGGGGGCGGACACAGACGCTAGCTGGCTATCGCAACTGCAAAGGACGCAATGCCGAACACAATTGAGATTGGAGAAAAGCTATGACAAATTCCCAGAGAAACAAGGCCACTTACAAAGCGCACATATGGCTGTCGCTAATAGTCATTGCGGGAATGAGCTTCACCGGATGTTCCAGAAGAGCTCAGGTGACCAGCGACATCAGCGAGCAAACTACCTTTGCCACACCAGCTGAAGCGGGCGAAGCGCTGCAAACGGCTTCCCGCGCTCATGACGACGGCGTTTTAAGCAAGATCCTGGGCGAGGGATCGGCTGCGATTCTGAGCTCCGGAGACCCTGCTGAAGACAAGGCTTCTATTGATGCATTCACGAAGAAGTATGACCGCATGAACCGCTGGGTCGCGTTGACGGATGGAAGCGAAATTCTTTATGTGGGCGTGGACAACTATCCCTTCCCGATCCCTCTCGCGAAGAACGCCTCAGGTAAATGGTATTTCGATACCGCGGCGGGCGAGGATGAACTTCTCGCGCGACGGATTGGGCAAAATGAACTGCTGGCGATCGATGCCAGCGTGGCAATTGCAAAGGCCCAGGAGCTCCACGTCAAAAGTTCGCACAACGGATTCACGGCCGGACGGTATGCGCAGCAGATCGTCACCACGCCGAGAACGAGGGACGGACTTTATTGGGATGCCTCGAAGGGAGGAGTACCGAGCCCGTTAGAGAAACTCTCTGGCTTTGCTCCCAACGCAACTTCAACTCAGCCGCAGGTATTCCACGGATATACCTTCCGGATACTCACGTCGCCGGGAACAGGTGCGAGGGGTAAGAACGATGTAACCGACGGGCGCATCACCGAAGACTTCGCAATCATCGCCAGCCCGGTAAAGTATGCGGACTCTGGAATTATGACGTTCATCTTGAACCGCGACGGCGTTGTTTACCAGAAGGATCTCGGCGAGAAGACCGCCGAAGTTGCCGCGTCGATCAAGGAATACAACCCAGCGGATGGCTGGACGCCCGCTGAGTAACTTGCTCGCCATTAAGCCCTGTGCCATTGCGTCCCCGCGATGGCGCCGATCAACCTCAATGCATTAGCGAACCGCGAATTAAAAGGAGAAATACCATGAAGATGAGAATCATTGTTGCTGCTTTTGCCCTGTGTGCCGCCGCCATGTTTGGCGGAAGCATGATTTCCGAGGCACAGCAGGTTGTCTATGAGCCGGCACCGGCTCCCGTTTACGCGCAGCCTCCAACCGTTGTTTACATGCAGGCCCCGGTAGTGAACATTGGGAACCGTCACGGCAACCTTCGCAACGCGCAGGGGAATATCGTTCAGGCCTATCAGCGCATTGAACGCGCACAGGCCGCGAATGATGGCCAGCTTGGCGGACACGCGCAGCGCGCTAAGGAACTGCTCATCCAGGCGGACATTGAACTCAGGCAGGCTGCCAACGTCGCTAACGCGGAAGGCCGTTAATCGTCGGCACCGCAGCGACAGGAGAAGTACAACATCTTTGCATCCACGTTCAAAAACGGATTCTGAAAAGCGAGTTCCTGCTTCTTGTGCGTGAACTCGCTTCGCACGAACGACAGGGTCCGAGAGTTTACCAGGAACAAAACATGCTTAACCTCATTCAGAAGTACCGTTCAGAGTTGGTAATGTCCGCGCTGGTTGCTCAGCTGCTGGCGTCGCCGGTTGCAGATAGAAACGCCCACATAGGCGGAGCGCTGGCTCTCGTTGTTTTGGCTCTGTTGTTTGTCGGCTCGAGTTACTCCGTGAATGAAAAACGCGAGCGCCTCGTTCTGGTTGTTCTCACGGCTGTTTGGATCACGATGCGGCTCGGCGAAGCTTTCGACGGAAGCCGGCACATCTTCTCTTCTCTCGCCCCGATAAGCGGGTTGCTCTTGTCGTGTGCAGTCCTTCGGATAATCCTCGATCGCTTTGGGATGATTCCGAGGGTCACGGGGAGCGTCATCTCCGAGGCTTTCATGGGCTACCTGGTTATAGCCATTGCCTTTTCCCAGCTCTATTCAATCCTCAACACGCATCTGGAGAGCCCGTTCAATCAAGTTATTCCTGCCGCGAAGACAAGTACCCTGCTGTATTTCAGCATGATTACCCTCAGCAGCGTGGGCTACGGCGGGATTGTGCCGGTCAACCCTTACCTGCGAATTACTGCGGCTCTCGAAAGCATGATCGGCATTTTCTATGTCGCCGTGGTGGTTGCGCGGCTGGTTTCAGCCTACCGCCCCAAGACGAGCACAATCATCACGAATGAGGCCTAGGTGAAAAATCTTACGATACTGATCGTCGAGGACCACGCGGGCGTCAGGAACTTGCTGCGGCGAACGGTTGAAACGATCGCCAGACAGATCGTCGAGTGCTCCGACGGAGCCGACGCGTTGGTTGCGTACAGGCAGTGCCATCCCGACGTGGTGCTGATGGACATACAGATGCCGCGCATGGACGGCCTGATGGCGACACGAGAGATCAAGAAATCATTCCCGCGCGCCTGCATTGTCATCGTGAGCGATTACGAAGCGGATGAGTTCCGCGCCGAGGCGGCCGCCTCCGGCGCTTCGGGATACGCGCTCAAAGGAGATCTGGAAGATCTCGAGGCCATCATTCTCCGGTCACTTCGGACATGACGAGCGCTTTTTCAGTCATTGGATGAGTTGCCGCTTACTCTTGGTGCATAGCCCTGAGGACTCAATCCGCCCAGCGGCTGCCTTGGGTGCCCGTACTCGCTGGACATTCAGAAATTCGCGATGTTGCGGCGCAGTCGACGTACATGGTCTCGCCAGTGTCAGGGGTGCCGGAGTAATCTTCAAAAGCATCTGAAACTCTGCCTGGAGGGCGATCCATGAGAAGAATCCTTGTTGCATCCCTGGCAATCTCCTGCACGTTTACTTCGGTAGCGATTGCGCAGCAGCCGCCGATCATCGACCGAGCCTTGTTTTTTGGCGAGATCCAGATTGCGGGGGCGCAGATTTCGCCGGATGGGCAATATCTCTCATTTCTGAAGCCCTACAAGGGAACGCGGAACATATGGGTGAAGAAGGCGGGCGAGCCTTTCAGCGCCGCGAAGCCGATGAGCAAGGAAACGACGCGGCCGGTGCGGCAATATTTCTGGAGCCGCGATTCGAAGTACATCCTGTATGCGCAGGACGCTGGTGGCGATGAGAACTTCAACGTGTACGCCATCGACCCAAGCCAGCCGGCTGATCCGGCGACCGGTACGCCCCCGACGCGCGCGTTGACGAATTATAAGGGCGTGCGCACCATGATCTATGCGACGCCGAAGGCGAAGCCGGACACACTGTATATCGGTCTGAACGATCGCGATCCGAAGTGGCATGACCTTTACGAGCTTTCGATTTCGACCGGCGAGAAAAAGCTGCTGCGCCAAAACACAGAGCAGATTGCCGGGTGGGATTTCGATCACGACGGGAATCTGAAGCTGGCAGAGCGGACCAACCAGGCGGGTGATACCGAAATACTGCGGGTGGATGCGGACGGTTTCAAGCAGATCTACAGCTGCTCGGTTCTGGAATCGTGTGGCGTGGCGAATTTCGACGCAACCAACAAGCAGGTGTACCTGATTACGAACAAGGGCGACGTGGACCTGACGGAAATAGAGATGCTCGACCCGTCGACGGGAAGCACAAAGAAGTACGAGAGCGATCCGGAGAACCGGGTGGATGTGGAGGGGTTGGCGATATCGGACGTCGATTATCACGTCTACTTCAGCCGGTATGAGGATGATCGCTCGCGGCTGTATTTCAAAGACAAGGAATTCGAGAAGGAGTACCACTGGCTGGAGTCGAAACTGCCGGGCAAGGAGATCAATTTCGGCGCACGCTCGAAGGACGAGAATATCTGGATTGTGATTGCGGGGAGCGACGTGGAACCTGGCGAAACCTATCTCTGGAATCGCAAGGCGAAGACGCTGGATTTGCAATTTCGGATTCGGGAAGAGATGCCGCGCGCATCGTTATCGGAGCGGAAGCCTTATAAATTCAACTCGTCGGACGGGCTGGAGATCCATGGGTACCTGACGCTGCCGAAGGGATTGCCGGCGAAGAATCTGCCGCTGGTTGTGTTTCCGCACGGTGGTCCCTGGGGGCGTGACTACTGGGGATATGACACGTTCGCGCAATTCCTGAGCAATCGTGGGTATGCAGTATTGCAGCCGAATTTTCGTGCATCGACGGGATACGGGAAGAAGTTTCTGAACGCCGGGAATGGTGAGTGGGGGCGAAAGATGCAGGACGACTTGACCTGGGGAGTGAAAGCCTTGGTGGCCGACGGGACGGTCGATGCGAAGCGTGTTGGAATTGCCGGTGGATCGTATGGTGGGTACGCAACGTTGGCTGGAGTTGCGTTTACGCCGGATGTGTATGCGGCGGCGGTGGCGATTGTTGCGCCGTCGAATCTGATTACATTGCTGGATGCGATTCCGCCGTACTGGGAAGCGGGGCGCAAGCAGATGTACGCACGGATGGCTGATCCCACGACGCCGGACGGGAAAGCGCTTCTAATTGCGGAGTCGCCTTTGACCAAGGCGAAGGATATTGTGACGCCACTGATGGTGGTGCAGGGGAAGAACGATCCGCGCGTGAATATTCGGGAGAGCAACCAGATTGTGGCGGCGGTGCGCGACAACGGGAAGCCGGTCGAGTACCTGGTTGCGCCGGATGAAGGGCACGGATTTGCGCGGCCCATCAACAATCTGGCAATGGTGACGGCGATGGAGGAGTTCCTGCCGAAATATCTGGGCGGGCGCTATCAGAAAGACGTGCCGGCGGATGTGGAGGCGAAGTTGAAGGAAATTACGGTCGATCCCAAGACGGTAAGCGGCGAAGTGACGCTGAAGGGAGCACTGGCGCCGGGGGCGAAATAGCTGGCAAACTGGCCGAGCGGAACTGCGGATGCGGTTTTGTAGCTGCTTGAGTCAGTCCTTTCCGGATGGCCCACGATACACTCACAACCAGAATCAGCGTCGGCAAGGGCAGTGTCGAAGGAGACGTTCCATCGCAGGAGTAAAGGTGAAGGGCAGGCGATTGAATCTGAGTTTGGCCATTCTCCTCGCCTGTTCGGGCTTCGCAGAGGCACAGCAAACCCCGACGGTGGACGAGGTCTTCTCCCGGCTTTTCGCCTACTCCAAGGAGTACCGCGCCAGACTTCCTTCGCTGGAATGCGACGAATCTGTGATCTCGCAGCAGCTCAAGGGTGGCAAAGTCAAATGGGAAGTAAAGATTGAGGCGACGCTTCGTCAGATACGCGACTCCAAGCACCCCGACGCATTCAACGACTTCTACACCTTCAAGAGCGTCGATGGCCATCCGCCGAAGACCCAATTCAAGGTGCCTTATTTTGTGAATGGCGCCTTCGCGAATGGCGTTGGATTCGGAGATGAGGCCCACGTTAGGTGCTACGATTACACGCTCTCGCAAGAGGATAGTGGCGCCACGTTGCGCTTGGAATTCGCTGTCAAGTCTGCAAGTACCGATCCGGCCTGCAAGGAAGTCTATGCGGGATACCACGAGATTGTGCTGGCCGGTGCCGCCACCGGGATTGTCAAGCACATCACGCGCAGCATGTCGCCCGACGCCGCCCGCAAGAATCACGATGCGGTCTTCGCTTCCATCGACTACGCCGCCCAGCCCCTGGGAGAAATGACTCTCTGGCTCCCATCTCGCGTCGAATCGCACGACGAAAAAGGGGAGCGACGTATGACCGCGATTTTTTCAAATTACCACCGCTACACGGGCGAAGCGAAAATTCTTCCCGGGATAGAAGAGTTACCTGCGACGGATACTCACACGCCGTGACCTCATGGGCCGATTCTCTCCAGGCGTTTGGGAGGAAGCGTCTCGACACGAGTTGTGGTTGGTTAACCGCCTATGCGGAACTACATCCCTCAGGGACTAAAGCCCAGCAGTGTTGCGGCGTTGTGGCGGCACGACTAAGCAGCTTGCTGAAAAAGAGCCGGAGCTTCGCGGT
>Ga0210386_10005380_pt1 | contig 10426 bp, 9 predicted proteins | sample IncBWH32OmetaG_FD_160091 | JGI IMG/M metagenome (GOLD analysis project Ga0210386, IMG submission 160091) | Forest soil microbial communities from Barre Woods Harvard Forest LTER site, Petersham, Massachusetts, United States - Inc-BW-H-32-O ... | reverse complement strand
GAATTCGGGGAGGCCGCCGACAACCAATAGATTTGCGCCTGCACTTGCACATCGGTCGGCGTCGAGATCGGTTCTTGCATCACTTCGCGGCGCGCCTGCTCCTCGGTCTTGGGAACGCTGCGCAGCCGCTGGACCGCCTCGCGCAATCCTGGCAGCGTGATGAGGCCCAGCACTACCATCGCGGTGAGGATCGCGATCGTCGTTTTGAGGCCCTTCGACAAGGCTTTACCTGCCTCCCAGTTCGTAGATCGTTCGAAACGCAGCGACCGCCCGCGCCACCCCGTCGGCCAAACCTGGGCCCATCTGATCGAGGCGGCCGCGGTCCGGCAGGCTCACGCTGGATACCTCAATGGCCACCGCGGGCGCCCCCACTGTCCGCAATTGCCGTACCGGCGCTTCGAACGGAGTTTCCGACGAGCCGCGAAAGCGCTGTGCCATCTGGATCTGGACCAGCTCTGCCAGTCTCCGGCTCTGATCGATAAAATTGAATTGCGCGCGGTCCCAGCGCAAAAGGCCCGAGCGGGGCGCCACGGCGGCATTTTGCGGCAAGGCCATGCGCGGCAGGGAATAGACCCGCACCGTTCCGGGCTGGCCCGTGGAGGATACGTGGAGCGTGATGAAGATATTCCCGCGCTGCGCGTTGGCCAGTCTCGACCGGTCGTCGAAAGAAGGATCGTCGTTGGCCTGGCGCGTGAGGATAACGCGCAATCCCTGGGCCTCCAGAGAAATGCGCAACAGTCGCGCGTAGCTGAGCACAACGTCGCTCTCCGTGATGCCGGAGGACCCTCGCGAGCCGGAATCGGCTCCGCCATGCGCCGGATCAATAATCACAAGGCCCATGGGCTTTTGCGGGGGAGGCGCCGGCTCGACGGCCGACGCTGCCGGCGCCGCAGGCGTTTGCGGCGGATTCGGAGGCGACGTCTGTGGCGCAGGCTGTCCCGGCTCTGCCGGGGCCTGCGTCGTTTGCGTCTGCGCCGAATATGCCTGCGAGGCCGCAATCATCCATAAGATAATCAAGCAAATCGGTTTGCCGCGCATTACCACGAGGATACCAGAATCGTTCCCATCCTGGAGATCGTCCGCAGAGTATTTCGCTCGCATTGCGCACTAAAAGCCACCTCAAAGATAGTCAGTGTGGGTCGCGGCTCCACAGGCTGCGGAAAAAACCCCATCCAGAATTTTGTCATTCCGAGCGAAGCGAGGAATCTCTCTTTCTTTTCATGGGGCCAAATCGAAGAGGGATTTCTCGCTTCGCCCGGAATGACAAAATAAACTACTTTTTCCGCAGCCTGCTCAGCCGCAACAATCTGATGATTTCAAAACGCGGGCTTCAGCCCCCGAAGTGCCTTGGGTCACGATTGCATGCGCATGAAGGAGATAACTCTTAGTCGAAAACGACCGTCTTGTTCGCATACAACAAGACGCGATGCTCCAAGTGCCAGCCAACGGCTCGCGAGAGAACTATTTTTTCCAGGTCGCGGCCCTTTTGCACGAGGTCTTCCAGAGAATCGCGGTGCGAGATCCGCATGACGTCTTGTTCGATGATGGGGCCGTCGTCCAGCGCTTCGGTCACGTAGTGGGCGGTCGCGCCCAGCAGCTTGACGCCGCGCTCAAACGCTTGCTGGTGCGGCTTGGCGCCGACAAACGCGGGCAGAAAAGAGTGGTGGATGTTGATGATCCGCTGCGGGTAGTGGGCGATGAATTCCGAAGACAATATTTGCATGTAACGCGCCAGGACGATTAAATCGACGCGATGCTCTTCGAGCAAGGCGCGCTGCCGCGCTTCGATTTCCCGTTTATTTTCCTTGGTCACTTCCATAACATAAAAAGGAACGCCGTAAAAATCCGCGTGGCGCCTCGCGTCGGGATGATTGCTGATAATCAGCGGAATCTCGCAGGCCAGTTCGCGGGTGTGCCAGCGGTAAAGCAAATCCACCAGGCAATGATCGTACCTCGAAACGAAAACAGCGGCGCGCAGCCGGTCGCTGGAATGCGCGATCTGCCATTTCATGTTCATGCGCTCGGCAATCGGAGTGAAGTGCCGCGCGAAATCCCGCATCTCGATTTGGAAGCCGTCGAGATCCCACTCGATGCGCGCAAGGTAAAGCCCCAGGTCCCGGACCATGTGCTGCTCGAAATGCAGAATGTTTCCGCCCGCGCGAAAGATGAATTCCGCCAGCGCCGCGTCCAGACCTTTCTGGTCCGGGCACTGCACGCGCAGGATGGCGCTACGATTCATGATTTCTCTCCCATTCAAAGGCAGGATTGTACCCGAAGAATTCTTCCGTGAGGCGGTATTCGCTTCGCGTGCTCGGGAAGGCTGAGACGGGAGAGCGAATCGTGCATCAAACAGGAGCGGAGGCAGCGGGTTTGTCCATGTCCAACAATATATTCCGGTGGATCGGTTACGGCCTGGCTGTTTTGGCGCTGGCCGCCAGCCTTGCTTTGCTCCTCGGCGATGCGGGAATAGGGACTCTCGTTTGGCGATCGGCGGCTGCCTCGACAGCCGCCCCGTTGCTGCTGGTGGGCACAGCGTTCTTATTTATGCAGCCTGTCCTGCGTCCGCGCTTAGTAGAATTGCTGAGGAACGTGCTGCTCGCGGGGACATTTTTGCTTTGGGGGATCGTTCAATTCATGCCGCAAAATGCGATGTCGGCGCGGCTGGGGAATTTGGTCATTGCGCTTTACGTTTTTGATCTAGCCTGGATGACCCTGGGCTCGGCGATTTCTCAACAAAGAAAATAGATCGGGCATTCTTTGCCCTTTCGTTTCGATTGGCTTTGATTCTAATTCCATCGGGGTAGGCCATGCCAACAAACAACGCGCGAAGCGCAACAAGGCTTGGACCTGAGAGGGAAACCAGTCTAGTCCCGGCACTGGAACGCGAACCGGGCCTGGGCGCTTAAGGGGGAGCGATCAGCCAGATCGTCAGCCGGGCTTTGTCTTTGAAGCCCCGCGGAGCCGTCGGGAATGACGGGCTGATTGTTCGGAATTTATCCGCCAGATTGCGCGTCCATCTGATCGCCCGGCCTATCCACCCGTGGGACCGCGACCGGCCCGCGAATGAACGAGATGAATTGTTCGTTCAACAATGCCTCGAAGATGTCAGCAACGCGATTCCAAAGCTTTTTCGTTCCATGCCGGAGCTGGATGAATTGGAAGCCATCGTTCTGGATCCCCGGGGCAAAAAAACTGTTATTTCCGGCGTCGTGAAAAGGGCCGACGCACTCTCTTCCAGTGGCTTTTCTGCCGGGATGAAACTGAGATCCATGGGCCTCGCTTTTGCAAGAAGCAATTCCGGTTTCGAGCGATTGGACGAAAGCTTTGTAGTTATTCCAAATAAAATGGAGCGCGTGTCGCACGAATCCCCTTCGCAGGAATAAGATTTCGGCGTCGAAATTTCGCGTGAGGAAGCCCAGCGTATTCTGGAGGCCTAGAGGCCGCGGCGCGCCTGCGCGGCTATGCACCTTTCGATGTCAATATATCAAGCAGCCCGGCCGGGCCGCTCTGCCATACCCGCTAGAAGTTGTAACGCAAGATCCACTCGGCAACGCAGCACGGTTTCACGGAATTCTCCGCTTCCATCGTGATGTCAAACACGGCTTCGACGCTGCCTTCCAACTCTCGGTAAGACTGCAAACGAACGTGCGCGCGAATCTTCTCGCCAGCCCTGACGGCCGCCGGAAAACGAACGCGATTCAGGCCGTAATTGATCGTCTGCCGAACCTCGCCCGGCAACTGGATCGCCTCCCTCATGAAATGGCTCACCAGGGAGAGCGTCAGAAAGCCGTGCGCGATCGCGGCGCCATAAGGCGATTCGCGCTGCGCGCGTTCAGGATCGACGTGAATCCATTGATGATCACCCGTCGCTTCGGCGAACTGCCGGATGCGCTCCTGTGTCACGGGCAGCCAGCCGGTCGTGGCGATTTCGCGGCCCACGTATTCTTTCAGCGTTTGTAAAGATTCAAGTACAAGTGTCGGCATGGGGTGTAGCGGCCTTAAGTGGCACAGGCATCACACGCTGCGGAAGAAATAGTTAATTTTGTCATTCCGAGCGAAGCGAGGAATCTCTCTTCGGTTTTTGCCCATATAAAAAAGAGAGATTCCTCGCTTCGCTCGGAATGGCAAAACGGTGGGGGAGATTTTCCGCAGCCTGTTCAGTCGGTGGGGTCTCATCTGTTCATGACAAACCCCACCCTCTGAAGCCTGTGCTGCGGAAAGATCCCGCAAATAAATTTCAAACCAGGCCGCTTTACTTGGCTGGTTTCATTTCCGCGTATAACTGCCCGACAAACCGGTCCGCCATCTTATCCCCGTTCGGCGCGGCCGGAGGCACGCTGGCGTCGAATGCGGCAGAGGGATGCGCGGCAACAACCTCATCCGACGTCTTACCCTGTTTCATGAGCTTCGCGACTTCGTTGCGCACGCCAATGATCATATCCCGGTGCGCCATGACGGCAGTCCTGTCCACCGTCGGTCCATGGCCTGGAATAATTTTCGTATTCGGCCCGGCCAAAGCGACCACTTGGCCGAGGCCGGTGATCATTCCCTCGAGGCTTCCCCCGTTTACGCGATCGATGTTGGGATATCCGATGGAGCGGTAGAAATCGCCCGTCATGATCACGTCCGCATTGTGAAAATAAACCATAGTGTCGCCGTCGGTATGCGCTTTGCGGATGGGGATGAGATCCACCGTTTCCCCGTCCATATGAAACGTGACCTTGTTTTCATAGGTGATGACCGGAAGCGCGACATCCGGGGCAGGCGTGCCCGGTTGGCCGTTGGCGCCCGGAGCGGGATTGATCAGCCGGTCCCGCAATTCATCGCGCGCGAAAATCGTCGCGCCCAGTTTTGCCATGTTCGCGTTGCCGCCGGTGTGATCGGGGTGCACGTGCGTGTTGACCACAAAGCGAATCGGGTTGGGCGAGATTTTCTTGATTTCCGCTACGATTCGATCGGTGAGGGGAGCGAATTGCGTGTCCACCATAAAAGTCCCTTGCGGGCCCACCAGCACGCCGATCGTGCCGCCACGGCCGTCAATGGTGTAAAAATTGTCGGTGATCTTGTTGGACTTTACTACCGTCTTGCTGTCGTCCACGGGCGCCTGTGCGCGTGCCGATCCCGCCGCCATGAGCGACATAATCAACAAGCCCGCCGGCACAGCCAGGGCGCGTCGAATCCTTAAATTTTTCATTGGCTTTTGCTCCTGATGATTAAAGCGATTTTGACTTGGGTTGCCGATCGAGAGTATATACCAAACACGCTTTGTGCAAATATCCGGGCGTAGAAATTCCTTTGGCTGCTTTGGAGGCTCCATGAAACCCGTCCATGCGATCGCTTTGCTAGCCCTGCTGGCGGCGCCAGTCTTCGCTCAGGAAGGGCCCAGCGTGCCGGCTCTTCCCTTTGAATCGGTGCCCAATCCCCTGAAATATTCAGTCGATCAAAACCTGGGAGAAGTCCTGAGCGTGGCCGTGAATTCCAGAGGCCACATCATCGTCCTGAACCATCCGGGCACGGCGACCGCGGGCCCCGTCTACGGCAATGCCACCACGCAAATTTTCGATTTTGACGCCGACGGCAAATTTGTTCGCGAGATCGGCCGCGGCGTGTACGGCCTGGCCTACGCACACTCCGTGCGCTTCGACAAGTACGACAATCTTTGGGTCGTGGACAAGGCCGCCATGTCCGTCATCAAGTTCAACCCCGCCGGTTACGTTCTGATGAACCTCGGCCGCCGCGATGAAGGCCCGGACCAGCCCCGCTACCGCCGTGCCGATCCCCCGCCCACTCCCGTTGACGGATACTTTAACGGTGCCACCGATGTCACCTGGGACAAGGATGACAACATTTACATCGGCGACGGCTATTTCAATTCGCGCATCGCCAAGTTTGACAAGCACGGCAACTGGATCAAGCAATGGGGCGAGCCCGGAACGGGCGGCGATCACGCCAACGAAAATCCCGGTCATTTCCGGAATCCGCACAACATCGGCATCGATCGCGACGGGAATTTCTACGCCGCCGATCGCGGCAACCGCCGCATTCAAGTCTTCGATCTGGACGGAAATTTCAAAAAGTTCATCTTCCTGAATGTTCCCTACGACAAGATGCGGCATCCTGTTTTGGGAGACCTGCCCGCGAACCGGCCCGACGAAACCGCGCCGTGGACCATCTGCATCACCAACACCACGCCGCAATATCTTTACACCACCGACGCCGAGCCCGGTCGCCTCTACAAGATTCAGTTGCCGGAAGGCAAGATCCTCGGCATGTGGGGCGAATCCGGCCACGAACTCGGCGAACTCAACTGGGCCCACGGCCTCGCCTGCCCGTCCGACGATCTCCTCTACATCGCCGACATGAATAACTGGCGCGTGCAAAAGCTGGTCACAAAGGGAAAGAGGTAAACCGCAATAGCCAGTAGCGCAGGCTTCAGCCTGTGGGTTTTGGTTCTTGCAAGGTGAAACCCCCGCAGGCTGAAGCCCGCGCCACGAAAAGCCGCTAAAAAAAAGCGCCCCGGGCTCAAAGAGCCCAGGGCGCGTTAATTTTCAGTGTCCTTACTGCCCGATTTCCAGGATCACGAACGATCCGGCGATCGGTGTGGGACGCGGCCGCGGATTGTCCGGCGTTGGCGCTCCCGCGGGTTTAAAGTCCGCGGTCTCCGTGTAGACGCGGTGTGTGGTGGGGTCCAGCGTCATTGTACGGGTGCCGGCTTGAGTGTTGATATTCCCGACGACGGTGTACTTGTCCGCCGAATCCTGGTGAATCACGGAAACGAAGCCGTCGCGGCAAGCGGCGAACGCCATCCCCGTACCCGGATCGAAGCCGTTCCCGTCGGGGTCGCCGCCGATCGGCGGGGCAGCGACCACTTTTCCGTTCTCCGCGCTCACCACGACCATAACCTTGTCGCAGGCCACGAAAATCCGCTTGTGGGCGCTATCATACGCCATGGCGGAGGGGCCATCGCAGGGAGCGAGCGGCCACATGCCCTTAATGGCGTAAGATTTCGTGTCGAATTCTTGAATGGAACTCTTGTCTTCGATGTTGACCCACATATTTCCACTTCCGTCGAGAACGGCTTCTTCCGGTTTTCCGGCGAGTTTGACTGTGCCGATGACTTTACCGGAAGTTGCGTCAATGACAGTTGAATCCGAACTCTTGCCGTTAAAGGTAAAGACGCGCTTGGTGGCCGCATCGTAGCGGATGGAGTCAGGATCTTTTCCGGGTATGGGGATAACCGAAGTAGCCTGCAATGTCTTCAAATCGACCACCGACACCGTGTTGGCGTCTCCGTTGCTCGTAAACGCTTTGCCCAAATCCGTGGCCAGAGCGATGCCGTGAGAGTTCTTGGAATTGGCGATCGCGATGTCGCTTACCACCTTCCCGGTGGTGACGTCCACGACCTGGAAGTGCGATCCGCGGGCGACAAAAAGCCGGTGTGTGGGCGGGTCAATCAACATGTAATCCCACCCGCCGTCTCCCCCGATTTGCATTCTTTTAGTGATCTTATAGCCGCCGGCCTGCGGAGCGGCATATGCGATCACGCCTGCAACGAGCGACAGCACAAGCAGTGGGCTCGTCCGGCGCAACCATCCTGCGATATTTTTTCGTGACATGCGAATCATCTCCTTATGGTTTCTTTTGAGCAGAAAGTTTCGTACCGGGTCCAATATCAATAATACGTTTCATGCCGCAATAAGTTTCGTTGCCTCCGTCCTGTTTTAGCGCACCGCGACTGGAGTTCCGGCGGCCTCCACCGCCGCTTCCTTGTCGCTCGTCAGGTAGTATTGAATCGCCGGCGTGATGATCAGCGACAGCACCATCGAAATCAGGATTCCGCCGATCACTGCGATCGCCAGGGGTTGCAGCATCTGCGAACCCGCCCCCAGTGCGAGCGACAACGGTAGCATACCCGCCACCGCGGCCATAGCCGTCATGACGATGGGGCGAAGTCTCCGCCGTCCCGCCTGAATCATGGCCTCTTCCGCTGCGAACCCGACCCCGCGGAATTTCTGGTTGGCGTCGAGCAACAGAATACCGTTCTTGGCCACGATGCCCAGCACCATGATCAGTCCCATGAAGGACGCCACGTTGAAATCGGTGTGCGTAATATACAGCGCGAAAAACACGCCCGAAGTCGAAAGTATGGCCGAGGATAGAATCGCCAGCGGCGCCGAGAAGGAACGGAACTCGAACAGGAGAACAATGAAAATCAGCACCAGCGCGAGCAACAGCACCACCACCAGGTCATGGAACGATTTCTGCTGTTCCTTGTAGGTGCCGCCGTAGGCCACGCGAATTGACGGCGGCAAATGCAAATCGTTTACGGCCTTCTGCACCGCCGCGACGCCTCTTCCCAGGTCGATGCCCTCGAGCCGCCCCGTGACTTCCTTTTCCTGTTGCAGATTGTCGCGCAAGATTTCCGTCTGGCCCGGCACTTCTGTAAACGTGGAGACGGAACCGAGAGTGGCCGATCCGCCGTTGGCATTGACGATCACCGTGTTGTTCATGGCTTCGAGCGAAGCCCGGCTCGACGCCGGGTAACGAACGCGCAGGGTGTAGGGCTTGTCATTGATAATCATGGGCGCGGTGGCGGGCTCGCCGTCCACAATCGAAGCAGCCACTGTGGTCAGCTGGTCGGTCGTGAATCCGGCCTTGGCCGCTGCCGCGGGATTCACGGTAAAGACAACGGCGGGGCCGCTCGTAGTGTTATCAATTCCGTCCTCCACATCCACGATGGGTTTCTTGTAATTAATCTGGATGCGGCCCAGCGCGTCGGCTACTCGCGGCGCCCAGGCCGTCAGCTGATCCACATCGGGCGAAAATAGCTGCACGACGATCGGCTGTGGAGCGCCGGTAAGGTCCGAAATCATGTCCTGAAGCACTTGCGTGAATTCGACGTCCAGCGCCGGTTCCTCGGTGGTCACCTTGCCGCGGACGTCGGCGATGATGTCATCGATTGCGCGGCTGCGCTTGTCCTTCAACTTGACCGCGATGTCGCCCGTATTGGGCTCCGTCACTGCGGCAAGTCCAAGCTGCAAGCCGGTGCGGCGCGAGGTGTTTTCCACTTCGGGGACTGATTTGATGATATTTTCCACGTGCGTGACCACGCGATTGGTTTCCTGAAGCGAACTCCCCGGCGGCATGACGTAGTCCAGAATAAAGCCGCCCTCGTCCATATGCGGGAGCAGGTCGGTGCCCAGCTGGCTGTAACACAAATAGGAAACCGCGATCAGGATCACGCAAAATGCGCCGAGCCATAACGGGTGCTCAAGGGCTCGTCGCATCCAGCGTTCATAGAACACAATGATTTTCTCGAACAATCCACCCTTGAGGGATTCTTCCTCCGCAGCCATCATGCGTCTCATGCGCTCGAATTCCGCATTTTCGGAATCTTCGGGTGGGGCATGTTCGACGGCTGCACCGCCGGGTTCCTCTCCTTGGCCGCGACGGATCAGGTAAACTCCCAGGTTGGTTGACCAGGTAAGCGCCAGTGCCAGGGAAGTCAAGAGCGAGACGCTCATGGCAATAGCCAGCGCGCGGAAAAACGTTCCAGTCACGCCCGTGATCGAGATCAATGGCAGGAACACCACGATCGGAGTCAGCGTCGAACCGATCAAAGGAACAGTCAGTTCTTTGAGGGCGCTGTTGACCGCTTCGAGCCGGCCTTCTCCGCCGTCGCGGTGCAGCACAATGTTTTCGACCACCACGATCGCGTCGTCAATTACCAGTCCGCCCGCCGCCGCGAGGCCCCCGAGGGTCATCATGTTAAAGCTTTGCCCCAGGATCTTCATGGCGATGAACGTGACGAAAATGGCCACGGGAATTACCAGGCCCGTCATCAACGCCGTGCCCACGTCGCGCAAGAACAGCCAGATGATAAATCCGGCGAGCAGCAGACCGATGATAATCGCGTCGCGCACGCTGCCGATGGATTCGCGAACGATATTGGACTGATCGTAAAAGACGTTCAAATCAACGCCCGCGGGCAGTTTCTGGCGGATCGCTTCGATTTCCTGGTGCACCAGGTTGGCAACTTCCACGGTGTTGCTCTCCGGCTGCCGGCTGATGCTGATGAGGACGGCCGGCTTTCCGTTTGCCGTGACTACCGTGTAATTTGGCGCCGCGGAAGCAGTCACCACCCCCACGTCATGCACCCGAATAGGGGCGTCGCCCACGTTCTTGATGACCATGTTGCCGATGTCTTCCGCGTTGTGAACCTGCGAATCGACCAGGCCCAGAAACAACTGGTGGTTGCGGCTCAGCAGGCCCGGCGAATCCACAATGTTGGTGTGATTGGCGGCGTCCAGAATGTCCTGCACCGTCACGTGCGCCCGCAGCATCTTGGATGGGTCGGGCGTCACCTGAAATTCCGGCGTCTGTCCCCCTTGCACCAGGACGGTTGCAACTCCATTCAGGCGGTTGA
>Ga0210386_10005378_pt1 | contig 10427 bp, 7 predicted proteins | sample IncBWH32OmetaG_FD_160091 | JGI IMG/M metagenome (GOLD analysis project Ga0210386, IMG submission 160091) | Forest soil microbial communities from Barre Woods Harvard Forest LTER site, Petersham, Massachusetts, United States - Inc-BW-H-32-O ... | reverse complement strand
ATCTGGCGATGATGGAGGCAGACCTTTTCAGTAAATGTTCGCGTCTGCCAGCCATGCATGCGCGCGGAAAGAACTGCAACATGGTCGATGCAGCCGCCCTTGAGGGGCATATAGCCGCCAATCGATTCGAAGCACCCGCGTCGAAAGAGCTGGCAGCCTCCCCATACATTTTCGATGTTGGTGAAACGGTAGTCGTATTGGAAGTTTCCTTCGCGAAACGGTGCGCCCGCTACTCCAAGTTCCGGATTCTCCTGCATTTTCTCAATCAGATACTCAAAGTGATCTGGCTCGAAGGAGACGTCCGCATCGAGATTTCCGACGACGTCAAAGGCAAGCTCTTTGACGCGATCATAGCCGGCATTAAAGGCATGCACCTTTCCCGCGAAATGTCTTTCCTGGCGTTCCGCCATTCTGAGCAGTTCAATCCAGGGATATTCGGCCATGTATCCGCGCACGATTTCGTCTGTGCCGTCGGTCGAACCATCGCTGACGATCACCCATTTGAGCGGAGTGCGGCTTTGCGCGATCATCGACCTGAGAGTCAAGTCGATGTATTGTGCTTCGTTTCGTGCCGGGGTGATCAGCACATAGTTCAATTTTACTGACATGGGATTGAGAGGACCGCTTTGGCTGTGATGAAAAGCGCTTCGGGAAGTAGGAGAACTCGCTCTCTACGCGGATTCGATCAGGCAGTCTTCGATTCAGCTACGAGCCACGTCTCGGACCCTTCCGAGCGTTTGCGTAAAGACTTGGCGGTAAATGCCCGAATCTCTTCGGCTACCCTGGCTTGCTGCGGCTCTCTCAGATGCGGGAACATGGGCAAGGAAATGATTTCAGCGGAAACGCTCTCCGTTACCGGAAAATCGCCCGGACTGTAGTTCAGCGAGGTATAAGCCTTTTGCAAGTGCAGCGGAATCGGGTAGTGAATTGCGGCACCAATCCCGGCCTCTTTCAGATGGCTCATCATTCCTTCGCGGTCATTGGTGCGAATGACATAGAGGTGATACACGGCGTGCGACCAAGCCGGCTCATGCGGAAGACCCACACCCTCATCGGCTCCCATGAGACGGAAGTACTCGGCTGCCCGATCGCGCCGCTGCGCATTCCAGGCGGCCAGATGGGGCAACTTCGCCAGCAGGATTCCAGCTTGAATGGCATCCAGCCTGCCGTTATATCCTTCCACATCGTGGTAGTACTTCTTCACCTGGCCGTGATCGCGGAGCATCTTCATCTTTTCTGCCAGACTTGCATCGTTAGTCGTGACGGCTCCACCTTCGCCGCAAGCGCCAAGGTTCTTCCCGGGATAAAAACTGAACGCCGAAGCGCGTCCCATGGATCCGGCTTTCACCCAGCGATTCAGTTTCTTCGAGAAGTATTCGGCGCCATGCGCCTGGCATGCGTCCTCGATCACGGTGAGACCATACTGGGCCGCAAGCGCCATGATGGCGTCCATGTCGGCCATTTGCCCGTAAAGGTGTACTGGAATGACCGCCGTTACAGGCCGTCCGCTGCGCAAGCTGATGAGCCTGCCCGATCGGTCGCGAATGCACTGCTTCTCCAAATATCTTTGCAGCATCACGGCTGACATGTTGTAAGTCTGCTCGTCGATATCAACGAACTCCGGTAGAGCCCGTGCCTGCGAGATGGCTTCAGTGGTGGCGATAAAGGTGTTCGGGACGGTCAACACCACATCCCCAGGCTGAATACCGCACGCCATGATCGCAAAACGCAAGGCATCCGTCCCGCTACTTACGGCGATCGAATGGCTCACGTCGCAGAAGGCCGCGAAAGCAGTCTCGAATTTCTCGATTACCGGACCGCCAACGAACCCTGCCGTCCGCAGACCCTGGCGAAATGCACCCGTGAGTTCGCGCTCAAGTTGCAGATGGGGAGTCACGAGGTCAAGGAACGGAATTGGATCGGTCGCACTGCTTTTCACCGGTTCCTGAATAAAGCGCAGCACCCTGGCGGGGTTTCCGGCAACAATCGCGTTGGCCGGGACGTCTTTGGTAACCACGCTGCCTGCGCCAACGATCGAATTCTCACCAATCTCGGTGTTCGCCAGAATCGTGACGCCGGAACCGATGGAAGCTCCTTTGCGGATGACGGTCCGTTCGACCTTCCAGTCGCTCTCGGTCTGCAATTCACCATCGGCAGTTGTGGCGCGTGGATAGGAGTCATTGATAAACATGACGCCATGGCCAATGAACACATTGTCTTCAATTACCACGCCTTCGCAAATGAAGCTGTGACTGGAGATCTTGCAGCACTTGCCGATGCTGGCATTCTTCTGTATCTCAACAAATGCGCCGATCTTGGTCTGGTCCCCAATTTCGCAGCCGTATAGGTTGATAAACTTCGAGAGCCGGACATTTTCACCCAGTTTCACATCATTGGAGATAGAATTCTGGAGGTTCATAAGTAGACTAATTCTCCCTTCTTGCTGAGTGACTCGCTTGCTGTCTCCAGCATCTTCACGACCCGCAAACCCGCGCACCCGTTATTAAACGGCTCCTGTCCACTCGAAATACAATCGACAAAGTAAGTAAGCTCCTTGCGTAACGCCTCGACCTGTTCCAATTGGGGAGCCCACATATCGCCAGATCGATAACTTACCAGCAACTCGTATACTCCTTCGCGGCTGCTGATCTTCACACCCTTGTCGTACACCTTAACCTTTTCATCCGCTTCGAGATCGTTCCAGACCACCATCCGTTTTTCCCCGCCGATCAGCGTGGTCCTCACCTTCACGGGAGAGAGCCAGTTGACGTTGATGTGGGCGATGACATTGTCCGGAAAATAGAGAGTAACGAAAGCCACATCTTCGTGACCGTTTAAATGTCCCTGTCCGGTTGCGACAATGGCTTCCGGGTCGGCTTTGATCAGGTAATCCATGATGGAAAGGTCATGCGGCGCGAGATCCCACAGAACATTCACGTCGTGCTGGAAAAGACCGAGGTTAACCCGCGTCGAATCGTAGTAATAGAGATTTCCGAGCGACCCCTCTTCGAGCAACTGGCTGATCTTCTTCACTGCGCCCGTGAAGAGAAACGTATGATCCACCATGATCTTGAGATTCTTCTGCTCGGCGAGGTTTATAAGCTCCTCACCCTGCGCAGCATTACTGGTAAACGGCTTCTCGACGAAGACGTGTTTCCCATTCTCCAGCGCGGCCTTGGTTAGCTCGTAGTGAGTCCAGACCGGAGAAACGACTGCAATGGCGTCCGTCTCGGCCGACGTGATGACTTCCATTGCATCCGCGGTCACTTTCAGACCGGGATAGGCCTTCAAAGCGCGTGCTCGTGCAGCCTGGCTGATCTCCGCGATGGCAACTACCCGCGACTCCTCCAGGCTCATGAGATTTCTGACAACATTGGGTCCCCAGTAGCCATAACCAATCACACCAAAGTCCATAGTGCTTCACCGTCTTCCTGGGTTGTTTCTGGTTGGGAATATGCGGGAGATGAAATGTGAGACGAACAAAGAGCGGGGCCCTCAGGGGTCCAATTGAGACTGAAGAGTAGGTCTAGACGTTTAAGCTAATACGCGCCCGAACCGCGAATCACGGCAAGGGGCGTGCGGATCAGAATTTTGAGATCAAGCCATGGTGTCCACGACGTGGCATAACGCAAATCCAGCCGGACCATTTCGTCGAAGTTGACGCTGCTTCTCCCGGTAACCTGCCACAGTCCTGTAATTCCCGGCTTCACTTCCAGCAGTCTGCGCCGATGCCAGGTCTGATAGGCTGCCAGTTCATACGGGATGGGAGGTCGCGGCCCGACAAGGGACATGTCTCCTTTAAGAACATTAATGAACTGCGGAAGTTCATCGAGACTGGTCCGGCGAAGGAATGCGCCGATTCTTGTGACTCTTTTGTCGTTTGTAAGCTTATATACTTTCTTGCCCGCACCATTTGACTGTTCTGTTCCCTCGCGGCGCGATATCAGATTGGTCACGTATTCCCGGTGCACGCCATGGTCATTATTGACGTACATCGAGCGAAACTTCAGAAATGTGAAGCTCTGACCGTATTGTCCTATTCGCTGCTGGCGGAAGAGCACCGGGCCTTTGGAAGTCGCCTTGATAGCCAGGGCTATGGCAAGGTACAAGGGCGAGCAAAGGATGGCCAGAACTGCGCTGCCGGCGATGTCGATCCCTCTCTTCACGATCAGCAAAGGACGCTTCCCCTTGTCATTACTCAGCAAGTCAGGATAGAGAGCCGGATTGCTGGGGCGGCCGGGGTCGTCATGGTCCCAGTCGTCGGGGAAAAAATGCAGCGAGATACTGACTTGATTGAACTGGTCAAACGTCAGTTCCTCGCGCAGCGTGGAGCTCACCCGGGTCAGAATCGTATTCAAGATCGAATTCTTGTCATCGACAACCAGGCCAGTGAACATTGCACCCACTGTGTTGCCGTCTTTGTACCATCCAACCACATCGGTGTCGCGGCTCGAGGCGAGCAATGCCGACAATACGCAGTCGAGCGCTGCCCGGTCTTTCTCCGAACCCTGATGATTGGTCGTTTCAAGCAGCATGAGGACAAACGGGGACTTTGAACGCTCAGTGCGTTTGCGCTCGATGGCGATAATTCGCCTGAAGCTCTCTTCATCCAGAGCTACCCGTTCGCCAATGTTTGCCAACTCTGAAAGAGGGTCAGGCAGATTTGTAGCACTATCCTGGCGCGTACTAGTCACAACCACCTCCTGCGAAAAGGACTTTCTTCACCTTGATCGGTCCTCGCGGGCCATGGGATCCAGGTTCGCTCTTCTCTCTGTTTTTTTCATCGAGAGAAACGGAGCATTCTTGTTAGTTTCCGCGAGCAAAGTGCCGCACTCGCCCGGTAATTGCCTGCAGCCAAGTGAAATTGCTGGTCTCGTTCAGAAGAAATCACACTGTCGAAGTTTCGTTGGTCTGGGTCAAGTTGGAAGGTCGATAGTAATAGTCGGTGTGGGACACATTTCTGGAAGAGTTCACCAACACGCCTATCAGCTTTCCGGAATCGATCGCTTCCAGGCCTTTCTGCAGCCGGCGCTTCTCAGTCGTTCCTTGACGCGTGACGAGAAGGATCCCGTCTGCCAGATTTGTCCAGACGCTTGTATCCGCCAGAGGAAGGATGGGAGGCGAGTCAATGACAATCCAGTCAAACCAACTGGCCAGCTGATCCATCATGGCTGACAGCTTTCCGGATTGCAGCAACTCCAGTGAATCGTTGGAGACGATGCCTGCGGGCAATACCCAGAGGCCTGGACCTTCAATGTGATAGATACTCGACTTGAGGCTACGCTGTCCCAACAGCCATTCGCAAATTCCCGGGTTTCTTCCGAAACCAAATACCTGTGACTGGGTGGGACGGCGCACGTCGCCCTCCAGCAATAACGTCCTCTGCCGCGTTCTCAATGCCAGTGTGCACGCCAGATTGGCGGACACCATGCTTTTGCCCTCTTGAGGAATAGAGCTGGTGACCAACACTTTCTTCAGCGGGCGCTCACGGCGCATATGCCTCAGCCGCACCCCGAGAAGGTGAAATGCTTCCGCTGCCGGGCTGTCGGAGTCCGGAAGGCAAACCAGACGGCTTTGCAGGGGCGGGGAAATCCGCAAAGACTGGAAATCGTCAGTCCTCTCGAGTTCGTCGGTCTTCGTCAGCAGGCTGGCCACCACAGAATCAACACGAGCCGCAGGCACCGTCTGCTCTGCGCGCAATTCTTCTTTCCAGTGCCGATCGACTCGATCGAATGCATCAGGAGATTGGCGCAGCTCGGCTGTTTCGCGCTTCGACGCTGCATGGTTCTCAGCCTCCTGTAGCAGCTCAGTGGCCCTGGACGCTGCGGGCTTACTTTTACCGGAGCGTTCGGCTTCTGATCTTTGCAACGCATCAAATATCTGGCTCATGCTCGCTCATTTCATGGGCTAACGATCCAACTAACCCGGAGTGATTTGTCGAAGGGTTTTGCAGGGTTGCATACAAATCAAGGAGAAGGCTCCTGGCTCGTTCGGCATCCATTTCGCCGGGACCTCCAACCTTGTTGACCTTAGGCGAAAACACCACATCCAGACGGAGTTCCTCTGACACTTCTCTGATGATGTCGGGTGTGACGCCGGCCGACTGTCTCGCATAGGCCGTGATCAATGCGTTCTCGCAAATTGTGTTAATCAGGCGCGGGAAGCCTCGAGAGTGCCTATAGACTGCAGCAATCGTCTGGGTCGAAAACAAGGGCGTCGACTCCATGTTCGCTCCTGCAATGCGCAGCCGTTCCTCGATATAGCGCGTGACTTCTCCAAGATCCAGCGGGCCGAGATGCGCGCGAAGAGCGATTCTTTGTTTCAATGGTCTGAGATCGAACGAGTCCAGCTTCTCATCCAGTTCCGGCTGTCCCACCAATACGATCTGGAGAAGCTTATCCTCGTTTGTCTCCAGGTTTGACAACAGGCGGATTTCTTCAAGGAGTTCGGACGAGAGGTTATGGGCCTCATCCACAATCAATACAGTGGTGAGTCCCTTCAGACCACGTGAAGTGACAAACCGGCTGAGATCCAGGATCAGTTTGCTCTTGTTCTTTCCAGAACTCGGAACACCGAAATCCGACAAGGTGTAATACAGAAACTCCATCGGAGAGAGGCGGCAGTTGAAAAGATAGGCGTAGGCGATCTCTTCGCTTTCCTTGAAGAGCCTTAGCAAGCACCGCAGCAGTAATGTCTTTCCGGTCCCAACTTCACCGGTGACGACAACCACGCCCTTGTGCCGCCGAACGCCATAATAGAGCGCTGCCAGCGCCTCATTATGCCGAGGGGTCGGAACAAAACACGTAGGATCCGGCGTGAGATCAAACGGGTTGCGCGCGAGATTGAAATAGCCCTTGTACATTCGTATGTAGCCCTATCCGTAAAGCAGACTGAATGCGGAGCCGGCCACGATTGCAACCGTCGCAAAGACGGCCATAGCCCATCCCAATGCTGCTTTCCTCTTCATTCTCTGCTCATCCGACGCACTTTGAATTTCCGGAACCTCAGAGATCACTTGCACCGGCAACAGGGCCTTGATCGCCGCCTCATCATGAAGCCGGTCATCCATGAACTCAAAGCCAGCCACAACAATAATTCCCAGAACCAGACCAGCAATGACACCGAAGCCGCAGAACTTGAGCCGGTTCGGGAAATCGGGCTTCACCGGCAAGCTGGGCGGGTCAAGCATCGTGAATCGCTCACCCTGTTGGAGATTCTCCATGCTCGTCGCCATCGACGATTCGTTCTCTTTTTTCAGCAAATCGTCGTAGTTGGCTTTCGATTGATCGTAACCGCGAGTCAGATCTGCCAACTGCTGCTCAATTGCAGGCTCCTCATTAAGGCGAGCCTGGTAATCGTTGATTCTGGCCATGAGCCCCGAAATCGCATGCTCGCGGTTGCCGATCTCAAGTTCATTGGCCTGCAACTGGCTCTGCAACTGCAGTATCGGCGAACTGTCGGAGAGGTCCAGGTCGCTGCTCGGCGAGGCGGGCTTCAGCGCCTGCCTGCGTTTGGCGTCAACGACGAGTTGGTCCCGCACTTTCTCTGTCCTCGCTATCTTGTCCTTCAAAGCGAGCACGTCCGGATAACGGTCAGTGTAACGCGTGCTGAGGTCAAGCAACTGCGCATTCAGAGTGGCGAGTTCCTGGTTGATGCTCGGCAGGTCCTTGCCTTCGCCAGGTCGCGCATTACGCGCGCGGCCCTGCTCGATCAGCGCCTGAAGGTAGACACGCTGCTGCTTAGCCGTGTTAATGGCATCCTGCTCGTTCTGCAACTGCGACTGCAGCCCGCTTAGGATTTGAAGATTGCTGGCCTCTTGCGTAGGCAATACGCCTTCGTGCTCTCCTTGGAACTGGCGGACTTTCGCTTCCTGTTGCGAAAGGATCACGCGCGCATCTTCGAGCTGGCTCTCGATAAACTTAGTGGTGCCTTCCGATTGCTCCTCACGGACCTTCATGTTCTCTGAAATAAAGGTATTTTTCAGTTCGGTGGTCACGAGCTGGGCCACTTTCGGATCGTGCGCTGAAAAGGCGATCTTGAATGCGGTGATCTCCTGGTTGTGCGCATCATGCACCAACTCAACGTCGATGTCCTTGCGCATACGCGCCACCTTGCTATCCGGTGAACTCGGGGATCCCTTCCCGCTATAAAGGTGAAGCTTATCAATAATCGTAATCAGTCGGGTTCGGCTCAATATCTGCTGCGTCATCGTTTGCAGACGCGCTTGCAAGTCATCGTTGATGTTCGGTTTCACGTAATTCTGGGGCATGGTCGGCTGTTCCACCAGAATCAAAGTACTCGACTTGTAGAGGGCGGGCAAGACCCAGCTAGCCCCCCAAACCGCAAGCCAACCAATGAGGAGGGGAATGAGGAAGTACATGTGCCGACGGCGAACGAGGTCGAAATATCGCCGTACATCGAGTTGTTCTGAATCCTGTTGTTCGAGGTTTTCTGGCATGTTCATCTTCCTAATGGTCTGGAGAAGTAGTAGCTAATGGTGAAAGTTACCCGGTCCATTCCCGGCGTACTCGAAACCGCAGCGATCCCGTTGTAACTATAACTCGATCGCAAATATGCAAACTGAGTGTTCAGGCGCTGGCCGAGTTGGTGTGTAAGGGAGATCATTCCCATTAGTGAATGTCCCCCTAGATTGGCCGAGAATTGAATTGGCGTCGCATTGCTAGTGACGAAGTAGCCTGCCGATGCACTAGCATTCCAGGTTCGCGCAAACTGCCATCCTTCTGATGCGCTCCCTCCACTTGAATAGTATGTTCCGAGAAGGCCGCCCCCTCCTGTAACCGTCCGCGAGAACTGGCCCGAGATGCTTCCATGCCTACGCTGCAAGCTCATGCTGGCCGAATACGAAGGAGTCCAGGCGCTGGAGTTCGCTACGCCTAAATAGGTAGAGGCGTAGTGCTGCGGACCGCCGGTCGCGGAGATTGAAAAGGTACGACTCAGAAAGAGCGTATAAAACATTGAGATGGTTTGCGTCTGAGTGGTCGAGTCGACGGGGTGGGTCATGAAGTCGGAGTAGTTATATATCGCGCCAAGATATTGAGAGCTCGTCAGTCGCCGGCTCAGGAAGGCCGAGCCTGTGCCCGAAATAGAATTATTCAGGCCGGCGGCTTGCGCAGGATTCGGAAAATTCAACAGGTACGTTGATCCGGAAAGGCCGATCATTCCATTCTTGGCATATTGATAATTGAGCCCGACATTGCCCGTGTTTGAAATCTGATCCGCAAAAGGGTTAATTACATTCGCAGTCGAATTCTGTGGCGATCCGGAGATTGGTTCGCCGGGAAGCGACGCCTGGTTGAACGGATTCGAGCTCTGCTGAAAGCTATCTGAGATCGTGAGTCTCGTGCGTACGCTCATGCGATACAGAAACGTCGCGTTGCCACTTTGCTGAACGGAATTGAGTGCGCTTGTCGGCTCATAGAAGATGAAGCCGGAGTTATAAGACAGCGACTCGTGGCGGCGCGGCGTCGTCTCGTCCACCGCAATCGACGGCAAAACGGAAAAAGTCCCCTCGCTGGTCGCCGCCGCATTTCCACCCGCATATACATTGTCGTTGTAGCCTGCAATGAAACCTATCCCCGCGGACAAGAAATTGCTCCGTTCCTGATCAGTTCCGGTCATGGGATAGGCTTCGCCGCTTACAGGACCAGGCATCTGCATCCGCTCGTCATTGCCGCCGCCGGATGCGCTCGGTTGCACCTGAGACCATACGGGTATGGCTCCCAGCAAAAACAGAATGAGAAAAACTGGCTTCATCATAAGCGTTCTTCAGGGGACAATGATCGTATCACCGGGCTCAAGCTTGATGTTCTGCTCTATGTGCTTGCCCTTGAGAAAATCCTTGTAGTTAAACGGAATCTTGGTCTCTGTTCCGCTACCGGTTTGACGAAGGATATAAATGCCGGTTTTCTTCGCGAAGTCACGGAGACCTCCTGCCGCCGCAATTGCGTCCACTACTGTCGGCGCAAGCGAAAGCGAAAAGGAACCGGGCTTAGTGATCTCTCCAAGGATATTGAACTTTTTGCTGTTGATCTGCTCGACGATTACTGTGACTTCCGGCGTAGTGATGTAGCTTTGCAGCTTGGCGGAGATATCTTGCTCCAGTTGAAGAGGAGTTCGCCCTGTTGCCTGTAACTCACCGACAAGGGGCAGCGAGATTTTCCCATCTGATCGCACCGGAATCGTTTTGGTTAGATCAGGCTCTTTCCAGACACTGATAGCGAGCATGTCGTCATTCCCGATGATGAAGCTATCGTTGTGCGGCTTGCTGGTGGCCACATCCGGCTGCTCTTGCGCGGGCGCTGTCTGCTCCGGCGCGGGCGCCGTGACGGCGCTCTGAAAACCGCCATTGGGATTACCAACAATGAAAGCCCGAGCTTGTAGGGTTCCGGATACGATCACAAGAAACA
>Ga0210386_10005377_pt1 | contig 10428 bp, 8 predicted proteins | sample IncBWH32OmetaG_FD_160091 | JGI IMG/M metagenome (GOLD analysis project Ga0210386, IMG submission 160091) | Forest soil microbial communities from Barre Woods Harvard Forest LTER site, Petersham, Massachusetts, United States - Inc-BW-H-32-O ... | reverse complement strand
TGGGATTTGTTTTTTACTATGCGTACAGGTAGCGCCGGCGTTCCGCCGGCAAAGGATTGCTCGCAGCTTAAAGCTTTTAACTGGCTACTGGCCACTGGCAACTGACAACTGTACTTATGCAGAATCACATTCTCTCCATCATCCTCTTCACGCCGCTCGTGGGCGCCCTCGTCCTCCTGTTCGTCCCCAACGAGAACAAGGACGCGATCCGCTGGATCGCCAACATCTTCTCCCTCGGCGGCTTCCTGATCTCGCTGCCGCTCGTGCCCATGTTCTGGGCCCTGCGCTTCGATGCCACGCAGCCCTTCAAGTTCATCGAAGGCGCGCCCAGCAACTGGATCCCAACCATCGGCGCCGGTTACTACCTCGGCATCGACGGCATTTCCTTCTTGCTGATCATGCTGACCACGCTGCTCGGCTGGATCTCGATCCTCTCCTCTTGGGACGCCATCGAGAACCGGGTCAAGGAATACTACGTCTGGTTCCTCGTCCTGCAGACCGGCATGCTTGGCGTCTTCATGGCGCTCGACTTCTTCCTGTTCTTCGTCTTCTGGGAAGCGATGCTGGTTCCGATGTACCTGCTCATCGGTATCTGGGGAGGCCCGCGCAAACTCTACGCTGCGATCAAGTTCTTTCTCTACACGCTCGCTGGCTCCGTCCTGATGCTGCTGGGCGTGCTGTTCCTTTATTTCTTCCACCACAGCGTCACCGGCGTTTATACCTTCGCGATTCCCGAGCTCTACAAGACCGCGCCACAAATCTTCTTCAATCCGGCGTACGGCTCGACCTACGCAACCTTGCTTTTCTTCTGCTTCTTCTTCGCCTTCGCGATTAAGGTCCCGATGTTCCCCTTCCACACCTGGCTGCCCGACGCGCACGTCGAGGCGCCGACTGCAGGCTCGGTCATCCTGGCCGGCGTCCTGCTGAAGATGGGAACCTACGGCTTCATTCGCTTCTCGCTGCCGTTCTTCCCCGCGGTCGTCATGAGTTCGAAAGTCCGCGGCTGGATGATTGCCCTCTCCATCATTGGCATCATCTACGGCGGCCTCGTGTCCCTCATGCAAAAGGACATGAAGAAGCTCGTCGCCTACTCCTCCGTCAGTCACCTCGGTTTCTGCACGCTGGGAATCTTTGCTTTGACCCCGATGGGACTCAGCGGCTCTGTATTGCAGCAGATCAATCACGGCATCTCGACCGGCGCGCTGTTCTTGATCGTGGGCGTGCTCTACGAACGCCGCCACACTCGCGAGATCGCGGAATACGGCGGCATCTCCAACGTGATGCCCATCTACGCGACCATCACCATGATCATGTTCCTGTCTTCGATGGGATTGCCGCTCCTCAACGGCTTCGTGGGCGAGTTCACCATCTTGCAGGGGACGTTCATGGCGAACTGGAAGTGGGCCGCGTGGGCCGTTCCCGGCGTCATCCTGGCGGCAGCGTATTTGCTCTGGCTCTACCAGCGCGTCTTTTTCGGAACCGTCACCAATCCCAAGAACGAAAAGCTGCATGACCTGTCGGCCCGCGAGATCGCCACGTTCGTGCCATTGATCATCATGGCGTTGTGGATCGGCCTCTATCCCAAGCCGTTCTTCCAGATTCTCGAGCAGCCGGTCACGCAACTCGCGCGCACCGTGCAAGAGGGAGCGAAGAATCCGAATGTGGTGGCGACGGCCCCGGCCGCAGCTCCCGCGTCCGCGCCACTGGATCCCGATCCGACGAAAGGGAAGGACTAAGTGGTCGGCACTATCGCACAATACTTCAACGGCGTGGACTATCTGCTGGCGTTGCCCATGATTTTGCTCACCCTCTTCGCCATGGGTATCCTGCTGATCGACCTGATGTTGCCGCCGGAATGGAAATGGACCAACGCCGTGACGGCTCTGGTCGGCGTCGGATTCGCGACCACGGGAGTGTGGAAAATCCAGACCTGGTACAACGCCCAGGGCGCTCTGATGAGCCACACCGGATTCCTGGGAACGCTTCTCGTCGACCGCTTTGCCATCTACTTCTTCTACCTCTTTCTCGCCGGCACGGCAGTTGCCATCCTGATGTCTGCCCGCTATCTCGCAATCGAGCACGAGAATCATGGCGAGTATTACGCCCTGATGTTGTTCTCGGTCGTCGGCATGATGTGCATGGCAGCGGGCAACGACATCGTGCTCATCTTCATTGGGCTCGAGCTGATGGCGATTTCCACCTACGTCCTCGTCGGATTTTTGCGCCGCGACAAGCGGTCCAATGAAGCCGCTCTGAAATACATGCTGCTCGGCGCCTTCTCCTCGGGAATTTTTGCCTACGGCTTGTCCCTTTTTTATGGAGTGACTGGTACAACCAACGTCGAATTTATCTGGCGCCGCCTGTCTGAGCGCGTTCAAATGAACGGAGGTCACGCGGACCCGATCCTCGTGGTCGCGATGCTCACCACCGCCACCGGCCTGTTGTTCAAGGTGGCCGCGGTGCCGTTCCATCAGTGGGCGCCGGATGCGTATGAGGGCGCGCCGACCAGTATCACCGGTTTCATGTCGGTATCGGTCAAAGCGGCGGGATGGGCGATGCTGTTGCGTCTGTTCTTCATGATGTTGCCGTTGCGCCCAGCCTATGTTCCCTTCCTCGTGTTCGTATCGATTGCGACCATGACCGGCGCGAATTTTGCCGCGCTCACACAAAACAATCTGAAGCGCCTGCTGGCGTATTCCTCGATTGCGCACGTGGGCTACATGCTGCTCGGCATGATCGCCGGTTCCCCCGACGCCTTCAATACCGACGGACTCAAAGGTATTCTGATCTATCTTTTCGTCTACACCTTCATGAATCTGGGCGCTTTTGCCGTCATCACGTCGCTGCGGCATCGAAACGTGATTGGCGACGAGATCGACGACATCGCCGGCCTCTATTCGCGCGCGCCCATCGAAGCTGTCCTGATGCTGTTCTTCCTGCTCTCGCTCGCAGGCATCCCGCCCCTGGCCGGCTTCTGGGGCAAGTACTTCATTTTCCTGAGCCTGGTGGAGACGGGCCATTACACGCTCGCCGCTCTTGCGGTTCTGTATTCGGTCTTTGGCCTGTACTACTATCTCCGCATCGCCAACGCGATGTTCATGCGCGAGCCGGTGGAGAAAGAGAAGCTGTCGCTCAGCCCCGCGTTGGGGCTGGCTCTGGCGGTGACAGCTTTCGCCACTCTGGCTGTAGGCATCTACCCGAATCCGATGATCCAGGCGGTGAATTGGGTGTGGGGCCTGACGCAGGTCACTCCGGTCGCACACCTGATCCGCTGAGCGTTCTCACGAGGATCCCTTGCCCGAAGACGGCGAAAGCCGGGAACCGAAGAAGAACATGCTGGTGCAGCTGGCGAACTACAGCCAGCTCGCCTTCATTTTTCCGGCGGCGACGGTCGTAGGCTGGCTGATCGGCGCCGCCCTTGATCATTGGCTGCACACCACCTGGCTCTATCTGGCCGGCTTGATCGTAGGCATTATCGCCGGCTTCGTAGAACTCATTCGCCTGGTGACCTCTTCCGAGTCGAAGCCATGACTATTTTTCATTTCTGACGACTACCGGGGGACGTTTTTTCACCGCTCCGGATCTCGACCAATCCAAAACTCGGGTATACCCCCCCTCCCCTCGGTTCTTTGGATTCAGGAATTTACGCGCGAGAGAGGGCCAAAATCTTTGGTTTCAAAGAACTTACAGGCAAAATATTCCGGATAAAGCACTTAGCTGCACCGGTGTGTGCCGCTCGCCTGTGCGCGCGGGCGACGTATCTTGGCGGAAAGAGATGAGGGGGCGCAAGGTCAGATGTCACGGTCCCGCGTGAGCGATGAACATTGGGTGCCGAGGCATGCGTCGCAGCAAGACTGCACGGTTCGGCGGCGGGCGGGACGCCCGCCGCACAGCCGCCGGGACGGCGGCGCTACTCAAGACGGCGGAGCTACTTTTTGTTACCGTGATCGCTTGCAGGAACTCCAGACTGATCCCGCCGACGCGGTATATTCCGGCGCGCTACCTCGCATCCAGCGCTGCATGACCATCCTCGCCCTCGTTGTTCCCACCCTTGCATGGCTCCGCTTCGGTGGTCGCACCGCCCTTGGCCTCGCTTGCGGATGCCTCATTGCGCTCTTCAATTTCGTCTGGCTGAAACGCGCAGTCGAAGCCTTGGCCGACCGCGTCGTCGGTTCCGGCAAAGCGCAGTCCGGGAAGGGAATTGTGACGCGTTTCCTGTTGCGCTACGTTTTGATGGGGGTTGGCGCGTATGGTATGTTAACTGTTTCTCCCGCGAGCCTCTACGGGCTTCTAGCTGGCCTGTTCTTGCCGGTAGTGGCTATCGCGTGCGAAGCCGCCTACGAACTTTACGTGGCCTTGGCGCGTGGTCTGTAACACCAGTCTCTAGTCGTTAGTCTCCAGTCGCTAGCGAGGATACACCTGTGCGGACGACGCAACGACAGGGCGGTGCCGGTCAGGTTCTTTCCCAATCGCGGAGATGTTTCTGGGACGAAAAGACTTGCTGGAGACTAGCGACTGAAAGCTGAGGACTGATTTTCTATGCCTGAGCAACTCTGGTTTACTGAAATTCTGAACCGTCTGTTTGGCCCGGCGGTGACCGTCCTGCTGGAAAAGCTGGGCCTCCATCCACATCATCCGCAGGCTCCCATCCCGAACTCGGCGGCCATGGAGATTCTGGTCTGCCTGTTCCTGATTGTGGTGTTCTTCGCAGTCCGTTTCCGACTGTCAGTCGACCGACCAGGTGCCTTGCAACATACATTTGAAGGAGTGGTTGGTTTCATTGAAGGGCAAAGCCGCGAAATTATAGGTGCGCATAGCGAAAGCTACACGCCATTTCTGGCATCGCTTGGTCTTTTCATTCTCTTCTGCAACCTCATTGGAGTGATTCCTGGGTTCGAATCACCAACTGCGTTACCAGTCGTGCCCTTGGGCTGTGCAATCGTGGCCTTTGTCTACTATCAAGCACAAGGGTTCAAACACGCCGGGATCAAATATCTGGCGCACTTCGCGGGACCGATGCCCGCTCTCGCTCCGCTCATGATCCCGATCGAACTCATCAGCCACCTCGCGCGCGTCCTATCTCTGACCATCCGTCTCTTCGCTAACATGTTCGCAGGCGATTTGGTGACGCTTGTGTTTTTTTCTCTCATTCCATTGGGACTTCCGATCGTATTTCTCGGGCTACATGTATTCGTTTCAGTCCTGCAGACCTACATTTTCGTTCTGCTGACCACGGTGTATCTGGCTGGGGCAGTCGCGGAAGAGCACTAGAGCAGTTTCGAATTTCAAGTTTCTGGTTTCGAAACCTCTTCCTGAGGCAAGCGGGAGCGAGACGAAACTCGAAACTTGAAATCCGAAACCGGGTTTCTCAGCCATCAGCGTGAGGGCGTCTGCACGGGATGACGTCAACCACCCACTGGCGGCATCTGATACGAGGAAAAACACAATGCGCAAACTCAGCTACTTTTTCATGATTCTTTCTGCGCTCTGCTTCGCCATTCCGGCATTGGCGCAGGGCGGCGAGGCGTCCGCGGTAAATTGGGTCGCCATCACCTCCGGATTCGCGATGGCCATCGCATCCGCAGTCTGCGGCCTGGCGCAGGCGAAGGCCACCGCCGCGGCGGCGGAAGGCCTGGCACGCAATCCTGCTGCCCGTCCGGGCATCCAGCTGGCGCTCATTCTGGGCCTCGCCCTGATCGAGTCGCTGGCCCTGTACACCCTGGTCATTATTTTCGCGAAGGTGAAGTAGAGAAGCTTGTGGCTGCTCGCGAGTAGCTTCTGGCCTGCAAAACAAACAGCCTCTGTCGCCGGACAGAGGCTTTTTGCTTTTCCTGAGACCTAAGACCTAAGACCTGTACCCGCTCTGCTACCCTTTCCTCGTCCCGTCCCATTCCTGGTTCTTGCCCTCTGGGCCGCGTTCCACGGCGTCGACCAGAATGCGGCGCAGGCGATAGCGGCTTTCGAGGTCGGTATTGACGATTTCAAAGCCGACTTCATTGACGCGCGCGCGGCGCAGCAGGACCTGAGCGCGGACGTGGCGAACGCCCATCGAAATATCCAGGTTGGCTTCCGATCCGATACGCAGGTTGTCTTCCTTCGTGCCCATACCGCCGCCGAGGCTCATCTCGCGAATCAGGATGCTCGATTTGCCCCAGGAACTGCTGATGGTGGCCGAGAGTGTCTTGGAAAGCACGATGCGCTCGTAGCGCCGCTGCCGAACCCAAGGACAGGCAGGAGCGGAATCGAGGGCAGCAATCGCCAACTCGCTGGGTTCCAGCCCGCTGTCGGAAAGAATCTGGCTGCCATAGCGTGGATCGATCTTGGCGAGAGCCTGGGCCGCTGCAATGCGGATCTCGCGATGATGCGCCCACTTCCACATCTTCTTGGCTTCCAGTAGTTCGCGCAGAACGCCGGTGGCCTCCGCGTCACGGAGACGTCCCAAAGACTCGATGGCCTTCACCTGCAGGAAAGCAGAGCGGCCCTCGGTGTCGCCGGCGCGAGCCATCACGACCAGAGGAGCGACGGCCGTCCGGTCGCCGCTCATGCCGATTTCATCGACCGCCTGGGGAATGACCAGGGGATCGAGAATTTCGAGCATTTCCAGAAGCGTGCGTCCACGGTCGGACGCGGCGCCATAGGCAATTTGCCGGACGACGACGTCGTGGTAAAAGCGATTGAATTCGGGCAGGCGCACGGGCAACAGTTCGAGCAGCGTCAGAACGTCGAGGCGGCTCAGAAGGCCGACCACCGAGGCAGCCTGACGAGGCTGTCCGGTGCGCAGCATCTCGCGCATCTGGGCGAGAGCCGCTTTTCCCAGCTCCCGAACCAGTTCTACCATGCGATCGCATTCATCACGCCGCATGCAGCGGAAGAACCGGTCCGCGAGATGCTCCACCGCAGCCTGGCTGGTGCGCCGCAGGACTTCCAAAAGAGCGTCGGGAACGTGCTCAGCCCGCAAAGCTTCTTCGATAAATTCGGGAAGCCGATTTTCCACGCCAATTCTTGGGCGCAAGTCATTGGCGAGCACCGGCCGTGCCTTGGCAATGGCTTCCATCGCGCCACAGACTTCGGTGACCGCGCTATAAGATTTGCGGGTACTGGCTTCCTGGCTCAAGCGGACGAACGCTGCACTTAACATGCTTTGCAGTTCGGTGTCCTGCTCCTTGCAGATCTGCTCTCCAACCCTGCGAATTGCGCAAGCCATCAGGTCGCCGCCCGGCCCGGGATAGAGGTCGGCCAATTGAGCCAGGCCCGTGGCAATCTTTCGCCGCGGCTCGGGATCCTTCGCGTCGAGGCAGTTAAAGTAGTTCCTCAGGATGAGGTCGGCGTTTTCTTTGTCGCCGCGCTCGAGCAGCACTTCCACGAACTGGCGCACGTTGCGCGGAGGTACGCAGGGCGCCTCGTTCGAGGTGAGAACGCTCTTCTTGCCCGCTTCCGGCACTTCCGACCAGAACATGCGGTCCAGAATGTCGGCATGGGATTCGACCAGAATGCCGGCTTTTCCCATCTTCTCTTCCTGCACGCGCAGGATCTGGCGCAGCGTATCCATTTGCCGGCTCATGTGCTCCAGCATCTGGTGCACGGCGTTCACCTTCACTTCGCCCTTCTGGTAACGCTCCAGGGCAAAGCGGATCGCCATGTGCTCCGCCGCCTTCATGAGCAGAGGAGTATCGCTGTCGGTCTGGACGTTGCTGGCCAGGCTTTCCAATAGTTGCTGAAGGTTGACCCGGGTATTCGGGTCCGCCTCGCCCAGTTCTTTCTGCAGAACCTCTGGGCCGACATTCGGATTGGTGGATACCTCGCTGAAGCGGGTGAGGAGCCGGATGGCCTGGACCACCTCTTCTTCATGCAGCGGTACGGTTTTGCCATCCCAGACGCCGGTGCCGGTTCCACTTCCTCCCGGGACCTTGACGGTCGGCACGCTACCGATCGGCGCGCCCCCGGGTTCACCTCCGCCGCCACCACCCTTTGCGCCTTCCGCGGCGGCAATCAATTGAAGAAGCTTCTGGGGATCGTTCAACCATTGCTTGAACTCAGGTCCGAGCGTTTGTGCAGCGATCTGGGCGGCGATGGTTACGTCGCCCGTGGCCGGATCGGCCGCCACGAACTTTACTTCATTGATCCTGATCGAACTGCCCTTGCCGTCTCCCAAGGTCTCTTTGATCTGTTTGGCGACATCCTGCCCTTTAGACCCGCCCACGGCAAAGGCGCGCACCAGGCGCGCGAAGTCCTCGATCGTAACCTGATTGGAGAAATTAATGCTGGCGAGGCCGGCCGTCGTCAGCAGCTGGGCAAAGCTGCGTTCTGCTTGTCCGCTCTCGAGCGGGATGCCGTCCAGAAGAAGTTTCGACCCTGACACGCCCAGCAGGAACCCCTGGTCGCCGGATCGAGGCACGGCCTGCTGCAGTTCGTTCCAGGCGACCTCGAACTGCGTCTCAGTGCGCTTGTGCTCGAAGCCATAAAGCCGGACGTACTTCACCAGAATATTCAGGCTGTGAACGAAGGCGCTGGCCGAGGCGCTGCGGCCCGCTTGCGATGTCTCTGCGGTCGAGATAAGCGGCTCCCCGTACTTCTCGATTTCAGAGTCAGGGTAATGCGAAAAGTAGGGCCGCGCGAGTTACGGAGGTAATAGGCTGCGGGACGTGCGAAAATGAAAATTTGGGTATCGCCCGGTCACGCAAACTTGACTCCTCACACCTCGGCACAAGCAGCGCGTACATCATCACCAACTGTCGGATTTGCCCATTGGATGCGGCGAGTCCCGGAGGAATGCCAGCGCGCGGCAACGGATTTTGCGCCGGATCCCGTCCATGACCTGCGCGTGGCTCTGCGGCGTTGCCGGTCCATGGCGGATGGGTTGATGGCGGTCGATCCCGATCGCGCGTGGAAGCAGATGAAGAAGGCGGGCAAGGCTCTGTTCCGCAGCCTCGGCGAGTTGCGCGACGTACAAGTGATGGCGGAATGGGTGCAGAAACTGGGTCCGGCGGACGATCCCGAGACCCAGGCGCTGCTCGCCCTTTTAGCTCGACGGGAACAGGAGCATAAGCTCACGGCGAGCGACGCCCTTCGTGCATTTGATGTCCGGCAGTGGCGCAAGTGGAGCCGGGAACTGCCCCGCCGAGCCAGTCGGGTGAAACCGGGGAGCATCGTGTTCAAGCACCTGGCTCTGGAGCGCTGGAGCGAGGCGCACGAACTGCATCGGCGGGCGCTGCGCAACCGCTCGCAGACCTCTCTGCACCAGTTGCGCATTGGGCTGAAGCGGTTTCGCTATATCGTGGAGAACTTTCTGCCGCAGCAGCACCAGGCCTGGAGCGGCGATCTGAAAGAATTGCAGGACTTGCTGGGCGACGTGCACGATCTCGACGTGTTGTGGGCGACGGCTACGCAGGTGAACGCGTTTGCCAGCCCGGAGTCGCGCAAGCGCTGGCACGACCTCATTCAGGAAGAACGGGAAAAGCGGATCACTCGTTACCGGGACCGGATGGTTGGTCCGGACTCGTTATGGAACGCCTGGCGCGCGGAGTTGCCGCAGGGGAAACAGGTGCAGGCAGCGGCAATGGCCCGCCTGAAACTGTGGGCTTCGTTCCTCGATCCCGACTTTGCGCATGCCCAGCGGGTTGCCAACCTTTCCCAGCAGGTTTTCGACGGGCTGAAGAAATTGGGCATGGCTCCGACCAGCCCGAATCAGGATCTGCGCTCCATTCTTTTCGTGGCCGCACTTCTGCATGATGTGGGCCGGTCGAAGCATGACAAGTCGCATCACAAGATCTCTTACCGCCTGATCCACAAGTTGATGCCGCCATTGGGGTGGAGCGCGTCGGACCTTCAGTTGGTCGCGATCGTGGCCCGCTTTCATCGCGGGGCGATCCCCAGTTCTCGAAGCAAGCCCGTGCAGGTGCTGGCTCTTGATCAGAAGAAAATTGCGACGCATCTGGCCGGCATTCTCCGCTTTGCCAACGCGCTCGATGGAGAGAGTGAAGGGAGAATTGAGCGAGTCCGGCTGGAGAAGAAAGAGGATGCGTTGGTGGTGTATGCCTCCGCATACGCGCCCTGGACCAAGGCCGCGGAAGGTATTGCAGGAGCGGGCTACCTTTTGCAACTAGTCCTGCGTACACCGATCCTGGTGAAGCCACTGAGGCGGGCGTCCGGCCGCCGGCCGCTTCCAGGAAGGTCGAGCTAGAAGCCGGGCAGGTACTTCCTGCCGCACCGGCACTTCGATACAAACGAACTGAGAACTTGAATCGATGACACACGCACTTCTGGTTGGCAAGGCTGTCGAATGGCTCCGTCGCTACCGGTGTGGGGTGGTGCTTTCCGAGCAGGCTTGTGTGAGCGGCGAGATGCCCGATGCAATCGGATGGAAACGGGCGTGTCACTCGGTGCTGATCGAGTGCAAGATCTCGCGAGCGGATTTTCTCGCGGATCGTG
>Ga0210386_10005376_pt1 | contig 10430 bp, 9 predicted proteins | sample IncBWH32OmetaG_FD_160091 | JGI IMG/M metagenome (GOLD analysis project Ga0210386, IMG submission 160091) | Forest soil microbial communities from Barre Woods Harvard Forest LTER site, Petersham, Massachusetts, United States - Inc-BW-H-32-O ... | reverse complement strand
TCGGAAAGCACAGCCAGACACGTCCTTCCATCGACGCCACCACCAACCCCAAGGCTGCAGCGCTCGACAACGTTGTTACTTCCATCACAATTGGCGCTTCCATCAAAGTACGCTTCCATGGAATACTGAGTCAAGCCCGGAACGCTGTCAACGCAACCCGGGGCCCCGATTATTCTCGACACCAATCCCTCTGCCACGACAAGGAACGCTATGAACGCCATCGTTGACCAGGCAACCGACCTGGACCGGCTGCACTTCTTCGTCAACAACGAATGGGTTGCGCCGAAAGGCGCGGAAACCCACCGCGCGTTAGAGGCGGCGACCGGCGAGCTGCTCGGCACCGCCGCCCTTGGCTCGGCCGACGACATCGACGGCGCGGTGCGCGCCGCGCGGGAAGCGTTGGACCACGGTCCGTGGGGCCGGACGACGCCGGCCGACCGCGCTGCGGTCATGCATCGATTCGCCGATGCCCTTGTCGCGCGCGGAAGCTTCACGAGCACCTTGGTGAGCCGGGAGAACGGCATGCCGATCGGCTTGTCGAACGCCTTCAACGTCGATGCCCCTGCCGGCCTGCTGCGGATGTATGCCGACATGGCAACCTCGACGGACTTCGAGGAGGTCCGGCCGAGCCCCATGGGTTCGACCATCGTCCGGCGCGAACCGGTCGGCGTGGTGGGCCTGATCACACCGTGGAACTACCCGCAGGCGCTCGCGTTGCTCAACATCGCGCCCGCATTGGCCGCTGGTTGCACCGTGGTGCTCAAGCCCTCCCCCGAGACTGCGCTGGACTCCTATGTCATCGGCGAAGCCGCCAAGGAGGCCGGGCTGCCGCCGGGCGTGCTCAACATCGTGCTCGCCGACCGCGATGCGGGGGCGGCACTGGTTTCGCATCCCGGGGTGGACAAGATCGCGTTCACTGGGTCGACGGCCAGCGGCCGGGTTATCGGTGCCGAGTGCGGTCGGCTGATCCGCCGGATGACCCTCGAGCTGGGCGGTAAGTCGGCGGCGATCCTACTCGACGACTTCGACATCGACACCTTTCTCGGCGGTGTCGGGGCGGCCTGCTTCATGAACAATGCCCAGACGTGCACCGTGCAGTCGCGGATTCTCGCACCGCGGTCCCGGTATGACGAGGTCGTCAGTGCACTGGCCGGCTGGTGCATCGATCAGACGGTGGGCGACCCGCTCGATCCGTCTGTGACGATCGGTCCGATGGCTAGTGAACGTCAACAGGACAAGGTGCTCGGCTACATCGACATCGCACGGAAGAGTGACGCCCGCCTGGTGTGTGGCGGTGGCCGTCCCGAAGGGCTCGATCGCGGCTGGTTCGTGCAGCCGACAGTGTTCGCCGATGTCAAGAACAGCGACCGGCTCGCCAGGGAAGAGGTCTTCGGTCCGGTGATGGCAGTCATCCCGTTTGACGACGACGACGACGCCGTTCACATCGCCAACGACAGCGATTACGGCCTCAGCGGCTCGGTGTGGACGACCGATGAGTCCAGGGGCATCGACATCGCCCGCCGTATCCGCACCGGCTCCATCGGAATCAATTACTACACCATGGATCTCGGCGCTCCGTTTGGCGGAATGAAGGACAGCGGGCTTGGCCGCGAGCTCGGCCCGGAAGGTCTGAACACTTTTCTGGAGTACAAGTCCATTTACGCTAGCGGCGCGCTGCTGAACGGCTGATAGTGAACCTCTGCACCCGCTGTGTGATCTGCAGAGGGACATCCCACGACGATCCGGTGGCAAATCGTTGCGTGGCTGAGATCGGGTGAACCGATCACGGCGTTGACCCGGGATACGTGCGAGCTGTCCAACGCCGAGGCGGATGGCGCCCCCCAAAGGCCGACGCGCGATCACTGAGGGATTGATCGCGCGCTCGTGGACGATCGTGGCCGGGAACGAGATGCTGGGGTACTTCATCTGTCACGGCCTTCGGTTTCCGAAGGCGTCGCGACTTTCAGACTTCGGAAGGCCGAGGACCTCCTCATGCAACGACGCGCGCTGTGATCGCGAAATCACAACTGCCCGTTTCGAGTTGAAGGGCCGACAGCTCCGCAAACTCGGCCACGTCAGGAGTGTAGCCAGTCTTGTGACAGCCGCCACGAATCGCAGAAGGTGCACTGAATCAGGTGTTCTTCGCGGTCGTCCGATAACGTCGTCCGCGCACTCGCCGGCGATTATCCCAAGCGTGGGAACAGCTTTAGCGCGTTGCCGCGCTCGACGGCGCGTAGTTGTTCGGGAGTGAACCCATCGAAACTGGTGAGATTGGCGATGTTGTGGATGACGGTAGCTTCCGGCGCCGCGGGCCAGTCGGTGCCGAACAAGATGTGATCGGCGGTGGTGACCTCCAACGTGGGTAGCAGCGAGTTGCGGCTGCCGGCCAGCGCGGTCTCGTAGTACAGGCCGCGTAACACGGTGGCGACATGGGTCGGGTCGATATCGGCGTCCTGTGGCCCGCGGCCCATCGTGGTGTGCTCCCCGACCCGCCACGCCAACGTGGGCAGGGCACCACCGCAGTGGGCCAAGATCAGTCGCAGGTTCGGATGCCGTTGGAACAGCCCGGTGTAGAGACCGTTGGTGATGTTACGGGCGGTGTCGAACAGGAACTCCACGATCGAGGACGGACGACCGAACCCCAGCACCTCGACACACGGCGAGTCCACCGGGTGCACGAACACCGGCACCCGCCGACGCTCCAGCTCCGCGAGCACCGGCTCGAGAAACGGATCCCCGAAATAGCGGCCGGCCACGTTCGACGTCAGCAACACACCATCAAGACCCAACTCGTCCAGCGCGTAGGCAATTTCGGCCAAAGCCTCCTCCGGCCCGTCGGCCGGCAAGCTGGCGAAGGCCCCGAACCGTCCGGGATACTTCGCTATCAGCTCGGCATTGCCGTCGTTTATCATCCGGCACATCCGCGTCCCGTACCCCGGATCATCGTCAGACCCCGCGAACGTCATCGGCATCGACACCACCTGCGCGGTGATCTCGTGCCGATCCATATACGTAAGTGCCGCGTCCGGCGACCAACGCACCGGAATCTGGTAACCACCGGTCAGCTTGAAGCCTCGTTCCAGCAGTGCACCGACCACGGCATCGGAGAGCGCGTGGGTGTGGACATCGATGCGTTTACTCATCGGGTGGGCCTCTCATCCGGCGGGGATCCAGTACGGTCCGGAACACCCATCACGGCGGTCAAGCGGGCAGGATTTGAGCGCTGGTCTCCTCGGCCGGGATCTGGTCGCTCCCGTATCGCTGGCGGACTACTGCAGTCGAATGTCGGTCGGCTTGGTGAGGTATCGGGTGTCGATCACGCGGCGCGCAAACTTCCACTCACCCTCGCGACGCTCGTACACGTCGTGGTAAGTCCCACCGGCGAAGCTCACCCGGCCGTCCCAGTCTTCACACACGACGGATACATAGGCCCGGCCGACGGCACGGTCCTTCGACTCGAAGCGGACGGTGTGGTTCGCCGGCGAGTGGTTACTCTGCTTCCAGATCCGTCCAACCGGATCCCGCGAAGCGCGGATCGCCGCGCTCCCACGGTATTGCTGGCCATCCGGCGGGAGAAACTCGGCATCGTCATGCCAGACGCTCATGAAAATCTCGAGATCCGGCGTGTCGGAGCCCTCGCTGTAGCGGGCCATCAGATCGGCGATGGCGAACCTGCTCTCGATCTCGTCGAGACGGTCCTCGGTCGATCGCTGCTGTGAATCAGTCATCTGAACGTCCCCTTTGAACTAGTGGTCAGCCGACGTCTGGCCAACCATGGCTTCCTCGAATTGGCCGTACGCGTAGTCGGTGTCGGTAAACTCCCACACGCTGGCGATTTGACCGTTCACGAACCGGTAGAAGAAGGCGTAGGTGTTGCGGTAAGGCTGGCCGCTGCCTGCCAGAGTCGTGACCAGCTCGACGTGCGCGGCACCGGTCTCGGTGTCGGCGGTGACGTGCTGAATGGTCCAGGTGCGTTCCGGTCCGTAGAGGCGCGTCACAAACGTCGTAAGCAACTCGAGCACCTCCGCGCGTCCCTCGAGGGGGCGTCTAACTAAACCACGCTGCTCTGCCGAGACCGGTGCCCACCAGCGCGCATCGGTAGTGAAATATTCGGCTAGGGCCTCCTTATCCCCTCGTCCGTTGGCTACGAAGAAATTGCGCAGTAGCTGGACATTGTGATGGACGGTCATCGCGCTACCTTCTTTCTATGTTGAGTCGGCTGTGCCCGAATCGAGTTGAGGCAAAGGACGCCGACGTTGGCGACCATTTCCGGACGGCTTGAATCCGCCGAATAGCCATCCTGTGAAATGATTTCCAGCGCCATTTATCCAGACGATGCCCGCCTTCAGCAAACTAGTCGAAATACTATTTTTCACGGTTACTGTTCTGCCGGCTCTTGCTGCAATGCGGCCAGCCGATCGAACGCGTCGCGGACCTGGCGCGCGCGCACCTCAGCGCAGGCGTTGCTGACCGATCGGGTCGCCACGATCGCTGCGTTCGCGTCCACCCCGTCGAGCGCCAGCGCGGCGACCTCATCGGGATCCTGGCCAATGCGGTGCATCTCCTCGCGCACGGCTGGATCACCCTGCTCGGGGCCGCCGAAATCGTCAGGCCGGTTGCGTCGCGCGTTCCAGACTTCGGTGGCCACGTGGCTCGGGCACAACAGCGTGACCCCGATGCTGGCGGGCGCGAGGTCGCGCCGCACACAGTCGGTCAGGCCAAGCAAAGCGGTCTTGGACGTCTGGTAAGCGGTCGCCGCAGGAACGTTCTGGGGCAGTCCGAGGGAGTTCTCCGAGCCGGTGACGAGCACATGTGCTCGTTGCCCCGTGCTCACCCGCAATTTGAGATGGGGAACCGCGGCGCGGATTGCGTGGAACACCCCGAACAGGTTCACCTGCATGATCCAGGAGAACTCCGACACTGTGAGCTCGTCGATGCTTCCTAGGCTGCCGACGCCGGCGTTGGCACACAGCACGTTGATCCCACCGAGCCGCTCAGCGGCCTCGGCGAATGTGGCCTCGACCGACCCGTAGTCGGTGACATCGCAGTATGCGGCGCGGACATCACCACCGTCGGCGCGCAGGCTCGCTGCCGCCTTCTCGGCAACTCCCTTCTCGATGTCGGCCAGCACGACCGCGGCGCCACGCGCCGCAGCCACGCGGCCGAGGGAAAGGCCGATACCTGCCGCGCCCCCGGTGACGACGACGCCGAGGCCGCTCCAGGACGGTGGTTGCCTCGGGCCCGTCACCCGCACACCACCGGCAAGGAAACCAGCTCGTTGATGAACACCGACTCGCCTCGCTTCGGCGCCCCGTCCTGGGTGATCTTGCTGTTCCGGGAAAGTAGCTCCCGCAGGAGGATCTGTACTTCGAGCCGGGCGAGGTGGGCGCCGATACAGAAGTGCGGACCGCCAAGGCCGAAGCTCTGGTGCCGGTTTGGCGTGCGGAATGCGTCGAAGTCGTGTGGGTTCTGGAAGACCTCGGCGTCGCGGTTCGCCGACACATACCACAGCAGCACCATGTCGCCCTTGCGGATAGTCTCGCCGCGCAACTTGATGTCCTTGGTCGCATGCCGGACCATGTGCTGTACGGGCGTGATGTAGCGGAGGAACTCCTCGACGAGCTGACCAATCTGGTTGTTCTCGTGGGCGATGCGAGCCTGCGCCGCGATCTCGGGGTCCTCGAGCAGCAGGCGCCAGCTCTGCGCGATGAGCGTGTGGGTGCCCTGGAACCCGGCGGTCAGCAGGGACATGAACGTCTGCATGAATTCCGAATCGGTGATCTTCATGCCGTCGCGTTCGGCCCTTGCGAGCTCGCCGAGCATGGTGTCGTCGGCGAGGATGTCCTCGCTCGCGTCGCGCAGCTCGCGCGCAAAGTTCATGAGGGCCCCGAGCGCCGCAGTGCACGCGTCGGGATGCGAAAGCTCGAACGACGTGGCGATCCATTCGACGACCTGCGTCCGCTTGTCGTCCGGGACGCCCATCACCGAGCAGATCACCTGTGCGGGCAGTTCCACCGCAACGAGCGGCACCAGGTCGCACTCCCCGCGGCCGTCGAGCCCATCGAGGATGATGCGGACGCGCTCGGTGATCCAGCCCTCGAAACGCGCTACCACCCGGGGGGCGAACGCGGTGCCGATGATCTGACGGAGCTCCCCGTGCCGAGGCTCGTCGTTGAAGATGATGTTGTCGCCCATCATCCGAACTTCCTCGTAGTTGCAGGGGTAGCGCATTCCGAGGGTATTCGTGAACGTCTCCGTATCGCGGGAGGCGGCCGCGACGTCGGCATATCGTGTCAGCGACCAGAATCCTCCGGACGATGTGCCGATTGACGTCGGTGTCCAATGCACCGGGGCCTCGTTGCGGAGCCGTTCGAACTCCGCGTGGGGAACGGCGTCCTGAAAGTTCTTCGATTCAGACAGATCCACGCTCATGCCCACGCGCACGTCGCTGTTCTCCTTTGCAAAAGGTTTCGTTGCCGATATCGCAGGGCATCAATGGCGCGACGGTGCTTGGGCATCGGCGAACAGCGGCCTCCACGCCTGGGCGCTGCCGATCGTCGTGTCGTTGCGGCCCAAGCAGATCGGCAGCCAGAAGCGCCGCATCAAGCGGCCCACCGGGTCTCTCGACCCACCCCCGTGAGTAGCCGATTCTCGGCCTCGGACAGCACGTCAGACACGTCCTTCCGGTCGGCACCGTCCCGAACCCGGGGGTGTGGCGCTCGACAACATTGTTACTTCCGTCACAGTCATTACTTCCACAAAAGTATACTTCCGCGGAATAGTCGAATCAAGCCTTCCATGGAAGACAGAGGCAAGCCCACCGTCAACGCACCCTTCAGACGATCTCTTCTTGAGCGCTCCGGGAATATGGTTCGAAATCGACTAGCGCTGTCGGCTCAATGAACAGACCAGCGCGGTAGTGGCGCGAGCCTCATGATCACTACACCTCGGCCCGGGAGCGTCGTCGACGCGCAGTTACGCGAGGTCGGGCAAGTGCCGGAGCATGCCACCATCGATGGGGATGGAGATCCCGGTGATGTAGCCCGCGTCGTTGGAGGCGAGGAAAGCCACGGCGTTCGCGACGTCCTCTGGGGCACCGACTCGCGGCACCAGATTGTGGCCGATCAGCTCGGCAATGTGTTCTTCTGACACGCCCGCACGGGCACCTTCGGTCAGGATCACGCCCGGGGAAACGCTGACGGCGCGGATGCCGGCGGAACCGAACTGCGCCGCAGTGTGGCGCACAATGGATTCGATCGCGGCCTTCGAGGCCGCGTACATCGAGTGGAGTCGTTCGCCGATCTCGGACTTCTGCGAGGTCGTAAAGATGATCACGCCTCCCCCGTCGCGGGCCAGCTGGGCCGCGCCGTGCTTAGCGGTCAGGGCGGTGCCGATGACATTGACGGCGAGGATTCGTGCGAAGACGGCTGGGTCGATATCGGCGATACCCGTGTCGTTGAGCATGAACTCGGGCGCGGTTGCCCCGGCGTTGGCGTGAACGACGTCCAGCCGGCCGTACTCCGACACGGCCAATTTGGTCATCGCCTCGACCTGGGACTCGTCGCTGATGTCGACCTTCACGGGGACAGCCCGGCCCCCGGCGGCGACGATCGCGTCAGCGGTGGCTCGTGCGCCTTCGAGGTTCAGGTCAGCGACGACGACCGCCGCGCCGGCGGCCGCCAGAGTAGTCGCGGTAGCGCGCCCAATTCCGGATGCCGAGCCGGTGACGATGGCGACCTTGCCATTGAGATCGACCATGTGAGTAACCTTCTTTCTGAGCCCCAAGCGGCTCGCCAATGTTTTTTGATGCCCACCTGTCTGACCGCTATTGAATTAGTGATCAGCTGACGTCTGACCGGCGGCGACTTCGTCGAATCGGCCATACGAGTAATCGGTGTCGGTAAACTCGCAGAACTCGGCGATTTGACCGTTCACGAACCAGCAAGAGAAGACGTAGGCGTTGCGGAAGGCCCTCGGCTGTGTCGTTCATATTGTCGTCGTGACGACGACGCCGAGGCCGCTCCACGACCGTGCATGCCTCGGACCCGTCACTCGCAGACCACCGGCAGGGAATCCAGCTGGTTGACGAACACGGATACGCCGCGGTTCGGTGTCCCGTTCCGGGTGATCTTGATGTCTCGGGAAAACATCTCCCGCAGCAGGATCTGCACTTCGAGCCGGGCAAGGTTGGCGCCGATGCAGAAGTGTGGACCACCAATGGCCCCGAAGGCCTGGTGGCGGTTGGGCTTGCGGAATGCGTCGAAATGGTGCGGGTTCTCGAAGATCTCTGAGTCGCGGTTCGCCGACGCGTACCACAGCAGCACCATGTCGCCCTTGCGGATGGTCTGGCCGTGCAACTCGATGTCCTTGGTCGCGTGCCGGGCCATGTGCTGTACGGGCGTGATGTAGCGGAGGAACTCGTCGACGAGTTGACGAATCTGGTTGTGCTCGTGGGCGTTGCGGGCCTGCGCCGCGATCTCGGGGTCCTCGAGCAGCAGCCGCAGGCTCTGCGCGATGAGCGTGGCGGTGCTCTCGAACCCGCCGACCAACAGGGTCATGAACATCTGCATGAATTCCGAATCGGTGAACTTCGTGCCGTTGCGTTCGGCCCTGGCGAGCTCGCCGAGCATGGTGTCGTCGGCGAGGATGTCCTCGTTGGCGTCGCGCAGCTCGACTGCAAAGTTCAGCATGGCCTCGGTGGCCGCCCGCGCGACCTCCTGACCGCCATCGGGGCGCAAACGCGCGAACGACTTCTCGATCCACGTGACGACCTGCGTCCGCTTGTCCTCCGGGACACCCATCACCGAGCAGATCACCCGCGCGGGCAGTTCCACCGCAACCAGCGGCACCAGGTCGCACTCGCCGCGGCCGTCGAGCCCATCGAGGATGATGCGGACCTGCTCGGTGATCCAGCCCTCGAAACCCGCTACCACCCGGGCGGCGAACGCGGAGCTGATGTGCGCACGGAGCTCCCCGTGCCGAGGCGGGTCGGCGTAGTTGACGTTGTCGACCATCAGCGGAGGTTCGTCGTAGTTGACGGGGTAACAGATTCCGAGACTGCTCGAGAAGGTCTGCGTATCGCGGGTGGCGGCCGCGACGTCGGCATATCGTGTCAGCGACCAGAATCCACCTGTCGCGGTGCCGAATTGGGTCGGTGTCCAATGCACCGGGGCCTCGTTGCGGAGCCGTTCGAACTCCGCGTGGGGAACTGCGTCCTGAAAGCTCTTCGGGTCAGCCAGATCGACGCTCATGTCGTTTTCTCCTTTGCAAATGGCTTCATTGCCGATATCGCAGGATCAATGGTCGCAACCAGCAGGGGGCGTTAGTCCACCGCGACGACGGCGGCACTGCGCATCATCGATTAGGGCGGCGCCCCATCACCTAGGGTGGGACGGCAGCGCAGAGGCGGTCTCATCAGAGGAGCGCAACGGCTGAGGGCTCCGGCAGGAGCGACTGCCAGACATCGCGGGACTCGGGCGCGGCCGGCAGGATGCGCGCCTGGTGGGTTTCGTCGTCGATCTGCGGATGGTCGACGCAGAACTCGACGGCGAATCCGCGGGCCTCGTCCTTCATGTACACCCCGACAGATCCCGAGGGGGCGTGCTTGAGGATGTCGTCGCGGAGCGGGACGTTGTGGCGCATCGCGTTGCTGCGGAAGCGCATCACGTCGTCGAGCGACGCGACCTGGATGCAGAAGTGGTTAAATCCGAACGTCGGCGTGCGTAGCAGCGCAAGCGAATGGTGGTACCGATTACCCGCCCGGTAGAACGCGACACGGTCGCTGATCCGATCGGAGACCTTGAACCCCAGCACTTCCCGGTAGAACCGGGTGACCTCGTCGAAGTTGGGGGTGCCCCACGCCCCGTGCAGAAACGTCTCGATGCCGAGCCCGCTGGGTACCGGGGCGACGCCGCGTTCCACCATGCCGGTGAACAGCTCGATCGGTGCGCCGCCGGGGTCGACGAACCGCAGCCACCGCTCTACCCGCTCGTTCGCGAGATCGCCACCCTCGGTGTACTCGATGCCCCAGTCCTTCAGGTCAGCGCGCACCCCGGCGAGGGCGTCCTCGTCGACAGCTGTGTAGCCAATGCGCTTGACACCCTGCCCGTTGCCTTCCTCTAGCCGCAGCCAGTGGTGGTCGAGCCCGCCGGTCATGAACGCGGTGGAACCGATGACTTCGGTGACATCCAGCCGGACGAAACGCGAGTAGAACTCCACCGCCTCGCGCAGGTTGGCGACGCCGATCGCGAGGTAGCCAAATCCCTGGACAACAGTCACCTGCCACTCCTCTCCTGTTATGCGGTGACCCGCGAGGTTGCATGAGCCTCGGCGACTAGTGGCCGCCACGCCCGGTCGCTGCCGATCGTCGTGTCGTTGACCGACCTGATGGTCGTGTGGTCCTCGCGGTCCACGCCGATCGGGGGCTCCCC
>Ga0210386_10005375_pt1 | contig 10432 bp, 10 predicted proteins | sample IncBWH32OmetaG_FD_160091 | JGI IMG/M metagenome (GOLD analysis project Ga0210386, IMG submission 160091) | Forest soil microbial communities from Barre Woods Harvard Forest LTER site, Petersham, Massachusetts, United States - Inc-BW-H-32-O ... | reverse complement strand
GATGGGTTACGCGCTGGCGACTGCTGCGTCACGCCGCGGCGCAAAAGTGATTTTGATCAGCGGGCCGACGCGGCTCGATCCGCCGCACGGCGTGCAATTTATTTCTGTGCGCAACACGGAGCAGATGCATCGCGCTGTGCTTGATAATTTTCAGCGAGCCACTTCGCTCATCATGGCCGCTGCCGTGGCGGATTACCGCCCCGTCGCGCCGCAAACGAAAAAAATGAAGCGTGGAACCGGCCGCATCAACCTGGAACTCGAACCGACGGTGGACATTCTTTCCGATGTGGCGCGCGGGAAAGCGAATCGCGTGATCGTGGGATTCGCCGCGGAAACGGAAAACGTTGCCGCGCACGCGCGCGCCAAACTGGAATCGAAAGATGCCGATATGATCATTGCCAACGACGTGACGGCAGAGGGTGCCGGCTTCGATCACGACACGAATATCATCACTTTGTATTTCCGCGACGGCGGCGAAAAGGCATTTGAACGCATGCCGAAAATCGACGCGGCGCACCGCATTCTCGATCAGTTGCGCGGCTTGAGAAAATCAGCAGGACACACATTGGTGCAGCCTGCCGAAACGCAGCGCACCCGCTGATCCCCTATGGATTCCACGCCCCCGCAAACACCTCGCGAAAAACTGGAAGCCTGGCTTCGCTATTACGACGATTTAAACCTCGGCGCGTTTTACACCGACCGGAGAACAATGCCAAAACGTGCGAGCACGAAACGAGCGCCGGAAAAATCGCAAATTGCCAAAGCGCCGACAGAGCAGGTAGTTACCGCAAAACACGAAGTGGCGCATGCCACATCACATTCGTCGGTTAAACCCGCAACGCCTCTTCCTGTGCTTCCTGTGACGTCCATGTTCGATGCCTCCGAACGCATCGAAGGCGACACGCTGGCGCGCATCCGCGAAGACCTTGGCGAATGCACGCGCTGCCGCCTGCACACCACGCGAAATAAAATTGTTTTCGGCGCGGGAAATGAGCACGCCGAGCTTGTGTTTGTCGGAGAAGGTCCCGGGCGTGACGAAGACATGCAGGGCTTGCCGTTTGTGGGCCGTGCCGGAAAATTGTTGACGCAAATGATTGAGGCCATGGGCCTGACACGCAATCAGGTGTACATCGCCAACGTTGTGAAATGCCGTCCGCCGGAAAATCGCAAACCGGAAGAAGACGAGTCGGCCACCTGCTCGCCATTTCTCTACCGCCAAATCGACGCCATTGCGCCGAAAGCAATTGTCTGCCTCGGTCTGACTGCCGCGCAGTCACTTTTGAAAACGAAAGACTCGATATCCAAAATTCGGGGCCAGTGGCTTGATTATCGCGGCACGAAGCTGATGGTCACGTATCACCCCGCCTATTTGCTGCGCAATCCGCCCGCGAAGCGCGAAGTCTGGGATGACTTGCAAAAAGTGATGGCGCTCCTCGGCTTGAAAGTGAAGAAAGCTTCCAAGTAGAACAGGGTTTCCATTTCGTCGATAAACTCAACGTTCTGTCATTCCGAGCGAAGCGAGGAATCTCTCCTACTTTGCTTAGGGTTAAATCGAAGAGAGATTCCTCGCTTCGCTCGGAATGACAGAATGGATTACGTTGCGCTACGAATCGGATATATTTATTCCAATGCTGCAGCAATTGGAAAATCAAAAGAAAACAGGCAAAAGCCTGTCCTACTTTTCTTCTTATGCGAGATTCGGGCTAGACTACTTTCCGCACATGTCTTCCACTTATTGCGAAGTTGCGCTGCCGGTTCCACTGCGCTCACTGTTTACTTACGAAATTCCGAGCCACCTTGCCGGTTCAATTTTCGTCGGAAGCCGCGTGCTCGTCCCTTTTCGCAACCGCGCGATGACCGGAGTGGTAGTCAATGCTTCCGTCCGCCGTCCCGATCCCAAACTTGTAAAAAATGTCAGAGAAATCGTAGAGGTGCTGGACGCAATTCCGGCGCTGCCTCCGAATCTTGTGGAACTCGGACGATGGGTGAGCGGCTACTATGTCGCGCCAATCGGGGAAGTGTTTCGCGCAATGCTTCCGCCGCAAATCGATTTGCGGCACGAGCGCGAATTTCTGGTGACCGATGCCGGGCGCGCACGCCGCAGTGAACTGGACGCGGCATGGAATCGCAGCGAATCCGATGTCGCGGAACTGGCGCTTCTCTCGCTGATGGAGATTGAAGGCCGACCCGTGCGTGCGGATCGCCTGCATAAGCTGCCAGGCGGAGAAGCGGCGGCCGAGCGCTTGCTGCGGCGCAAGCAGCTCGAAAGTCGCGAGGTCGCCGTGCGCCGGAAAGCGCGCGTGCAGAAAATTGTGGCTTGGAATGCACCCACACCTTCCGAGGTATTGCCGTCAGCCGATCCGAGCGCCGCGCTCCCGGAAAAAGAAGCGCGCGTTTTCCATGTGCTTGCCGAAGAGCGCGGCCCGTTGCCGCTGCCGGCCCTCGCAAAACTTGCCAAAGTTTCGCGGCCGCTCATCGAACGGATGATTCACCATGAAAAATTAAAATGTTGGGAAGAGCCCATCGTCATTGAAGAAGATTTGTTCGATGCCGATTACACGCCGCCATCCAATATTTTAAATGTGGATCAGGAAAGGGAATTGGCGGTCATCCGGGGATGGCTCGACGCTGGTGTTTTTACCACCGGGCTTCTTTACGGCGTTACCGGCAGTGGAAAAACGGAAGTCTATCTCAACGCCGTGGAAGAAGTGCTGGCGCGCGGCAAAACCGCGCTGATTCTTGTTCCGGAAATTGCGCTGACGCTTTGGGTCGGCAGATTGTGCCGCGCGAAATTCGGCGCAGGCGTTGCCGTGCTACACAGCGCGCTGGCGGAAGTGGAGCGCGCCCGCGAATGGTGGCGCGTGCGGCGGGGCGAGGCGCGCGTCGTGGTGGGAACGCGCTCTGCCGTATTCGCGCCTTTGGAAAATCTTGGCCTGATCGTGGTCGATGAGGAGCAGGAGGCCAGCTATAAGCAGGAAGAAACCCCGCGCTACCACGGGCGTGATGTGGCCGTTGTGCGCGCGAAGCTCGAAGGCGCGGTCGTGCTGCTCGGCTCCGCGACGCCGTCCCTGGAAAGTTTTCAAAACGCCCGCACCGGAAAATATCAACTTTTGCAGCTCGATTCCCGCGTAGAAAATCGTCCGATGGCACCCGTGGAAATCGTCGACCTGCGCGAGGATTTTAAAACTACGCACAACACCGGTCCAATTTCCTCAAAATTAAATATAGCCATCGCCACGCGCCTTGCGGAAGGAACGCAATCGCTCATCCTGATCAATCGTCGCGGCTACTCATGGTCCGTGCTCTGCCGCTCCTGCGGGATCGGCGTGCAATGCGAAAATTGCAGCATTTCGCTCACCTTTCACAAGCAGCGCCAGCGCCTCGAATGCCACTACTGCGGATTTTCGCGGCGCGTGCCGGAAGTTTGTCCGAAATGCAATTCCGAACACGTTTATTTTTTTGGCGCGGGCGCCGAACAGCTCGAAGAAAAACTGCGCGAGAAATTTCCGGAGGCCAAAATTGCGCGTCTGGATCGCGATTCCGTGCGCACGAAAAGTGCGTACCAACAGGTCCTCGGAGACTTTGCGACGGGGAAGATTGACATTCTGGTGGGCACTCAAATGGTTGCGAAGGGCCACGATTTTCAGCGCGTCACGCTGGTTGGCGTCATTTCCGCGGATTCGCAGCTCAGCCTGCCGGATTTTCGCGCAGCCGAGCGCACATTTCAGCTGCTGACGCAGGTAGCGGGTCGCGCGGGGCGTGGAGGCTTGCCCGGCGAAGTGCTTGTCGAGACGCATTATCCCGAGCACTACGCGATTCAATTGGCCGCGCGTCAGGACTACCTGACATTTTTTGAAAAAGAAGTGCAATTCCGGCGCATGCTGCATTATCCGCCGTTCACGGCGCTAGCCAGCATTCTGGTGCGCGACACGAAAATAGAAAACGCGATTCGCTGGTCGCGCCAGCTCTCGGCCTTTTTAGCGCCCATGGAATCGCGCGGCGTAAAGGTGCTGGGCCCTGCCGCGGCGCCCTTGGCGCGGTTGAAGCGCGAATACCGTTTTCAATTCTTATTGAAAGCGCCGAAGCGCGCGCAACTTACGCGCGCCGTCTCGGAATTGTTGGCATTCAGTGAAGAAAAAGAAATCCCGCAGAAGGCCGTTCTGGTCGATATCGATCCGCTGAGTTTGTTTTAGTTTTTAGTGACGCGGGCTTTAGCCTGCGGGGGTTGGTCCTTGCAAGGCCGAAACCCCGCAGGCTGAAGCCCGCGCCACCAAAACCCTACCGAATCACGACTGGCATTGGCATGAAACATAGGGCAAATATCACCACAGCGATGGCAGCCCAGATTAAGCGTGGACGGTCGAGCTGCTCCCAGCGATTCATCAAGGGCGGATGGCGGAAGCCAATCGCCAGCAGCAGCACAGCCCACATGATCCAGCCTTTCCAATAATAAATTCCGAGTGGAACAAGCAGCAGCGCAACGGCCAGCGTAATTTTCTTGTGATACTTGCTAGCCACTGAGTACAGAATGTGCCCGCCATCGAGTTGCCCGGCGGGGAGCAAATTCAGCGACGTCGCAAACAGTCCTACCCATGCTGCTCGCCCCACGGGATGCAATAGCAAATCTCCCGGCGCAACGCCTGGACGCAGGACGGCCACAAGCAGACGCAGCACCAGCGGCTGCCCGAAGACAACCACGGAATGCGCCTCGGAAAACGGCACGACCTTTGAATAAAAAATGGCGATCGCCAGCGCCGGCACAGCAAATAGAAATCCTACGACAGGCCCGGCAAGCCCCACGTCAAAGAGCGCCTTGCGGTTGTAGATCGCGGATCGAATGCGAATGAAAGCGCCCAGCGTTCCGATCAGGGTTGGAGCAGGAAGAAAATAAGGATAGCTCGCAGAAATTCCGTAATAGCGGCACGCGAAAAAATGCCCCAACTCGTGTGCCAGCAAAATCCCGATCAACGTGAAGGCGAAAGGGATCCCAGCCAACAAAACTTCCGGATGAGCAAGCAGCTTCCCGTAGATTGAAAACAGCTCGTCAAAATCAGGTGTTTGCCCGGACGCGTAGGCGGACGCGTACTGCGCTCCGACGGCCAAAGTTGAAATCAAAGTCAGCAGAAAAAGTAAAATAGCGATGACGAAGGATTTTTTTTGTTTGCGAGCTTCCAGGTTTTCCCAGGACGTGTTGGAAGGCAGGGCCCAGGCGTCCACGACGGGAGATGGTGAAGGAGAAATTGACCCTGCGGGAGCAGACTCAAATTCAAATTCGTTTCGATCCGTCATGGAGGATTAGATGCGCGCCGCGCGGCAAGAGAACAGGATTTGCATCCAATGGACGCAAAAGGGAAGCGCCCAATGTGAAACGCAAAAGGGTATCCGGTGGCAATCGCTAAATCAGCTTAGAGCGTTTGCAATTCCTTGCCAGGCTTGAATCGCACTGCTTTGCCGGGAGGAATACTGACCTCCTGGCCGGTGCGCGGGTTGCGTCCGATGCCAGTTTTGCGCGGGCGCACGTTGAACACACCGAAGCGGCGCAATTCGATTCGTTCGCCTTTGCCGAGAGCTTTCTTCATGGCGTCGAAAACGGTTTCGACGGCCTGCTCAGCTTTCGTGCGGCTCACGCCGGTCTTGTTCACAACGGCATTCACGATATCCAGCTTAATCACGCTAACCTCCAGCGATTCAACGGCAAGCCATGCTAGACACACAGTTGCGGGTTGTCAAGGTCGGCGAGGTCGGTTAAGATGCGCGTCTTTGCAAAGTCTATCGGGAGGAAATGAATGTCGGTAAAGCCGGATCACTGGATACGTAAGATGGCCATCGAGCACAAGATGATTGAGCCGTTTGAGGACCGCCAGGTCCGCGATGGCGTGATCAGCTATGGAGTATCAAGCTATGGCTACGATATCCGCGTCGCCGACGAATTCCGCATCTTTACCAATGTGAATTCCACGATTGTCGACCCCAAACACTTCGATCCGCGGTCGCTCGTCGAGTTCAAGGGCTCGGAATGCCTCGTCCCGCCCAATTCTTTCGCCCTGGCGCGCTCCGTGGAGTATTTCCGCATCCCACGCAACGTTCTGACCATTTGCCTCGGCAAATCGACCTACGCGCGCTGCGGCATTATCGTGAACGTGACGCCCTTTGAACCTGAGTGGGAAGGTTTCGTTACGCTGGAAATCAGCAACACCACGCCGCTGCCCGCAAAAATTTATGCCAACGAAGGGCTGTGCCAGGTTCTCTTCTTTGAGTCCGATGAGCCGTGCGAGATTTCGTACAAGGACAAAAAAGGGAAGTATCAGTCGCAGACCGGAATTGTCCTTCCGCGCCTGTAACCCAACAATTAATGAGTTGTGCATACGCCCTAGGGGCACTGCATGCCGTGCCCCTACAACCGCACGACCAGCAAAACGGAAAGTCATCCATCGAAATACCCGGCAATCCAGAACACCTTTGTGAGAAATCCGGGCCGAAGCTTTTGGAATTTGAATTGAACACCCGAGGAACTAACTAGGATTTGGTGGGTTCCACGATGACCGGCTCTTCTTTAGCCGGGCCCATGGGGTAGCCAAGTTTGCGCCAGCCTTCGTAGCCTCCCGCGAGCGGCCGTATTTTCGTGATCCCCTTGCTGCGCAGCAGGAGCGCAAGGCGCGCGGCGGTCACTTCATTCGGGCAAGCGCAAAACAAAACAATCTCACGGTCGCGTGGAATTACTGCGTAAGCCTCTTCCAGATCCGCGGCATCGACGTGCAATGCGCCTGGTATCGTTTCCGGATTCGCGTCGAAATCGAGCGAGTGGCGCAGATCGACGATAATGAGGTTCTCGCCCGCATCCATTTTTCCCTTAAGCTCTTCGGGTGTAATTCTCGAGATCTTCAATTTACGGAGGAATTTTTGGCGCTTATAGTATTTCCATAGAATGTAGCCTGCGAATCCGGCCACCACGAGTACAAAAAGCCATTTCCCCAGATAAGAGGCTTTTTCCGCTACGTCTTCGAGTTGTCCACTGAACGCGTAGCCCGTGATGGCATACGCTCCAGCCCAGGCCATAGCTCCCAATGCGTCATACACTAGAAACTTCCGCCACCCCATCCGGATTATGCCGGACAGTGGAGCAGCCATCGCGCCTAGGCCCGGAACGAATTTTACGCCGAGCAACACGCTCGGTCCGTTGCGCGTGAAGCTGACTTGTGTTCTTCGCACACAGGAGTCAGGCTCGAGTGAAATCCGGCAGAGAAATTGAAGAACTCGAACGCCCTTGCGCCGTCCGATTTCGTACCACATGGAGTCACTGGCCAAAGATGCCAAAACCGCAACACCTATGGTCGTGCCCAAATTCATATCGCCCGCTCCGGAAATCGCCCCGGCCGCAAGCAGTAGCGGACCCGAAGGTATGGGCAGTCCCGCCTGCTCGGCAAACACCCACACGAATATCAGGAGGTATCCGTGACGCGCAACGAAATGTAAAGTTTCATTCATTCAGTTCGGGGAGTCCGGGAATCTGGGCCGGACGCCCCCACGAGCCTGCAAAAACAAAAGTTTCCAGCGGTTTCCGCTGGCGCTCTGCAATTTCCCGTTCCCTTAATTTCTCTCCCAGCGATTCCGGATCTCCCGGATAACCCAGTGCAATCACGCTGACCGGCTGCCAATCCGGTGGAACCTCAAAACGTTCTCGCGCGGCGTCTGCATTAAACCCGGCCATCTGGTGGACCGTAAGACCCAGCGCAGTCGCCTGCAAAGACAAATTGGCAACAGCTTGTCCCACATCATGCAACGCATACCGGTTCGGATTTCCGTTTTTTGCGAATTGCGTATGCGCGAATGCCAGAATTAGAACGGGGGCTTTCTCTGCCCAGCTACGATTCGAGTCTACCAGCACTCCGGCCACGGCATCATAATTTTTCACGTCATCGCGGGTGGCTACGAGAAATGCCCAGGGCTGCTCATTGGCCGAAGATGCGGCCCAGCGCGCGGCCTCCAAAGTGCTGACCAGCTTTTCCGGCTCCACGGGGCGGTCCGAAAAAGCTCGGGGGCTCCATCGCTGGCCAATGATCTCGTGAATAGGGTATTGCGTTGCCGCAGTCTTGTTGTTGCTCATGATTAAATTCCTTTCCTGAAATACCTGGGCCAGGGAGTCTGACGTTGTGGGGAGTGATTACCGTTCGCGTTCCCCCTTATGCGCGTGTAGGGACACGACATGTCGTGTCCCTACGAAATGCTGGTATTGATCGTGTTGCGCGCAACAATCTGCGGCTGAGCACGAACCCAGTTTTATGCTGCGCTCGCTTGCTGGATCAATTCAGCTTCAATCGTGATTTTAACTTCGTCGCCGACAACTACGCCGCCAGTTTCAGTCAGCGCGTTAAACGCCAGTCCGAAATCTTTTCGATTAATTTTTGCTGTGGCGGCGATTCCTGATCGGACGTTGCCCCAGGGATCCTTGACGGGTGGGGTAGGACCTTCCACTTCGAAAGTGACCTCTTTCGTAACTCCGCGGATCGTCAGGTCGCCGGTAACCTTATGCTCCTCCGCGCCATGCGCTTCGACTCGACGGGACCGAAACGTTAGGACAGGGTGATTAGCGACATCGAAGAAGTCGGGGCTGCGAAGATGATCATCGCGCTGCGGTTCACGAGTATTCACTGAGTTGGCGTCGATTTCCACTTCGACGCTTGATTTTGTCGGGTCGGTGGGATCGATCACGGCGCTTCCCGACACCTTGGTGAACTCGCCGCGAACATTTGAAATCATCAAATGCCGCACGCTGAAATGCGCCGCGGAATGTGCGGGGTCGATTTTCCATTGCGATGCTTTCGTAGACTGTTGTGTCGTGACTGCTGTATTCATTGTGTGCCTCCTTTATGTTTTACTTTCTGGTGCGGTTAACTCTCTGATGTACGTAAACGAATAAAAGATTCAGGGTCCATAAAATTTAATCTTCAGCTTCGGCGTCTACGAGTGGTTCGCGAGCCCGGTCCAGTAATTTTAAAAGCTGCTGAAGTTGTTTCGCTGGCAAGTGGCTCAGCTGGCGGCGATGCAACTCGCGCACTGGGTTGTCCAGTTCGCTCAGCATCCGCAGTCCTTCCGCGGTGATGCGGGTCTTCACAACCCGCCGGTCGTCCGCCTCTCTCGCGCGGGCAATCAAGCCACGCGATTCCATGCGATCGAGCAGGCGCGTGATGTCCGGATCACGCGAGATGAGCTTGCCTCCCACTTCGTGGCAAGCCAGGCCCTTTTCTCCCGCCCCTCGCAAAATGCGAAGGATGTTGTACTGCGTTCCGGAAAGGTTGTAGGGCTTGACCAGGGCTTCGGCGTCGCGGGTCAGTGCGTCTGCCGTGCGTAAAAGGCTGACGAAAACGAGGGCGTAGAGCGTGTCCCGCGAATCGCCTCTCGTTTTCGTGTTTTGTTCCATGAGTCAACAATAGTCGTTACAACGACTATTGTCAAGAGGAATATTGCGGACCGCAACGTCTCCGGTTTTCTCCTCTTTTCTCTGTGTCCTCTGTGTTAAAGCCTTGCCGTTTGCACGGGGAAAAGCCTTAACACAGAGGTCACAGAGAAATGAGGAGAAAACCGGAGAGCTTAATTTGCTGTGCGTTTCGTTATGGCTTGCGCGTCGGCCGGATGTGTACTTCGCTGATAAAACTTCCGGCGGATTGCGTTACGAGCGCCGCGACTGCGTGCGCAATATCATCCGCCTGCAGCGCTTTGTCCGGATCCTTCTTGGATTGTCCAGAAAATTCCGTCGCCACCGAGCCTGGGCAAATGGCGCTCACGCGAATCCCGTAGCTGCGCAAATCCTCCGCCATGCTGCCCGAAAACCCCATCAATCCCCATTTCGACGCGCAATAAATCGCTCCGTTGGAAAACGTATTTTTTCCCGCCAGTGAACTGATGTTGATGATGTGCCCCGTCTGGCGGCGAATCATTTCCGGAACCACCGCCCGGGACATCAGAAAAACGGACTTCAAATTCGTATCCATCACACGGTCCCAATCGGCCTCACTGCATTCATGAAACGGGCCAAACAAGCCGATTCCAGCGTTGTTCACTAAAATGTCGATGGGACCAAAATCATTTTGCGCCTTTTGAACGAACGACAAAATCTGGTCCTCTCTCGCCACGTCCGCCACGGCCGCAATGATTTCAATTCCATCACTTCGAAGCGTTGCCGCCGATTCTTCGAGCTTCGCAGCGTCGCGGCCGCAGATCGATACGCGCGCGCCCATTTGTCCCAGGCGCCGGGCAATCGCAAAACCTATTCCGCGGCTAGCTCCGGTGACTACCGCAACCTTTCCTGTTATGAGTTTTTCCGCGGACATTGTTTCTCCTTTACTTTACCGGCGGCAAAAATGATATTCTCAATCAGGCTTCCTTACGCCGGATTTTGTCATCATATCAGTAGCGCATACAATGAAAGGCGTAC
>Ga0210386_10005374_pt1 | contig 10432 bp, 14 predicted proteins | sample IncBWH32OmetaG_FD_160091 | JGI IMG/M metagenome (GOLD analysis project Ga0210386, IMG submission 160091) | Forest soil microbial communities from Barre Woods Harvard Forest LTER site, Petersham, Massachusetts, United States - Inc-BW-H-32-O ... | reverse complement strand
GCGCGGCGTGAGGAAGATGTTCTCGAAGAACGTTTCGGCAAGTGGGGACTGGCACTCGCCGGAAAAGCACGCGGCGAAGATGCGGGCGGCTGGTTCGACGCCGAAGTGGGCGAGCACTCCGATCCCAAGTCGATCAGCCACGAGCACACCTTCAACGAAGACACAGCAAACCCAGTGCAGCTGGAGACAACTTTAATGCGCCTCACAGAGATGGTCGCCCGTCGTCTCCGCGAGCACAGCTTCTACGCCCGCACCATCCAGCTCAAGTTGCGCTATAAAGACTTCACCACCATCACCCGCGCGCACTCGCTGGCCGCGCCCACTCAACTCGATACGGAAATCTTCGAGCAGATTCGCATCTTATTTCGCAAGAACTGGAAGAAGGGTGCCGAAATCCGCCTGCTGGGCGTGCAGGTGTCTTCATTCGAAGAAGCCGCACCCGGACAATTAGATCTGCTCGACGATGGCCGTCACCAGCGCTGGCAGCAGGCCCTCGCCGTCGCCGATCGTTTGCGCGACAGATTCGGCGAAGGCAGCGTCGGCCTTGCTGGAGGAATGAAGGGCGTCTTCCGCGAGAAGACTCACGAGAATCCTGCGAGCCTTCCCGGCAAAACTCCGAAAAAGAAACGAGAGCCCGGCTGAGATTACTTCCCGGAACCTGTTCACCACAGAGGCACAGAGACACAGAGAGATCCAAGAAGGTTTTTCCTCTGTGTCTCTGTGTCTCTGTGGTGAAAATTGCGTTTGAAATTAATGCCGCGAATCCGGTGGCGTCAAGCCGCGGACCGCAACCGTGCGAGCCCAGAAAGGCTGGTAGTTTTCCTGCTTATCTAGTTCAGTCCGACTTCCCCCGGCTCGCCGGCGGCACGATGCCGTTCATCCGCAAGTACTCCACCATCTGTCCGTAATGATTAAAGGCGTGGGCGACGGCAAAGGTTGCGAGGCGCAGGCGCGTCGATTTGCTGTGCTCCGGGATCTGCAATACGTTCTCCGTGGTCAACGTGGCCGCCGCCTTATGACCGAGGGCAAAGGAATCCTGCAGGAACTTGAGGATCTCGGCTTTGCTCTTCACGTCCTCTGGACCGTTGCCGTCCTTGAGGTTAGCCGGGAGTTTATCCCCGGTAAGCCCCGACCACAGGAAATAGTTGGAAGCGGCGATATGCTTCACCTGCACAGCAAATGAGCGCACGCCCTTGTAGTCGGCACCGGGGATGTTCAAGCTCTCCGGAGAGAAGTTAAACTTGTCCTCGGGCATTGCCATCGCCGCGTCCAAAATTTGCTTTTCGACGCCGCTGATCTCGCGGTCCACGGCGGAAGCGATGGTTGCTGGTGGCTGCGTAGTTTGCGGTTGAGATGCGCTGGTGGTGCTCTTCGTGCTCTGTCCCAACGCGGCCACCGCAAAGATCAGAACTACGGAAGGCAACAAAATTTGTATGCGTTTCATTCGTGCCAGCCTCCTGTGCCTGCGAAAGGCACGGGTTAGACGTAGGAGCACGCCCGAGGTTTCGGTAAATTTCTGACCACATTTCTCGGAGCTGGGCGCAAGCGGGTTACGTCCCAGTGTGTGTCATGGCTGTCGTGGACCTGGCAGGACCGGAGGAAAATATGGCCGACGACCGAAGAACGTTGACAACGACCAACGACTAAGACCATATCCTGCGAATGGCTGCCGGTGAGCTACGAAAAAGGCTTGGAATCCGCTCATCGACGCGCTAGCCATCGAGCCGGTTGTAGCGCCGGCATCCTGCCGGCTGGAGGGCGGGCGTCCCGCCCGCCCTCGCGATGGCCGCCGAGACGGCGGCGCTACTAAATGCCAACAGTCCGCTGCTCTTAATACATCGTATTGCGATATAATATCCCCGGCATCGGAATAGCGCGCTTCAGTGAGGAGGATCTATGCTACGCTCCGTCGCTTCTGTGGTCGTTGTCTGCCTGCTTTCTGTTCCCACATTGTTCGCCCAGGCGCCCGTCAGGGCCGTTTGCGACTTCGATCCCAACACACAGCTAGCGGTTGAGTATCAGCCAATCAGCGTCAATCCCAGCAAGCCGGTCTCAGGCACGAAATCCCTTACAACAAGGTCTGGGCGCCCGGGGGCAAGCCCATGACCTTGTTTCTGAACCATCCCATCACGGTAGACGGCAAGGAGATCCCGGTCGGTGCCTACACCATGTTTGTAATTCGTGGCGCGAATAAGTGGACTGTGATCATCTCGCGCAGCACCGATACGTCAGGCAGGTATAACGAAGACCAGGATCTGGCCCGGGTGCCGATGCAGTGGGGTGAACTGCCCAGCCCCGAAAGCACGTTTAGCATTTACTTCGCGCATGTTGCACCAGACCAGTGCACCATGCGCCTCGACCTCGACAAAACCCGGGCATGGGTCGACTTCCAGAACAAGAAGTGAAACTGCAAACCCTTTCTGGCGCGGCCACTCGAAACGTAGACAAACGCTTCTTGCCTGTGGTGCGATTCTGGAGAAAACAACTTGCCCGCATGGAATGAAAGTACGGAGCCTGTTCAGGGCCCGGAAGCAATTCCCGCCCGACAGGTTTTCCTCAGCTTTATTGATCGGTGCCCACGAGTTGCACGGCGTCGATCTCATTCCACCCGGGAACGACGTTGGTCGCGAGCGTGACCTTGACGCGGTCGGTCTTAAAGGTGGTCTTGGGAAATTTCACCATGAGATAGTTCAAGCCCGTGGTCGGATCGTTGCCTTGCCAGACGGCGTGAGCTCCGCCCTGCTCATCGAAAACTTCCACTTTTATCACCGTCCCCGAGCCGCAAGACTCGCGAACACGCACCTCCGTGGCGTGCACCGATTTGGGATATTTCAAGTCCAGCCACTCAATACCGCCATCCGGAGTTTTCGATGTCCAGGCCGCTCCATCATCGCCGTACTTATCAACGTTGGGGGGGCCGGTCGCCTGATTGGCAGACCAACCGGCGGTTCCTTGGGCGTCATTGTAAGTTGAGGACGCGGTCGCCTGAATAGCCCACTGGCCGTTGGGATCGTTTTTGATCTCATCCTGCTTCAATGCCCATTCGGCAGCAGCCATCTTGGCGGATGTTTCAGCAGATGCACCAGCGTCCGCGACGGTTCCAGGGGCAGCAGAGGAAGCGTTTGGAGCGGATGCCGGGGCCGGAGGGGAAGCATTGGTGCTCGCAGGCGACTTGACTGCGCCACTCTCCTGGGTGCTGCTACTCTTCTTGCAGCCGCTGAGTAAGAGAAGCGGAAGAAAACTGCAAATCAGTCTGGGATGGATTTTCATTGGATCCTCCCGATCAGCGATGTCGCGACCGAATGAAGCCTAGACGGTGTTGGCCTGTTTCTCTGCCATGTCGCCGATGACCGGCAATTTGAACATTTGTCCCTGGTAGGCCTTGAATACCAGGATCAGCCAAATCACAAAACCCGCCAAGCCGACCAATGGCCACAGAAGCAGCGAAGCCCACCCCAGAAACGGCAGGTGCCCGAATATTCCTAGCCCTATCCACAGCACAATCCAGGCCACGTGAAAGAAGATGCTTTGGAAGGCGTGGAAGCGTACAAAGCGATTTTTGTTATACGGCTCGATCAGAAGAAAAAGAACCGCCGGAATGATGGTGACGTAGGCGAGCGCGCCCGCCATGTTCTGAGTGAGGCCGCCGACCTGGCCCTGCGCCGCCGACGCGGTAGTGGTGACGGGCGCGCTAGCGCAGTCGGGACAAGTGGCTGCTCCTGCTGGAATGGGTTTGCCGCAACTGGGACAGAACGCCATACATGAGTCCTCGCATTCTGTGAACTGGTCGGCCGGGGTCGCCATGCGCGACTGGGCTGACCGGAGATTGCGCCCGCACGTTAACAGATTCGCCAGAATGAGGCAATGACGTATTCGAGCTAAATGCCAGACGAACCAATCCGCCGTCAGCAAAAGTCACTGCTCGATGCCCGGTCGATCGGCAGTGGTTACAGGACATCACCAGGCATGACTTTGGACGAAAGCCTATCGATTCATTGACCGGATTTTGAGAGCCAGCTGATTACAACCGCGAATCGAATAAATTCAATGCGGTTTGAATGTTTTTCCGGTCTCAATCAGCGTCTTCAGCCGCGAAAGGACACGCGGCCACCCGGAGGCCGTAAGCGCGTACGCTGGATCATTGTCGGCCCACAAGTCATGCGTTACGGTCACCTGGGTGGCCTCGGTCTCCGGTACAAGTTCCACCGTTACACGGGACCTCATTGAGCTCTGGCCCAAAGAATAGGTGTATTGCAGAAGTTTCGGAGGTTCGATTTTGATAACTTCGCCGTGGACGTAGACTGTCCTCTTGCCATCCGGTCCCGGTCCGACCCACTGGAGCAAACCGCCTGGCTTCAAGTCCGCTGAAAATTCCGCCCCACCAAAGATGGTACGGTTGGACTCTGGAGATACAAAGCCTTCCCAAACCTTCTCAGGCGGCACAGCGAAGTAGAACACGAAATGCAGTGGCGTTTGACCTGCCATTCTTGCCTCCTGAAAAACCATTCTAGGCGGAATCAAGTCTGCCGTGCTGACCGCACACAGTCTGCATACGTGGATTATTGTTGGCGAAACATCTCATTGCCCGAACTGTGGATACCTGGAGTCGTACGCAATCTCAATGCGGACGATTTGGCTGAAAAGACCGCGGGTGCTCGCGGGCCACCAATTCCGCCGATTCGTTAGTTGGGGAGATGTGCGAATTTCTGCGGAACTTCAGCTCTCTATTTCACCGAGTTGGAATACCGTGGACTGGGGGCGGCAACAGACGCCGTAGCTCTGCCAGAGGCGAAACCAAGGGCTGTTGGCCAGCATCTTGTCATGCCTCTGATTGGCAGCTGCAATGTCACTCGGGCTCAGCGGTCTCTTGTCCGGCACAGCGAAGATGCGCTCTAGCCGCTCGATTTCGGCAATGGTCTGTTCGGCATCCATGTGTCTCAATATCCAACATAAGGGTGGTAGAGGTCAAACGGGACAGCATCAATGACCTGTTTGGAAAAGGGAACGCCATTAATCCGGGCTGAACGTCTGCAAAACGACCCTGGACGGCCTGCCACCCAGGTTTTTGATCATTAGGGCGAGGAATGACCTGCGACAAAAATGATTTCTCGCGAGCGCGCCGCCTCGAACGGGCCAGCATTCCAGTCTCCGAACACATCCCGGACCACCAGTCCCGAGCGGGCGATCAGCTCCCCCACATGTTCTCGCGATGGAAACCGCAGCGTGCTGCTCGTGGTCACGTGCGGATCGTTCGACGGGCGAGGACGCCCGTCGCTCCATCGGTAGGAAGTCTGGAACGAGATGAATTCACCATCCTGGCCGATAATCTCTAACATCTCGAGAAATTGTTCACCGGTGGACAAGCGCAGCAAACGCGTCCGCTCCGACCACTCGCGAGCCCAATCGATGCGGGGATTGCGAGTCTCAAACGCAACCGTTCCGCTCTCCTTGAGATTGCTGCGCATGGTCTCCAATACCGCCAGCGCATCGGCGTCGGTAAGCAGGATTTGGAAAGCATGTCCGGTCATTAGGATCAGGTCGAAGCGCTGCTGCGACCTGTACCCCTGCGCGGAGCACTCGACCCACTCAACCTGTTCCGCGTGAGGTTTTCTTCTGGCCACAGCCAGCATCGCCGCTGCTGGATCAACACCTGTTACCCGGTGAGCACGTTCGGCGAGCACACAACAGAGCGTGCCCGTACCGCAACCTAGATCAAGGACACTACAAGGCCGTGGTCCGGCGAGCGAGAGATAAAAGTCGGCATCCTGCGCCCAGGGATTAGCGAGGTCGTAGATCTCTGCGATCTGAGATTGCTGGTAATCCATACTCTTGCCGCGCCGCCGTGGAGCCCTTTCGTTTGTCCATCGTAAAAAACGGTACCGAGATCTATTACAAGGACTGGGGCAAGGACCCGGTCGTAACGTTCTTACATGGGTGGCCGGCCGTGTAGCGACTCGCCACAGATGGGATGTTTCGCCTGATTCCACGCTTCGCTCGTCCAGAAACGTCATTCCGGGAGAGTTGCGCCATTTGGGTTCGTAGTTGGCGATAAATCGCTATCGCACCAACGATGCCGAAGTAGATCAGCCAGCCGTGTCAATGCGGGCTATGGCCTGGTTACGCCAACCATCTGCCGAGTTCTCACCAACTGGAGGAGCAGGTGTCTATTGGTTGATCAGAACTCGAATCAATCCTGAGGCTTAATGAGCTTCACGGATAGTGTTTTGTGGTCGTTTTCGGAAAGGGTTATGCCTTTCGGTTCTGGTAAGAAATACCGTCGGAGGAGACCGGAGATCTTGCGAGCAGGCGATACTTGCCGGGCGGCAGGTTCGACAGGGAGAAGTGGCCGGCCTGATCGGTGTTGGTGCTTTGCGAGACAAAGCGGTTGTAGGCGGTTTCGGGGTCGGGCACAACGCGAACCCTTGCACCCACCACCGCGCCATCGTCGTCGCTGACAGAACCTTCCACCTGCGCGCCGGCGGAGCTGAGCGTGATCTCAAGCTTGCCAGTGGAGGCGCCCTTTTCCACTTGCAGGCCTTGGGCGAGTACGTCGTCGGCACCGAAGCATGGACATCACACACCACTTGTCTTCGAATCCCCAGATCCGAACCGAGTAATTGCCGTCATGTACGGAGGGAATTTCGAAAGTTCCATCTTTCTTTAAGCGCCCAGGCCCGCTCATTTGCTCGTCTTCATCGACGGGGAGCAGGGCTACCTCAACGCGACTAAGGTTTGGCGAGCCTGGGCCGGTAACTTGTACTCGACCGAGAAGGTTCACACCGAGGCCGAGAGAGATGGTGAGGGAGTCGATGTTATCTCCGGCAACCTCGATTTTCTGCCGAGCGCGTTGCTCGTACACATGCTCTCCCTCAGGTTGCTGGTAAACCGTGATCACGTAGCTACCGGGCGGCACACCCTTGAGCCGGAAGTTTCCTTTCTCGTCGGTGGTATCGCTAAGGTCGACGCCATAGTCGCCGGCGAGTGGCTGGATTGAAACGTAGGCATCGCGGGCCAGGCCTGTCGGACCCACAACCTGCCCCGCGATCTCCACGGTTTTGACGCGGCGCATCGTGACATCGGCCTGCGCTTCCGCTCCGGGTTTTACAGAAATCATCTGTGCCTGACTGGCTTGGGATACGCCGGGGTAGAAAACGGACGCGTACTCGCTGCCGAAAGACTCCTGAACCAGGTAGTTCTGCTCTGAAAAAGTAACCGAGTCGGGTTGAAATGTGTCGGTCACCTGTACGTAGTATTCGCCGGGTTTCAGTCCAAAGATGCGGTACAGACCACGATCATCGGTTTGGGTGGAGGACACGGCTCGCAGTTCCTGTTTGCGGGAGGTGTAGGCTGCGGCGTCCTCCATCTCCTCTTGGTTGGGAGCGCGCAAGGCCAGGACCTGGACACGTACAACGGCTTCGCCCTCGTCGTTGGTGATGCGTCCCGTGATGACCGCAGCGAGGGTCATGCGGAACAGGACATCGCTTACCTTCTCTCCCGGCTTGAGAGACAAGGCGGCGCCGTGCTCGTCGCCCTTCGCCTGGAAGTACTGGTCCACAAAACCCGCACGTGTCGCCACGAACTGATAGCGTCCGTGCTCGACATCTTTGATGACAAACTGGCCATCGCTGTCGGAGGTTGCTGCATAGACGCGGGGGTGCGAACCCGCCCGGTCAGGGACGAGTGCCACGCGAGCCGATTTCAATGGAGTGCCATCGGATGTATTCACAACTCGACCAGACACAACGCAGGGAGGGGCGGGATGCTCGGCAGCCTTGTCGGATGCTGGCGGCGCAGAAGCTTGCGGGAACAGGCCTGCGCCCAAGAGGATTACCGCGGTTACGGGCAAAAGGCTCACATCGATACCCTCATCCGGCAGAGGATGCTGTGAGTGTAGGCCGCTATTATAGGCCATCCCGTTTGATTGCTTATTGTTGTTGAAATATCCTCATTGCACTGATTGACATTCAACTAAGGCCGTCTTCGTCAACTACCACTCCTGAACGATTCCACCCGTCTTGGTCCACCTGCTATGCTTTTGCGCCGTGGGAGAATTCAGCAAGTTTTTCGGGCTTTCGTTCAGCGCATTGCTGCCGCTGGTGAATCCGCTGGGTAGCGCGCTCGTTTTCCTGGGACTCGTCGGCAGCGCGCCTCCTGTGGTTTATCGGACTCTGGCGCGGAAGATCGCGATCAGCACCACACTTTTCCTGGTTGCGATCGAACTGATCGGCACCGCGATGCTGAAGTTTTTTGGTATCTCTCTGCCAGTCATGCAGGTTTCTGGTGGTCTTGTGCTGGCCGCCATGGGCTGGAGCCTGCTGAATCAGGAGGAGCCGGAGCCGAAAGGTGAACCTATCGACGCGGGTGGCGCCGCGCTTGGATCACTGGAACGGAAAATCTTCTACCCGTTCACGTTTCCGATCACAGCCGGCCCAGGTTGCATCGTAGTGATGGTCACTTTGAGCGCGCACGCATCCGTAAGGGGTTTGCTCCCGGACATCACTGCGCACGCGGGAATTGTGCTCGCGGTGGTGCTGTTAAGCATAGCTGTGTACTTCTGCTATGGCTACGCGCCGGTCATCACGGCACATGTTTCTCCGCAGACGGCTCATGGCATCCTGCGCGTGATCGCATTCGTCCTCCTGTGCATCGGCGTACAGATCACCTGGAATGGCGTCGAGGCCATGCTGAAGATCGCGCTTAGATCCTAAACCACGGCCAGTGTGGCGGACTTGCGACGGGATCCTTCAGATCGAAACGTGGCATTGAATGTTGGCAAAGGCGTATATTACTTGTAACCGTACGGTTACAAGTGTGATCGCCTGGTTTCGACAATGATCCGTTTGACACTCTGGAAACATGATCCTAAGGTTCCTTTGTGAACCACGAACCTTGCCGCGCTGCGGCCCTCAAAGCGACTTCGCTCATTACCATCGCAGTCTGCGTCTTACTCTCCGGCTGTGGTCCGAAGACGATTTGGTCCGCAGAAGCCAGATCTCCTGACGGGCATTGGGTTGCGACTGCTCGGACGGACCAATACAGCGGACCTGGGAACGCCGGTCTCTACACCAGGGTCGAACTGAGGCGGACCAGCGGCCAGAAGAGTCCCATGGAAATCTTGTTGTTGGATTACCAAGCCGCGTACCCGTCCGAGGCAAATGTGAAGATGATCTGGTTAACTCCGTCGCATCTGGAGATGACGTACAACACACACGCAGATATCGACTTCCAAGCCATCAAGTGCGCCGGAATCGACATCTCCGTGCGAGAGCTTCCAAGTGGCTCCAGCGACCATGCTGCTCCATAGCTCGTAGCTGTCGATAAATTCCCATTACGCTCATAACCAAATGGTTCTGAGTGAAATCGCTGTTTGCGACAGTTGTTGTTTGTCAGGCCGGTTGACGGCAAACGGAAACTGAATTGCCGCACACGAGGAGGTTGCCTTAACTGCTAACTCATCAGAGTGCGGTACAGTTGGATCAGGGCTGGTCCAAGGGTAACGACCAGGACCACCGGAAGGGTGAATACGGTGCCGAACACAAGCAGAGCGGGAACCATCGTGTTCGCCTTCGCATGCTGACTGCGTTCGACGCGAAGAAAGTCGGCACAAGTCTGCAGGACCCTAACTACTTCTAACGGTTCGGCCCGAATCAGCTCACTCAATTCCTCGATCTCACCAACGCCGGTTCGTTCTGACATGCTCCACAATGCTTCATCCAATGAGTAGCCTGCCTGCATTTCGCAGCAGACGAGGTACAACTCGTCACTCAGCTCTGGATGGGCATGTCGCAGGTCTTTGATGACTCGCTTCATGGCCGGAAGGGGAAAAAGACCGGCTTCAACGCAAAGGCCGGTCAAATCAAAGAAGTCGATGAGGCCGAGGCGAATACGCTTCTGCCGCCCGTCGATCATCGCCTTGAGGATGAAGCGCGGTATGAAAAAGCCCAGCCACGTGCTGCCGACCAGTAACAGGGGAGATTTGAGGCCGCTGATCACCAGGACCGCTGCAAAACCGAGGAGAGGAATCAGCGCACGGGTGCCAAGATAGAGTATGAAGTGACGGTACTCATGGTATCCCGCCCGAATGAGCAAGGCTCGAATACGGGACACTTGGTCGGGCGAGAGATGCAGCTGACTACCCATGATTGTGCATCTCTATCCATAATTGCATTCCTTGTCAAGCTGGTACCCGGTCCACATCGCAGTCGAAAAGCTCAAATGCCGCAATCCCAAGAAGTACTATCAAACCGATGACAACGTACCAGAACAGATCACTTCTGTGTTTCTTGCCGCTGTCCTCCATTATGAAGGGGACCTCCGCGTTCGCCAGTTAAGCCTATCGCACAAGACCATTGTTGGTGAAAAATCCCCGTTCCGCTCATTGACCGACCCCAGCGCAAAGCTTCCTGGCGGTCGGCGAAGGCCCTCATCCCGA
>Ga0210386_10005373_pt1 | contig 10436 bp, 9 predicted proteins | sample IncBWH32OmetaG_FD_160091 | JGI IMG/M metagenome (GOLD analysis project Ga0210386, IMG submission 160091) | Forest soil microbial communities from Barre Woods Harvard Forest LTER site, Petersham, Massachusetts, United States - Inc-BW-H-32-O ... | reverse complement strand
CGCTGCCCGTTTGGGGATTGCCGCTGCGCGAAGTCGACTCATTAGTCTTAGCTCTCTTCAAACGCGCGCGTCCGAAACCAGTGCTCGTCGGCTTTGTCTTCCTGACAGCCTTGTCGCTCCCATAGCGCGTAGGCGCGTTCGCAGAAGCGTTGATGCTGCGCTTGATGCCAGAAGTCGTCGGCGCAGCCATCCGGCCGACCCGCCTGCTCCCAGAGCAAATAGGCGCGCTCCCGAACGACCTGGTCTAGACCCGCCTTGGTCTCCGCGAGCACGCCATGCGGATCGCCGTATGGGGTCAGTTGGCCGCCGCGGCTGACGTGCATCTTGGCGTTCAAACTCTCGAGTTCTTCGTTCGGGACTAATTTCGCGTTGGCCGCCGCCTCCAACGCCTTCTCCTTGAACGCCTCCTCCTCCACAGCGGGGGCGCTGATCGTGACAGGAAACGTGTGCAGAACCTTGGAGCTCTGCTTCTCGACGTCAACTAAGCGCTCCGACATGAAACCCTCCTCGCAGGGGCTACGGCTTGTTCAGTTCAAGGAACCCGAGATGGAGCGGAGCGGATAGGGGCCGGGCGCAACCCCGGCCTCCACGCGGCTACTTCTTGGATGAGCTTTTCGCATGAGCCTCGTCAGAGGCCCCAGCAGCAACCTTGGAATGCTTCTGGGCCTCCACTGCGTGCTCGTTACCCTTCATGTGGTCGTTCTTGCCGTGATGCTCTGCGGCGGCGCGATGCGACTTGGCGGCGCTCTCGTGGTGCTCGGCCGCTTTTGTGTGTGCTTGATTGGGCATCTGGGTCTCCCGGTTGTCCGGGGAATTTCCCGGTCGATTACTAGCGGCCTCAATAGTGTTCGCAGCGAGTGCATTTGTTGTTTTTAATGAGTTGAATTGGTTTATGGGCCGATTTCATTGTCACAAGACAATATTGTCTGGCTAGTCCGACGCGATTGGCGTATAATGTGATTATGACAGACAGCCCCGTATTCATGACCGATGTCGTAAAAGATATCGGGAATCCTAATCGCTTCCGCTGGAATATTTACGAAAATAAGAGGGTGCGAGACAAATCGTTCTATTCCTTTCCGACGAGGGGCGAAGCCCAGAGCGACGCGGAAAAGTTCGTCCGAAAGCTCAACTCGGTGTGGCCAGCCTCAAAAGGGTAAAGAAGCCCGCGAATCCACCTTTCGCTGCGGGTCGTTGGGCGCGGCGACCGGCCGGACGGCCCGCAGGATTGCCGATCTAGCCCTTGGGCGGGCTAGCCGCGGGACGAACCAAGGCGACAGCGCGTCTCAGGCCCCGATGAAGGGGCCAGGCCACGACGTTGTTTGGGGCAGCGGATTCGGGATGCCGGATAAGCACGCGCGCGCGATCCCACACCTCGAAGCCTTCGAAAAGGTGCTTGCGCTCTGAAAACAGCGCGTGAGCCTTTGCAATCGCCTCTTCATCAGATAGGCCGGGAAGTTCCTCGACGGCCTCAATATGCCCGTCGCGCATGAAATAGCACCGCATAATTGTAACTCCCGATCGAAACGAGGGAGTTCGCGGTTTCCTTGAACTGGACTGCGCGTGTGCTCTCAGTCATCGACATCGATGATGCCGGGTACACTATCATGTTCTGGACTGCGAACGTAATCATTATTGGCGCTTCGCGTTTACGGCGGGGCGGAATCCATGCTCCCCTTTCGCGCAGTTTTGATTAAATCGGCCAGTTGCCGCTTTAGAAGCCGACCTTCAATTTGGTTGGCGGAATATCCCTCGCGATTCAGTGATGTGATGATGTCGGTGAGTCCGGCAACGCGCCCAGACCTCGCCAGCTGAAACGCTCGTTCCAAGGCGGTCGTTCTTTGTTCCATGCTACGAACCCTAGCCGGGATTCGAGGCGCGAGCGAGGCGGGAAGCAGTCCTCGCCTTCCGGAATCGAAGCGGCTCTCGCAAAGGCCTCGGCAGAGAACAGGGTGGCGACCGCCATTCGCGCGGGCATGGGAGCGCGTGAAGCGTTCGAAACCTTCGGCGTCCTCCAATCTGCCGGGTCTCCGCCCCTTTTGGACGTCGTTCACTCCTCCGGCAGCCCCGCCTTGCGCAGTGCGTCGTACCACGGCTGGGAGTAATTCGGGAATAGCTTGGTCCCCGTCATCCATTTGACGCTGAGCTTAGGATTGAGTCGGCGCGCTTCCGCCAACGGCGCCTTGGCGTCTTCGATGTCGCCTTTGAGCCCGTGGGCGGTGGCCAAACAAAGGTAAGTGAACCACGCCTTAGATCCGACGTCGATCGCTCTGCTGCTTTCTTCAATCGCGGCGTCGAAATGTCCGAGGCCAAGTTCCGCCCACGCCATTTTATCCTGAAAAGCGCCCATTCTGGGATCGAGTGGGCTCAGGCGCATGGCTTGCTCCAGGTCGGATTTTGCTTGTTCGAATTGATTCAAAGCCGTCTCGGCATAAGCGCGATAGGAATATTCTGCGGCGTAATTTGGATTGATCGCGAGCGCCGCGTCGGCGACGCCGAGCCCTTCTTTCGGGTGGCCCGTCATCGTCAACCACACGCTTTTCGTCGAGTAGTTCCACGCGGTGCGGGGCGCGAGGGCGATGGCCCGGTCGGCTTGCCCGAGCACTTTTGCCTCATAGTCGGTTTCAGGATTCGCCCAGCCGAAAAGTTTTTCGTTCAAATAGGTAGCGGCGTCGCCACCCAACGCTTCGTGATCATCAGGATCGATCTTGAGCGCCTGTTCGAACAAGGCTCGAATGGCCATCAGGCCGTCCTTCGTTGGTTGCTGTTGAAAACGCCAAAGCGCTTCGGCGCCGCGCATGTCGAGGTCGATGAGGTCCGGGTTTTTGGAGTGGGCCGCGGTTTCTGCGTCCGCCCGGACGAGCTCGTAGTTCAAGGCATTCGCCAATCGCGCGACCACCTGATCTTGCAGCTTGAACAGGTCGGCCAGGTCTTCCTCGAACCGGTCGGCCCAGATATGCGCGCCGGTTTCGGCGTCGATGAGTTGCGCGTTCACGCGCACCCGGTTCTGGTCGCGCTGCACCGAACCTTCGAGCACGTAGCGAACGCCAAGCTCCTTGCCAATCTGCTTGGCGTCGACGCTCTTTCCCTTGTATGTGAACGCGGTGTTGCGCGCGATGACGAAACTGTCGCGGAAGCGCGAGACGTCGGTCGTCAGGTTTTCGGTGATTCCGTCAGCGAAATAGTCTTGGGCAGGATCGCCCGAGAGATTGGTGAAGGGCAGCACGACGATGGAAAGATGCGGGGGCTCTGCCGGCGCGGCGTTCGAGGCGACGGGTGCGGTTCGGTTTCCGGCGAGGAAATACCAAGCGCCGCCCACGATTACGACGACGGCAACGATCCCGGCGATCAGCGGCAAGAGCGCCGAGCGCGGTTTCGGCTTGAGCGGATTCTCTAAAGGTTCCGTGGCGGCTTTCGCTTGGGCCGGAACGCCGACCTGAAGCGAATAGACCCGGATTGGCCTTTCGATGTTCTTGAGCTCGACCTGGCCCAGATCGGTGACCTCCATATTCAGCCGTCCGATCATTTGGCGATATGCGTCCTCGGACAAACAGATCGCGCCCGGCTTGGCGATCCGCTCTAGCCGCGCCGCGATATTGACGCCGTCGCCCATGAGGTCGCCGTCAGTTTCTTCGACCACGTCGCCGAGATGGATTCCGATGCGGAAATCGATGCGGCGGTCGTCCGCCACGCCAACATTGCGCTCGATGAGGCCATTCTGCATCGCAATGGCGCAGCGCACGGCCTCGACCACGCTGCGAAACTCGGCGATGAGCCCATCGCCAGTGCGCTTGACGATCCGCCCGTGATGGTCGGCGACGGCCGGATCAATGAGATCGCTGCGCAGCGCGCGGAGTCGCGATAGCGTCCGGTCCTCGTCCGCGCCGGCGAGCCGGCTGTAGCCGACGACGTCCGCGACCAGGATCGCAGCAATCTTCCGGATTTCGGACATGGCGCGCCCTCACGCGTCATGCAGAATAGCACAAGAGAGACTTGAGCGGCGCGTCAGCCGGTCAAAGCGGTCGCGGACAAAAAGCGCAAAAGCTTTTCTAAAACCGAAATCTGTGTTATGTGTTTCCAGTCGACGAACCAAGCCCGCACATTGAGCGGTCCAGCGGCGAGAAGAAACGGAGCGGCGCTGCGGGTGAGATGTCTGACCCACAACCTTGCACGCGAGTTGGCGTCGGACAGGATTTTTTTATTTGGATGCGACGTAACCCATTGAGAAGTCCCGATTCGGACGAGTAAACACAAGCAAATCCAAGGAGTTTTGCTTGGTTTTGCTTGGATTTATTTGGACTAAGCTCGCCGTTAAGTTGTATTTCGCCCCGTCCGCTTCGGCCGGGCAGATCGTTCCCTCTCCTACGGGAGAGGGGTAGGGGTGAGGTTTCGCGGGCGTAGCTGGCCCGCGGGCTAGGGCGCGAGCGCCGTCTCGACCAGTTCGACCCAGTAGCTCATGCCATAGGGAAGCGCGGCGTCGTTGAAGTCATAAGCGGGGTGGTGCACCTTGGCGCTGTCGCCGTTGCCGATGAAGATGAACGCCCCCGGGCGGGCCTCGAGCATGAAGGAAAAATCCTCGGCGCCCATGACCGGAAGGGAGTTCGCTTCGACATGGGAGTCGCCTGCGACTTTGCGGGCGACGGCGGCAGCAAAGTCGGTCTGGGCGGCATGATTGACGGTCGGCGGATAGCCGCGTCGGTATTCAACCCGCGCTGTCGCTCCGGCCGCCGCAGCAAGACCGGCGGCGATCGCATGGATTCGCTTCTCGACGGCGTCGCGCGTTGCAGCCTTGAGCGTGCGGACCGTGCCATTGAGCCGGACCGACTGCGGAATGATGTTGCTGGCCGTGCCGGCCTCGAAGCGGGTGACCGACACAACGCAGGAATCGAGCGGATCGACGTCGCGCGACACGATGGTCTGCAGGGCGATCACGATTTGCGCGCCCAGAACCACCGGGTCGACGCATTGATGCGGCATCGCGGCGTGGCCGCCGAGGCCTTCGATCGTGATCGTAATCTCATCGGCCGCCGCCATCAGGGGGCCCTTGCGCAGCGCGAAGGAGCCGACCGGCAACCCCGGCCAGTTGTGCATGCCGTAGACTTGCTCGATGCCGAATTGGTCCATGAGTCCGTCGTCGATCATCGCCATCGCCCCCGCGCCGCCCTCCTCCGCGGGCTGAAAGATGACGACGGCGTTGCCGGCGAAGTCCCGTGTTTGGGCGAGGCGCTGCGCCGCGCCAAGCAGCATGGCGGTGTGCCCGTCGTGGCCGCAAGCGTGCATCTTGCCGTGGATTTTGGAACGATAGGGGAGGTTGGTCTCCTCTTCGATCGGCAGCGCATCCATGTCCGCGCGGAGCCCGATTGCGCGCGAGCTCGATCCTTTTGCGCCGTGGATGACGCCGACCACGCCGGTGCGGCCGATCGACGTTTTGACCTCGTCGCAGCCGAAGGCGCGGAGCCGCTTGGCGACAAACTCAGCGGTGGCCTCGACGTCATACATGAGCCCAGGGTTTTGATGGATTTCACGGCGCCAGGTCTGAGCTTCGGGAACGAGATCCTTGATGGCGGCGCGGATCGGCATCGGGAGGAGGCTCCTTGCAAACACCCGACAATTGACGGTGCGGCGAAGCCGCTGTCAACGCGCGCGCGGTTGCTAGCGTTTACGGTGCAGGAGAAAAATCGCCTGATCGCCCATGAGATTCCACGCCCACGGCGAGAACATCCGATTAAGCGGCCGGCCAGCGAGATCAAGCGCGACGCTCTTGTCGATCGTCGCGCCGACCTCGCGCGCCAGCGCGACAAAGTCGGCGATCGTGCAGAAATGGATGTTCGGCGTGTCGTACCAGGAATGCGAAAGGCTCTTGGTCACCGGCATGCGGCCGAGGAAGGCGACCTGGGCCCGAATGCGCCAGTGGCCGAAATTGGGCACGGAAACGATGGCGCGACGGCCAATGCGCAACATGTGTTCGAGCACGACGCGGGGTTGGCGCGTGGCCTGCAACGTCTGCGACAGGATGACATAGTCGAAAGCATCGTCAGGGTAATCGACGAGATCTGCGTCGGCGTCGCCTTGAATTACCGACAATCCCTTGGCGACACAATCGTTGACGCCCTGTTGGGAGAGCTCGATTCCCCGCCCGTCGACGCTTCGCTCCTCGGCCAAGAGCCGCAGCAATTCGCCGTCGCCGCAGCCGACGTCGAGCACGCGGGACGTGGGTGCGACCAGTTCCGCCACGCGCAACAGGTCGACGCGCGCCTGAGCGAGGGTTCGAGCAAGGCTCAATCGACGCCCCTTGCGCGGGCCGCCGCGTCGATGAAGCCTTGCGTGGTGTCGATGAACTCCGGCACGTCGAGTAGAAATGCGTCATGCCCGCGATCGGTCTCGATCTCGACGAAGGACACCGAAGCGCCGCCGGCGTTAAGCGCCCGAACGATCGCTCGCGAGTCGGTGGTGGGAAACAGCCAATCGGAGGTGAATGAGACCACACAGAACCGGGTTCGCGAGCCCTTGAAGGCGCTGGCGAGGGATCCGCCATAGTCCGCGGCCAGGTCAAAATAGTCCATGGCTCGGGTCATATAGAGATAGGAGTTGGGATCGAAGCGTTCGACGAAGATCGCGCCCTGGTGACGCAAGTAGGATTCAACCTGAAAATCCGCGTCGAACGAAAACGTGCGCGCCGCGCGATCCTGCAGATTGCGCCCGAACTTCCGATGCAACGCGCTCTCGGAGAGGTAGGTGATATGAGCCGCCATGCGCGCGACGCCGAGGCCCTTGGCCGGCCTCGTGCCCTCGACGAGATAGCGCCCGCCTCGCCAGTCTGGGTCAGCCATGATGGCCTGTCGGCCAACCTCGTGGAAGGCGATATTCTGCGAGGAATGGCGTGCTGCGGTGGCGATCGGGAGAGCGGCGAAGACGCGATCGGGATAGGTCGCGGCCCATTGAAGCACCTGCATGCCGCCCATCGAACCGCCGGCCACGCAAAGGAGCGTGTCGATGCCGAGATGATCGATTAAGAGCGCCTGCGCGCGCACCATGTCGGCGATCGTCACGATCGGAAAGTCGAGGCCGTAGGGCTGGCCTCTGTCCGGATTGACGGACGCAGGTCCAGTCGAGCCCATGCATCCGCCAATGACATTCGAACAAATAACGAAAAACCGGTTCGTATCGAACGGACGGCCTGCGCCAACCATAGTCTCCCACCAGCCTGGTCGGCCGGTGACCGGATGCGGATTGGCGACATGCTGGTCGCCGCTTAAAGCATGACAGATGAGCAAAGCGTTCGATTTCGCCGCGTTGAGAGCGCCGTACGTCTGGTAGGCGATGGTCAGCGGCGCCAACGCCACCCCCGAATCCATCCGCAGCGGGGAATTGGAACTCAAGCGCAGCGTAAAGCTATCCGGCGAAACGGATTGCGCGACTGAGCCGTTCAGAAGCGCTCCAGCGTCCCCCACGATGCGCCTTTCCACATCCAACAATAGAGAATATGTTCGCTTTGTCGAACAGATCGTTTGTTATAGAGGAAGGGAGGAAGATGCAAGCGTCCTCCGTGCGAGGCGCGGACCACCCTGGCACGAGGCGGCGGGTTTGGCTGGCCGTTCAAATAAAGGCACATAAACAAAAGAAAATAAACGCAAGCAAAATTGCTTTCTTTTACTATCGTTTATTTTTTGGAATCAGGTCTTTTCAATGGGTTACGGTCGATTCAAACAAAAATTTTCTCCCCACGCCGAAGCTTCAGTGCGAGGGCGTCTCACGCAAGTTTCCAGCTTTGCTTTTTCCTTTCCGCGGCCGTCCAAGTGATAACGCCGATCGATCGGCGGCCAACCCCTATCTATAGCACGATTTCGGATTCCCGTAAAGAAATCGTGTCCTTTCGGACGTCGATTCCCGAGACGAACTAACCCCTCCGGCGGACGCGTCTCCTCCCCAGCTTGGAAGCCTCACAGCGCGCCGGCGCCTAGTTTTCTTCGTCCGTGAGGCCTTCGGAGGCCTGCTACGTCAACTCCGTGACGATTGCGTCGCCCATTTCGCTTGTCGACACAATTGCCTCCTCTTCTCCGCGGATGTCCGCGGTTCGGAATCCGGCGGCAAGGACGCCGGCGATGGCCGCGTCGAGCCGGTCGGCGGCCGCATGGAGTCCGAAGGAATAGCGCAGCGCCATGCCGAAGGAGCCGATCATCGCGATCGGATTGGCGACCCCCTTGCCGGCGATGTCGGGCGCTGATCCGTGGACCGGCTCATAGAGCGCCTTGCGCCGGCCGCTCTTTGGATCGGCGTCGCCCAGGGAGGCGGACGGCAGCATGCCAAGCGAACCGGTCAACATCGCCGCGACATCGGACAGCATGTCGCCGAACAGGTTATCGGTGACAATGACGTCGAATTGTTTGGGCCAGCGGACAAGCTGCATGCCAAGGGCGTCGGCGAGCTGATGCTCGAGCTTGACGTCTGAAAATTCGCGTTTGTGCAGGGCGGTCATCACCTCGTTCCACAGCACGCCGGACTTCATCACATTGCGCTTCTCGGCCGAAGTGACCTTATTGCCCCGGTTGCGGGCGAGCTCGAAGGCGGTGCGCCCGATCCGTTCGATTTCGTAGGTGTCGTAGACTTGGGTGTCGATGGCGCGCTGCTGACCGTTGCCAAGATCCAGGATTTGCTTCGGCTCGCCAAAATAGACTCCCCCGGTCAGCTCGCGCACGATCATGATGTCGAGACCCTCGACGACCTCGGCTTTGAGCGACGAAGATGAAGCGAGCGCGGGATAGCAGATCGCCGGCCGCAGATTGGCGTACAGGCCAAGCTCCTTGCGCAGACGCAAAAGTCCGGCCTCAGGGCGGACGTCATAGGGAACGCCATCCCACTTCGGACCGCCGACGGCCGCCAGGAAGATCGAGTCGGCCGCTTGCGCAAGCTCCATGTCCGAGTCGCTGATCGCCTTTCCATGCGTGTCGTAGGCGCCGCCGCCGACCAAGCCTTTCTCGATCTCGAATTTGGCGACGCCCTCGCTGTTGAAATGATCGATAATCTTCTCGAGTTCGGCCATAACTTCGGGGCCGATGCCGTCGCCGGGAAAGAGCAGGAGGTTGAAAGTCGCCATGTTCCGTCACGTGATGCCAGGGAAAGCGAGGTCGTGTGCTAGACGATTTCTTAGTGGCGCGAAAGCCTGACTTGGGCGCCATCCGGCGCGCGTCTTGTCATTCCCGCGCACGCGGGAATCTAGAGTCTCGGCAGAGGCTTGGCTCAATCCCCGCTTTCGCGGGCATCCGGGTGTGGCGGTTGAGGGCGACGCCATGAGCATTGTGAGCAGCGCCGCCGCTGACGGCTTCATTCAGCGTTTGCCGAAAGAGATTGGCTTCTACCTGGTTCACGGGCTTGACGAGGGGCTCACCCATGAACGGGTAAAAGCCATCGTTCGCAGCCGGATCGGCGACGATTCGGACCCGATGCGCCTCGTGCGTCTCGAGGGCGATGCGGTCGCGCGCGAACCGGGAGCGCTTGCCGATGAAGCCTACGCAATCTCGATGTTCGGGGGGAATCGAGCGATCTGGATCGACGCGCAGGGACGCGACCTCATGCCGGCGCTCGAGCCCCTGTTCGCCCGGCCACCAGTGGACTGCACAATCGTCATCAAGGCGGGACAACTCAAGAAGGGAACGGGTTTAAGGGCCGCGTTCGAAAGCTCGGCCGCGCGCGCGTCGATCGAGTGCTACTCCGACGACTCGAGCACCCTTGAATCCCTCATCGATGCGGAAGCTCGCGCTCACGGGCTTTCAGTCGCGCCGGATGCCCGCGCAGCGCTCGTCCACATGGTCGGCGCCGACCGCCGAACGACGCGCGGCGAGATCGCCAAACTGATGCTCTATGCGCAAGGACAATCGCAAATCACCGCCGAAGACGTGGAGGCGATTGTCGCCGACGCAGCCCCCTCCAATCTTGATGAAGTCATCGACCACGCGCTGCTCAGCGATCTGCCCGCGGTCGAGACATCGGTTGCCCGATTCTTCCACGACGGGGGTGACGCAGACTATCTGATGATCCGGCTCGTCGCGCGGATGACGTTGTTGCACCGGCTCAGGCTTGAAATGGATCAGGGCCGGCCGTTCGACGCCGCATGTCAGGCTTTATTCGTCAGACTGCCGATCTCAGCGCGTCGCGCGCTGGCCAAACAGGCCGAGCGTTGGACCACGGAGTCGATCGCCCAGCGGCTGCCCGCTGTCCGGCTGGCGAGCGCGCGGGTTCGGACGGAGACGCAACTCGCCGAGGTTCTGGCGACGCGCGCTTTGTGGGCGCTCGCATCTGGGAGGCGGGGCGGCAGAAGCCGGTAGGACGATTCCCGCTCACCTCTGGAGAAGATTGCCAGGCGCCGAGCCGATCATTGACGAGGCGGGGCTTACGGGCTGCCCGCGGCGGGAGACGATTTTATAGGCAGAACTTGGCAA
>Ga0210386_10005372_pt1 | contig 10436 bp, 7 predicted proteins | sample IncBWH32OmetaG_FD_160091 | JGI IMG/M metagenome (GOLD analysis project Ga0210386, IMG submission 160091) | Forest soil microbial communities from Barre Woods Harvard Forest LTER site, Petersham, Massachusetts, United States - Inc-BW-H-32-O ... | reverse complement strand
TCGTCGTCTTCGGCCTGGACAAGCAGCTGCGCGAGCAGGGGGTGCTGCATGAGCCCGGCGACCAGGAGCTGGCCGAGATCACCGTTGTACGACGGCGGGCCGCAGTCACCAGGAGGATCGTCACGCCAGGCCGGGACCTCGCGGCCCGGACGCCGCTCATCCAGTCCCTGCCCGGCGCCACCAGCGAAACCCGGCTGTACGCCGAAGATATTAACGACGAGCTGCAGCAAGTCATCGCCAACTTCACCGCGATCGAGGAGCGCTGTGCCGCCCTGCTGGTCCTGCACGCCTCGCTCGCAAGCAAGCACCTGGCGGTCGTGAGCCGCCGGCTCGCGGACGTGGCCACCATTTTCCTGCCCATCTCCTTCCTTGCCGGCTTCTGGGGACAGAACTTCAGCGTGCTCACTGGCAGCATCGAAAAGGGATGGCCGGCGTTCCTGATCCTCGGCGTCGGACTGAGCGCGGCTTGCGTTCTGGTGATCGTCTACATGGTCAGCCGTCGCGGCTGGAAGTGACGCGAGGGCGGAACATAGGGGCATGGTCGACTACCCAGAGCGCTGGAGCTCCCCGTTCACCCAGGTCGAACTGCGCAAACTGTGGACGTACAGCGATGGTGCTCTCACGATCAAGGCGTACCGGTTGCCCGGTGGCACTGCCAGGGCCGGAAGTTGGGTACTGGTCGACCAGGCGACCGGGAACATCCAGGGTGGAGTTCCGCCGGGAGAATTCTCACACCGGTTCCGGCTGGTAGACCTGTTCGCCGATGTACCCGGTCTTGCCACCTATCTGGGGACGGTTGCCGCGGCAGACGGTAGCGCCCTGGTAGATCTGGTACTTGATCGCAATCCCTTCATGCTGGCCAACGGACCCCGGCGGGCGGCAAGGCCCCACGCGCTTATAGTGCCCCGCAGCCGTCGCGACGGCTGGTCGTCGGCCACGACTCAGGAACTGGCGGCCTGTCATGCGGCGATGACCCTAGTCGCCGCGTGGTACCGCAGCATGGACGGCGGGCACGTGGTGTTCTGTGCCAATGACAGCGCACCCAACCTCGACTACCTGCGCGATACGGAAGCCGCGGGCGGGACCCTCGTCGACGGCGGAACCGACGTGGCAGTCACCAAGAATCCCCGGCAGGAGGTGCAGCACGCCCACTTGCACGCCTTCTACGCTGAACGCGACCGGACCGAGAACTACGAGTCATCGGCGCTTGCGGGGTATCCCGTCATCGCAGCGGGTCACCGGGCATTCAATGCCGCCTTCGGCAGCGACGCCGTGCAGGTGGAATCTGACAGCACGAGTCTCGCCGCCGACGTTAGCGTTGCGGCGCGGCCCTGGGGTGGCAGCTACTGCTCTTACCAGCTGGGGGTGGACGGCCCCTTCTGGGTTATGCCCGCACTGGGGCCGTCGATGGACGAGTTCAACCGGCGCCTCGCACGGGCCGATGGCCTCAAGGCGGAACCCGACCCGGGGCTGGGCGGAGCCGTCAACCTGGTGCGCCCTAGCCTGGCCGACGCGCGGCGACTCCATGCGGCGCAGCGGGCCACGGCTGACCAGCGGGCGAGTTTCGCCACCTTCGCCGCCCAGCGCGGACTGAACGCACAATCGCCGGACATGGGTCTCGCACTCCGCACGCCCCGCACTCCGTAGAGCCTGGCGCGGTCGCGTTCGAGCACCCGCGGCGACCTCAGTCCCGCCAGGGAACTTACCCGGTCAGGAACGGGGCGGCGACCTGTCGAGAAGGCGCCCGCAGCGCATCCGTCAGCAACGCGACCAGCGCATCGAGCTGCACGTCGGCGGACGAGGAGACCTCCTCGTCTGACCCGTCCAGCGCTCGGGCGGCAAGCCCCGCCTTGCTGTCGATCAGCTCGGCGATTCGGGTGTCTATGGTCTGCGCGGCGATGATGCGCCATGCGGTGACCGGCTCGGCCTGCCCGATGCGGTGGCTGCGATCGATGGCCTGGGTCTGCTCGGCGTTGGTCCAGGACAGCTCGGCCAGCACAATGTTCGACGCGACTTGCAGATTGATGCCCACCCCGGCCGCGGTCAGCGAGCACACCGCGACCGCGACGTCCGGGTCGTTCACGAAGGCATCGATGTTCGCCTGCCGCGCCGTGGGCGTCTGGTCGCCGCGGATCGACGAGAAGCGCACCCCCTGCCGGGCGAAGGTCTCTTCGGCAGCGTCCATCACGTCGATGTGCTTGGCGAAGAAGACGACCTTGCCGGCGCTGCGGGCCAGCTGCGTCGCGTAGTCCGCGGCCAGTTCGGCCTTCGCCTGGCCGATGCGCCGCATCATGGTGAACACGTTCTCGCCGGACTGCGCGGTCGTCGCGTCCTTCAGCTCCCACCGGGCCACCTGGCGGACCAGGCCGTAGTCGATGCCTTCGACGAAGGCGTCGGAGGACCGGTTCGCGAGCGCTGTCTCGTATCGCGCCACCATCCGGCTGGCGAGGTTCCGCTCTGCCGCCCGGATCGACCGGCCGGCCTGTCCGTCCAGCTCGACGGGGATGTCGGCGATGCGGCGGGCGGGGATGTCGGCGGCCACGTCGAGCTTGCGTCGGCGGACGATGCCGAGGTCGATCACGCACTGGCGCGCCGCCGCGTAGAAGCCCCGGTCGGCGGGCGTCAGGCCGGTGTCCTCGAGCGCGTCCGCCAGCTCATCGAGGGGCTTGCTGTCGTCGATCCAGCCTAGGAACTGCCAGATCGCCCGGAAGTCCTCGATGTCGTTGATCAGCGGGGTGCCGGTCAGCGCCATCAGCAGGGGCCGCGCCGTGCGGGACCTGATGCGGTCGGACAGCGTGAGGACGTGCTGGGAGCGCTGTGAGGTCTTGTTCTTGATGTAGTGAGCTTCGTCCACGACCATGCCGCGGAAGCCGAAATCACCGAGCCACCCCAGGTGGCGGTCGAGTACCTCGTAGTTGAGCACGACGATGTCGGCGAAGCCGTCGACTTTCTCGCCGTCGCCCTGCACCACAGTGACCGGACGGTGCGGCGTCCAGCGGGCCGCCTCACGGGCCCAGTTGGTCTTGACGACGTTCGGCACGACGACGAGCAGCGGGTAGGCGTTCGCCGCTTCCGCGGCGAGCAGCGCCTCGGCCGTTTTGCCCAGACCCGGCTCATCGGCGAGCAGGAACGTCCGGTGACCGGCAGTGGCCGCGGCGACCACCTGCCCCTGATGCGGCATCAGCTCCAGGCCCGCCGGGGTGAACCGTGCCGTCGGCGCCGGAAGCGCCATGCACGCTGGGGCTCCCCCGCCGGCGCGCTCGAAGGAACTCAGCAGCGGACCGAGTAGTTCCCAGCCGGCCAGGCGCCGCGAACGGGGGGTGCGCTGCGGGACGGGGGAGAAGTCGGGGGCCAGGAACGGATTCGCCAGCTGCCGGGAGATCACCGTCTGCGGCACGACCCGCGACTCCGTGCCGGCGGGAGCGGTCGCGGTCTCCGCTGAGGCGATCTCTTCGGGCGCCTGCTCGATGCCGAGGTCCCGCTCCATCTCCCGCTTAAGCGACCGGGCCGCATCGGAGACGCTGGTGCCCTCGGCGAGCAGCGCCAGGAGCCCAGCGTCCTGGACTGCGGTGGCCGCGAGGATGGCTGCGATGCCGTCCAGGCGCTTGAGCTGCTCAGCCCGATTGCCGTTCCCGGGCGCCGCTTGGACGCGGGCACGCTCGTCCCGCAGCAGCAAGGCGAGGGCCTGGAACTTCGTGCGCACGGCAGGCGTCACGCGGCCGCGCAGGGCAGCCGCCTCGATCTCACGGGCAGTTCGGGCGAGCACCGAGACGACGTCGCCCTGGTGGCGGGCGCGTCGCTGCTTCGGCGGGGCGGTACGGCGAGCGCCCTTCTGGCGCTGGCCTGGTCGAGCCAAAAGCTCCTCCTATGGAATGCCGGGCACGGAGGCCACGGCAGCATGCCGCTCAGTCCCACGGACCGGGCGAGGAACGCCCCGTACAGCGGGCCTGTTGCTTCGGATGCCGAGCCGACTTGCGGATTTCCGATGATCGACGTAGCTAGCCACGGCAGGCATCTCACACGGACCCGGAGCCGCCGACGGGTGGGCTGCTGACCACAACCCTGGGAAGGTCGCCGTTGGACGACCGGTTCGGTTCTCGGGTCCTCAATGATCATAACGCGTACGAGAGCGCGTAATTCCCGACCCGTTGCCCGCTCGGCCGGAAATGGCCAGGGTGGGTGAGGGCGCTCGTTCGTGATGGCGGCCCTGATCGCTGCCCCACAGGGACGAAATACGCCCGCACCAGAGCGTAAGCATGCTCGTCAGAGGCCACTGCGGCCACCGCGACGCCGGCCACGGCACCCACCGTTTCCTCCGCGCATAAGATGATCAACTGCTGAAGGAGGTGCGCTCATGAGTATGCCCCTGGGTCTGTCCATCGCCTCGCACAGCGGCCTGCCGCCCGCGAAGGTGGGCGGGCTGGCGGGCGCGGCCGAGCTCGCCGGCTTCAGCGCTGTGTTCGTTGCCGAAGGGCACGGCGACGCGCTGGCGCTGTGTCACCCGGTGGCTGCCGCGACGCGGAGTGCCCGGGTGGGGACCGCCATCGCCAACGCCGCACTGCGTCCGCCGGTGCTGGCCGCCAAGACCGCCGCGCAGCTCGACCAAGCGAGCAACGGGCGATTCATCCTCGGCCTGGGCGTCGCCAACTCGGTCATGAACGAGCGGTTCGGGATCGCGCCGTTCGCGCCACTGGCGATGATCGAGGAATACGTGGCTGTTGTGAGGGCCGTCATCGCCAGGAGCCCGACGGGGTATGACGGCCAAGTGTTCCGCGCCGGCATGGTTCCCCTCGACAGCCCCCCGCTACGCGCCGAACTGCCCATCTACCTGGCCGCACTCGGCCCGCGGATGCTCGAGCTGGCCGGTCGGATCGCCGACGGAGTCATCCTGAACCTGATGACGCCGGCCCAGGCGGGCGCAGCCGTCAGCGTTGTCCGCGCGTCCGCGAAGGCGGCGGGGCGAGATCCGGAGTCGGTCGAGATCGCCTGTGTAGTGCACTGCTGCCTTGGGAGCGACGGCCTGGCCGCCGCGGCGGCGCGCGCCGCCGTCCTGCGCTATGTCATGCATCCCGCGGCGCCGCGGCTGTTCGGCGAACTGGACGGCGGCCCTAGCCTGCGGGGCGTGCAGGAGCTGGTCCTGGCGGGCGACCGAGCCGCTGCGGCCGATGCGGTGCCTCAGCAGGTAGCCGACGGATTCGTCGTCCACGGTGGCGCGGATGAATGCATTGCCCGGGCAAGCGAGTACACGGCAGCGGGCGTGGACTTGCCGGTCTTGTTCCCGATGCCGGCCGACGGCGACTGGGGATACGAGAAGACGATCGCCGCAATGGCGGGAAAGCTAACGTGACAAACCGGGAACAAGTCGGATTCTTATTCGGTGCTCTCCTGCCGGTTCACCCTCAATGGGTGATCCGGCAGCGGCCCTCTCGGCATGAACTATGAGAGTCAAGCTTTCTGTCCGTGATGCCTGAGAATGGCTGGGGGGGACACAGGGCTAGTGAATCTACTGCTCGAGAAGCTTGCTGGGGTCGCAGCCCGGAAGCACTGGATTTTCATCATCACCTGGGTGATCATCCTCGGCGGCCTGCTCGCCGCCAAGCACGCGTTCGGCGGCGAGTACGTCAACAACTACACGATCTCCGGCAGCGACTCCGCGACCGGCCTGAACGTGCTGAACAGCACGTTCCCGCAGCAGGGCGGGTACGGCGGGCAGATCGTCTTCCACGCCAGGACCGGCACGGTCACCGCGCAGGAGTCGGCGGTCAACCAGTCGGTCACCAACGTGTCCAAGCTGCCAGACGTGATCAAGGCGGTCAGCCCATTCGCCTCGGCCAATAGCGGCGCCGTGTCCAAGGACGGCACGATCGCGTACGCGACCGTGAGCTGGAACGTGAACCCGGACTCGCTCGACACCAGCTACCTGGACAAGCTGAACACCGCGGTGGCGCCCGCCACCAAGGCGGGCCTGCAGGTCGAGTACGGCGCCGGCGCCGGGGAGATCGGGCAGCAGACCCAGGACCTGAAGTCCGAGGCTATCGGCCTGGGCATCGCGCTAGTGCTGCTGCTGATCATGTTCGGCTCGCTGATAGCGGCCGGCATCCCGCTGGTGGCTGCACTCTTCAGCGTGCTATCCGGACTCGCGCTGCTCGGGCTGCTCGCCCGGGTGATCACGTTCCCGACCACCGCACCCACGATCGCGACGCTGCTCGGCCTTGGGGTCGCCGTAGACTACGGGCTCTTCATGGTGGCCAGGCACCGGGAACAGCTGGACAACGGGATGGAGGTCGGGCGCTCGATCCGGCGCACCGCGGGCACGTCCGGGGCCGCGATCGTGGTGGCGGGCAGCACCGTCGCCATCTCGGTCCTCGGCCTGTACATCTCCGGAGTGAGCTTCGTCGGGTCGCTTGGCTTGGCCGCGGCGATTGTCGTCGTGGTCACGATGATCTCGGCGCTGACCCTGGTGCCCGCGTTCCTGGGGCTGGCTAGGGAGACGATCCGGGCGCTGACCGCGCGGGTCCGGGCCCGCAAGGCCGGGGAAACCGCGCGTCAGCAGGCCGCGCGGACCGCGGCGGCCACGCACGAGCAGCACGAGCACAGCGCCTTCGCCCGGTGGGGGCGGATGGTGAGCGACCGGCCCTGGCCGTGGGGGATAGCGAGCCTGGCCGCGCTCGTCGTGCTGGCTATCCCGCTGTTCTCGATCACGCTGGGCCAGCCGGACAACGGGACGAACCCGACGTCGCAGAGCAACCGGCAGGCGTACGACCTGATCTCCCAGGGCTTCGGGGTCGGCGTGAACGGGCCGCTGACCGTCGTCGTCAAGCTGCCGAACCAGTCGAGTTCCGCGAACAGCTCGCTGCTTTCCACCATGCAGTCCGACATCTCCAAGACCGCGGGCGTCGCGTCGGTCACCCCCGCCGCGGTGAACTCGGCCGGGACCACCGCCGTGTTCAACGTCATCCCCACCACCCGCCCGCAGGCCACCCAGACCACCGCCCTGGTCAATACGCTGCGCGCCGACGTGCTGCCGAAGGAGCACGCGACCAGCTACGTCACCGGCACGACCGCTGGGGCGGTCGACTTCACGAACCAGATCACCAGCCGGCTGGCCTGGCTGATCATCGCCGTGGTGGCGATCTCCTTCTTCCTGCTCACCGCGGCGTTCCGGTCGATCGTGATCGCGACCAAGGCCGCGGTGCTCAACATCTTGTCGATCGGCGCGGCCTACGGGGTCATCGTCGCGATCTTCGAGTGGGGCTGGGCGAAGGGCGCGATCGGCCTGTCATCGACGCTGCCGATCCCGGCCTACGTGCCGATGCTAGTGTTCTGCATCGTTTTCGGGCTGTCCATGGACTACGAGGTGTTCCTGCTCTCCCGGGTGCACGAGGCCTGGCTGGCGACCGGCGACGCGCACCGCAGCGTCGCGATCGGGATCGGCGCCACGGCACGGGTGATCACGACGGCGGCCCTGATCATGATCGCCGTCTTCACCAGCTTCGTGCTCAACCCGAACCCGACGGTGAAGATGCTCGCCATCGGGATGGCGTTCGCGGTGCTCATCGACGCGTCCCTCGTCCGAATGATCCTGGTCCCCGCGATCATGTCGCTGCTCGGCGCACATGCCTGGTGGCTGCCGCGCTGGCTGGCACCGGTGGTGCCTAACCTCCAGCTCGAGGGCGATGTCGCCATGCCAGAATCCCGGTCAGACGTGAAGGAAGAGCCAGGGCAGGCCCGCTAAATCAATCCCAGCGGACGGGTTCAGCGGTGGACGTCGTCGCTGGCCGGCGGGTTAGGCCGGGACGGTTTCCCGCCGACGAAGTCTTCCCAGTCGGTCTGGAGAGGGGCCCAGCGCTGATCGAAGTCGGCGGCGCGGCGCGTCGCGCGTTCCAGGCGCTTGCCCCGGTAATAATGCCGTGCCCAGATCGATGACGGGCGCGCGAGGCGCAGGGCCCCGATCACCCCGACGGGTGGCAGGAAGAGCGCGAACAGTGCCGTCCGGTACTTGCCTTTCAGTACGCAGATGAAGGCGAGCACGCCGTCGGCGATGAGGATCCCGGTTGCGGTCAGGCGCAGTGACAGCTCGATACCGTCGATGTCTTTCACGCCGAATGGGCTGAACCCGACGAGGGCGAGCCCGAGGCAGGCGGCCGTCAGGCTCACCGCCTCAACCGAAAGCTGGCCCTCGCCGCTCCAGTAAACGTCCTGCAAATGCAGGATCAGCGCGAACTCATCCAGGACGAGCGAGGTGCCGATACCGACCGCCAGCCCGGCGAACGAGCGCCAGCCGAGCGAGTCAGGGCCGCCGACCGCCGTGAAGGCTCCGATAATTCAGCAGGATGATGCCGGGGACAGAGTGATGAATGTGCGTCCCACTGGCCGTCACACGGTTCCGGAATGGGCCGCGGCCGTCGCGGATCATGCGCGTGATCGTCCGCGTCGTCACAAACGTGACGACGAAAGCCAGAAAGCACAGCATCAGCGGCAGCTTGCCTGCCGCGATCACGTCGCGGTGCCACCATGAGGCCATGCCGCCACCATAGAGGCCGGTCACGCCGCAAGTGAACGGGGCCGGCAGCACTGGCTTGGCGCGCTCGGAGGTGGCGGGCTATTCGGTGTGGTACACCTCGGCGCGCTTGTAGACGGGTGTCGGGATGCCCTCCATGCGTGCTTTGAGCTGCAGGGCCAGGTAATGGGAGTAATAGCGCGACAGGGCTAGGTTACCGCCGTGGAACCACAGGCCCTCTTGGGCCGTCGGCTTCCACATGTTGCGCAGCTCGCCCTCCCACGGGCCCGGGTCATTTGTCGTGCCCGAGCCGAGTCCCCAGACTTTCCCGGCCTTGTCGGCCATGTCCTGGCCGATGATGCCGGAGGCCAGCTGATTCATTGAGCCGTAGCCCGTCGCGTAGACGACGAGGTCGGCCGGGAGGCGGGTCCCGTCACCGAGGACGACCTCATCCTCGGTCAGCTCGACCACCTGTCCCTTGGTCAGCTTGATGTCGCCGTTCGCGACGAGCCCGGAGGCACCGACGTCGATGTAGTAGCCGGACCCGCGGCGCAGGTACTTGAGGAACAGGCCCGAGTCGTCCTCGCCGAAGTCGAGGACGAAGCCGGCCTGCTCCAACCGGTGGTAGAACTCGGCGTCACGCTCCCGGATGGCGTTATATACCGGGATCTGGAGCGTGGGCAGGATCCGGAACGGCAGCGAGGCGAAGATCGTGTCGGCCTTGAACGTGGTCATGCCGGCGGCAACGGCGCGCTCGGAGTACAGGTCGCTGAGGCCGAGCTCCATCAGCGAGTCGGACCGCACGACATGGGTCGAGCTGCGCTGCACCATAGTGACGTCGGCGCCGGCCTCCCACAGCGCGGCGCAGATGTCGTGCGCGGAATTGTTCGACCCGATCACGACGGCCTTCTTGCCCTTGTACTTATCGGGACCAGGGTGGGCCGAGGAGTGATGCTGGTCGCCGCGGAACTTCTCACGGCCAGGGAACTCGGGGACGTTGGGCAGGCCGGACGCTCCCAGCGCCAGCACTAGCTGCCTGGGCCGGAGGGTGATCTCCTCCCCCGCGCGGTCGACGACGACGGCCCATCCGTCACCCTCTCGGACCGCGGACTTGCAGGTCGTCGAGCCCCAGTAGTTGAGCTCCATGACCTTCGTGTACATCTCGAGCCAGTCGCCGATCTTGTCCTTCGGCGAGAACACCGGCCAGTTCGCCGGGAACGGAAGGTAGGGCAGGTGGTCGTACCAGACCGGGTCGTGCAGCGCGAGGGACTTGTAGCGCTTGCGCCACGAGTCACCCGGCCGCTCGTTGCGCTCGACGATGATCACCGGGACCCCGAGCTGGCGTAGCCGCGCACCGAGCGCGATGCCGCCCTGGCCACCGCCGATGATCAGCACTTCTGGCTGCACGGTGTAGCCGAGCTCGGTGGCCTCACGGGCTCGGCTCTCGGCCCACGTGACCCGGTCGCGGAACGCGCCGTGGCGCACGCCATTAGGCCGCCGGTCGTTGACCGGCTCCTCGTGGCCCTTGAGCTCATCGAGCGTCGTGAGCAGCGTGAACGCCTTGCCGCCGACGAGCCGCAGCAATCCGCTGCCCCGCCCGGCCTTGGTCTCGAAGGCGATCCAGGCGGTGATGACGCCGTCTTCCTCGGCCGGCTCCTCGGTGACCCGGAAACCGGTGGGATCGACGTCGTCGAGCGTGGCCCGCAGCAGGTCCGCGACGCCCGCGCCTCCTTCGACGGTGGTGATGTTCCAGGTGAACGAGACGATGTCGCGCCAGTAGCTCTGGTCGGCGAACAACGCCGCCGCCGCGTCGGCGTCGCGTGCCGTGAGGGCCTGCTGGAAGGCGGTAAGCCACTCATTGGTTGCGGACGCGGCAGCGCTCGCCTTCTGGTCGACGGACTGGGTCACTCGTGGCCTCCTCGCCATAGACGACTGT
>Ga0210386_10005371_pt1 | contig 10438 bp, 9 predicted proteins | sample IncBWH32OmetaG_FD_160091 | JGI IMG/M metagenome (GOLD analysis project Ga0210386, IMG submission 160091) | Forest soil microbial communities from Barre Woods Harvard Forest LTER site, Petersham, Massachusetts, United States - Inc-BW-H-32-O ... | reverse complement strand
GGCACCACCGATGCGCCCGCTTCGCCGCAGGTTGTCCAGCTGATGTACGACGATGAAACCGTGATTGCGGCTCACGGCATCAGCCGCGGCTTCCGCGACCGTGTCCAGGTCGGCACCGTCGGCCGCTGCCCGGGCGGCAGCCAGCGCGACGAAACCGGTATTCATCGCAGTCGATTTCGAGTCGACCACCCGAATCGCTGAACCGATCTGCGCCGCAGTGGTCTCGGCGGCGCAGATGGTCCCCGACAGCGCCGCCGAAAGATGCACCGCCACTACCCCATCGCCACCGCTGTCGGCCAGTGCTTGCCGGTAAGCCTCGTCGAGTTCCGCCGGCGTGGCTGCGGCGGTGGTGGCCTGCCCGAAGTCGTGAATGTCGTCCGGAACGTCGTCGACGCCGTCACGCAGGTCCATATCGTCGATCAGGATGTGCAGGGGCACCTGCCGAATGCCCCACTGCTCGCGCAGGTCCGCGGGAAGGCGCGCCGACGAGTCAGTGACCACCACAACTGGCATGTGAACTCAGTCGCGCGGATTCTCGGTTGTCACACCGGCTTCGGCAAGACCCTTGAACATCAACTCGGCGACTGCCTGGTGGGCTTCGAAGTTCCAGTGGATACCGTCGGGGTTGCCGCGACCGCCCATAACGTGTTCGGCGACAGCGGATTTCAGGTCAACCAGCGGAATGTCATGCTGCTGGGCCCATTGAGTGATCGCCCCGACCGTGCCGGCCCGGCCGTGATGGGCCTTCCCGTAGGTCTCGGCGATGTGCACCGACGGCAGCGATGCCACGATCGGAATACCCGGCCGGTTGAAATCGATTGCGCCGCGGGTCTGTTCGAGATACTCAGCGGACAGGTGGGGCGGCAGCGCGGCCCGGGCGACCGGAGACAGCCGCGGCTGCACCCAGCCGTAGCCGTCGCGGACCCATCGCCGCAGCCACGGCGGTCGCACGTAGCGGATGAGTTCACGCAACGCCGTCGGCAACGGCGACGGCAGCGAATCCATCCCGCCCGTCGCGAAGATCACCGCCCCGGCACGTGGCAGCGCCGCCCAGGCCCGCGGATCCTGAGTGGCCGCCCACCATATATCGCGACACGTCCAGCCGATTCGACCGATCAGCTCCAGATCCCAATCTAGCTGCGCAGCAACAAGATTAGGCCAGATGCGCGGGTCGTCTGCAGGCAGGCCACCGGTCGGTCCGTAGTAGGCCAGTGAATCGGCGAAGACAAGCAACGCCGGCCGTTGCTCAGAGGACATCGCCGGCGACCTGTGCCGAAGCGTTCCACACGTCCAGGCGCCACCGAATGTCATTGACATCGTCGCCGCCGCTCTGGCTATCCGCGGCGTGCCCGGCCAGCTGCGTCCAGCTGGCGTTGCCCATGCCGCCCAGCGCGGGCCAGTTGGCGACCGGCAGCCCCAGCAGCGCTGCGGTCAGGGCCGCGATCAGCCCGCCGTGCGCGACCAGCACCACCGGCCGCTCCGGCTCCTCGTCGGCACCCCATTCGGGCTCACCAGCGACCAGCTCGGCGATCAGCGGCAGGCTGCGCCTTGCCACATCGACCCTGCTCTCGCCTCCGTGCGGCGCCCAGGTGGCATCCTCGCGCCAGGCCAGCCGGGCCCCCGGTGCGACGGCATCGATCTCGGCGTGCGTCATGCCCTGCCAGTCACCGAGGTGGGTCTCGCGTAACCGGTCGTCGACCTGCACCCGCAAGCCCGTGCGCTCTCCCAGCGCGACCGCGGTGTCGTAAGCGCGTCGCAGATCCGAGGACACGATGAGCAGCGGCTGGCGTTTGGCGAGCGCCTCGGCTGCGGCGACCGCCTGGGTGCGCCCCAGCTCAGTGAGCTCGGTGTCCAGCTGGCCTTGCATTCGGCTGCCGAGATTGAAGTCGGTTTGCCCGTGCCGCAGCATCACCAGGCGGCGCGTCGTCATGACCGGCTCGCAGTGTCCGCCGACAAGTCCACCGCCACCATCGGGCAGTCGCCCCAAAGCCGGTCCAGCGCATAGAAATTGCGTTCGTCTTGGTGCTGAATGTGCACGACGATGTCGACGTAGTCCAGCAACGTCCAGCGGCCTTCGCGGGTGCCTTCGCGGCGCGCGGGCTTGTAGCCGGCCCGCCGCATCTTCTCCTCGACCTCGTCGACAATCGCGTTGACCTGCCGCTCGTTGGACGCCGAGGCGATGACGAAGCAGTCGGTGATCACCAACTGGCCGGAAACGTCGATGACGACGACATCATCCGCGAGCTTCGACGCCGCCGCGCGTGCGGCGACCGCGGCCATCTCGATCGCCTCCGGGGTGGCCGTCACGTGTCGTCCCCGGGTTTGCGGTAGAGCTCGCGCTTGGAGATGTACTGCACGACGCCGTCGGGCATCAGGTACCACAACGGGCGACCCTCTTCGGCGCGCCGACGACAGTCGGTCGACGAAATCGCCAGCGCCGGGATTTCGACCAATGTCAACGCGTCATCTGGCAGCCCGTCCAGAACGTCGGCGAGATGTTCGCGGGCCAGCTCGTATCCGGGCCGACTCACCCCGACGAACCGAGCCACCGCGAACAGTTGGTCCAAGTCCTGCCACGACAGGATGGCGGCGAGCGCGTCGGCCCCGGTGATGAAGTACAAGTCGGAATCGGGGTTGAGCGCCTGCAGATCCCGCAAAGTGTCCTTGGTGTAGGTCAGTCCGCCGCGATCGATGTCGACCCGGCTTACCGAAAACCGCGGGTTCGCCGCGGTCGCGATCACCGTCATCAGGTACCGGTCCTCGCCGGCGCTGACCTGGCGCTTCTTCTGCCAAGGCTGTCCACTCGGCACAAAGACGACTTCGTCGAGATCGAACAACGACGCCACTTCGCTCGCGGCGACCAGGTGGCCGTTGTGGATGGGATCGAACGTCCCACCCATCACTCCCAGCCGCCGCTTTCGCATGGTTTGCCAGCTTACTGGAGCGTCCTGCGGCAGCCTGATCGTGCAGGCTCGGCCGGCGATAATCACATCCGCCACAGGAGCCTCCGCACCACCGGCCAAGCAGTCTGCCCGCCTCTCAGCGATTTCTCCTTGCCGAGTTAGCCCTCCGGAAGTGGTAGTCGCTCGGAGGCGGGCAAATCGCGTATCCCCTCGCCGAGGGACTGATGAGACAGATGTGACCGGCAATGTTCTCGGGTCTGAAACCTCAGACCGGCAGCAGCTCGTCGATCACTGCCGCCAGCTGCTTGGCGGAGCGGCATTCGTGCATGGTGATGACCTCTTGGTAGCGGGGTACCGCCGAGTCGCCGCTGCCCCACAGGTGCTTGGGCTCCGGATTGAGCCAGTGCGCGTGCCGGCTCGCGGTCACCATGTGCGCCAGCACGTCGGTGGCCGGGTCGCGGTAGTTGGTGCGGCCGTCGCCGAGCACCAGCAAGGAGCTGCGCGGTGACAGCACGTTCGGGTGCGCCTGAATGAACGAGACGAATGCGTTGCCGTAATCACTGTGGCCGTCGCGAGTGTAGACACCGGCTTCCCGGGTGATCCGCTGGATCGCGACGGCCAGGTCGGCGTCCGGGCCGAACATGTGGGTCACCTCGTCGGCGGTGTCGATGAAGGCGAAGACCCGAACGCGGGAAAACTGCTGGCGCAATGCGTGCACCAACAACAGGGTGAAGTGGCTGAAGCCGGCGACCGACCCGGACACGTCGCACAACACCACCAGTTCGGGCCGGGCCGGGCGCGGTTTGCGCAGCACCAGGTCGATCGGCACGCCGCCGGTGGACATCGACTTGCGCAACGTCTTACGCAGGTCGATCGCCCCGGCACGGGCACGGCGCCGCCGGGCGGCCAACCGGGTGGCCAGGGTGCGGGCCAGCGGCTGCACCACCCGACGCATCGACCGCAGCTGTTCGCCCGAAGCGCGCAGGAATTCGACGTTCTCGGCCAGCTGCGGGATTCCGTACATCTGGACGTGGTCGCGGCCGAGCTGCTCGGCGGTGCGCCGCTTGGTCTCGGCATCCACCATTTTGCGCAACTGGGTGATTCGCTGCGCGGCAAGAGCTTTGGCGATCTGCTCCTGGGTCGGTGTGGGTTCGTCGCCGTAGGGAGCGAGCAGACCGGCCAACAGCTTGCCTTCCAGCTCGTCCAGCGCCATCGCCTTGAGCGCCTGATACGACGAGTACGACGGGCCGCGGCTGGAGTTGTATTTGCCGTAGGCGTCGACGATTTGCGCGATCATCGCCACCAGCCGCTCATCCATATCGGCCAGGTCGGCATTGGCAGTGAGCAGATCCAGCAGCATCTGTCGCATCGCCTCGACATCGTCGGGCGGCAACTGGATCTCGGGATCGGCCCCGGCCTCCTCGTTCACGACCGCGCGTGCCCCCAGCGCGGCGGGCCACCACAGGTCGAACATCGCGTCGTAGGTCTCACGGTGCTCGGGCCTGCGTAACACCGCACAGGCGAGGCCCTCGCGCAGCACCTCCCGATCACTGAGACCAAGGACCGCCATCACTTTGCCGGCATCCACCGTCTCCGACGGCCCGACCGAAATACCTTGCCCGCGAAGCGCTTCGACGAAACCAACCAGGTGACCCGGCAGGCCGTGGGGGGCAAGCGGCTGGCTGGGGCGAACGCGGCGGACGGCCATCGGTGTCTGTCAGTTCAGCCGAAGTTCGCCGGTGGCGCGCTGCTGATCTGATTGGTGTTTGAGCACCACGCCCAGCGTGGCGGCGATGGTCGCATCGTCGATGGTGTCCATGCCGAGCGCGAGCACCGTGCGACCCCAGTCGATGGTCTCGGCCACCGACGGCAGCTTCTTGAGCTGCATTCCGCGCAGCACCCCGATGATGCGCACCAACTCGTCGGCGATGTGTCCAGGCAGTTCGGGCACGCGGGACAGCAGGATACGGCGTTCGAGCTCGGGATTGGGAAAGTCGATGTGCAAGAACAAACAACGACGCTTGAGCGCCTCGGACAGCTCGCGGGTGGCGTTGGAGGTCAGCACCACAAACGGTGCCCGCTCAGCGGTGATGGTGCCCAACTCGGGGACGGTCACCGCGAAGTCGGACAGCACCTCCAGCAGCAGACCCTCGATTTCGATGTCGGCCTTATCGGTTTCGTCGATCAACAACACCGTCGGCTCGGTGCGACGGATCGCGGTCAGCAGCGGCCGCGAGAGCAGAAACTCCTCGCTGAACACATCCATCTTGGTCTGGTCCCAATCTCCGGACCCGGCCTGGATACGCAGAATCTGCTTGGCGTGGTTCCACTCGTAGAGCGCGCGGGCCTCGTCGACGCCTTCGTAGCACTGCAGGCGAACCAAACCGGATCCGGTGGCCTGCGCGACGGCGCGTGCCAGTTCGGTCTTGCCGACCCCGGCTGGTCCTTCCACCAAGAGCGGCTTGCCGAGGCGGTCGGCGAGGAAAACGGCGGTGGCGGTGGCCGTATCGACCAGATAGCCGGTTTCGGCCAGCCGCGCCTCGACCTCGTCGATATCAGCGAACAGCGGGACCGGCCGCGCGGGCACACTCACGTTTGTGTTCTCCTCAGCATGTCAGGCCGGGCGAGTCTGACCGTCGCCCCAGACGATCCACTTGGTCGACGTCAGTTCTGGCAGGCCCATCGGGCCGCGGGCGTGCAGCTTCTGGGTGGAGATGCCGATCTCGGCGCCGAACCCGAACTGCTCACCGTCGGTGAAGCTCGTCGACGCGTTGACCATCACGGCAGCTGCATCCACTCCCTCGGTAAATCGTTGGGCGGCAGCCATATTGGTGGTGACGATGGCTTCGGTGTGTCCGGTGCCGTATTCGTTGACGTGCGCAATCGCCGCGTCGATACCGTCGACGACCGCGACCGCGATCTCCATCGCCAGGTATTCGCGGCGCAAGTGGGTGTCATCGGGGTCGAGATGCACGGTCACGCCGGCGTCTTGGAGCGCACCGATCAGCCGCGGCAGGGCCTGCCCGGCGATCGCGGCGTCGACCAGCAACGTCTCGGCGGCGTTGCAGACGCTGGGCCGACGGGTCTTGGAGTTCAGCAGGATCCGTTCAGCCATCTCGAGGTCGGCCGCATCGTGCACGTAGACATGGCAGTTGCCGACACCGGTCTCGATGGTCGGCACTTGCGCATCGCGGACCACCGCGTCGATCAGGCCGGCTCCCCCACGCGGGATCACCACGTCGACCAGGCCACGGGCCTGGATCAGGTGGGTGACGGTCGAGCGGTCGGCGGCCGAGAGCAGCTGGACGGCGTCGGCGGGCAGGTCCTCGCTCACCAGCGCGGCGCGTAGCACGGAGACCAGCGCTTCGTTGGACTTCGCTGCTGATGCGCTGCCGCGCAGCAGCGCGGCGTTGCCGGATTTGAGCGTCAAACCAAACGCGTCGACGGTGACGTTGGGCCGGCCTTCATAGACCATCCCGACCACGCCCAGCGGCACCCGCTGCTGGCGCAGCGCCAGCCCGTTGGGCAGGGTGTAGCCGCGCAGCACCTCGCCGACCGGATCGGGCAGCCCAGCGACCTGGCGCAGGCCGGCGGCGATTCCGTCGACGCGTTTCGGGTCCAGCGCCAGCCTGTCGATCATCGCGGTCGGCGTCTGCGCAGCCCGCGCAGCGTTCAGATCTTCGGCGTTGGCCGCCAGAATCTGATCGGTGTTGGCCACGATTGCTTTCGCGGCGACTAGCAGCGCCTGTTCCTTGGCGACCGTCGGCAAAGAGGCCAGCACGCGGGCCGCGACCCGTGCCCGGCGCGCCGCCTGGTGCACCTGTTGGCGCAAGTCGGGAGCCGACGGAGCATGCACACTCATTAACCCAGGGTATCGAGTTTCCTACGGCCCGGTTGACACGGCCCTACTTGACGTTCGGGGCGGACCGGGATTTGGTGCGTTGCGACGCGGCAGGACGCGCTAGATGGCGGCTGAAATCTCTTTGAGCATAGCTATTCCGGCGTTGTCGGCAATGATGTTGGGCTGACCTTTTGTCCAGTAGGTGTTGGCAAGTACTGCTATGCCCAGCGGCTCCTCGTTCGGACCGCCCATGGTCATGCCGATCCAGCACGAGCACCCGCCCATGGATGTCAGGCCGTCTTTCCAGACCATCCGCGGCGGCCCGGGCGAGACCTGCCAGGCCAGGCCCATATTCGCAGGTCCCTTCTGGGATTCGCCGCACTGGTTGAGCGACAGCGGGGACGACTGGGTGGTCGATGCCAGCGCTTTCATCAGCGGAGTCGATCCATTGGGCGCCCCCAGGTGCGCCTGCAGCCAGGTATGCATGTCGGTGGCCGACGACTTGAGATCCGAGGCCGCACTGGCGGACACCATCTGACCCCCGTCGGGATACGCCTGCGCCACCGGAGCACCGCTGGGCACGATCGTCACCGTGTCGGGCATGTTCAACGGCCCGGTAATCCGGCTCTGCAGTAGAGCCGAATATGCCTGTGGCGGTAGTGGATTGCCTCCGGCGGCACAACCGTACGCCGAGACGGTGGTAAAGCCCAACGTGATGAAACCCATATCCGAATAGCGCCAGCAGCTGCCCGGCGGCAGCCCGTTGTGGGTCCGCCAGAAGTTCAGCAGGTCGGGCGGCGGGGCGGAGGGGCTGGTTTGGAACAGGCCGACGCCGTCTTGGGGGCTGCCGGACGGAGTGGGTAGACCGGAGGTGTGCTGGGCCAGCATTCGCGGCGTGATCCGCTGGATTGTTTGGCTGAGATTGCCGGTGCCGCTGAGGTATCCGGACAAGTAGCGCTGCAGGCCCGCATCCCAATCGAAGCAGCCCGGGTTCGTCACGACACCGTTGGCGAACAGCGCCGTGGTGAAGGTCTTGGTGATCGACCCGATGCAGAACAGGGTTCTCGGAGTGGGCGGGGTCTGGTCGGCCACCGTGCCGTACATGTAATAGGGGTTGAATTGGTGATCCGGATACGCGAAAGTCACCGCGATTCCGTAGTTGGCCCCCGGTTGGTTGGTCTTGGAATGCCGATTGTCGAGCAGCGTGTGGGCGTTGTTGCCGATGATCCGGTCCAGATCAGCCTGCGTCAGCCTGATTGGCCCGGTACGGGCATCCGGCACCGGGGTGGCGGTCTCGGTTTGCTCCGGTGCTGTGGGCGGCCCACATGCCACCGCCGTCGCACCCAAGCCGAGCGCACCCGCGCCGGCGGCGAGCCGCCCGAACTGACGCCTCGATATGCTGGTCATGCGCCGGCCCTCCCCACGCCCAGGACCCCTTGGGAGTGCAAGCCTAGGCCCTGTTAGCCGCGGTTATCGCGGTATTTGCGGTTCAGACCGGCACGAAGTCGCCGGCGAACCATGCGGTGGTCACCGTGTGGGTTTGGGGCGGCGGGAAGTCCGCCGTGGGGGATCCGAGTTGGCCGACTTTGACGGTCCATACCGGCAGAGAGCCGTCGATCGCCGCAGTCGCGCCCTGGCTGGGCAACACCAGCACAGCAAGGTTCGAGTTGGCCGCGCCACACATGTAGGCCCCGACATAGCCGTCTTGGCGTCCGCCCCAGGCGCCGCCGTTGCGCAAGAAGCAGTGTGCGTCGTCGTCAAGAAGCAGCGCAAACGGTTGCGGTGCGGCGACGGGCTGAACATGCGGCAGCGGATCGGAATAGCTCACCCGATGTAGCTCTTTGTCCCAGGGATCATCCCCGCACAGAAGGGATCCCGGCATTGACGGCCAGCAGACGTCAGCGCTGGCGGCACTGGGTGAGCAGTAGTAGATGTCGTCGGCCACCGCAGCCGTAGACGGTGTGGTGCAGTCAGCTACGTTGTCGACATTGCCCTGCGAAGGCGCCACTTGGTAGCCATTGATCGGTTCTCCATTCGGGCCGACAGGCACCGCCGTGATCACCTGGGTGGCCGTGGGTTCGGCGCCGACGAATCCGGCCGCTGCCACTGCGGCGGGTGCGACGACTGCGATTGAAACAGCGACGCGCGACCAGATCGCCGTCAATGCCCCGATTTTGACCCTGTGCATTGAGCCTCCGCGATTCAGGGTACGGCCGGCGACAGCTGCAAAGAGGCGGATTTCCGCGACCGCCGAGGCGACGTCGTTGGTTGCCGGGGCTTAGCTCTCGGCGGGTTGTACCCGGCAGCAGCTGTGCGGTGAGCGGCGCCGATTTTGCGCAAAACAAGCACGAGAAGGTCCTTTGCGTTGGTAGTTTCATCGCCAAAGGACGTCCACCTCGAGTACGCGGAGATGTTAGCTGTGATGTTGTGGCCCGCGGTTTCACAGTGACTTCGCACTGACGATCGCGTCCAACCGCGGTTCTGCCCACGAAGGAAGAAGGTCGCTATGACGCGCCTGATCCTCGACTTGGTCCGGCCTTACCGCTGGGTCATCGCCATCATCCTGGCGGCCATGCTGATGCAAACGGCCATGGGCCTCGCCGGCCCGTGGCCGCTGAAGGTCATCCTCGACAACGTCGTCGTCGCGAAACACCCACTTCCGCCGTGGATGACCCACCTGCTGCCAATGCTGGACGGCAAAAACAAGATGCACATCGCGGAGCTGGCGGCGATCTTTTTCATCCTGATCGCAATCCTGAGCGCCGTGGCGTCGTACATCGCCAACTATTACACCGAGACGGTAGGCCAGTGGGTTGCCTACGATCTGCGCACCCGCACGTACCACCACCTGCAGCGGCTTTCACTCAGTTATTACGACACGCATCAGGTTGGCGCGATTGTCAGCACCATCAACGATGATGTCGACACCATCCAGAACTTCGCGTCCGATTCGATAACCGACATGCTTATCGACGCGCTCACAATCGTGGGCATCTTGGGCGTGATGTTCGCGATCAGGTGGGATTTCGCGCTGATCGCCGTTGTGGTGACACCTTTTTTGCTCTTTTTCGTGTCGCGGGTCAGGACCGCGGTGAAGAAAGCAACTCACGAGGTGCGACTACGCCAGTCCGATATCGTCAGCGCAGTGCAGCAGGGCCTGGAATCTGTTCGAGTCGTGCAGGCGTTCGAGCGTGAGGACCTGCAGGAGGAGGAACTGAGCCGGGTCGGCAAACAGACTATCGAGGCAGCGCTGCGCGCCCGGCGGATAAAGGCGCTGCTGGCGCCGTTCGTCGCTATTGTGGTGGCGATATGCACCGGATTGGTGCTCTGGCGGGGTACCTCGCTGGTGTTGGCGGACGCCATGGAGGTCGGCACCCTCACTGTCTTTCTTTCGTATCTGGCCATGTTCTTCAAGCCGGTGCAAGACCTCGCCACAATGACCAACACGATCGCTCAGACCTCGGTGGGCGTGGAGCGTGTCCGGGCGATTCTTGATGCCGACGCGATTATTCCGGATCGTCCCGACGGTATAGAGCCGGAGACATTGCGTGGTGAAATCGAATTCGAGCACGTGTCTTTCGGCTATGACTCGGCGTGTCCGGTCCTGCGCGACGTCAATTTCACTATCAAGCCGGGCCAACTGGTGGGATTCGTCGGCCCCACTGGCAGCGGGAAATCTACCGTTGTGAGCCTC
>Ga0210386_10005370_pt1 | contig 10438 bp, 8 predicted proteins | sample IncBWH32OmetaG_FD_160091 | JGI IMG/M metagenome (GOLD analysis project Ga0210386, IMG submission 160091) | Forest soil microbial communities from Barre Woods Harvard Forest LTER site, Petersham, Massachusetts, United States - Inc-BW-H-32-O ... | reverse complement strand
CGAAATGGTCGTCTCCACCGGGAGGCTTTCCGCTGTCGCCGTAACCCCGGAGGTCAGGTATCACCAGAAAATAATCTTTGGCGAGTTCGGGAGTGACCTTGCGCCATAGCACATGCGTTTCCGGAATTCCGTGCAGCAGCAAAAGGGGCGAGCCATTTGCATTTCCTCCGTACACGGTATTGATCGTTGCTCCAGAGGTTTGGATTTGCCCACGCTTAAAGCCGGGAAAAAATTCCGCGCGCTCTTGCTGGGCGGCGGAAGTTTCCGTTGCGTCCGCGGAGACATGTGCGCGTAAAATACTCTCGGCGGCTGGAACAATCCCCAGAGCCATTGAACTTTTCAAAAATTGTCGGCGGCCCGGATTCAACATTTGTCCCTCCGATTTCTATTGTGAGCTGGTGGTTTTTCTATCTTTAGCACATGGGGAAAGAACTCGCTATTTAAATGCCATCCCATCGAAACGGCTTATTCCAAGGTCCAAGTTACATGACCATGGCCGGCGGGAATACGGCGACGACCTGATCGACATCGCCGGATGTGCCGTAGAAGGTAGAAGTGTTGATTTGGGTGTGGTGAAGGAAAACAGTGGCCAATGTAAACCGCACAACAATGCCGGTTCCCTCGCGCGAAATGGGATTCGGTTGGTTGAGAGTTTTCAGTTATTGGTGGATGTGGATATTGCTCGTGGTGGCCATGCTTGCGGTCACCGCTTTCGTTATATTGTTGCGATATTTTCCGTATTCGAAGAAAAAGATAATGCAATCTTTGCAGGAAACATTTCCAAGCGCGATCACCATCGATCATTTTCAACAAGTGTACTTCCCGCATCCGGGTTGCAAAGCAGAGGGGATCCTCTTCCGTTCTTTTTCCAGTCCGCCGGAATCGCAGCCCATCGTTGCGATTCATGAATTAACTATTCAGGGAAGCTATGCCGATCTGATCTTTCGGCCCCACCACATATCCAAAGTTTTTCTGGATAGCCTTCATCTCTATTTCTCTCCGATCAATAACTCGAGGACTTTTAGCGGCGGGTCCACACAAACAGCAATCACAATCGGACAGCTGATTGCCAATGGCGCAGTCATGGAAGTCGAGCGCGCCGATAAAAAGCCGGTGCTCCGGTTTGATTTTCACGAACTGAGTTTCGAATCTGTGAGCGACAAAAACGGAATTTCGTACAGCGTGGTAATGCACAATCCAGAACCGCGCGCGGAAATCAGGTCAACGGGACATTTTGGGCCGTTGAATGACAAGAGTGCGGGCCAGACGCCGGTATCGGGGAAATATACTTTCGACGGCGGCGATCTGGCAATGTTTAAGGGCATTGCGGGGATTGTGAATTCGGTGGGGACGTTCTCGGGTTCATTGGGAGAGATCAACGTGCAGGGTATCACCAACACTCCGGATTTTGAGGTTGTCAGAAGCGGACATTCCGGGCCACTGCACACGGAATTTCAAGCCAAAGTGAACAGCCTGAATGGCGACGTCGCCCTGACCAGCGTGGATGCGAATTATATAAAAACGAATATTAAAGCGAAGGGCGTCATCGCGGGGATCGATGGCTCGAACGGCAAATATACTTCACTTGAATTCGTGATCGCCAAAGGGCGCATCGATGATGTGTTGCGGCTTTTTGTAAAAGAAAATCGCCCCCCGTTGTCAGGGATCACCCGCATGCAGGGACATGTCGTGATTCCACCCGATGGGGAGCCGTTCCTGAAAAAGGTATCGGTGCAGGGTGATTTCGAAATCGAAGATGGCCAGTTTGAAAATCGGACGAGGCAGGAGAGCGTGGATGAATTGAGCGAGACCGCGCGCGGGAAAAAGAAACCTAAAGATGAGGATAAGGATTCGGCGGAAAACGTGATCTCTCACTTAAACGGGCATACCAGTTTGCGAAATGGCGTGGCTACATTTTCAGGCCTGGCATTTCAGGTTCCAGGCGCCGATGCGAGCATGCATGGAACGTTTAATCTGTTGAACCAAAAGATTGACCTTCATGGAACGCTCAAAATGGACGCAAAATTTTCACAGAGCACGAGCGGGATCAAATCGCTGTTTGCAAAAGTCCTCAACCCGTTCTTCGATAAAAGCCGCGGCTCGGTGGTTCCCGTTCTGGTGGATGGGACTTATCAGAATCCACATTTTGGTCTTGACCTGAATCCGGTAAAAAATAAAGATGGCGGGACAAACTGAAAGTCTAAAAACATTTCGCCGGGCGCATTGAGGCAAACCCAAGACAAACATTACAACTTGCCAGCGACCGTGATCAATCTTAGTGTACTATACGCTACCGTACGCTGTCATTGATGGTGTCGTCGCAACATCAGGTCGTCGCAATAATTTGGCGAATACATAGTTTCATGTATTCCCGTAAAGTTTGACTCCGGATAAACTCTGCGTTTGCTCGTGACACTTTTGGTGCCTGGCTTTCACGGCAAATCTTGCAACCGTTTGTAGATACGCTTGACGTTCGGAGAAATGAAAAGCAAATGCTATTTGGTAAATTCACACAAAGGGACTCATTTACCAATGGAGAGAAAGACCGTAGATTTACAAACCAAGAATCTGGCGTCTATTTTTCGAGGGCTTTATTTCAGGGTGGCGAGACGACTTGGAGTCGATCCGTCTTATGTAAGCCGCGTTGCGCGGGGTGAACGCAAATCCGAGGCCGTAGAGGCCGCGCTGGAGAGCGAAACGCGCAAGATCGTAAGTCAGATCGCAACGAAGCTAAAAGGAAATCACAACGGGACACGACGCAGCTCCGCGAATCGCAATGGATCGCGCCGCATTGGGGCAAATCGCCGTGGGATCAAAGCATCCCGATTAAGTCAAAACTGAAACGGCAATCTCTGCCCCGCGCGTACTTCGGTTCCCGGAATCCCGCGGCTTTGTGTCCAAATTCCAGGCTGAGCTCCAGTTGATCCGCCGTAAGCAAGCGCTTTAGCCTTGGCGATGGCGGCATCGAAACGAGGCGCAACCTCCGGATTAAATGCCAAATATCCTCCATTTGGCGAGCCGTAAATCCAGTTATAACGATAGGACCGGAATAAAAGTTCCATGTATGGAATCAAATCTTCAACCGTCGCTGCCGATGAACTTCCGCATGTTCCCGCAGCGACCCAATTCTTCTTGGCTGACCTGTCGCTCCAAAGCGTCATGGTTCCGCCCAATTCCAAAATGCCTTTATATTTTTGCAAAAGAGGGGCAAATGTGGCGGCGCGTTTATCGATAGCCTGGCGAAGATCGTCAACCGAGTTGTGGCAGTAGCCTAGACCAAGTTCCCCTCCCCCCAATGCTTGAAGCGTAAAATGATGCTGCTGAATTTCATCGAGCAACCCCTCCACGATATAAGTGCCTGCAAGAAAGTACGGCTGCCCATTAATGATTCTGTAGTCGGGTCGGGTAAAGCCCGTGAATAAAATCCAGATTATGGCGTGCGGGTACTCAACCGATGCGACATCCGCCATTCGTGCTCCAAGAAGCTTCAGCGCCTGCAGGGTTTGCTGCTGCGTCATGGACGTCAATTGCGCAAGCTCGGAAATGTCATCCGCTTTGTAATTGTTGTAGAACTCCAGATCGAAAACAATTCCCGGAACGCCAGCCTTCCGCGCGACGCGAAGTGCATTGCGCCAATTTTCCATGAAATCCCGCTGCGCACCCGCTTTGCCGTCCAGGTCCAACCCATGAAATTTCTGGAAGTAAGGAACCATAGTGAGGGCATTACCTTCTGCGTCGTTTGCGGCGATCATTCGATTCAAGTAGACCCACGGCCAGATCTGTTTGCTGGTGGATTTCTTCCAGCTTGCGACCTGCGATTCCATTGACACGAGAGTGGGAACGGGGGAAACGTCATACGCATCCGAGAAGGAAATCGCCAGACCATCGTATGGCGAACGATCAAACTGAGCCAACTTTTGCGCGTCCATCTGGTGCGCCATGGCCGTGTTCACAAGCATGAGGTAATGGCCTTCCCACGGAGGAGACGATTCGGCTTTTTCCTGAGCGTATATTTCTATTTCAAAAATGGCAGCAAAAAAAACGGCGGCCAGAAACATTACGGCCAGGCAATTTCTAGACAGTTTGAAGATTTCAGGCAGGCATGGATTTTTTCTCTGCGGGGACGGTCGCACGAGCGGATACTATCATCTCATTGCCGTCGCTCATAGTCACACTTCGTGACAATTACTTAATTTAACTCTGTGCCGAAAGATTTGTTTTGATGTCGACCCATTGCAATGGCGGCGCGTTTGTGGCGCCGGCGTCCCGCCGGCGGGCTTAGGGCTGTGGTAATTATGCGAAAAACAGCCGGCGGGACCCCGGCGCCACAAAACCTGAGGAATCGAAGGTAGCGTCCTTGCTTAGGCGCGCTTTTGGAAGGAAGCTTCGCAGATGTTATGCTGCGAAACGTTTGGGAGGGCTTATGTTGCTCACTGAAAAGGTGGCGGTCATTACGGGTGGGGGGCGAGGGATTGGACGAGCCATTGCTCTCAGGTTTGCCGGAGAAGGAGCGGCTGTGGTGCTTGCGGCGCGCACCATGTCGGAAATTGAAGCAGTTGCGAGCGAAGTTCGCGACGCGGGCGGGCACTCGGCAGCTGTTGCCACGGATGTGGCCGACGAGAAAAACTGTGAGCGGTTGATCCAAGAGGCCGAGTCCCAATTCGGGAAAGTGGATATTCTCGTAAACAACGCAGGCGAATACGGTCCGGTGAAACCGATCGAAGAAATAACTCCGGCGGAGTGGGATCGCGTGATTGCCGTCCACTTGCGTGGAGCTTACCTTTTGACCCGGCTCGTGCTGCCAAAAATGTATGCTCGCGGCTCAGGCGTAATTTTGAACATATCGAGTTTGTCGGCGAAATCCGCCTTTGGGTGGGGGTCCCCATATGCCTCAGCTAAAGCAGGGATGTTGGGGATGACGAGAGTTGTCGCCGCCGAAGCGGCCCGCAAGGGCGTACGCGTGAATGCAATCTGTCCGGGACCGGTCACGGAAACAAAGATGTCAAAGGACTTAGGACAGACTCTGGCAACCCGGCTGGGAGTATCAAAGGAAGATCAACTGAAAGGATTCCTGAATACGATCCTACAGGGTCGAGGCCAGACAGCCAATGAAATCGCCGCAGCAGCCCTTTTTCTTTGCTCGGACGAAGCCAGTGCGATTACTGGGCAGTCTCTGAACGTGGACGGCGGAGCGGCTTTTTGCTGAGTTCCTCGGCTGCGGTTATCGCGCGCTTGGCTTGGATGCCAGCTACGCTCAATCCCCATCGGCTGGCCCGGTCCACCAGGTACAGAATCAAAGCAATGACAGCACAAACAATGAAGAGGCCGGTAAATAAGATCAGCGCGGCTAGCAATTCGCGAACGAAGTAAATCTGCAACGCTGCAAAAACCCCTAACCCGATCCACAACCATTTCTGAGCCTTACGGTCGGCAAAAACTTCGCGTACCTTCAATTCTGGTCCCCCCTATATCGGACATGGCCATTGGATGCAATTTGCCGCCCAGAAGAGTCAATTTTTTCAAATACCACAAGTCATTCTTTTTCTAGGGAATATGCGGATGGCAGTCTGAAGAAAAACGGAAGAAGCAAATACTAGTACTGAGTTTGTCAGAACTTTATTGGAAATTCAGACCACTTTTTTGCAGTTCCGCAGAGGGACACGCAGCTCTTTGCATCAGAAACGGTTTCACCTGAAGAGCGTCTGATGACGCCGGAAACTGTCACGAAACATGACACGTTTCAACTCAAAGAAACCGCTTCAGCGCCCTTCAAACGGGTAGCGATCGTTTGCCTGCACCGCGGTGCTGACGCGTTGGCGCATGGCAAGAGTGTCGACGGGTTCGCGTTTCATGAAGCGACGCAACACGGCGAGCTGCGTGCGAAGCATGTCCCCATCGAGCACCGCAGCCAGGGATTTTCGTGCGCCTACTTCGACGCGGTCCGCGGCATCGTGCAAAAATACGCGCGCCGCATCGGCCATCACGCTTGCGGATTCCGCGCCACGAGCCGCCTCCGCTTTTTGCGCGCGCCGCAAGGAAGATTCCGCCGCGTAGCATTCCATGACGATGTCGGAAAGTGCGGCGACAATTTCCTGCTGATCCGCCAAACGCTCGCGATATTTTTCCAGCGCCGCTCCCGCGACGAGCAAAAATGCTTTTTTAATTCCGGCCAGAATTTTTTCTTCTTCCGCCCATGCGCCGGTGTCGGGCTCATCAAATGACGGACCAGCCATGATTTCGTCACGCAATTTTGCGCCAGCCTGCATCAAGGGGAGAACACCGGAAGCGGCGCGCTTCATGAGCATCTGAATGATGAGCATACGGTTGATTTCGTTGGTGCCCTCGAAAATTCGGTTTACGCGGGAATCGCGATAGGAACGGGCCACGGGATAATCCTCGTGAAAACCGTAGCCGCCGAAAATTTGAACCGCCTCATCCACAACAAAGTCCAGCAATTCCGAACCGTACACTTTGCTGATCGAACTTTCGATGGCGTACTCCTCAAACACTTTCATGGATTGCAACGACTTATCCGCATTTTCGCCGGCCGCAGCGATTGCGCGATCCATCAGGCCCGCCGAGCGATAGATCATCGATTCAACCGCGAAGATGCGAATGGCCATTTCTGCGAGTTTCGCGCGAATCAGGCCGAAGTCTGCGATAGGCTTGCCGAAAGCGACGCGCTCTTTGGCATATTTTGAGGCGATGGCCAGCGAGTCCTTCGAGCCTCCCACGCAATAGGCGCCGAGGCTGAACCGTCCGGCATTCAAGATATTGAACGCTACGATGTGACCGCGACCCACTTCGTGCAGCAGGTTTTCCTTGGGCACCTGACAATTTTCAAAAAAGATGGCCGTCGTCGAGCTGCCCTTCAGGCCCATTTTCTTTTCTTCCGCGCCCGCGGAAAATCCAGGAAAACCGCGCTCGACGATGAAGCAGGAAAATCTCTCGCCGTCCACTTTTGCAAAAACGATGTAGACGTCCGCGAAGCCGCCGTTGGTGATCCACATTTTCTGGCCGTTTAAAATCCACGAGCGGCCGTCAGGAGAAAGCACGGCGCGCGTGCGTGAATTCTGCGCGTCCGATCCGGCTTGCGGCTCAGATAAGCAATAGGCCGCAAGTTTTTCACCGGTGGCGAGCACGGGGAGATATTTTTTCTTTTGTTCTTCCGTGCCAAAGAAAACGATGGGCAGTGTGCCGATGCCGGAATGGCCGCCGTGGCTCACACCAAATGATGCGTAAGCTGATAATTTTTCCGCGAGCTGCACGCTGGAAACTTTGTCAAGGCCTGCGCCGCCGTACTCATCCGGCACGCCGCCGCCTAGCAAGCCGATTTCGCCGGCCTTTTTTAAGAGCTGGGCAATCAATCCCGGTTTGTGCAACTCAAGATCGGAGATGACGGGAACCACTTCGTTGCGGACGAACTCTTCGGCCGTCTGGCCAATCAGCTTTTGATCGTCCGTGAGTTCGGCGGGAGAGAAAACATCTTCAGGAGTGCACGATTCTATGAGGAAACTGCCTCCACGGGATGCAGCCCGCGGCAACGACGAAGTAGCCATGGTCCCTCCTGTACAGTGAAAGTAATTTTTTGCAACGGCAAAGACGCTTAGAGTCTTTGTGAGAACTGAAAAATTGCAATTTCAGCGGTTAAAGCTGTACAGCTCTCGCGGAGCTCATATCGTGGCTAAAGCCACGACCCACAATGATTCCAGCCTCTTCAGGCTGCTCCGGCCGCGCTTTTAATCTCGCCAATGTAAGAGGCTGGCAGGTTGTGCTCGCCTGCGCCATCCAGCATCGCCTGTAGATACGAAGGCGATGGGCGCAAACCTTTTTCCACTTTCGACGCAATATAAATTTGCGCCGGAACGGGCTGCCCGCCCTCGGGAGTCACTTGCACTTCGATGCGCCGGTAATGTTCGGGAACGCCCTCGTATCGGTCCAGCGAACGGAGCGCGTTCTCTTCAACTTTGTAGAGCACGCCGTGAACGGTTTTTCCCGATGCCATCTGAATATTGGCGCCGGCGGTTCCCCCGCGGACTTTTTTGTTAAATCGAACTTCGTAATTTGGGAGAGACGCATTGCGCTCTTCCAGAATAGCTCCGGCGCGCGAAAGCATTTGCGCGCGGTTCATGTAACTGCCATAAGCAAAGTGCCAGACGGTTCTAGAAGCCATAATGCCTTTCTTCGATAAACAGGACGGATTGGGCAGGTCGGTGTGAAGGCACATTGTAACGGGGTTACGGGGAGAGAGCAAATACTACGAGAACAGCGCTTAACAATTTGGAAATCCTGCCGTCGCCTGATTGTCCGCGTCCGCATGGACTTGGTATAAACTGATTTTTGAACGGCACTCTGCTAAATGTGTGAAAAACCAGGGAGGGACTTTTTATGCCCACACCTCGAATGAAATGCAAAAGGGTTGCGAGCGCTGTTTTATGGGCAGCGATTCTTATCTCGTCTTCCTTTATTTCTCTGACAGGCAACGCTGCGCCTCCACAAGGCAGCGAAGGAAGCACGGCCGCGGGTGATCAGCAATCGAGGATTACTTACGTCACGGTCGCTGGATCGGAATCGGCGGGAACATTCGGGGGAGTTGTTTATAAAAGGACCTGGGGTACGGTTACGGGGGTCGTTGCGGCGAGGGACACGATACAGGGGTTTGATCAACTCCCTCATGACGCGGACGGCAACTATCCTTATCAATCCGAATTTGAAATTACCGCGCCGGAGAAGCCGGGGACAAATACTGTGGTCTTTGTCGAAGCGGAAAATCGCGGCACTCCGGTTTTTCTGAACGCACTGCATGAGGTTGCGGTCGTAGGGCCGCCGTCAGCAACGACGGATGGCGGAAGTACGGGAAATGGTTTTCTTTTTGCGCATGGCACATCGTACGCGCGCGTGCAATGGCAACCGGGCGTGGCGAGCAACGTCCCGATGGAGGCGGAGGGCGTGGGCGAAGTGATCATTCGCGATTTTGGCCGCATGCTGGCCGGGCGCACGCCGCTGAATCCAAAACCGTCTGTGGATTTTGGAAGCTATCACACGCTGATTCTTGGCGGCGTCAGCCTCAGCGGATTTTTCGCGAACACATTTATTGCGGAGGGGTTTAACGCCGACCCTGTCGATGGCAGCGCCGTGTTTCAGGGAGCGATTGCGGTGGACGGCACTGGCAACTGGCTTGCGCTGAACGAACTTGCGGCGCAGGCGGGAGCAAAAGAATTTCCGTACGTTGTGCCGGACGCGAAGCCTTTGAACTCCTCTGAAATTTTGGGCGGGCACCTGAGCGATCCCTTTTACATCGATATCGCGAATTACACGGATTTTTATCGTCTTCGCGCCAGCGTGACGGACGTTGCCCCAACAAATTCGCGCATGCGCCGCTATGACTGGCCCAGCGCTCACGCGCCTGCGCCGATCGATCAGAACGGCGGCAGCGCGCGCGCGAGCCGCTGCAACGGCGGCGTCGTAATCGACCTCAACCCAATACAGCATTCCGCGTACTTGCGCGCAGTGACGTTGGAACTGGAGCATGAGCTTAAAGTTCCATCGGCAAAGCAAGCGCCACCATTGCCTCCATCGGCGCTCTTTGTGCTCGACCCCGACCCGGTGCTCTCGAAATTGCCGAACTTTAATCATCTGCCCGGCGTGCGCCTGTATGTGCCGCTCGTGGATGAAGACGCGCAACCTATGGGCGGCGTTCGCTTCCCGGATGTGCAGCACCCGGTCGGACGCCCCATTCCGCCTTCGGTGCCTCCCGTCACAACAGCATCGATCGAAGCCACCTGCGGCAATCTGGGCGGCTGGCAGCAGTTTTCTGCCGCGGAACTCACCCAGCGGTACGGCAGCGAAGCAAATTATGTGAAGCTCTACGCGCAGTCGGTGGACCGGCAAATTGCGGCAGGCTATTTGTTGGCGTCGGATCGCGAAGAAATGCTGAAGATTGCGTCCGAGCTGTATAACCGGCAGCCTGCTGCGGGAATTCAGGCAAGTGGGCAGCAGCATTGAGATGTGATTTTAATTCGTGATTTGTGAGTTTTGATTCGTGAATCGTGAGTTCTTGTTATCTCAATTAGGCGACACATTTTGTATTCTTTTGAAAATGGCTGGAGGTAAGTCCCATATTTAAGAATTGAAATTTCAAATTTGAGATTTCAAATTATCATAATGAAAATTCAGAATTGAATTTATAAATCTGGGATTTCAGGTTTGAAGCTTCAAATTCCAAGTTCGAGATTTAAAATTCTAGATTCAAAATGTAAGGTTTTAAATTTCAGATTTGAAATTTCTTTTTCTGGGCCGCTTACAATCTGGCTCGTTAACCTGCATCGCAGAATAATTCTTACATATTTCTAATTTTCAATTCCCTTCCACGCTCCCAGTATCCCTGAAAAATACGCTGCAACTAATTTGCGGCGCGCAGGACGTGTGCCAGAAATTC